>JAABUK010004211.1_pt1 | contig 23614 bp, 31 predicted proteins | sample 5559141 | NCBI WGS metagenome assembly JAABUK01 (sample SAMN10711869, study PRJNA513367) | rock metagenome | isolation source: Antarctica rocks | place: Antarctica: Victoria Land, Pudding Butte nord | collected 2016-01-03
GCATTGAGCCTGGAGAGAAAATTGTTGTTGGGAACAATGGCATTTGGGGCATGCGAGTGGCTGATCTTGCTCAGAGATATGGAGGTCAGTGTCTCACTCGCTGCTGGACCACAGCTGCCTTGTGTGGTATCAGGTCAATCATAAGCTTGGAACACATTTCAATGTGGATCCCTGACATGCTGATGCAACGTAATGAATCGCTGCGTTGATCAGCAAAGGACCTGAATGTGTACATTCACAGAATGTGCGTGCAGCACAGCATCCTGCTCAAGAGTGAAGCACAATCTACTTGCATAGCATGTGTGAGGTATGGTAAGCTGCTGCAGGTGATGTGATTGAGCTGAAGCAGGCACCTGGCAAAAGTTTCTCCTACAAGGAGCTGAAGGCAGCAATTGAAAAGAACAAGCCAGCTGCTCTGTTTCTCTGTCAGGTAGGTCTACAATTCAAAGAGTAAAAAAAGGCAATCTGAGCTGGTGCGACAGATGTGCTTGCGGCAAAACTGTACCTAAGATTTCTTTTTACATGAGCACTTGCGGATATCTGCGTGTATTGCTGTCTGTTGAAGAAGTGCTACACGTGGCATTCTAATCTTTGCGTGCTGTTTGCCAGCCACATGCTTCAGCACAGCTGCTTTTTGCTGACAGCCACACATGCCTGTTTATGACATGCACAATGACTTGCAATGCAACTCACATGGCACACTCAATGACTTACCCAGTGCATTTGGTTGCTACAGCACCAAAACCTGACACATGACAACCACATGCAATGTGCAGCAACCTCTTCATTGCAGCTCACTGCTGCCATCTTATGTTGTTTCGATAAACAAACCTGAACACATATAAAGTTGCTGAAACAGCATACAATACACTTCCAGATGCTGCACCAGCGGCTGCCTATTTGGATTGCCTCTACTGCCCACCATGGCATCATCAAATTTGCAAAAGCACTTCTTACTGTGGACTGATGTGATGTAGCTCTGCAGGGTGAAAGCAGCACAGGAGTGTACCAGAACCTGGAAGGTATTGGCGAGCTGTGCCAGAAGAATGGCACCCTGCTGATTGTGGACACTGTGTGCTCTCTAGGAGGAGTCCCATTCTTTGCTGATGCCTGGGGCATTGACTGCTCTTACTCTGGCTCCCAGAAGTGCCTCAGTGCACCCCCTGGTAAGACAACAGGCAGCAAACTGAAACAGCATTTCTTTCTCCTGGTGTTGCCTTCACGTTGGAATGTGTTGAAAGCGATTCTGGTAGTTCTCAGCAGCAAAGCAAGTTGTTGTTACTGCCAGCAAAATCGGCAACAAGTTCAGTCTTGAGTGGTACCCACACGATTTGAACCAGAAATGGTGTTGGTTGTATACCGCCTGAGGCGATGTCACAGCATGGACAATGACATGTAGCGCCAAATAGGTCATGCGTGCTGTTTGCTTTGCAACACAAAACAGCCCAATCACAATCACGTTTTGATGCATGGTGATCCAATAAGTCTGCTAGCGTGTAATCTCGTCTCTAATGGCGACTATATGTTACATGTTAGCAGACTTGTTGCATCACCTTGCATCACCATATGATTGTGATTGGGCTGTTTGTGTTGCAAAGCAAACAGCATGCGTGTCCTATTTGGCGCTACATAATGGCGGGGCAAGTGAGGTAATGCTGACTGTTGCATGCAGGCGCTGCCCCACTCTTCTTCAACCAGCGCACACTTGAGAAGATTCAGAACCGCAAAAGCAAGGTGGCGACATACAACCTGGACCTGAACCTGGTTGGGGACTACTGGGGCTTGTTTGGCAAGCGCTGGTACCACCACACCGGCATGGTCAGCACCTGGTGAGTCACTCCTGCTTGTAGGAAGTGCAAGAGATGTGTGAATGATTGTGGCATGTGCGCATCAAGCAGGATGAAGCAATGGCGCTGATGCAGCATGAACAGTATTTGCAGCACTGCACAAGATGCATATGTGCATAGCTGTTTTTCTTGTGATGTGAAGAACATCCTCAGTGAAGACAGTATCTGACAGTTTACTCAAACGGCCTCAAGTGTGCTGTCTGAGTAAACAGCAGGCACTCAGCTCTAGCCTGGCATGGTGTTGTGATGTGCCAAGCCTGAACAACATCTTTCTAGTGTTGCTCAACAAGGTTGCTTTGCCCCATCTCCACTGCAACATAATGCCAACTCAGATGAACTTTTTTAGCTCTTTTCAATCCCGAAACATCTATTTTGATTCAGAAACGTCATCCCTACACTGGAAATCTGAACTCAGAAACCCTTGGGGACAGTAAAAACGCGTTTCTACATTGGGGAGATGTTTTAGTTGTTTGGCATGACAGGTATGCAATGAGGGAGGCTCTGGCTATCTCCTCAGAGGAGGGGCTGAAGGAGCAGTGGCAGCGACATGAGAACATGCATCACATGCTGTGGGATGGCCTAAAGTCAATGGGCCTCAAGTCCTTTGTGGAGAATGACAGCGAGCGCCTCATCACTGTCAACACCATCACGGTGAGACGCAGTTATCATGGTGTCATCATTACGTTTTTATTGTGGTATAATTGTGTTATCGTCGTGTTGATGATCCCGGAGGCCATCTCCTGTTTTTTGTCAATTAGAGCACACCACTGTTGGTGTAGCCTGCTGTGCGGAGCATGCCTGCTGCCTTGGTGTCAAAGTTGAGGGCAGAATGTGTGGCTGGTGCTTTGCTACTTGTGCCTGTACATGTTGCACTGAGCAGGCCATTGATCTAGTGCCGGTGTTTGTCATTTTAGTTGCAAGCATGAAGCTCTGTCATCAGCAGTTTTTGAATTTCAATTTTGGCTTCAACCCTTCGTATGAAATCCTAGCCGTAATACTGTGACATCATTTGTGCACTACTGTGACAGGCATGCTTTGTTATTTAGGTGCCTGAGGGCGTGGACTGGGCTGCTATCATCAAGAATGCCATGGACAAATACAGTCTTGAGATTTCCGGAGGTTTGGGTGGTACTGCTGGCAAGGTGTGGAGAGTCGGCCTAATGGGATACAATGCACAGCCAGCAAAGGTGGAATTGGTGCTGGCTGCTTTCAGGGATGGCCTGAAGCAGCAGGGCAAGCTCAAATAGAGCAGCATGACAGCAACATGCTCGAAGATGCAGACATCATGACGCGTGCACTCCAGAACACCCGTGTGAACAGTTTCAAAGTATCGTAAAGACAACTTGAGTTGCTGAGGTTGATAGTCATTTTGAGTGAGGGTGATATTGAGAGTTCTTTTGACAGCTGCTGCTGTCATGCGGTGACATTAGCCAAGTCTTTTGAGCTTCAAGGCGCGGGATGTCTCTGCAGGGTGGTGCATCAATGTGTAGTCTGTTGTGCACCCCAGATCAGCAAGCATCCTCTTAGGAGAGTATACATGTATTTCTTTGTATCCAGGCCTCATCAATTTGCAGTTCAATAACCACGAAGTGCACAAAAGCTTATGCTGTAAAATATGCTGAATGCTGCATGGCTTGCTGTGGAGAGTTCAAAAATTCAACGATGACAGTATTCCTGCCCTTCAACAAACAAGCCACAAAGCAACACAACAACATGCATCTCACTCTCATGGTCTGTTCACAAACATAAAAAACTCAGCATCGAGCCTTGTGAGCTTGATGACAGGCATATGCCATAGTATGGCATGACAAATCCCGCATGTACAAGCTACCAGGTCTGCCATGAGCCTGAGGTGCGTGCGCATATACCAATCTTCACAGCGTCTCAAGTCCTGAAACACCGTTCCTGGCAGGTACATGTCACACATACAAATCTTTCCTTTGACCTCACTTGCTCAACATAGCTGAGACTTTGTCAACTGTATAGAGCATAACCCCATTTGCTGGCATGGCTCTTGCCAAACAAGGAGTGAAGCCTCTGTAAAATCGGCTTGGCCCGCCATCTGCCATCAGCTTCTGCATCACACATCTCAACACAACATGTCAGTACTCATCAATGCTACAATGCATAGCTCAGCAGCAAGTCTCTGCTGATACTGCTCATACACGACCGTCTACTTTGTAACGGAAAGTCTGTTTGCATCTGCACCATAAAATGATGAGTCCTGACAGCACTGTGGCAAGGTTCAATTGAAGATTAGTCAAGCAGACATGCTTGATGGAGCTGACTGCCAGACAAGAAAGCAAGCCATTGCCCTCAGGACATCCAGCAATGAAGGCACAAAGCAGTACCATCTGCTGCCTGTACTTGCTGAGTGTTCTGCCCTAAGAGACATGCAATGCAATGGCATTATGCAAGCATGAAAAAGGCTGTCCTGCTCTTGAGACTGTCCCAAACCCAGGGGCATGATCACAAACGCAGGCAATGGACATAACAGTATGGGCCATTCTGCCCACCTTGTATGTTGTAGCCATGTTTGGGTACTTGCGCTTGCTTGGCTCAATGGCATCTGTTGCCATGGCAGATTTGATGACATCCACAGGATATATGGCCAACCAGTACAGCAAACCGCCCAGCCCTCCTGCTGTAATGACCCAAGCAGCTGGCAGCTCCGTTTTCTTGCAATTCCTGTAGGCTGCCATCCGGTCCTTCATCACCTCAAAGCTGCCTAGGTATATTGAATTGGCTGGGGCGTTCCTGACCAATGTAGCCCCTAGCCCTTGGAAAGGGCCCTTAAAGCCATTGGTGCGGATGGTGGCTTTCACGCAGTCAAAGACTGTTGTGTAGGCAGCTGTACATGGCAGAAACAGGTGAGCATGCTTGAATGTCACAAAGCAGTTGATGCTTTGTGTTCACAGCTGCATTGCACATAGTTTCTAGTTTGTAGTGTCGCATGACAGCACAGAGGGGTTTGCCACGCAAGGGCCAGAATTCATGCAGGGGCCTTCATGCCATCATCACGACGGGGCTGTCAGCTGCGCTTGCCAAAACTGGAACGATGCACAATGTCAGTCTGAAATGCAGTGGCTGCATTGATCAAGTCACCAAGCATGATGATGAAGTAGCACTGAATGGCTATGCAATGTCAAATTGAAGACTTTGATATGAGCTAGCAAGCACGCATACGTTTGTAGTTGGGGTCAGCCCTTGATCGGATGATCTGAACCTGGATCTGTGACTTGTAAAAGTCAATTGGGCCTTCCACAAAGGCTGCAATGGTTCCTGTCACAGCACCTGCCTGTGCAGTGAGTGACATACTTTCAACCAAAAGAGTTGCTGATGTTCCAAGTTGTCAGAGCTCACAAGCACACAGTAAAGGGCCAAAGGCACTTTTTGTTTCTGCGCACCTTGTAGTAATCTGCATTTGTCAGAGGCCGTAAAGTGCCGTCTGTACGGGTGGCAAGCCATGTCTTAGTCTGGCCAAACGCTCCAAACATGACAGATCTGAACAGCATTTGCCCTGCCAATGGTGATGTGACACCCTGCCAGCAGCACACATCAGTCTCCAGATTAGACATGTCAGCCTTCATACTTGCATGCATGTAGTGTCTTGAGCCTGGTATGGCTGATTATCTATCTGCATATAGAGAGGCCGGCTGAGAGATTGAGCCCTACTTTGTACAAACCCTTCAGACCTTCCCATTGTACTGTCTTTCTGGCGCAGTCGATAGCTCCAGCTGCACGTCAAACAGTGCCTTCACAAGCAGCTGAGGCTACCAAACAGATCACACATGGAGCATCAGCACTCACAATAAATTGGCTTGGCAGAATCTTGTGTTTGAAGGCGGACTTTGACAGTGTCAAACGGATGACCTACGAATGTCACCACGATACCACCTGCAAGCAAACAGTCGATGTTATGCCGCGGTCGGGATAACCTTTTCCGGTGCATGCGTTGACCAAGCAGACGCACCGCAAGTTCCGGCAAGGACGTCCTTGCTTGCCTTCAACAGAGGATTCTGCACAGGTGCTGACGTCTCTGGCATCCTGGGCAATGAAATGTGTTTACACGGCAAGATACCAGCTCAGCTCCTCCGGCAAACGTCCGAGTCTGTGCAGCTGTGTCGCACCCAAGGATCAAGGTACCGCAAGCGGAGCTACAAAAGCCTGCTGGGCTTCGTCCAGTATGAATTCACCATAAGAGTACGATGTCCAGCGATATGTGCTATCCGGTGCTGTCAATGAGTTCAAGTTGGCGATGACATTTTGGTTCGGCTTGTTTCACTGTTTCGTCTTCGCAGTTGCTGACAGGAGTTTTGGGCAATCGACGTTCGGCACGCTGAGCCGAGCAAGATCAGCGCGCACATGCTATACGACATGTGCTTCATGGAATAGCATGCTTGGCTTCCTGAATGCCCGCTGCACTGCTATGATAAAGCAGGGCAGTGCAGGATCAGGATCGTCTCTGGCGTTACGCCTGCTTCTTGTCGGCCGGAATCGCATGTCCACTCAGACACCGCCCCCTGATGCTGCGCGTGGGGCGACAGCTGATTTGTGTGACACGTTCATTACAGATCCCGTTGACGTTGTCAACCAGAGGGATGTACAGATCATGGACCCAATCTTCCGCAACTACGGTGGCAACAGCAGATTCAAAGGGCAAGCAGCTACTGTCAAGTGTTTTGAGAACAATCCCCTGGTCCGCAAGGTCAGTCACAAATCGAAAGAGAACTTTTTGGGCCTTCACGCGCATCAACATACTGACCTGACAGGTGCAAGCTCTGGGGCAGCTCTGCTGTCATGAGGTAGTGCATGCTGCAGGCACTGGAGGAGGAAGGGAAAGGTCGTGTGCTCATTGTAGATGGAGGAGGATCATTGCGATGTGCCCTGCTTGGTGACAACATTGCAGAAATGGCGCACAAGAATGGCTGGAGTGTAAGCTTCTGAGCCTAGCATGTTACAACTGTGGCTGCAGCTTCAACGTTTTGTGCTTTAACACAAGGTAGCCTCAGCTGCACAATCAGCACCTTTTACTCCTGGTCAACATTCTGTTGATGGCATGCAGGGCATCATCATCAATGGATGCATACGAGATTCTGCAGACATTGAGAAGATGCCCCTTGGGGTCAAAGCTCTGAACACATACCCACTTAAAAGCTCAAAGCGGGATCTGGGCTTGAGAGATGTGCCAGTGACGTTTGCCAGTGTTGTTGTCAAGCCACACAGCTGGATATATGCTGACAAGGATGGAGTGCTTGTAGCTGAGCAGGAGCTGAAAGTCTAGCCTGACCCAGACATTGCAAATGCACATGGATGACTTTAGCAAACAGCACTTGCTCAGAATCATCTTCAGGCAGGCAAACAAGTTGCCGGCAAGCAAGCTGTTTTTATCACGCTACTGTTCTGTCTGACCACCAGAGACTGATAACTCGGGCTACCCTGCATCACCACGGCGCAGTATTTGCCCGAGTTGATACTAACTATTATGACATGCCATGCACCATGGGCGCATCTGCAATAGTTTCAGAAAGCACCAAATTGCTTAAAGGCTTAAGTTCGCCACGCTGCCTGCCACCCTTCCTGATCGCTTTCTCTATGTTAACAGTATACACATACAACAGTGGCTGGCCACATTGACAACCTGTACCTCGTTGGAGACCTTTTATTCTAAGTTTGAAAGCTGGGTGCTTGTGGTACAAGCTTCAGTGTCCTTGATGTCTGTGCCTAAATCAGTGTTTAAGCAAGTAGGAGCATTCTGCTTGAGTGGTGTTGCTCGGGTCTGTGCATGCTGTTATGCACGCAGCAGAGTTTCCTGGCCTGCATGGCCTGGGTCTGCTTCTCAGACGCAGTGTTATGCCGACTACTTGCAAATACGGTTACTAACAGACGTCTGTCCCCTACAAGATGTGTCCGTCCCCTATCGACTTCCAAGGCTTCGAATGCTGGAAGCGCAACTAAAGCTGGTGAGGTTTCTCTAGATCGCTGCAGTAACGACGACAATTGTGCTCAGAGACGTCATCGAAAGCTTTGGTGACCTCGCTGCAAGCTTGCAAACTCAAACGTTCACTTGTGGTTTCGGAGCAATGCAAAAGCAAACGCGTCAGAACGGACACAGCGCTCGATCGCCCGCTTACATGTGCGTGGTACCCATCAACTCTTTGGTGTGAAGCAAAGTTGCATCGTTGACAAGATCGCCTCGGCCGCTGCGCAGGTTTGCTAGTACTCGACTGTACCTCAGCTCCGCTGCTGCGCCGGTGATGCGCAGACGGACACCTGGAACAGTAACATTTGCAGCCAACCGCACACAAGACTGGGCACCTTCAATTGAGCGGCGAGCAGAGGAGAGCAAAAAACGACCTTTCAGAGCCTTACCAACACAGCTCGTCACGCATCCGCTGTTCGGAGTGGTCCTTTTTCTGATTTTCTTCCCCGGCTGGGCTCTCGTGTCATCCCTGCAGCAGCACTGCGCTGCGGGTGAGCTTGCTTTCTGTCGCCACAACAATCCAGACCCGGTGCTGACCAGGGAACTTAAGAAGGAGCCTTTTGTCCCTAACTGGCGACCAGACGGGCGCTGTGGCAGCAACTTTCCTGCACCAAACGGTCAACTGATCTCTGTGTGCAATCCCTTTGCTAAACAGCATTGTTGTAGTCAGTGGGGCTGGTGTGGTACGGGACCAGAATTCTGCACTCAAGCAGTCAAACCCCCATACAACACAACTGGCACAGGTGTGGTAGCAACCATGCTGCTCTTACACTGACACATCATATTGCTGCAGCTGGCATGGAAATGTTATGCCTCCTATGCGTCACCTGCGTTTCGAACTGTGAGACTGTGTTTTGCAGTTTTTCAGAAATACTGGGCTGATCTTCAGCAAAGACGATCTGGCGAACCAGATGCCTTCCAGTCTGCCCATGAGGACGCCCTTGCCCCAGTAACCAAGAATTACACCGAGCTGGCAGCGGCCTTGCAAAATGGGGACTCTCTGACATCAGATCAACAAAATCTGCTCCACTCTGCTGTCGACACCACACATAAGCAGCTGGAGCGCTTTGCATGCTGTGCACCCCTGCAGCCCCCCTTCCTCATATCAGCCACAGGCCACTGGACTCAAGATTCAAGGCTCACCGCAGAGTATCTGAAGCAGCTCATCAGCACCTACGTGTATGACCAGCAGACTAAAAAGCCATTCTGGCAGCGCTTGTTGGGTCTGAGAAGGCTCCTTGGCACAACAACACCAACCCCTCCCATTGCTGAAGGTGAAGACATGGGCAAGGGCAAATTTTGGGCCAGTCGCCCGCGTGTCAACCCCAGTCCAGATGTTGCTGACTTAGCCAACGCAGCACAGCATAGCACAGCAGGCAGGCCAGCACTGAAGCGCCAAAACGCTTTCAAACTGAATGAGGAGCAGTCACAAGCGCTGACTCAGCAGCTGGGTCTGACCAGTGGCTCTCACTCTGTCTCTGGTCATGACCTCTTAGCAGCAACTTCTGCTCAAGATGCCGGTGATGCTGATGAACAAGTTGATCAAGCAGCTGATCCTGCTGATCCACACTCTTCTTCACAAGTCCTAGGAAGCAGCATCAACTTGGGCAGCGTTCTCGCTGGTGCAAAGGCACTGTCACAGCGGCAGGGGTCAAAAGGGTTGGGCACAGAAGGCAGGGCAGTCCGGGACTGGCCTGACCCCCACCAGCCCTTCAATGCTACTACAGCGTATGCCAATGTTACCCGGTGTAACACCAAGCGATGGCTTTCTGTGCACGCTGGAGGTGGGTTTTCAATCTTTGTGACTCCTGCTGCTCTGTTCTCCCACCTGTGCTTTCATCTCTATGGCTTTTCAATAATGCTACCAGCCTGCTAGCAGTACCACGCCTTGGAAGTTTTTGTGGTGCAACCACTGCTTGCTGACCCCAGCAACAAGAGGCCCAGCGCTGTTTTGGGCCTGCAACCTTCCTGGCACCTAGCTTGTCCTTAGGTTGCTCTCCATCTGAAGGCATGTAGCAAGTTCTGTAAAGACATGCATCATGTTGCCATCGCAAGCTTGTCCCCGCTTGTGGAATGTGGAGGCTACCGAACAGTGCAATGCACAACAGTAATCCTTGCTCATGCATCAGTGTCAAAATGCTGTCTTGAGCAACATTCAAGTCAGTGCCATTGTCACAGCCAGCTGCTGCACTTGCATTATCATTCGCCCACCTCCCAACTTCTACCAACTGATCGTTTTGGGGTCAAACCAGGAAGACCCTCCCCATCCAAAACTTTGCCACCCCCTTTGCCCCCACCACCTCCCTCCCCATCCCAACAAACCCTGTCCGGGCCTACATGCTTATCCCTGCACTGCTTTATGTCTGCCAGCATCTTGCCGCGTCTCTGCAGGAACAAATTTCAGCCAGCCCAGAAGGAGTGCAGCTGGCAAGACAGTGCAACCAGCGCCAATGGTGTCTCTGAGTCCTGCTGAAAACGAGGACTACAAGGCCATTCCTGTGACTACATTCCAGGGCAAGGCTGCTGACTCTGAAGGTCCAGCTCAGGTGCTGGTTGTGTACCATTACTACGAGAGCCTCACCACGTGTGAGGAAGATGAAGAGGTTCAGGTCATCAGGAGTAACCTGTTGAGTTTCCTGAGGTGAGCAAGCAGGACACAAGCCCAGTCAGCTGCCGGTGTGACAGTTGCATGAGGCACTGTCGGGATATGGCCATTCTATCACCTGAAATGAATCCAATGCCTTCACATGAGTTATTGGCAGCTTTCTCTGCTGAGCATAACAGCGTTGCATTTGGTCGCGCAATGTATTACTCTTGCCAGTCTCATGCCAAGGTTATCAGCGATTTAGAATACAGCTCCATGCGCAAGCCAGATCCCTCCATTTGGGCCTTTTCTACAGTCAATTCCTTTTGTCCTATTCTGTTCTATCACACAGCTCTGCTGCCAATTTTGCACGCACCTCAATGTCCATGGGTACCTGACGTTTTTGCAGCTGGCCTTTTCTACCAACTCACAACTTGCACAGTGAGTGAGGTAGTGAGTTTCAGACTAGCAGCTAATGCCAGCAGTAGACCACAATCTTCAGCACAGCATCTGCTTTCCTGCAGGTGTCATTGAATGCCACTTTTTCTCTGCTGCATTGGCACACACAAGAAGGCCCATCACTGCTTTTGCAACGGAACAACTCTGCACACTTCTGTGCTTGACAAAGGCACCACTGCTGCTGCCAATCACCGTCTCACAACAAACAAGCCAATGGGTATGTCTTTTGCATGAACCCAATCAACAGTCCTACGTCAGATCCACAATTGCATGTAACAATGGCACTCTCACATGAGCCTGCTTGAGGCCTGCATGATTGCAGTCAGTCAGTCAATCACTCATTCAAGCAACCAATCAATGTGATCTTCCTGTCTTTAGGACTCGTCAGGGGAGTCAACAGACATTAACTGAGAAACCATGACACACCAGCACCAAATGTTCAAGGCATGCATGCTCGTGCTGAGCCATGTGGGGTCTACAGGTTTGCAGTGAGAGAGAATGATGGAGCTGACTACGTGATAAGTATGGGAGGCAGAATGAACCCTAGCATGCTGGACTTGATACCTGCCTTCTGCAATGTCCGCCTGCGCTTTGTGGATAACTCCACCATGCATTCGGACACCTGCAGCTTCCAGAAAGCTCTCGTCGAGTTTGGTAAGCCATATCTCATTCAAGCTTGTCATGTTGCATGTGTAACTGTTGTTCATCCTAGTCATTGTCAGTGTCATCACCAATGTTGTTATCAATGTTGTGGCGATTGTCAGCAAGCATACCAGCAATCAAGCAGCAGTTTTCTTTTCACCAAGCTGCTGAAATGTGCATTGTCTGTCAGACGCTGTGCTAACTGTTCTTGCTATGGCGTGATGGCTCAAAGCAACTGCTGATGTCAGAACTGCTCTCAGTGTCAATTTGCTCAAATTGCATGCAGAGAGCAACAGGTGCTTGCCACATGCATGTCCTTCAAACTGACTCTGTGATCTTCTGTACAGGTCCTGCCTTGCTGCAACGGTACAACTACTTTGTGGTGATCAACAACGGCATGCGAGGCCCCTTTGCAAGGGCTAACCAGGGCGTGGAGGTGCACCATTGGACTCAGCCCTTCATTGCTAAGCTCAACAGTCATGTACGCCATTCTGTGCACATGTTTACCGTACTGCTTGATGATCATGTTTGTGCTCTTGTTTGAGAAGTCTTCATTGACCAGCTCAACAGTCATGTACGCCACTCTCTGTCCCATCTCACCAAAAAAACATCAACGTGGCATGCATGTCATGGATCGATTGCTTGGTGTTTGTTAGCCACTGCTCACATTTGCATGTCTCAATGCACAGTCAAGGAGCTTCATGCTCTTGCCGCCTGATGGAGGGATAGAAAGGACAGAAACAGAAAAGTTTAGGCTTTTCAGCGATCATACTGGGAGCCTCCTGAAGCGGCAGCCCAGAGCAGAAGGGAACTGTATAGCAATGCAGCGCAATTTGTTTCATCAAGCAGAGCATGCATGATGCAGCATGCTCTTGCACAGATGTTACGACTGCTGCCAGTCAATGCAATCGGCAATGTTTAACCATTCCTGACTGTGTGCCAGCTTCAGCTCACTCTTCCAGAATAGATTCAAAATGGAACAGTAATTACGTTCCGTTGCTTTACCAATGACTATCATGACTGTTTCACCCTGAAGCTGCAGCGGCAGCATAGCCTGCTCATCCTGTCCCACCTACTTCATAGACAGCTGCACAGGTGGTCGTTCTTGACTTGAAACCATTGAAAAGGCACTTGACAAGGGTGACTTGTGACTGCAGGTGAAGCTTGTGGGTCCCTACTTGTCTTGTGAAATCAAGATGCACGTGCAAGGTCCCTTCCTCGTCATGGACAGGTGTGATGCCTGAGTATGACCTGTGTGTTACCTGTGTGTTAACTATGTGGTACCTGTGTGTTACCTGTGTGTTACCTGTGTGTTACCTGTGTGTTACCTGTGTATGACCTATGTGATACCTGTGTGTTACCTATGTGTTACCTGATGTGTTGCCTATAGACTACCTGTGTTTACCTTTGCATTACCTGTGTAACCCAGCTCTGCTTTGTTCAAACCGTGCTCGCAATCACTGTGAGTCATGTGATGTATGGAAGTGAGTTTCTGCAGCGTTGCAAGTCTTTGTGGTCCCCTCTTGGTGGGCAGCAGTCAAGCATCAGGCAGTGTCTCCAAAGTTTCCAACAACAAACATTTTTACAGTGTTATGTGTGTTGTAGATCTGAAGGCCTGACTGTGTCCAGTACGTGAATCACAAGCGTTGACTTGCTTTGCCTGCTCCAACACACTATCATATTGACCAAAAGACATTGGCTGGATCCCTGACTAAAGCTTGATGACGCAGCGCGTTGTTTGTACAACAGCTGGAAGCGCTTGCATTCAGAACAAGCAATGCTGATCACTGCTGACAAAGCCTTCAAGCACATCCAACCCACTCAGCTCGACCCCCCCTGTCTGACCCCGATGGGCTTCCTGTGCAGGGTGGGCGTTCAGTACCTGCTTGACATTTGGGGCGGCTGCTGGAGTGACCATCAGACAGACATTGAGAATGGTGAAGTTGGGTTGAGTCAGGCGATTCTGGCTGACGGCTACAACATTGCATCAATGCAGCATGAGTACCAAGGCTTGGACTTCCGGCAGCAACCTGACCGAGTGCAATGCAAGGGCAGACTGGCAGGCGCTAACCCCACCTTCTGTTGTGACACTCCAGGTCTGCACCTGTTTGTTTTTTGTTTTGGTTTTTTTTCCCCCATTGTTTTTTGTTTTTGTGTTTTGTGTACACTGCTTAGCTCTGCCTTTATGCAGGGCCTGCAGTAGCATCCAGCATGGCGCCTTAGTCACATATCAGTTTGCTAATCATCAAGCCATACGGTATGGCTCGATTATTAGCAAATTGGTCTGTGACTAAGGCGCCATGCTGGATGCTACTGCAGGCTCTGCATAGAGGCAGTAGTATCATAGAAGGAAAAGGAAATGCTTTTATCGCAACGTCAAACTGGTTGTTGCCCGGCAGATACCAAGAACACTTCAAGCCATATCAGCTGTATTGCACACTCTTTGCTTGACGACCAGGCAACTGCGAATAAAGGTTCTTCCTAGAACAGTTTGCAGGCTAAAACTCATATCCGTACAGAGGGGATAGTTATGTAGACAACATACCTAGCTCATTCTGCGCCGGAGATTGCAAACATCACTATCAACATTGCAGTCATACCGACTCCAAATTTTGCATGGTGTACCTTATTTTTGCCAAAAGCTGTTTCCCTGCCTTGCTGATTTTACACAGACAGACCCTTACAGCTTCAATTTGGGCACCGCAACATGGTGGTTCGTTGTGTTGCAGATCCACTTCAATTGCATTGGGTGAAGTATGGAGGGGCGGTCTATCGCATGGGCCTCATTCCGCCCATGCTCATCAGGTCAGGCCTTTGCTGTCCACCACATCTTGTTGCACCTGCCATACTGTACCTGCACAAATCCATAGTAAGGCGCTGACGCTAGCCTTTCCCGTGCTGGACAGTAGTGCATAAGTATCATGGCGGCATAGGACATGGCAGCAGCAAGGAGTTTGCTAATGTCCTTCCAGTAAGCTTTGGCTGTGACCAGGTTTCTCCCCTTCAAAATGACAATTGCCCTCACACCCCCCTCCCCCCCCTCATTGGTCTACTGGCGTCTCGAGGACCTTAGCACGTTGAGATACCTTGGATGCTTTTACTGCTGCGTATGCATACACCTTGCACTGCAGAACAATGAAGGCCATGGCCACCTGCACAAATGGTCTGCCTGCTGATCTGATCAGAAGGTCAACATGGTCTGACTGCTGATGTGATCAGAAGGTGAAGCCAAAGTGTGTGTCACAGCTGATCTGATCAGAAGGTGAACTGGCCTGCCTGTTGATCTGATCAGAAGGTTGAATTGGTCTGACTGCTGATCTGATCAGAAGGTGAAGCCACAGTGTGCGTCACAGCTGATTGGCCACCTGACAAACAACCAATGCAGGATGGTGGAAGACTTGACTGCCAGGACAATGGAGTTGACCCCTCCTCTCATCCCAAATGGGAGTCACTGGCGACTGCCGCACCCCAGCTGGGTCCAGCAGCAGCAGCAAGCCAGTCAGGAGGGTGTCCAGTCAGCATCTTGGTGGCGGCGCATCTTTGCAGCCCCAGCCCGCTTCCTGGGGCTTCTTGATGACAGCTTGCAGGCCTCTGAGGAACCCTATTCAGGTCTCATTTGTCTGTCTGTCTGTCTGTCTGTCTGTCTGTATGTATGTATGTCTGTCTGTCTGTCTGTCTGTCTGTCTGTCTGTCTGTCTGTCTGTCTGTCTGTCTGTCTGTGAACAGCACTGATCTTTGGTACTTTGTGAGGGGGTTAGCTGCTTGTTGGTGACAGCTTGCAGGGCTCTGATCAGGTCTCTTTTGTCTGTCTGTCTGTCTGTCTGTCTGTCTGTATGTGAACAGCACTGATCTTTGGTACTTTGTGAGGAGGTTAGCTGCTTGTTGATGACAGCTTGCAAGGCTCCGAGGAACCCTATTCAGGTCTCGTTTGTCTGTTATGCACAGGGCAAATATTTGGTGACAGCTTGCAGAGCTCTGAGGAACCCCATTCAGGTCTCATTTGTCTGTCTGTCTGTGAACAGCACTGACCTTTAGTACTTTGTGAGGGGGTTAGCTGCTTGTTGACGACAGCTTGCAAGGCTCTGAGGAACCCTATTCAGGTCACATTTGTCTGTCTGTGTACAGCACGAATATTTGGTGACAGCTTGCAGGGCTCTGAGGAACCCTATTCAGGTCTCATTTGTCTGTCTGTGAACAGCACTGATCTTTGGTGCTGTGTGAGGGGGTAGCTGCTTGCGTGATTGCCTGAGGGGCATCAACATCAGCACTGGATTGAAGTCGAATACTACTGCTTTCATGCGGCATAAAGAAGCTATTGATCATGTCAAACAAACCAGCATGGAAGGTCAAGACATGGCATCAATGCTGAAGTTTTTGCCACAGGAACTGTGAACTCGTTCATTTTGTACCGTACAGTATCAGCCAGAAATGCGTATGGTCTGCAGATCCAGATTGGACAGTAGAGCGCCGGGTTTCAGCCCTATTGGAGTCTGTACCTCTTCACACCCAGCAAGCTGCCAATGAGTTTTACTGCAGTCACCGGGTCACAGACCCTGGTCTGATGGGCTGGATAGCTGATGCTGCAACCAAACTCAGCAGTGGCTCCATCCCAATACAAGCAGCTGTGACAAATGTCAAGCCTCAGCCAACTGCGTTGCAGATGTAGCTTGATGCAGAAACGTGTACCTTTAGCAGCATGGACAGCATATCATTTACCAATGGTAATTTACTGCTATCATAGCAGTGCTATGCTTTGTACTAGATAGGCGGTGTCGTGGTAGCATAATATCTTTTGGTTGGTGTCGTTTGAGTGAATGCATGATCCTTCCTGGCATGCTTCTGCTTGTGACTAGTCAGCACTGCCTTTATTTGGGAATCTTGCACAAGCATCAGATTATTACAAAGATAACTTGATAAAGTTAATTATCCGTAATATCAATGCTGTATTGCAATATTTTGGCAAAATTCGTGCGTATCAAACATGAAACGTGGCATGTGGCCCAAACATGGCATGCCAATTACAGTGTAATTATTACACATGGAACGGAGTATTAGCTAGAGGCCTGTCATGCCACTTTGGAAGATTCCCACATGTCTACATTTGCCTGGCTGACTGGTTTCAGGGAGGAAAGATGACACTGAGTCGAGCGCAACCCGAAGACAGACGGACCGCGAAGAGCTACGCAAAAGGCAAATATGAAATGCAAAGAGCGGTAGATAGTTACAAAATTGCAAGAACACAAAGCCTGTGAGCTGGGCTGAAAGATGCCGCTTCGCTGACTGTGCTGAGCTGCTGCTGAAGCTGCTCCAATCTGAAAAGCCTTCGCCAGTCATGAGCAGAAAAAGCTTCAAACGCTGACACTGATAGGCAAGTGGCAACCCGGCTCAATATACCTGAAGAAAGACAAGTTGAAGCGGTCTTGTAGGCAATGACGGGAAGTGTAGCAGTGTGCCTAGGGTATGACATAGCTGTGGCATAATACGTCATTGTTATCCTTTATTATGATTCCTGCTGGGATGCAGCTATACAAATCCAAAGAATGAGCGCCACTTATGGGGGGCAATGTAGCAGAGCTGAGGTAAAAGGTGCATTGCTAGTGTATAAGGAGGCTGTTTTCCTGCACTGTTACAGGAAGTAGCAGTGACAAAAATAGGGTTGGCAAGGCACACGCTCAGGCACAGGCAGGACGCGCAGGCACACAGGCACTCGTGACTGGCTGCAGCTGAGCTGTGTGGCTGAAGTATGTGTCTGATGAAGGTTAGTAGGCGATGGGAGCCTGACCAGCAGAAGTGTCACGAGCAAACAAAACCTGCAGCGCACTGCAGAGGTAGGGGTGCAAATGGGGCGACCAGAATGGCCCTGGGCGCCCTTGAAACAAAGTGCCCTGGAGGGTGGAAATCCATGCTGCCATGACATACATGCTCAGGAACATGACCATGATGGAGTAGCCAAACACCATTACAGTGTTGGTATATCCAAGCTGCATTGTAACAGTCCACATTTCCCCCCTGAGCGGTGCAAAAAGCAATTGAGTGAGAAGAAAGCATGTTAAAGGCAGACCTCCAGGGCGTGCAGCAAGCAGGTTTACAGCCCATGCAACATGAATGCGTCATATCATGGGCAGCGACCCCAAACACGTGTTGCGTGCGCATGCTCAGTGATACTGCCAAAATGCAGATCCACTTGCCAGGCCAACATACATGCAATCACTGTGCTGCAAATGACCAACGCCACACACAAAACAGCGGCTTGCGCATCTATGCACATCTAGGCTGATGATAGCAGCACCAAAATGCAACGTGCTGGGAGCAACAGGCCCACGTTCAGTCATAGGTATGCAAGCCTGGATAGGGGACTTGATGGGCATAACTGAGAGCAGCATGGCTGCTATGGCTCCTGTGTGCCTGTCAAAGAAGGCCAATCAGCCAGGAGGCCTAGATGCTCTCAAAGCCAGGGAAGATCTGTCGCTGTAGGCTGTGGCTTCACAGTATCTGATGCTATTGCTGTCAGTGCTTTTGATACTGTTGCTGCCGCTGTACAGACATGTCACTGTTGTCCTGAAAACGGTTGGCTGTAGGCTGTTGCTGCTGCTGGCCAGAGAGATACGAACAGGCCAAAGATAGAAACAAGGGTAGGATAGACAGACGGGCAGATAAAAGGCAGGATATTCACCGTGCAGGGAGCGAGCCAGTGAACTAGCCAAAACCTACCCAGCCCCAACACTGTTCCCAGAGTTGGCGGACATTTATGGGAGTCAACAGGGAGTGCTATTGCAGTAAGAGGGTAGATCGTCATCTCAGAAACAAATCGAGGTTATGTTTCCTTCGCTAGATCGAGCGGAAGCAAAAAAGACAGAGAGCACTGAGACATTGTCGAAGGTTTTGCACATGCATGGAACCAGTCTCTGGAAGATGGAACGAGTCTCTGGCGCAAAAGCGTACAAAGCAAAACAGAATGTTCTGGGGCACCGTCGTAGAGCCTGGCGCACGAGTGGCCATTACGGTCCCTTCCAATGTACAAGGACTTCGCATTACCAGAGCACTGCCATACGAAATGGAGAGTGGCTTCTCTCGGCACAGGCTCTTTATCGAGACTCAAAAGGCACCACCTATTCTTGTGTGCAACGACCAAGATGGCTGCAACAACGTAGACATCAATCTATCTCGAAGCGATCTTGATCGTGGACCTGTTCTGTACGAAACAAATGGGGAGTGTCGTTGGGCACTGAGCGGTGATGCTGTCGAGGACACGGCGAGGGCAAGCGAGCCACGTGAGAATCCTGGTGGTGATAGCGCTAAAGACTGGGCACAAGAAGCGGCCTTTCTTACGGCTCTCACACTTTTACTGACGATGGCAAACAGTTTTTTGTTGTTCTCGAAATAGCCAAAATTGTGACCGTCACTTTGTCGCTAATAGAGAGGGTTAAGGGTTAGCAGACCAGTCTGGAGGGCAAGACATGTAACAAAATGACAGTTTCGGGCACATCACACACAGTTCTCTCCCACTTGCCTTGCGGCAGACTCAAAAGTCACATGACCAGCTCGAGGAGCTCAAGGCTCGAAATTGCCGTTTACCTGGCCGTTTACCATGCTTGCGCCGATTGTCGAACGTTTTGCTTGCGCCGATGCGATGGGTGGCCTGAAGCTGCTGTGCGTCTGTTGAACAACAACTGATTAACATTTTTGCCGTGCTTGCTTGTCTGCCTGCATTCAGCCAAAATGCAAACAGCGCAGCTCAGGCACTGCTATCACTCCGTCTCAAGCAGCAAATGCTGCCGCTTGCAATCATCTGGATCATCAGCAACAGGAGTAAAGCGGCGCAAGCTCTCGCATCTGTCGTATGCGCATCAATGCTGGCACGCCACCTCTGCAGTCCTTCAGCATCCAGCAATAGTTGCCACCCCAAGGTCAAGGCACTTAACAACCAGAAACGCTGAAGCCAGCAAGACGGTTTGCAAGTGTGTGTCAATGAAACACTTCAACACGTGCAGGCCCACAACTGTCCATCTTGAAATATGAGATGGTGGCACTGCTCGTGTGCAGGTCCAGCATTCAGGAACACATGGAAGGGCATGCAGATCCAGTAATCTCATCAGCCTGGCTGGCAGAGCACCTGGAGGTATGCAGAAGGTCGGCTGAATTATTCTCGCTGTGCAGTCCTGGTGCTATGCCCTAAGCCTGCAACTGCTAAGCTTGAACTTTGCTCAGATGTCTATGCAGCCACATGCTTGTCCTACATCATCTCACATGCCAATACTTCAAGAAGGTTTCAACACATGGTAGTCGATGCAGGACGTGGCAATACTTGATGTGCGCGGTTCTGTGAGAACCAAGTTACAGTCAACAAATGCAAAAGGTTGCCGCCTAGAAATGTCTGAGTACTTTGCAGATTATGACACCTACCTGGAGGGCCACATCCCTGGTGAGCATCTATTCAAAACAGGAGCCACACTGATCCTGCATTACATTGTGCGCAAAGCTTTCACAGCGGCAGCATGACGCATCACCACAGCAGAAGTCTAACTGGATGTTGTCATGCCGGCATGAGAACTATTTCTGTATCTGGCAAGTAGTGTAGCTCTGTTGACATGCTCCAGCAGCAACAGAGGGCTCATATAAAAGCCAACGTGACCCCTGCTGTATGGTGGATCAACAGCATGGTGCTTGCCAGCTGTCCTAAGAACATTACAATTGCCAGTGTCCCTTTGCTGGAGTCACCAAGGTTGGACAAGCATTTTGCAGGTGCGACATTTTTTGACTGGACAAAGGATGGAGTGGATGAAGACGAAGAGGCGCCAGTGCAGCTGCAGATTGACAGTGACACCTTTGCAGCAGAAATGGAAGCCAAAGGTGTTGGCACAGACAGACCAGTTGTGGTAAGCTGCCCATCACGGTTATTTCATTCACCCAACATTGATATGCACCTTGTATACACGATGCTTTTGTACACAGCTGCCACTTAGCTAATGCGCATGCATTGTAGAGAACAGCGACTCTTGTCTGTGTGTTTGCGTGATGCAGCTTTCAATTTGGTCCTCAGGAGAATTGGTGCTTTTGCAAGATGCTTCTGTATGGTGACTGTCTGTGGCTGTACTTGCATAATGTGCAATGGCAAGATCCTTGTTTGCATTGCATAGATCTAATGCTGTAGCTATATCATTTGCTTGTCAAACATCTGATCTGACTTTTACAGGTGTATGACAGCGGCAATGGACTTCTGGCCCCTCGTGTCTGGTGGTGCTTGAGCTATCATGGCCACCCTGCACCCCTCATACTGGATGGGGGCTATGCAAGGTGGGTGGAGGAGGGGAGAAGCACAGACTTGGCAGAGCCCTGCCCCCTAACGGCAAGCCCTGATCTTCAGCAATGGCATACAGGCTGCAACATTGACCAGAAGCCTGCTTCACAGCAAGCAACTGACAAAGCCAGGCAGTCTGGGGTAAATCAATTATGTCTTCGATGCCCCCCCCACCACCCCACACCAACACACAAACCCCCACCCCCCCCCCCCCACCCCTCCCCCCCCCAAGAAATCAGCACATTATTCTGTGTTGGTTCACAGCTGATGACTGTGAGCCTCGGCTAGCAAGGGGGGGGCACTGAGCAATCACCGGCAGCAGCACAGTCTCTGTCTAGTTCAGCAGCTGATCAGTTACCTGATGGTGCAAAGCACTTTTTTAGAAGCAAGATTGTGCCAAACAAATTGTGGCTTGTTTGATAGGCAGGGTGAAACAGATGCAGATGCAAATGAAATGCCCACATATGCTGTACATGTTGATGTCTCAGGTGTATGCCACATTCGAGCCTCGGCCACAGCCACACAGGCGAGCCACTGCAGGATGTATGCTCAAGGCATTAGATGACAAGCAAGATGGGAAAGACATCATTATTCTAGACGCACGTGGTTTGGAACAATACACTGGAGAGGCAAGCTGCCTCATGTTCTGTCAAACAAAGAGCTTGTAGTTTCAACCACACATGCCCTGATGCCTGATGCTTACACTCATGAAAGTGGCCTGACCACGTTGTGTGCAAAAGGTATGCTGAACTGTTGACCATGCAGCTGCTTGTCAATGCAAGAAGTTACTACAGAGAAAGCCTGAAAAACTTCAACACAGAAGTCAGTGCCTGAACGGATAAACGCAGTAACACACTGCTCTGATGCTATGTAGTTTATGACACACTTCCACACGCTTCATGCTACTAACATAGGGCTGCAGCTAATGCACGACTGGACAAAATGTAGCAAGTCATTCAGTTTTAGACCAAAAGCATCTCCCCCAATGTAGAAATGCGGTTTTACTGTCCCCAAGCGTTTCTGAGTTTAGATTTCCAGTGCAGGGATGACATTTTCTGAAGTAACATAGACGTTCCGGGACTGAAAAGAGCTGTGATTGCCCCTGATGTAGGTGAAGCGAGCAGAGCGAGGTGGCCACATTCCTGGTGCGGTCAACATTTCACGCAAATCCCTGCTGGACAAATCCACAGGCTTGCTCAGGCCTTTGCAGGATCAACAGCAGGTCTTTGAGGATGCAGGAGTGGACTGCTCTGGTAATGGGTCTCAGCAGATATATACCTACTGCAATGGCGGAGTGGCATCATGCAGTCTTGCGCTAGCTCTAGATCGACTGGGCCTAGGTCAGAACTGTGCCAACTATGATGGTAGTTGGAATGAATGGGGCAATGAACTGCAGCTCCCTGTACAGACTGGCAAGTGAACTTACGCAAAATCACAGACAGGATAAGTGTGTCATTCAGTGTTTGTTCAGAGTGAGTTATGTACGTACCTGGCCAGTATCGTTTGCGTCTGTTGTAGTAGGCAATCTACGTGCTGTGAATCCAGGAGTCAATGCAAACTTGTATGATGCACTGCGTCAAGTACAGCCAGCAGGTTTCACACCCTGCATTTAGTGGTAAATGTACAGACATTTCCTTGGATGCAGGATCATACTTTGATAGACTGCTGTATCATTGAAACTCTCAAAAGCTGGACTGCATCACAAGCACCATGTGTCCTGAGGGAATCCGAGAAGCAGCGCATTCATGGACCATTATGTGAGTACTTGATGTGGGGTCTTGTGGCACCGTTGGCGTTACGCATCGAAACTTGTGTCGTTATTTTGACCAGTGCTTGCTTGTTCGCCGAGCTCGTATCTGCTAGATGTGTGTTAGACATCAATTGTGCGATTCAACAAAACTACAGAGTTCCCAAAAATATGCTGAGTGAAGTGCTGATCTGCCCTTGATGGTATGAAGCTGCTTGTGGCGGTCAAGCGGGTGGTAGACTACAATGCCCGCATTCGGGTCAAGACCGATCAGGTGTGCGTCTCATCACAAGGGATCTTAGGCCGTGACATCACTCTTGTGCAGCTTATGCAGCACTTGCTTGTGATCTGGGCAGTCGATCAACTGCACTGCGCGTTGCAGACGGGTGTGGAGCTGGCGAATGTGAAGATGAGCATGAACCCCTTTTGTGAAATTGCAGTGGAGGTATACATCACTTGCTGTCACAACGTCTGTCTTCAACAACTCTAAGCAAGCACTGCAACTTTGCAGGAAGCTCTGAGACTGAAGGAACAGAAGATTGCTAAGGAGGTAGTGGTCGTCACGGTTGGGCCCAAGAGCAGCCAGGTATGGTAGATCAGGTGCAGGGGCTGGTTGACAACTGATCAAAGCGTGTGGCAGGCTGTATGCACCAGACATGAATAAGGGATGCTTTAGTTCAGGCTTAGTCTTGGTTGTGTAGGACACAATACGGACTGCTCTAGCCATGGGGGCTGACAGAGGAGCTCATATTCTGACTGATACGTCTCTGTTGCCTCTCAATATTGCCAAACTGCTAGCAGCTGTGGTAAAGAAGGAATCTGCCAGCTTGTGTCTGCTCGGAAAGCAAGCAATTGATGATGATTGCAATCAAACAGGCATGGTTGTTGTCAGCAATTGCTTCAGCACTGAAATTGCTGGGGCAATAGAGCAACGACAAACAAGAGTCATACGCTGCAGGGCAGATGCTTGCTGCCCTTTTGAAGTGGCCTCAGGCAACCTTTGCCTCCAAGATTGAGATTGACCAAGCAGCCCAGAAAGCAAGAGTCACACGAG
>JAABUK010004212.1_pt1 | contig 23599 bp, 38 predicted proteins | sample 5559141 | NCBI WGS metagenome assembly JAABUK01 (sample SAMN10711869, study PRJNA513367) | rock metagenome | isolation source: Antarctica rocks | place: Antarctica: Victoria Land, Pudding Butte nord | collected 2016-01-03
TTGGGAGGGGGAGGGGGAGGAGGACTAGGAGGGGATGGCGGAGGAGGACTGGGAGGGGACGGTGGAGGAGGGCTGGGTGGGGAAGGTGGTGGAGGGCTAGGAGGGGGAGGTGGTGGAGGAGATGCAGACGTTGGGGGTGGTGGTGACGCTTCCACAGGAGGGGGAGGGGACTCCTCTGTTGGTGATGGAGAGCTTGAGCAGGTTGGCGCTGTCGTGTTTGCTACAGTTGTGTCAGGACATGTACAATCGTATGTGTCCAAGGAGCATCCAAAGTCCTGTGTATAGTAGAGCTTGTAGGGTGCAGTGTCATTCTGGATGACTCCTGTTCCCATTGTATCAAATCCACACCCCATAAGGTTTGTTCGGTGCCCTTCAGAGCTGCAAGCAGAATCGCATGCAAAATCTGTGCACACTTTTCCAGCAAGTTGCGTTTGTGCGCTGACAAGCAAAGGACCGGGTGTGTTAAGCACAGTGACACATACCACATCCATGCCAGGACAACTGCTCTGACACTGTTGTAACCAGCCGCAATGTTTTCCCCAAGAGGAAATGTGTCAAAGCCAAAGGATTCTGCGCGCTCTTGCAGTGTCCTGTTGCCTGTACCAATGTGGCTGAAGTATGCATTGACGGCCATATCTGTTGAGTGCTCAATGGCAGTCCTGCAGTGTCAGTGACCAAGTGAGCTCACAGAAAGATAGTGATTTGGTCAGCAGCAGTGCCCTATTGCAGAAGCTTACGCATCCAAGTCTTCAGCACCTGTTGTGCCAGATGACACAAGGGCTCCTCTGGCAGGTGAAATCACGCTGTCTCTCCAGTCAGCATATGTACAAGGATACTCACACGCAAATCCGTCGGGATCCTGACGGACGGCGTTGACACAAGCAGCCACCTGTTACAGACGACAAAGATTCAGCATATGCTCTCTCGATGAAGGTGATCACGGATCAATGCACACATCGAGCAAGCTTGATGTCCAAACCGGACCTGAGTCTCCAAGTCCGCTTCTAACATGCCCTGATCCAAGATAGAGTCGGTAGGGCAAGCTTCCTCCGGTGTGGCGACAGTGCTTTCAATTGCCGCGCTAGGGCTGGATGATGTGCAATTTGGGGCGGTGGGACTGTTGATACAATTTGTATAGTCTGTAACATTATCAGGCTGTACTAGGGCGGCACTGCAGGAGTCATCGCCTTGTGCACAGATCGTAGGGTTAATGACTGCCTCAAAAGCAGAAGTTGGCGTGACTGCTGCCTCAGCGCTGTTTGAAGCAGGAATGACCGTCTGTCCAGACGCTGACAGCACACAAGCAAGTCCAAAGCACAACAGGAGCGACTTGGCTCGCCTGACCGCCATCGGAGACGCACAGACCGCAGACGCTCAGCACAACAGGTCACCTGTCAGCATCGGTCCAACACGCATTCTACAGAGCGCTGAAGGTCGAAAATGTGGCCAAAGCGCCCGAGGCGCAACTCCGTTCAAACTTGACCGCCTTGATGAGTTGAATCTTTTACGCCAGTCTGCTTACAGGACAGTTACTGCACCGTAAGTGACTTGGTTTTCTTTCGTCCCCAGTCGCAAGCTTTGATGCGCAGAGCGTGGACTCACGGCCGAGCTGTGAAGCCCTGTCTGTGCCGTGCTGAGTTTGTATAGGATGTTAGCTGAGTCCGGATGCTAGATCTGAGCTGAACGCTGCCGGCCACGAGTCATTAGTCACAATTGCAAGCAAATGTCCGTGGTGTCATGATATGTTATACCTGGCCTCGCCGACCTTCATTAAAAATAAAAATGAATCGTTTTTAGGCTTTTTATTAAATAAAGGTCTTTTCCAATATTCTGGAGGGGTGCGACCTTATATATAATTTGGACCAACTTTATCGTCGGTACGGTACCTGAAAAAGAAAGTGACTTGGTTGGCCCACAACACTGATTTTTTTCCTTAGTGGTATGAATCACTACACTGATTGTACCAATGCTGATGCCAACACAACTTGCAATTGTGTACAATTGAAGCTTTTCAATGAAGTTGTTCAAAGACCAGAGGACTCTGCAGAGCCAACAATCTCGACACTTGGTAAGTATGCATTTTACTCATTACAGTAGGTATCAATATACACTTTGGTTTGATACTGAGTACACCATACGTCTACGCATACACGTACAGCACATGATCTCCAGCGGCTGCAACTGAGTGCCGGATTCTCTCCCACACTATACATACACAGCACTGCTGCAGCGTACAGTACCTCATTCATGGCTGAGGCTACGTAGCCTCTAGTATATACACTAGCCTCTAGGCTATATGATATCCTCTGCCCAACACGTTTGAGCATGCTACAAACTGAGCGAGCCTTTGCATTCCACGCAAACGTTCACAGAGCAGACTACATGGTTGGATACCAACGTCGCGATGTGAGAAATATGAGAGTCTGGCCTGTCACTGACAGGCTGTCAGTAATTGCAGTGATGAGTCAACCCTTGCTTTCACACCTTGGTTTGACTCAGTCAAACCGCTCGCAGTGCCATCGCAATTGCGCACAGTCATGGCACCAGCCAGCTGCGACAGATGCAGCTGGGTGGCGAATTCGTGCCGTCGAGCGCACGGTAATGAGCCAGTGACGATTGCTTTCGGCCACTATGTAGCTCAAGGTAGGTCAGACCTCAGCGGACTGCCTGACAAGGAGGCTTGACATTTCCGTGCATTTGAGATCTTGACAGACTTACCTTTGCTGACCTGCAGGAGACCCAAGCTGACTGGCAAGCAATCGTTGAGGCTCAATGCAACTCAGTCCTGGCACTTCGTCCACAGCACAAGCAGATGACATCTATCAGCTCCTCACCTATCTGCAGTCTGACGAGCCTGTTGCTCAACAGACCGGCGTCAAGGGCCTCAGCGCGCTGATAGACACCAGACCAGATCTTGCACAGCTTATTGATGCAAAAGCCGCAGCCCCAGCTCTGTGTCGCCAGCTGTCTTCTACAAAAGAAGCGCAGATTGCTGCAGCCTCGACACTCACAGCTCTGGCCAGGGAAGGACATGACAATCAGCTGGCCATTGCAAATGCTGGAGCACTGCCGCTCCTCAAAGAGCAGATCTCTGGTCAAGACATCCTTATTCAGACCAGTGCAGTGACAGCTCTGGGGCACCTGGCCGCTGACTCCCAACCAATTGCTTCCTGGCTTGGGGGCACAGGAACAACGTATCAGATCCAGCAGCTGCTGCAGTCATCAGAGCCCGACCTTCAGCTAGCAGCAATCGATGCAATAGACAACATAGCCAGAAGCGATCTGCAGGTCCGGGCAATGATTTGCAATGAGCAAACCCTCAGTGTGCTGGCACAGCTGCTGCAAGCCCCTAGCACAGACATCCAGCATGCTGCTGCTGCTGCTCTTGCAAACATAGCCTTGACCAGCAGAGACGAGGTCAATCTCACCATGATACGTTGTGGTGCTGCCAATGCTTTGGTGCAGAAGCTGGACCCCACGCAAGAGGCCATCTGTCACCAGGCTACAAGGGCTCTGTGCAACTTGTCTGGTGACAATGATGACTGTGACGAAGCCATCAGCAACACTTCTGCAGTTCGGGCCCTTTCAGCGGTCTTCAAGAGCCGCAACCACAGAATTGTATCTGCATCAGGCAAGGCTCTGGGCAATCTAGCCCTGTATTCAGTTGCAAACCAGGCTAAGATTGCTGGTGAGGGCATGGTGGATGAATGTCTGAGGGTGATGTCTCATCCTGCACCTCCCCATACCATGGAAGCAGCATGCCGGTTGCTGCATGTGTTGCTGACGGACAGTCCCCAAGTCCATCTTCAAGTGCTGCAAGGCAATGGAACTGCTAGTCTTTTGAAATGTCTCAGCTCAGCAAGCATTGGTGTCAGGCACGCTGCTGCTGGGGCACTGTCACACTTAGTGTACCCCAAGAACATGCCTGGCTGGCGAGAGAACAATGACTTGATGAATGAGCATGGTGTGATGCTAAAGTTTCAGCATGAGCTGGCTGGCTTGCGTGCTAGAACTGAGAGTGCTCATGGTGATATGATGGTAGACCAGCTGAATGGCATAGGCCTCAATGAAGGTGATAACAAAGGAGTGTCTGCGGCAGCAGAAGAGTCTGAGGGTTCTGGCTCTGGGCTTGAGTCTGATCAGGAGAATGAAAGTTTGACTGGCATGGAAGACGACTTTGAGGGAATGCATGTGTGATTGTTTCTGGCTGTTTTTGAGTTTGTAGCTACTTGTAGGTTCTGTTGAAAGTGCTTTTTGACCGTGATTAACTGCTCAAAGCTGGCTACATAAGACATGTGGTTGTTTGCTGATTTCACAGAGCTTTTTACAGTTGCCATCTAAAGTCAGGTGGCCCAGTGTTCATGAAGGTAGCATGCTCTGCCCAAAAAGAAAAGTATGTTGCTTGGTACAACCACCTGCCTCCTGTGTGTACATAACCTTGCCAAACACACATGCCTGTTTTGGCCAACTACAGCTGAGTATCCTCATATTTCTCTTCAGCAGGAATGTTGCAGCGTATGACAGCAGAGGCAGGACATCCGGCTGCAGCAAGGGATGGCAACACACCAGTCCCACCCGTATGAGATGTGGTCAACACAGCTGCAATGGATTTGCCACAAATGATCACCTAGCAAGCAAACAAAAAGGGAAATCTCCACATGAGTGTTACTTCGCAATGCGCCAGGATGCTTCGGGCGCGTGATGCCGCAGTACTGTATCTGAAAGCCGTGTTGGACTAGGCAAACTATGGACCAACCTCGCATCCTACAGCTAGCAGAACATGTGGTTAATCGGATCGCAGCTGGTGAGGTCGTCCAGCGTCCTGTGTCTGCCCTGAAGGAGATGCTGGAGAACAGCCTAGACGCAGGTGGTGGCAAACATTCATTTCATGGCAGCAATTTGCTGTCTTTCCCGCCTGTATAAATACGCAAGTTTGCTCAGGATCTACCCAGATCAGCATCACTGTAAAGGAGGGTGGCAACAAGCTACTGCAAATCCAGGATAACGGATCCGGCATTGAGGTAGGGTAGCTTCACGAGCTAAAGCATGAAAGCTGCCTTCTCCTGACACAACGCTTCACATGCAGAAAGCAGACTTGTCCCTCCTGTGCACACGGCATGCAACCTCTAAGCTACAGCAATATGAAGACTTGCAGAGCATCAACACTTTAGGGTTTAGAGGAGAGGCACTTGCCTCAATCTCTTTTGTGGCTCACTTGACAGTGACGACTATGACGAAGAATGCACCGCATGGCTTCAGAGTGACTTACAGGTGAATTCAATAGTGCAGTGTGCTAAGCAGCACACCATCCTGACTTCATTGCATATGGTCATGTGCAGAGATGGTGAAATGGATGCAGCTGGTCCAAAGCCCTGTGCATCAGTGCAAGGGACAACCTTGCTAGTGGAAGACCTTTTCTACAATGTCAACACTAGAAAGCAGGTAAAGCACTTGCAATGTGTCTGAGTACGGAATACAGATGATGGCAATGCAATGATCCTGTCGCGATGCATGCAGGCTCTTAAAAGCAGCAGCGATGAGTTCTCCCGCATTCTGGACATTGTGGGCCGCTATGCAGTCTACAAAGCCGGTGTTGCCTTCAGCTGTAAGCGCCAGGTGCTGTTTCTGTCAATGTGTGCTGGTGAATCTATTTGTCTGCAAACAGACTGTATGGCTGTGTGGTGTGCTGTCAGGGCGAGGCACGTGCAGACATACACACCCTTGCTGGAGCTTCCAGACTTGACAACATCAGGCAAGCTATTCACGACATGATTGCCAGACAGACTCAACAATCCTGCTTGCAATCATTCTGGATTTGTGTACACATGTGTTGCAAGCAGACTTGTATCCAATCTGAACTATGTGCTTTGCCATCAAAGCAGGTGCATCATGACTGCAGACCTGGCCCTGCAGGTTGAACATGAACCACAGCAGCCCATAGTTGCATGCACAATCTTGAGGGGCACTCTTGCATTGATTGCTGGCCAGTCCTTCAGCAGCATGTGCATTGTGCCTGTCTTGACAAAATGTTTGGTGCATTCATTAGGGCAGTATATGGGCCAGCTGTAGCCAGATGCCTTCTGCCCTTCAAGCAGCACATGGGCTCAGGAGCAGAGTTGCCATCAGCTGAGGATGCAGAAAAGCCTTGCTTCGTTGCTGAGGTGCCCCCTGATCATCAGTAGCCTGTGAGCAACCTGCACAAGTGCTTGCTGCGTGTAGCATGTCATTCTGAGCTGCACCTCAGGCTTTCTACAATGGTCAACCTGCGTGCATCTCACGCAATATGTAGCATCCTGAGCCTGGTGTATGCCCTGAGCATAACACAAGTGACAAGGCTGGCGCTGTTGCAGTGTGGCACAGTATGGCCTGCACCTTTAGTTCTATGGCTGACAAGTTGAATGGTTCACAGGATACAAAAGTGCACCATCTCTCCCTTTACTGATCTGAGCGACGGGAGTTCTCTTGATTTTATCTTTTGTAAACACTGTCCTGTGAAAGGATCAGCAGGTTTTGACTCAAGCTGACTCCTGCTTGGTGCAGGGGTTTGTGTCAAATGCAGATTTCAATGGCAAGAAGACCATGCTTGTTCTGTTCATTAACGGCAGGCCAGTTGATTGCAGCCCTCTCAAGCGTGCACTTGAAGCTACCTATGCTGCCATCCTTCCCAAGGCTGCTAAGCCATGGTTATTCCTGGTGAGATGTGTGCTGTGATATCAAATTGCTGTCTGCTTAGTGCTGATCACTACCGCTCCGCTCTACCCACTTGCAAAGACCTACACAAAATGTCTTGACTATGTTGAAGTGCAATGCGTCCCTGCTATAAATGTATTTGAAGAGTGAGCACCGGCAACTGACATTGTGAGCTTCGCTTCATACATGCAATGTGGGCAGAGTTTGCCTGGAGCATAATGTTGTGCTTCTCAAGTCTATGCCTAGGAAGCAAAGTTTTGCAGGACCTTGTGATGCCAGGGAGTCATGTGGATGTGAATCTGCACCCTACCAAGCGCGAGGTTGGCTTTCTTCACCAAGGTGAGCTTCTTGAGGCCATCAGAGGAGCTGTTGAGGAAACTTTGCTGACGTCAAATGACAAGTAAGCCGACGTACCTCCTTTGGCATATCTTGTTTGAGCACAACAGTGCCTGTGCAGTTACACAGATTTTCCTGGAGTTGAGTGAGAGTTTTGAATACAACTCAATGGATGTTGGCATGCATCATGAGGGCTAAGCAATGTCAAAACATTCTGCATTGTCTGCAATGCAGGATAATTTTCCATATCATGACGCTATAATGCATATCATGCATATTTTTGTCATATTATCATCAGCAAGCAGTGTTAAGTCACATTCAGCTGAATGTGCTGAATGCTTACGCTGCCTTATCAGATGCCAATGTATGTTACGCAGGCGCACCTACACACAAACTGTGCTGCCTGGTGCACCAGCTCTGCAGGATGTCCCATCGCCTGCCATCAGTGAAATTGCATCACAAAGAGGCAAGCCTGTGGCTGAGCACAAGCTGGTCAGGACTGACAGGTGAATCTTGCCGTTCCAATACATGCTGCATGCATGGACATACACCAGTCTGAGTGGTGTTACAAGCGAGTCACCGAGTCTTTCTGCATTCCAGCATGCCCATACATGTACAGAACACCTTTGCTTTGCTTTGCTGATGTTTGCTGTGTTGTCTGATTGCTCAAAGTTATGGGACCTGAAAGCTTCTTGTGCTTCGTATTTCAGTGCTGTGGCCTTGTTTTCTTGATTGGATTGTAGTCCCAGCAGTGTCAGTCCCAGTATTGTTCCAGGCAGGCTCTTCTTTCTTGAGCTGTTCGTAATTTGTGCTGCAGCCGTACAAAGACCCTGCATACCTTCTTGCAACCCTCCCAAGCGAACCCATCTCAGGGTGTGCCAAGTCCGGATCTCACAGCCCTGCAGACAAGGGCAGATCCAAACAGCCCTGCTGTGAATGATGCTGCCCAGGCAGCCGCCTTTGCAGGCCTTGCAGGAGGCCCAGTGCGTAGAAGAGGTGCCAACAGGCACGTCCTCCTCAGACCTCATCAATGCTGCTGCACAGAAATTGCATACATCAATTCTGCTTAGTCCTGCACTATCAAAGCTGCAAGTCTGATCTGGCCTGGCCGCCTAGCCATGCACTGCTGAAAGGTTGCTGCATTGCACTGCTATACCTTTGCTCGGCTATCTTGTGCATGTGCCTGAAACAGTGCATTGTACTTTCACAATTGTAGCTGGATTCAGTGGCATGAGCATGCAGCTTGTGTCATGCCCTCTGCTTCCCCCTCCCCCCTTCCCCACTCCTTCTCTACTTGACAAGCTGAAGATTGATTCAGCCCAAGGCACCCCCACAAGCCTGCCATGCTTCCTGTAGGGGCGTGCTGCGAGGTCGTGAAGATGCATTGCTAGAAGAAGGCGAAGACTGGCAAGAGCGTGCCAGCCAGTCCCGGCAAGTGAGGCAGCGCCAGAACCCAGAAGAGCCCTCTGACTTGACCAGCATCCGGGAGCTGCTGGATGAAGTCACACAAGACACCCATGAAGGTGAACATTATGTCCCAATGATGCTCTGTTGACAGGGTTCAAAAGCTGTTAGCTCTTCATCTGTCCTGTCATGTGCAGGAGCCCAAATCGACTCCTGTGGAACAGCGTGGATAGTTCACTCTGCAATGTGCTGACAGTCTTGCCAATTGTATTATAAATGTTTGCAGCTCTTGTTTGTCTCTGAAAGTCAGTCGTACAAATGTCTGCATCACAAGCTGCCAAGCTGCACGGCACTATTCTGCACAATTAGCCACTGTCATTTTGCAGCAGCTGCCTTCTGCGCTGAGCCCCTTCAAGAACCCATGCCTGCCTGGTAGATGGTAACATGACTGTTATGGCTTCAGGGCTGTCTGAGGTGCTGCGCAAGCACACTTACGTAGGCATGGCAGATGAGACTCTAGCACTGCTGCAGCATGGCACACGCCTCTACCTCCTCAATGTAGCAGCCCTATCCAAGGACATGTTTTATCAGCAGGTATCCAGAATGAACACTGCTGCTGCTGTTGTTGCTGCTGTTGTTGCTACTGCTGCTGCTGTTGTTGCTTCTGCTGCATGCTCCTGCCCGATATCTTACTCACTGCCCTCACTATGCTTTGGCGTTGACGCACCTCACTCAGTGGCCACTTTGCCAGATCGTTGAGAGCTTTCAAACATGGTGCTCAGTATGACGCCAGTCTGAGGACTGAAACAGCACTGCCTCAGAGGGTGAGTCTCATCCTCATCCTGATGCAGATGTGCACCAATGCAGGCTCTGCGGCGATTTGACAACATGAGCAGCATCAAGATCAATGGGGCAGCCAAGATTGCAGATCTGGCCATGCTGGCAGTGGAGCTAGAAGAAGATGCTGGAACTTGGAGGGTGAGCTCAAAAATGCTCCTCAGCAGCAATAACCACCTGTACATCGCCCTTGCAGCACCATACACTGGTGCAATGTGCATTGATCGTCCTTACTCATGCACTGCAGATTGTGAATCTGGTCAGAGCATCTGTGATGCTTTACATGGCAGCTTTACACATGCGCGCTGTTGCACTTTCATTTGCCATGCTTGCCAATGGTCAAGTTGAATTGCAAGTCTGTACTGACAGAGAGCAAGGCTGATGCTACCAGTGCGTTTCCTGATCCTGCCAACAGAGGCCATTGACAATCATCTGTGTGAAATTTGCCAAAGCAAACCTTGTCTGAAATCTAGTCAGCATAGCCAAGTCCAAACACAGCAAGCTCACTGGAAGCCCCAGTGTTGAATCATATGGGTTCTGGGCCATTAGGAATTCCAGAGACCCTAAAAATTCCAAAAGTGGGGTTTATTAGACATTTTGTAAGACTTTAGAGAGCTTTTTTAATTTCCACTGTCAGAGTTTGAAATCCGATGCATTGTCATGCTAGGATTGAGCAGCATTGGCAAGGAAGGAACACATGCAGCTGGACTTTGACACACGTGCTTATTGACACATTGTCTGTCATGCAGGACATGGACGGCAGCAAAGAGGAAGTTGCTCCACTCATCCAGCAGCTTCTGCAAGACAAGGCTGTACTGCTGCAAGAGTGCTTCGGCATCCAAGTTGATGCTGAAGGGCATTTGGCCGCTCTGCCCCAGCTGATCGAAGGCCACTGCCCTGACCTTGACCGCCTGCCCCATTTCGTGCTGCAGCTGGCTCGTGATGTAGACTGGGAGGATGAGAAACAGTGCTTCAAAGGACTGGCACAGGTACACTGCCTTGTGTAATTTATGCCATGCACGGTCTTGCTGGTGTCACACCACAAAGAGACAAAGACTTGCTTGCAACAGCCTGTTGCCAAGAGCATCTGGCAGAGCCTGAGAGACCATGCTGGTAACAGCTGTGCAAGTCCAGTCACCCCTCGAGGAAGACCTGCATGGTGGAGTGCAGCAAAAGCATGCAACACCTCTTTTTAAAAGAGCTCCATGGCAAGATACGGACATCTCACGAGTGCAAACCTTTGTGAACTTGCCTTTGCATCCCTAGGCACTTTGATGTGAGCGTCACACTCTCACCTGTTCATCAACATGCAGGTGCTTGCTGAGCTATACCACATCCAACCACCGCTGCTCCCAGAAGACAGCTCACCTTCAGCTGGTGCTGATCCACCTGTAGCATCCACTAGTCAGACCACCACTGATTCTCCTCGATGTGGTCAACCTACACAAGCCACGCCAAGGCCAGTTGCTGCCTGTCCTTCAGCCAGTGCTATTGGTGGTGACAGCTTCATCAGCAGGCAGCAGTTGGGTATCAGTGACACCCCAGATGCAGCAGTTGGTGACACCCCAGATGCAGCAGTTGGTGACACCCCAGATGCAGCAATTGCTGACAGCGGTCTGCTGGAAGATGCCCTGACTGCCACAGCTGGTGCTGGCTCTGCTGGGACGCCAGGTCAAGGGTCAGCAGCGTCCCCTCTTGCAACAGGCCCTGATGTTGATCAGCTCCCAGCCAAATTGGGTCAGGCCTCAGTCAAGGCACTGTGCTCACAGGAGTGGAAGATTCAGCATGTAAGCTTGAGTGCAACATAGCATTGCAGGATGATGATTGCTCATGAGATGGAACAGTGCATTGTGATGAGTGTGTCATTGGAGACAGCATTCTTGCAGAAAGGCGTCTTTGGCAATGTCAGCACAGCAATGTTTCGTTGATGCAGAAGATTTACTGCTGCAGGTCACATTCCCTGCCATGCGCATGTTCCTGAAACCAGGCAGACACAGAGCCACAGATGGAAGTGTTGTGGAGCTAACAAGGCTGGAGAAGCTGTATAAGATCTTTGAAAGATGCTGAACAGCATGTGCGAAAGAGAAGTGCATGGTGTAGAACCTGATGCAGTAGGTAGTGATGCGCATGCAGTGTTGACTCAGTCTCACATAGCTCAGAAAGTAGCTGCTTCTCGACACATCATGGCTGTGTGGTGCAGCCAGAGGGTGAAAGTGTCTGACTTGGCCCTATCATAAGCGGAAAGTCCGCTAGCACACCAACAAGCAGCAACAGAACTTGGCATGCAAATCACTGCATAGGTGTCTGATCAATAGCCATGCAAGCCATTCTAGCTGATGAAAGCTCTGCAGACATTGTATGTACAGAGTGACCGACTACAGCTGCTTGTGCCATCCAAAAAGGCCTGCGTAAAAGGATGCAAGGCCCGCTGATGAAGAGCATCTGCATAGTTGCGTCATCTGTGGTCATGTTGAGCTGATGTCTGAAGTATACAGCAGCTCATGAAATCGGCTGTCATTGGGCAAGCCTTGCAGGATGCCGCCTAATATCACTCTGGGCCGTGGTTCTCGCAGAAGCTCAACCTGCTGGGTCAACCTTCTGACCAAGGATGTCATCTTGAGCCATCGCCGTCTCATGGTTGGTGGGACTGGCAATGCACTGCCCAGCAGGAATGACAGCTCCTACAAACAAAAGATGTACAGAGCTTGATGCACTGATGGCAGGCTGAGGCAACAGCAGCAAGCCATACAACTAAAGTGCAGTAACGTGGATCAAATCTGCACTCAGCATCTGACATACACATCTGTGGAGACTCATGCATTTATAACAATAATGATAGCCAACGCTAGGTATGTGCAGGACAAGTCTTGTCTTTCCAGGGCAGCCTATTTTGTACATCCCTGTAAGGTCTACTCATACGACTCATGTACTCTGCAGTAATGACAGCGGTGGAGACCCAGCAGGGTACAGCCTGCAAGTCAGCTTGTACAAAGCTTCACAGATTGCAAGTGCAAGCAAAAACACTACAGTAGCATGACAGGACCAAAAGCAAACAGATGTAGTGTACCTGAGAGGCAGCCGGGCTCCACTCCTGCCTCACTGCTGCCACTGTCGCTGAAGAGCTTTGGCGGGCTTTTGTATCTAGGTTGAACACACTGGCAAAAGAAGAAGAGGCGCCGGCATCCTCCAGCACGCCTTCCCGCCACCTGCTGGCAGCATCCTCTGGGGCCTCTTCATCTATAAGTACAATCATCTATAAGTACAAAAGACTCATCTGTCAAAGTGTAAAAAATGTTGTGCATGCTTCTGTACAAGCTTGAGGTGGTCAGTCAGCTGCCAGTCTGATCAATGAACACCATTCAAGTCCACCATATATGCTTGCTTGTGTACATGGCTTTGCGCATGAATCCCATGCAATAATGTCACATTGCAGTCCTGCTGTTGAGTATACTGTGCACACAGAGCTTCAGGACGCTGCTTGTGAGCCTCCAAGCCAGCTTCATGGCAAGAGCAATGCCATTGAGAGTCCTCAGATCACCTGAAATGATGCTGGCAGTCTCAGTGCAGGGTCGACAAAACCAGTGCAGGACCTAACACAGGGCATGCGGGGCCCAAAAAAGAGCCTTCTGTCCCATACAGGGCCTACAGGCCCAATACAGGACCTACCTACAGTCTAAATACAGGGCACTACAGAACCAATACAGGACCTACAGGAACAAGCTTGGTCTTGAATGGTGTGGCCAGACCAATTCTCCCAGAACATGTATCGTACCCTAGTGTACACCTGGCCACAAAGCCTAATGCTCTGCATATGCGCTCGCCTCACTCTCGACAGCTGGATATGCTGGTTTGTATACTGCTGGTGAATGAGGCTCACCAGAGGTGACATTGCCGCGTTGCGAGTTGGCTGCATCTTCAACAGCTGCAGCATGTGCCCTGGTGAGCAAGTCAGCCGCCTGTGCTGCCAGAGCAGCCACCTCAGGACTGTCTATGTCCTTGTCCTGCAGCGTGGGCACCAGGCATGACGTTTCTGAATTGAATTAGACGTTTTGAGATTGAAAAGAGCCACAAGATCTTGCTTGTTGCTTCTATTCCCCAAAGAAAGTAAGAGAGTCCCTCAGAAGTGGATGCTCTGCTAGACTCCCAAAAACAGCTGCAGAAGAAATGGCAGAGGCACAAGCAGGAAGGGGAGGAGGACAGGGATCTGTGATATGGAAGCAGACAGACAGAGTGATGGAAGATAGCTTAGCAGCTTCAGAGCTGTTGAATGCAGAGCCTCAAATGCCAAGCTCTTGAAATGGAGCTTGCAAATGCTGAGTCCCCAAATGCCTTGCCTTTTCTGTGAGGGTATGCTTACCTCAGACTGCCTGGGCAAGGTGAAGACCTGGCTTGCGCAGACTCAGACTTATTTTGATACCATGAGGCTGAAGGTGCCAGACAGCCATATTGCAGAACCCAATCTGCTTTGAATGGCTGAACATGAATGGCTGAACACTCCAAACAACATTTTATACAGCAACAGCTCTTTCAAATACATGCAGCAGATTACATGCAGGGTGGACTTGTGCCAGACAGAGCCTCACATAGATGTAAGTTGGCTCCACAACGGTAAGACCGAAGGTGCCAGGAACTACTCTTGCGCTGCCTTCCTGAACAAGAAAGCGTCTGCCTCCTCTGATGGTCACACTGTTACTAGCGTCCTCTTCTGTGTGTACTCTGTCAAACATGGCGCTGATGCCGACGCCATAGCAAGCAAGGGCAAAGCAGCCATTTGTCTCCTGACAGCATTTCACCAATCGCCTGTACCTGGGCTCAAACACCCTGCAGACACACAGCATAATAACAACGTTAATAATTTATAGGCGTTCCAACTAGTTGTTCTTGCCAGGTACCTACTAGGTGTGCCTGAACCCTAGTCCTGTGAGCCAACATGCACTAACACGAGACACCCAAGGGGCGTGCGCTGACAGAGCGAGTGCCATAGATGCATTTGCAAGGCAGGAAACCTCAGCCCACCAACCGACACGGAAGCCTGAGAAATCAGCATGTTACCACTGAGGCTTGTGAAAACTCATTGCTATGTAAGCAATCATGCCGTTGAGGTCTCCTGTGTGCTTCAGGTGTTTGAAATCTGATGACACTTGGTATGCATGAGGCTGACAGACTCTGAGAGAACTGCGTGCAGAGTTTGGCTGGCGCTGCTGTGCATACTGTGGGTGCTGTTCATGCAGTGCGCTTGTTGTTTTGTTGCTGTTTGCCCTCCATTGGAGATGGTCCCACGCCACATGCAGACTGTGTTCTGAGTCCATATGCCATGCTGTGAATGTGGCTGCTATGCTATGTCCAAAGGATTGCAATGCAAAATGTGCTGGCATGCTGCGCATCTCGACAAACTCACCTGCTGTACAATATCATGTAATTGTGCAAGTCATGCAGTGAAGCTAGCCACAGCATTGGGCAAAAGCAGCAGCAGCAACACAGCAGTGCTGGGCATCACCTCAGCATCATGATCTGGTTTGGCCACAGCACACTGTCCACAGCAAACACAGGCAGCTGTGTCGGCGTCTGCAGCAGCGGCGCTCCAATCTCTCCAGCAACAGGCTGCAGCACCAATCCCTCAGGCACCACACGAGCTGCCTGCCAGTCTTGTGACTTCAGCACTTTGTCATCAGACAGCTGGCTGACAGGATCCAGTGCTGTCTGGGAGCCTGCTGCTGTTATGGTGCCAAATGTGCTGACAGGGTCAGAATCTGAAGGGGCTGACTGCCAGTCTGGAGCAGGCAAAGTGCCCTGGGCTTGTGCCTGTGCCTGCACCTTTGCCTCTGCATGAGCTAGCGTCTGCTGCTGTGCGTTGGCCTGGTCCTGTGTCACCTGGTTGGGGGAGTCAGCAGAGACTGCCAGTGAAGTGCTGGTCTGGACTGCAGCTGCTTGGGCATTTACCAAAGAAGCTGCCTGGGCATCTGCTGAGGAATCTGGCTGTGATGACTGTGCAAGATGTTGATTCTCAAGTGCTGGTGAGGAAGCTGGGGTTACAGAGGGTGAAGAGGAGTCAGAGAGTGGTGACTGGGATGGTGAAGGTGTGGTGAGCTTTGGTTTGGTGGTGAACTGAGCCAGGTCGGCTTCAGTAAGCAGGGAAGTGGTGAAAGGGTCCTCTTGTGAAGGTGGTGCAATGCTGGACTGCTGCTCCTGAGGCATATACACATGCCGCTTCAGGTTGTTCTGCAGGACACACCAAAGACATTTAGTTCAACAGCTGATTGGTGACCAACCACAGTTAGTTCACCAGCTGATTGGTGTCTCTGCCTGTGGTGCCTTGGCAATACGCTGCTTCAGACAGAAACAACAAGTCTGCGCCTATCGGCCATCATTATGGGATATGCCTGAGGCAGTAGGCGGGAGAACGCATTGCCTCCAGTAATGGCTTTATAGCAGCTGCATAACAATATACACAGCACATTCTGTGTCACCCTTCACGCTGTGACATCTATGAGTGTCTGCAAGTGGTCCTGTCATTCATGCACTGCTCCTGTCTCAACTTATAGCCACTGCAGGAACAGAGCATCAATGACAGGACCGCTAGTACAAACTCGCTGAGCACAACAACATGCAACTTCAGCCAGCATATACAGTCAGCTGCATCATGCCTCACAGCAAGGACGGCATGCAGGCCCTGATTGTCAATGCAATACACTAAAGCAAACATGCATGCAGGGTGAGTGCCACAAGTTTTGCTGCACTTATGATGCTGCTGCTGCTCATGCAGCACACACTCACCGACAGGAAGAAGCCATACAGCTTGTCGCTACCAAAGACAAGGCATGCCAAGGCAGCCAGGTCAGCATGAGGGACCCGGGTGGTGGTGGAGGAGGGCATGAGGGTGAGGCCCACCACCCCCTGCATGAAGGAGGTGTCCTCCCTGAAGACTGCTGCCTCTTCTTGCCCGCTGGACACTGCCTCTTCTGGTGTTGCTCCCTCTGCACAGGCATCAATAAAATAATCAATCAATCAATATGTTTGATGTCCTGGATTGTCCAGTGCACAGGCATCAGGTATCTGTCATATGCTGAACAGGTGCGTCGCCTTGTGACATGTGCTTGGAGCGTGAGTACTCCTCAACGCAACAGCTCCTCTGTGCTTGGTGGACACTGTGTCTTGCGGTGTTGCACCTTATTATCACCATCATTAATTTTTCATGGTACAGATAAACCTACCCCTGGTACAGACAAAGCTGTGCATGAAGCTACACAAAAGAGTATACACAGCACCGCTCAAACATCATTACCAGGCAATGTCAGGCAGCTGCGTGCTGCTGACTCATGCTTGCATGTGACAGCACCATATACATGCAACAGCTGCAGCAGACCCTGTACCTAGCTGATCACTGGGCAGTACAGTACAACACTTGGCTTCTCATTAAATTCACGCCAAAAGGTGTAGTCTCTTCTTTTCCTGTTCTCACCTAGCTGATTCAGTGTCAGGTTTTCAGCTTCTGCAGCTGCTACTGCTAGTGGTGCCGCCAAGTCATCAGCAGCATTTGCCTCTGCAAGGATGACACCTGCCTCTGACCTAAAGCTCTCCAGCTGCTTCTTGGCAGCGGGCAAGTCCTGGTCTGGCAGAGGAGGCAGCGGGACCACTCCCAGTACTTCTACGTCTTGGAAGCCTGACTGCAAAACAATGCCTTGGTGAGGCTGACATGACAGCTGTCAATTCTACTGCCATGCTGTATTAGCTTCTGCATTGACTGTTTATTGCTCGGGATTCAGTAATACGCATGATCAACATGACAACACTGTTCATGGTAACAATGTGCCTGAGGGGTGTTGTCATGGAAGCCCCACAATATGTGCAAGCAAGGCATGCCATGCTGTGCCGTACTGCGCCATGCTATGCCATGCTGTGCCATGCTGTGCCATGCTGTGCCATGCTGTGCCATGCTGTGCCATGCTGTGCCATGCTGTGCCATGCTGTGAGTGACATGATGCCCACTGCAGTGTGCCTCATGCGGCCAAACACAACACTTTTGATATGGCTTATGTCACTCCTACCTCAAGCCTCTCAATCAGACTGGACAGCTTCTCAAAGTCAAAGGAAGGATGCGGCAGAAGGATAACATGTGGTGGCCGTGACGTCAAAGCTTCCTGCATCCATTCCAAAGCGTCACAAGCTGCACAGTCTTCCTGTCAGTGAGCACTTCATTAGGTGTTGCATGTGGCAAACGCCCAAGCAGTCATATCATAAGCAGTGGTGAACAGTATGATTGGTAGAAAGGCTGTGTGCAGTGCCCACCTGCAACTTTGGAATGACAGGAAAGGACTCTGAGACAGCATGAAAGCTTGCACTCTCAATGTCTTGTAAAGCGACTGCAGTGATGCGCAGATGTCGCTGCAGCTTCCACAACCCATCAGTCAACTTGGCCGCTGCCATTGTATTTCCCTGCATAACAGTTTTGATCTGTGTTCTAACATTTCACCTTGCTAGGGATGCGTTTCAAGCTTCTGGTGAAGCCAACAACCCAATGTGTCTTGATACAGTAAGCTGCAGTCAGACCCATAATTGACATTGCTTATGGGCAACAGCAGTTGATGTCCACAGCCTTACAGAGCATGTCACCACACCTAAAATCAGCCACCTTGACTGACAGTGCAGGAGCAAGCAGTGTGCTAATCAAGAGCGATGTACAGGAGAGGTTGAAGCAGATGGTTGATGACTCAGCTACACTCTTTGCGGCAATTTGCTGGTGCATATGTGTTTGCATTGCATTGTGAAATGCAGCTTGCATTAACTAAGTACACTTACTGCAGGGGTCCAGGGCCTAGTGGTGAAGCCCACCACCGAGGGGATAACTTTGCTGCTGCCTGACAGGGCCTGTAGACTAAGCAAGAATCCTCAGATGGCGTTCTGATTCCATTGTCATGCTGTTGCTGTATATGCAATACTTGTGAGCAATAGCAGGCATCTGTGAGTCAGGGGTTACCTTGAGCTGTGCATGCACAAGCCGAGTGGCTGCTGAAGCAGTCTGATGATTGGCTGATGATTGCACAAGCACAAAGGTTGGCTTGGCACCTTTCAGCATAGGCTGCAAAGCTTGCCATGCTACCTGTGTCACAGGCATAGCTAGTCACGTCACACTGAGTGTGCAACACAGCTATTGCTCCTGCAGATTGTTGAAAAGGCCAGCCAGGCGATACCTGAGCAGCCTGAGTACCCCCACTGCTGTTCAGTTGAGTGAGTGTAACGCAGGCCTGGACTGCTTGCCCACTCTCTAGTTGCAGGCTGAGTACTTCACGGACAACTCCCTGCAATAGTAAGTTTGTAACAAGCAAGGCAAGAATTCCGGTTGCAATGAGCAAGCTGGTGCACACTGACCGTGTGTGGGGTAGTTGAAGTGCTTGACAATCTACATTGCAGACCTTGCCAGCTTGAGACGCCTATACGGCCTAGACAGCTGATCGCTGTTTTGCTGAGCATCGACACGCTGACACTCAGACGCCGTGTCGGACATGCAGATAGTTTACAGTGCAGTGCAGTTCAGCACGGTGCCGTTGATACAATTGTCGCGCGGTATAAGATTCAGGCCACGCACAGTCATGCGTTACGCTCGCTGAAGAGCTTTGCCCTGAGGCAGTGCATGCATTGAGGCTTAATGCCCGTTAGCACATTATTTGTTGCGTGCAATTCAAACACAGGCTGATTGCTCAAGTCAAGCCCCACAATGCAGCATAGCGTGAATAAAGCCATGCATGTACAGACAGTTGAGTAGACCGCAGCGAACTGAAAGCAACCTGGCCGCTCGGAGCATTGCGTCTTGCAGTCTCGCTCACACTGCTAATAGGTCGTCATGAACGTAGTGCAGCATTACAAGGCATGGGTAAGGACCAACAGCAACCTGATTGGCGCGATCGAAGGGGGCCTATCGAGTCTTACCTGGTTACTGCCCGATCGCTTCTCTGAATCTGAGCTGAGCCTAGAAGCTCTCAACTCCTTTGTGGGTCTGCTTTCTTTGTGCCATGAAAGCATATTGCAAGAGCCTCTTTACAGCAAGGATCAGAAGCAGCCAATACCTTGGCCTTTGTGGCTTGGCGCAATCAAGCATGTAGGTTTGCAGATGATTCCAGAAGTAACTTTGGCTTGCATTGAGTCACTCAAAACAAGCTCTAGGCTCTGCTGACTAACAGGTCGAAGTTCTGGTGGAGATGGCTGCTCAAAGTCAGTCCAAGCAGGGGAACGTCAACCTGTACACTCCCCTGGCTATAGTAGAGGCAGTCAAGTGTGTTCTGCTCAAGTTTTGCATGCTCCTTGCTGGTCTTGTTGCTCTGGTCAGCTGACCATTAGTGATTGCAGGGCTTTGCTGAAGTTCATCATCTTGCAAAGGTCAGGAGACAGGCTTCTGACGGAAAACGGTATGACATCAGGGGATGGACTAGCAGGGGTGGCAGGCTCATCTTTGCAGACCTCACCTGAGATGCGGGCACAGGTAAAAGCACTACTCCCCTGTGACCGTATGCAACATGCCATACTCCCCTCAAACACAATACTTATATGAAATTGATGCCGTCATGTCTTGCTTCACATGTGTCGGTGCTTCATCCACAACGCTTCAGTCTCACCAGCATGGTACACCTTCCAAATGATTGCTCAGTCTTGCTTTGGAAGGCACTTACACACTTTCGCTTTGCAGGCTGTCTATGGTGCCTTTGCCAGGTTCAGAGCTCGTCACTGCCTGGGTGCCCCTCAGCAACAGCCATCACCAGCAGCCATCAGTGAGGGCGAAGCAACGGCTGTCCGCATGCTGCAACATGTCTCAGACACAGCTGCAGCAGCAGCACCCACCACAGAAGGGGAGGCGAGGGGGACACTGGGCGATCCAGGGCTGCAGCAAACAGGGCACTCTGGGATGAGGAGCATACCCAGTCAGCAAAGTGACCTGCCCAGCTTGGCAAGCACGCAAGCAGAACAGGGATCTGCAGACAGGCAAGCCATGCTGATGTAGCACAAGAGCATGCGTTCATGCAAGCCTCTGGCCTGCAGCATACAGTTCACACCTTTGCATGTTCCACAGAATCATTCTATCCCTGCTGCCCTGCCTCCTCTGTGCTGGACCTCCCCTCTGCAATAGCTGCGCTACTACATACTGTCACCTCTGCTGAGTCTCATGCTCCCACCTGCTCTTGTCTGCTAAAGCATCTTTGTGTTCACTAATCAGGCATTCCAGCATTATCTGCAGGGGTTCATGCCTGACTCCTGTTACTGCCATTGCATTGTATCACTGTCAACTGAATCAACATTGATTTAGCTTAGTGTTTGCTTCATGCGAACATGCTCTTCAGCCAGTGCTTGCTCAAAGATCCTACAGTCTACTATACTAGCCTGCTATCACAATGCCTGGTGCGTGGGAAGTTGCCAGCAGAACATGGATGTCATAATCTGGTGCATGCAGGTCGGATGTGACAGCCCCTCTGTCACCTGTGCGAGAGGCCTCAAAGGATTTGTCTTCCCACCCCCTCCCCCCTAGCCCTGGGAGCTCCCCCTACTGGTGGGACCTACCCCAAGACGCCCTCTGGCCTGAAGAAGAAGCACAGAGTGAGCTAAAGATGCTGTTGCATCAGACCATTTGTATCTCCTGAGAGCTGTTTGCTTCTCATCTGTGCATCTGCAGGCTACAGCCTATAGTTGCAAAGTGTCTCTGTGATGTAGGAGTGATCACACAGCAATCTTTGTGTATGCAACTGCAGGTCTACCTGTTTGGGCAGCTGTGCATGCATCAGGCACATGCTGTATGTTATGGTCTGATACCTGGCGCAACCCTTCTGCATGTCTGTCCTGGCAGGATTTGAGCCTGTTGCAGCATGGTCTGCGTTAGCAGAGCCTGTCACCTTCAATGGCAGAAGCCACAATGATATGATATTGAGCAACTCACATGTTTTGACTTGATTCTGTTCCAGTCTCTGAAGGAAGCAATGTGTAGGTGAGCTGGAGTCAGAAAGCAGCCTGACCACGACAGCTGGTGAGAAGATGCGTGAGGTGCAGGCAGCAGCCAAGCAGCAGCAGGCACTGGCCACCACTCTCATCAAGGCCGGCGAGCTGGCCCACATCTGCAGACCACTTGCCTATGTCATTGCCCTCAGATGGTGCGCACCCCTCTTTCGCTTTTGCCTGTGTTGTACAGAGGCCAATACCATTCAGTCTGCGCGCAACAGCATGCTGAGTCTGCACGCTTGCCTGTGGCCTTACCACCATCATGGCAATGCACCATCATGTTATGGTATAACTTAGATGGCATTACCTGATGACATGTGATGAGTGATCTGTGAAGTACTCGCACCTGATTGCTTTGCCAGACCCATTCTGGCAGATACCGCAGTTCTGCTTGCAAGGCAAGCCATGAAGCCAGCAACAGAATGCACATGGTTCAGTCTACCACAGATCCTTTTGTGTTGTAGGTACGGCAGGAAGTCCTGGAAACCATGGCTGTTTTCCCTGGCTGTAGATGTTGTCTCAGGGCACCTGTCCAATGTTGGGGCAAAGGTGGCACAAAGGGAGATCAAGTCTGATGATGTCAAGCCTGGCCTGTCCACAAGTGGCAGCATGCTGCTTTTGTACAGTCTTCAAGCCTTCAAGTGAGCAACATGCCTTGTCCGTTACACACTTCAATAGTGTGCACACCGCAGTATATGGAAGGTGGTGAAGTTGTGATGATTTGGCATGCATATTGGGCATACCTAGTAGAAGGAGCACATACGCATGGACTGATTGAAAACCATCATTGTAGTCGGACCAGCACAATCAGTGTCGCTCATGTTGAATGTGAGCTCATAGTGCACAATCACTGGTGTCTTGCTGCACAGGTGGAACCAGGTTGAGCAGCGTGAGCTGACAAGACGCAAGATGTTGATCATGTACTACCTCATACGCAGCCCCTTCTTTGACCAATACACCAAGTGAGTTTCCCCCAGTATCTGATAATGCTGCAAATCTGACTTGCAGATTCTGTTGCACACCTGCTTGCTGTGCATGTCCTTCTCATGTTGCTGTTGCATTCAAGTTTCAAAAGATGTGCTGTGTCATGTGTCCTGTGTTGTGTGTTCCCACATCTGCAACAGTGCTTGTGGCAAAGCACAAGGTGACATTACTGTGTTTATCTGCAGGGGAGTCGTAGATCTTTCACTGAGTGTGTTACGTCCTGTACCATTAGTGGGTTCCTTGGCAGAAAAGGCTCGAGAGATTCTGTACGGCATTCAGCAATATTACACGTACACCAGTGCTAGCTGATTTTGCACTGGGCACTGTTCAGTGCTGTACCGTCAACGCCATTGTTGTGTGACATATGCATACTGCATGGCAACCTGAGATCCTCTGGCACATGATTGTGCTGCAAATATTTCGGTACAGCGTACCTGGCATGCATTCCTCAGTTCTCCTGTCTACATCATATGATGCGTCATCATGGACATGGTCTGGACAGTGGCATGTTGGCAACCGCAATATCAGGTCTCTGCAGTGCTCGTATATTTGCATATCACACACATGACGCACAAGCTGTACTCCAAACTACAATAGCTTACAGAGAAATCATATATGCCAGCATCACGAATGTCGTTCAGCGTGCGCTTGTTTGATTGAAGGCTCATTTCTCGACGTAGCAGTGTCCTCACTCAATGACATATAACAGCACAAACACAGTATTGAGTATACCAAGGGTACTTTCATCACCAAAAGCTTGCATTATACAGAATTGCATGATCGCCTGCCCTATTTTTCAAACCAAACCCTCTATACAGATGGGACACAAAAACAGGTTTGCTCTATGTACGTGTTTGCATAAGCAGAGCTGGTTTGAGACATGAAATCTACGTGAGCACACCTGAAATGTATGAGTGAGCTTTGCGAGTCATTTCATTGACACAATGCTGCTCACGACCAAAACATGATGGATGCTTGACAGCGCAGAACAAAGGTAGGTCCTGAATTGACAAATTCCCCATCTCTTCACTGCTCATTATACTCACATCTCCTCAAACTTGCATCATGCTCATGGCATCAGGACGTCCAGGAGCTTGTGCAGCAGGGGGCACAGCCTCAGGCTTTGCAATCTTAGCAGCACTGGTGTGCTTGCGCAGCTTGGCACTGCTCTTGCGAGCCTTTGGAGGACCGGTGGGCAGCTGAACTGACGCAGCACAGAATTGAGGCGGGGCTGGCCCTGCACCACAGCCCTCTTCAGCAGGGCTGGGCAGGGACACTGCAGCTGGCACTGATGCTGATGGTGCTTGTCCTGGTGCAGGGAGGGCTGCAGGGCCAACAGCCCCTGCACCATGGCTGAACATGCCCTGCAACA
>JAABUK010004214.1_pt1 | contig 23595 bp, 27 predicted proteins | sample 5559141 | NCBI WGS metagenome assembly JAABUK01 (sample SAMN10711869, study PRJNA513367) | rock metagenome | isolation source: Antarctica rocks | place: Antarctica: Victoria Land, Pudding Butte nord | collected 2016-01-03
GGGGCAGGAGGGGAGAGTTCCATTTTTGGTCTGCAACAGAGAGCAAGGGGTGTTGAAGGTCTTGGGAATTGCAAAGACAACAGGCACAGCAATATCATCACCGAGGCCTGAATGTGTTGCAGCCACTTGAGGTAGCAGGACGTGTTACTCTGTAACAGTGGCAAGGCAGTGAACCAGACTATGGGAAGAATTGGGAAACAAATTTGACAGAGTCTGTCACTGGCAGGGCAATTGAATTTTGGCATGAATGGCTTGCCACATGTGATGTGTTTGCAGCAAAGCCCTTACCAAACAGAGCAAGCTGGTAGGCCCCCTGACCCCTGACAGCCACAAACAAGCAGCCAACGCCATCAGGCACATCCTCTTGGAGAGAAGGCTTGGAAATGATTTCAGGTGTGGTTGCAGGCCCCTCCCAGGGTGGTTTGTGGCCCAAACCACCTTCACTCCAAGACGGGTCGCCATGACGCTGGCGTCGATCCTCATAATCCTGCCGTTCAGCCTCATCTATTGGCCCAATGGCCAAGATTGGCTCTTGGGGCAGGTTTGGACAGGCCAGTGCACTCAACACCACCTGTCACGGCAGTCAAAGGGCGTGCTGCTTTGATTGGGGCATGTGTGATGACATGATTGTACTGCACTGAGTGCTGTGCTGTGCTGTGCTGTGCTGTGCTGTGCTGTGCTGTGCTGTGCTGTGCTGTGCTGTGCTGTGCTGTGCTGTGCTGTGCTGTGCTGTGCTTTGCTGTGCTGTGACCACAGGCAGAAACATGCAATGTAGCATAGAACCATGCAGCACAACCTGTTGCTATATTGCCTTGTGTGATTTGCACAATGATACCAAATGAGCTGAATAGCACACTGAACTGCATGTAAACTGCAAACATGTGCTTTGAGTACCTTGCCACACTCCAAGAGAGCAACTGATATCGCATACTGTTGCAGGTTTGCAAAGCCTTCAATGCCATCAATTGGGTTGATGATCCAGTGATGACCCTACATCACAAAGAGGCTGTCTGACTTGAGCATCATCATTAAACAGTGGAACAGATGGAGCTACCAAGTGATGGGTTTCATGCGTACATGGACGAATCTGTATAGGAAATTGTTGCCATCTTTGCAGGCAAGACTCAAGCGTTTGCGCTTGCCATGCAACAACAACACTTGTCACGCTACAAATCACCACGAGAGATCAGCAAAGCTACGTTGCTATGTGAGTCTGTGCAACAGTTCCAAGGTGTAAGGTGTTTCTGATGGGTTGATCTCTAGCTTTCTCAATGCGCAATAGAGAGCACCTTGGTGGGCCGCATGAACAACACACGAATGGCAAGTATGAGGGATTACTGAGCCACTACTCAGTCAGTGAAGTGGTACACAGCATAGAGACAGTACAAAATGCCACAGCATTTTCACAACTGCTACACTGAGTCAGTGCTGTTACATGTTGCAGGTCTTTGCTGTTCTGCATCACAGATGAGCATGTTTAGTAGCAATTGCAGTGTACTCCTGCCTCCTCATGCATAAGCAAGATTGTTTGCGTGTGACTGATCTGTACAATCAAGTCACAGTCCTGCTGCAGGTAACAATGCCACGTCACACACGATCCTCAAACTGCACAGCAGGCTCGCACTGTATGCACTGCTGCAACTCTACCATGGGTCCACCCTCAGAGACTCCCTCCCATATGAGCTCTGCAAACTCTGTGTCTGTGGCTGCCCGATACCCTGGCTCTCTGGATAGCAGCTGATTGATGTCCTCATGTATCTTCTTAGCAATGGGAGCGCTTTGTGGAGCCCTGTCAGGTGCATGTGCTGCAGTGCATGTTATCTCAAGTCATTCAAAACATGCAACAACGGCTGAGCAGTCAATGGGAAGCATGCGTTTAATGCAGCAACACAGTGTCCGTCTCCTGGCTGTTGTGCATGTGGCAGTGAAGCCAAAGCGTCATGAGGTCATACCTGAGCAGCGCAAAGTCTGTTGCAGCAATCATAGACAAGGGTTGGTTTGAGAGGCCCTGCTGCAATACAGAAGCCAGCAAGGCCTGACAAGCTGCACAAGACAAGCACAAGTTGTTCCAAATGAGGGGCTGGGTGTAAGAAGCAAGACATGTTGAAAAGGGGCAGGTGCATTGCCTAGAACGGTTGTGGAGACAAGTCTGTCAGTGTTGCGGGCTTGCTGCCTGAGGTCTTTGAGCTGAAGCTGAGCTTCCTACAGAACAGCATGACATGGAGTCCTAAATTGGAAAATCTTGATATAGTGTAATCCCAAAAACGTTGATTGTCATGCCAGTGTCGCACTGTTTGTCTGCAGCAACTCACCCTGCACAACCTGGATGCTAGCGTCACCGCCGTCTTAGCGACAGCAGCTTCAGCTTCATTGGCTGATGGGAAAGATGAGGCTGACATGTCAGCACGAACGACCGGTGCACTTCTGCTTGGTAAGACCCCTGCTGCTAGAGTGTGTACGTTGGGGTTAGCCAGAACCTGTTTTTGCTGACGGAAGGACAGCGCTGACAGCGGACTGCCAGCTGTACATGGTACACGGCAGCCGCGTGATACGTGCAGCTGAGCGCAGGGCAGCGAACTTTTACTGGCTGGGTGGTTGCTTTGCATGCTACGGATCAAAAGCTAACGGATCTGCTGAGCACTCACTAAGGACCAGAGTCAAGGGCTAAGCTTGTAAGCTGGCTTGGGACACACGACAGATAGACTGTCACCACCTAAAATACACGCCTCGGGATTGAGAAGAGCTGCTGACCAGCAGTGTACAAGGGCACATGCGCAGCGCATGATGCGCTCCGAAATCTGCTCAGAAATATCGTTGAATGATGAACACGATGATTGTACCTTGTCACAATGATGTGTGGCGTCTACTGCTGAAGTAAGGTTGTGCCATGCCGTGTACTGGTGTTTCACCTGTACTCTCTCAGGCTGCTACAGCCCCAAAATGAGGAGGATGAGTAACATGTCCATTTTTGCAGATGAATGGGTTGCTCTGCTACTGCATGCTATAGGGCCCTGGCAAAAGATGCGCACCAGTTGTGACTGACGCTCTTTGGACAGCAGACGGTAAGCATCATCAGCAGCGTCCCTCAGCATTGGCACCGATTAGTGATTGCAGGTCATTGAGCTGCATACTCCAATATTGATGAATATTGATCCATTAATGTTGCATCGCTGTTATCAACAGCCTCGACCCACTAGTGGGTCACCCACTGTGGGTGGCAATAATATCAATGCATGGAGGTCCATCTGTCATAGCATCCGCTTGCAGCGCAAATACGGTAGAGTCTAACTTGGTCCGACGGTCTGTATGATGGGCTGTGCCACTATCCTATGTTTTGCGTTTAGTGTTATACCAGAGAAAATGCTCATAACGGCGCCCTTGCATGCATGTCACAACATGCTTGGGAAATACATGATCACTACTGTACTGACCTTATGCAGTTCTTACGTCGCTGCTTACTAATCTTACGGTGAACAACATTTACCGTAAATGTGCGTCTCGCATTCTGAGCAGCATCAGGCATCTGATCTTACTTCCACCTCAGGTCGCCGCTCAACTTGTGCGGCAAGTTTTAGGTCCAGTCGACGTTGTGGCACGACCGGTGGTGTGCAGATCTGTCGTCAGCCAAGCCACACTTTGACTCAACAAGGTAAGACTGTTGACGGGCTTGGATCTTCCAGTAATGACGTTCGCCTGAGTTTGCACATAATCGCCTTTGAGGTGCAAGAACAGATAGCGCTGCAGTGTGTCTGACAAGTTTTATTAAAGGAACCACTACAAGCTGCATCTTGGATCTTGCCTTGGGTGGACGCGCTCCTTCACTTTGTTGCAATCGCAGCATGTCAGCTTTGACCGGCTCGACGCTGCATTCGGCACCTGTGTACTTGTTCGGCGCTGCATCAAGCGCACTGCAAGGACTTTCGTCCGGAGGCGAATTTGGTTGCTCGCGCTGTTTTACCTCATGTCCTGACCGCAGGTTCTTGACTGTATACAGCCAGCTAGGTCAAGTGTCGACGTGCCTCTATCGAGAAAGTGAAGGCAGCCATGAACTCCCAGATGCTGTCCAGCAGCATGCAACGGTGTGCCGCAGCCCCTCGGGCCACAGTGCGAACAAGCGCTTGTCCGTTGCTACGGCCCGTGGCTCAGATGCGTGGGCTCGCTCAGCACCCTCACGCCAGGGCGTTTACTTCATATGCTCAGACTACACTTCATGCGCAGCTCACAAGCCGCAATCCAAGTACGATCTTCTTTTTGCAATTCAGAGTACACTGCGACAATACTGTGATTGTGTCACCTCTCACTGGCACTTGACAACCATTTATACAAAAGGATTGTGCCTTGGTCTTGATACTGCTCATATAGATGCAAACTGCTGCACATGTACACAATGTCCTTGTGTAGCACTTTACCAAAAGGTTGGACGCATGTCTGACGCTGTGCTGTGTGGTGAAGGGAGCTCCAGAAGAGGTGCATGTGTTGTTGCTGCCAAGTCAGAAGCAGGTGCGTGGCAGTCTGTAGCGTGCATGAAACATGTCAGCCACAGCAAAGTATCCTTTCAAAACTCAACACACACTGCTTCTGACCATTTGTCCATAACTTGCCTTGCAAGATATCATGGGGCCTCAGTCACCAACATGCATGTATACAAAACATATGTATTCTTATTCTGCTTATGACATTTTGTCTGGAACATCCCTACAATTATGCCCAGTCACGTCTGGTGATGTGTTGCTAGCAGTGAAGATAGCAGGAGTCTTGCTGTAAAACATAAGCGGTTCTTGACCCTAAATGTGTTTTGCAGCTATTGATAAGGAGGACACCCCCAAGATTGCCACTGAATTTATCACTCAGGTCAGCGTCCATGCCATATTATACTATACTATAGTATAGTATACAGACTCCCTGCCACCTCTGCCCTGGGCTTTCAGTGTACAGTACACACAGGACATAGCATCAGTGCTATGTACCTATACCAGCAGTGCTTTGCTCGCAGTAGTACTGCCCCCATAACCACTCATGTGCTTGCTTGTTTGGCCGCTCAATGAGACAGTGCGCGCAAACTTGAAGTCTTGAATGCAGGCTCTGTTCAACTACTTCTCCTGCAGCGCCGTGGCCATTGCTACACAAGTCGGAGGTGCCAACGCAGCCCTTGTCACTTTCCTCATGATCGCTGCCCACATGGTCAGGTCCCTATACTGCCTTGCTGTCATTACTGCAATCTATCTCACCATCTGCTGCATTCTACTGCTTGATTCCTTTTGCATTACAAGTTTACAGCACACTTCCCTGTTGCATCTATGCTGTGAGAAAGCTTTAATTGCAGTGCATGCTTTTAGTCAAGCAGGCAACATGCATTAGAAGAGAACATAAGTGGTGCAGCATGCTTGGTGTATTTTGAGCTGCTATGAGACCCAATGCCAATCTGCCTGCACAATTGGCCTTGCGCTGCCTTGATGTACGGCCTGCTTTCAGGCCAGGTGAGTGCACTCAGCAGGGCTCATGCATATGTCATGCATGACATGTCTGTTTGTGTGCGCAGGTGCTGGTCCCGCTGATTGCATATGTGGGGGCGCCCGCAAGTGGAGCCCACTTCAACCCCATCATCACCTTCTCCTTCATGATCACTGGCATCATGGTAATGACTCATTGCGATGTTGCATGTGCCAGCATTACTAATATGCCTGAGTCCTTGATGAATGGCGCATGCAAGAAGCAGCCATGCAGAGCTACACAATGTGGCTCTTACTCTGCTTTCACTGTTTGTTGTCCTGCCACCCTTCACCATGGTCTGTCCACCTTGACTGTAAGGCTAGCAAGGTCATATTTGCATGTTGAGCCTTTCTGCTAGCCACTGCAAGTGCTCACAAAATACAAATCAGCCTCATTGCCACCTGTGTCTGAGACTGTCCAATCTCTTTGATAACGGAGAGCTGCAGCTTCTTTCAGTCCAGCAAGCACAATTGGAGGTCATTCACTTATGTATTCAGTAAACTTGTGTCTCACCCTAGGATTGGGTGTGCACAGTCCAGATATGTGGCGGTCCTGCATGGCAGTATATGGGAACTTCGTCTCTGTAGCACCTTGAACTGCATGCAGAGCTGAGTGATTGGCTTTGGGTGCATGCAGAAAGTGAAGACAGGCATCCAGTACATCATTGCCCAGTGTGTGGGAGGTGTCCTGGGCGCCTATGCAGCATTCAACCTGCTGCCCAGTAAGTTTGCATGCCACTCATTACACCACAATGATATTGCCTGTTGCATACGTGATACAGTAGGATACACAAACAGGCTGTCACATCTTTCAGGCTGGAAGGCTCCTGATCAATATGCAGTATATGTAGTATTCATTGCGACTTGGGCTTGGCAATAACAGGCATGCTTTGAGATGTCATTAGTAAGAGCCTGCTGTGCAGCACTGCCAGTGATAGCACAGCAACTGTTGAAGGGAAGATATTCTGCGCAGCTGTCTGCACTCACCTGCTGTCTTTCCTTTTGTGCATTGCACCCAATATGCAGAACTTGACTACGCTTGCATGGTCATTTACAACTTAGATTGGCTTATGCGTGATGTGTGTGGCTGCTATGATGCCAGCTGAGTCTGTGCTTGCTGCAGTCTCACATCAAGTGAATGAGCTCGCTGGGCTACATGTCATTCCAGGCGACCACACTGTGACACAGGTATTTCTGCTATGCTGCTTATCTGTTACCTGCACTTTTCCCCTGTGCTTGCACTGTGGGTTTTTGATTACATGAGCATGAGTGGCTTCCATCTCCTTGCACCTCATTTGCGTTGCTCACGTGCTGATCACAGGGAACCGCCGCTATTGTGCCTTCTCTGGGTTGTTATCCATGGCAGTCTCCTTGACATACATACTGTGAAAGCTACTCTGACTGGCACACCCATACCTCAGAAATCGCATCATTTATGGCAAGCCAGCAAGATTTTTGGCCAGACACTCAAAAGCAGAAACATAATGTGCAGCATTGTCTGCCAACATACGTGCCTCAAGGGCTTTCACGTGATGTGACAGGCTTTCATGGGAGAGGTTTTTGCTTCCTTCCTGTTCATCTGGGTCATCATGGGTCTGGTGAAGAGCAAGAAGTAAGCCCTCTTCATCTGCTGTGATCATTCAGTAGAATCTGCCTGAACTGCCCACTACTAGTAGCAGCCTATGGTGGGATGGCAGAAGACATTGTGATGCCAAGCAGCAAGCATGTGATCATTTGTGTCTGCAGGGGCTGGGGGCAGTTTGGGCCATTTGCAATTGCCCTGGGTATCACTTTCAACATGTGGATCACAGGACCCATCAGCTCAAACTGCATCAACCCTGCTAGGGCTTTGGGCCCAGCTATTGTTACTGGGTAGGCTTCACACACGTGCACACATATGTACATGCACAGGCCAGTGTGTCATGCAGCACACATCCAGCATAAGTTTCCACCTGTATGTATGCGTGTACGTATGTCTGAACACCACCTCATGTTGTAAGCCCTGCCAGCCCAGCTGTCGGTACTAAAGAAGCCTTGTCAACTTGAAGCTTCAAGTGTATTTGTCCATGTGCACCCCATGACTGAACATGTGTGTCCACGTGCACCTCACGACCAGACATGTGTGTCCATGTGCACCTCATGACCAGACATGTGTGTCCATGTGCACCTCATGACAAGGCCCAGTCACCTCCTGGCTAGAGCTCTGGGCAATGCGTGTGCCGTAGGACACATTTGCAGGCACTAACATGTGTGCGCGCCTTCATGCATTCTGCATTTGCTTTTGTTCATAAGATGTTGAAGCATCCTGAACAGTCGGGCGGCTGCTGTCACGATGCTTTGAAACTGTACTGGTATATGTATGTGTGCGTATGTGCAACCAGCACAGTGTTGTGGAAATTTCAGTGAGTGCGTGTGTGCGCAGGTTCTGGGAGCACCACTGGGTGTGGTGGACTGCACCCTTCCTGGGGGCTGCCCTTGCTGCCAAGCTGTATGTCAAATATGTCATGCCCAAGGACCAGCTGAAGGAACTCAGGGCAGAAGTCAAGGCGGCATCATAGACTCAGCTCAAGTTGGACATGACACAGCTTTGATGAGTCATGCATGACATACGTCCACATCGTTGAGTTTCAGTTCACGTACCACGCCCTATTTTGTTCGCTGTGTCACTTGCTGATGGAAGACAACCTTACAGTGAGATGGCAAACAGCAACAGTGAAGCTAGCTACAGCTCGTGCTTGTCAGGATTGACCAGCTGGGTGTAGGAAAAAGAAAGACAGAAGGAGAGAGCTTTGCCGAGCAAAGACTTTTGGACAGATGTGTAGAGGAAGAGAGCTTTGTTCTGGGGCTATTTACAGTCTTGTGATATTTGTCTGTGAACTTGCCTTTGAGTACTCATATTGCTGTGCGGCAGGATGAACGTTTTGTCATTCACTGCTGCTTGTTGGCATTTGTAACTGTATGAACATTTGCTGTCACTACTCTGTATATATGTACAGCCTTAGCCTGAATAAGACATTTCCCTCAATAAGACATTTCCCATTAGCTTGAGACAGTGCTGCTGTGAAGTCTTGAATAACAATACAATCTAGTTCAACAGAAGTCCAATAACATGTGGGTCAACAGCCTGTGACTGCCATATTTGGTGCCAGTGGGTTGACGCTTCACGAAAGTGCTCCCGGTTCACGTCAACGTCCTGGTCAACTGTCAACATATGTTGCTGTACTCACATTCTCTTGGCAAGGTACATCTGCATCCAGAGTCTTCGTGCAGATACTCGCGCACCTACATGCAGCTCTCTTTTGCATCCTGTCAGGGATTACCGGCAAGTTAGTGCAGGCAACGATGGATCAAGCTTCCGAGATCGGAACCACTCCTGACGTCGACCAGGATGCGGCCTTGTTATGCTCTGTCAGTGATCAAATGCACTTGGATGCCCGTCAAAAGGCATCAGTTTGTGCCCCGCACCCATCTCGTGGGAGGTTCAGATCGAGTGTAACCACTGCACGGTGCAGAATGATCGGCGAAAGCAGCACCAAAGACACGGAAAGAGATAGCCGCAAGGTGCAGTCATCTTTCTTCATAAACGAAAGACTTTCTCACGAGCAGCAGAGGTCCCCATTCTATGTGCTGCAGGTGGGTGTCAGTGTACGTAAGACTGGTTCTGTGAGTGTGCATCCCGTTTCGCTGCTCCACGCCCTACAGTCGTCTTTGTGCGCGGTAACTTCGCACGATCATTCATACAATTGAAGTCTTGTACCAAAGTTTCCACCAATTCAGACGCGATTGCTGTGCAGAGACACATGCTGAGCAAGTCTCCGCAGTCAGAAGAGACCAATCACAGTGTAAACTGCCCTTGCTGCTCAGGCAGCATCAGAATCAGGGGCAAGCTTGCTACAGCTAGAGCTGGTTCAGCCACACCCACAAGGCTAAGTGCGCAGCCAGTTGGCCTGCAGCATCTGCTTCAGCCAAAATCTGCTTGCAATCCTGCAAGTCAGATAGCCACCTGCCCTTACAGCATCTCGCCTTCAAAAGGGTCTCACCCTCTCCCCAGAGGATCCCGCAAGACCAGGTGTACCAACCATGTGCACAGCACTCCCCTCTCAGCAAACACAGCCACAACCACCAAGCTCAACCCAAGGTCAGCTGCAATTCCAGTAAGCAGCATGTTCCCTCCCTCTCCCACAGATCGTGGGCCACAATCAGCTACAAAGCCTGCATACAGCAGGCATCATTCAGCAGGAGAAGTCAGAGGAGAGAAGGCAGACTCAGCTGCTGAGGCTGAGCTGAAAGCTCTCAGGCAGGAGAACGCAAAGCTGCAGAGCCAGCTGGCGCGTTTGCGCAGCCTCAGAAGCCAAGAAGAAGCTGCCAGAGATTCAGAATTCTCTCCTGACATGCTTCAGGTATTTGATTCTTGCCTGCTGAAAGGTGGATCTCTTCAGTCGCTGCTGTAATGAAGCATCCATGTCATGGGACTATGCATGCATTCAAATGTGCAGTGCATGTGCTGTTTGCCAGAAGCTGTGCCATTGCAAGTCTGAAGTGTATTTGCATTGACAAGCACTTTCCAGAGTCAGCGCTGCTGCAAATCATCTGTCAGCAAATGCAGCCATGCAACATACTTGCTTTGTGCGCAATCATGACTCCTAACACTGTTCTGATAAACGTATGACCTATGACTCACAGAATGTCCATTGCACATACCCAAAATGGACAACAGCTGTCTGTGCAGGCTCCAGTATCACCCACACCTTGGCTCAGCGACAAGACTGCTGCCACCGATGAGCCCTTTTTACACAACACCCAGACGAGCCGCAGCAACAAACGTGCCTCGAGCATGTCCCCAGCACCTGTCAAGCGCAGGAAAGCTAACCCAGACAGCCAGATGAGCCCCAGCAGAGGCATCCAGGCAGGCAGTGACCGCAGGCCATCAAAGCTTACCTGCAACAGTAAGCTGAAGCAACAGGAAGCAGGGCGGTGCATCACCCCCAGACACTCCCCAGGGTTGCGCCCACTCCCTGTCATACCTCCCTTGCCTCCCATCACAGTGACAGACACACACAGCCAAGCTTTCCAGCGGCGTACTCCCAAGCAGTCCACAGCACAGGAAGCTCCCAAGCCGCCTATTCAAGAGCAGGCTTCACAGCCATCTCCAGACATGCCAGGGGTGAGGTGTGAGCAACCCAACAGCCGTGGCAGGTCTGAAGCTAAACCCACACAATCTCCCTCACTGCTTCATCCCCAGACTTGGTCCCCAACCCAATCTCAACTGAGTTGGCAGTCCCCACTCACTCCTCTTTGCCAGACTCCCTCCCAGGCCCGGGTGCAACCCAAGAGGATGCCCCTGGTAAGCCCCATAACATCTCTGGACGCTTTACCTTGCATGTATCAGCCTGTTACTCTGTGGTCAGTGTTCACCTCTTTATTCACATCCCCACCCCACATTTTGCCTTTAGGCCACAGCCTGCAGCTGGATGGTGTCTGACATCTTTCAGAGTTGACTGACCAATCCCAAGCTGACGTACATGCCATCAACACATGTTGCAAAATGATCACTCATTCATGCTGTGCACATGATCTTGCTCATGAGCCCTCCGATCAGACATTGTCTATATTTCTGATTATCAGGTCTTCCTGTGCTTCAGCCAAAGCTTTGGATTGTTTACTGCTGCACCAACAGCTTTCCTGCCACAAAGTTTCTGTTGCAACCTTGCCAGGAAGGCTCATTGCACTCTGTCTGTGAATTTTAAGTGGGTGTAAGTCTGCTGCCTAGCTGTCAAACAGCACTCTACATCTTTCCTGAAGCAGCTTCATTACATACAATGCAAACTCACGCCATTAAACATGGCTGCAATTCAGACATAAAAGAGCCCAAAAGTCATTTGTACTTTTCTGATGCCTTCAACTTTGTAGAACTGATGTAAGATGCCAAACATGCGGTGGTGTGCAGGATCCTAAGGGTGGCTCTGCTTTGCCTCTTGCAGCAACAGCTGCTGATGAAGCTGCTGGCGACATGTCCCAGTCACATGGCACCCCTCATGCCTTCACCGTGGGTAGCAATCCTCAAGCAGCCGAGCTGCGTCAGCTGCCCTCAGACTTCCACACTCAGCTCGCAGACTTGAGTGCTGTGCCATTGTTTGCTGAGCCTATTCAGGCACCCTCCCCAGCTACAGACCAGCTTCCAGCTGTAGACGGTCAGCCTGCTGGGCTGCATTTGACGTCAAACCTGGCTCCAGTTGAGCAGATGATCTCAGCTCAGACAGAGTCACCTGATCTGCAACAGCCCAGGGCAGGTTGTGGCAAATGTGCTGCTGCTGAGCCCTTCCAACTGCCCTCAGATGCTAAAGATGTGGCGAGCCCATCAGCAGCTGAAGGTTCATACACCAAGTCCAGGGTCTCTGACTCAGTCGCTGTTGGTGGTTCAGCTGGCAGTCAAGCAGTACGGGGGAGACTACGAGTGACCGGTCCTGGTCGCTCCTCTTCGAAACCTGCTGACTCAAGACCTGCCGCCGCTGAGTCTGAGGCAGCAGTCAGGGACCAAGCTGTGAATCCAACCCCTTCAAAGCGCAAGGCTGGCAGACCAAAGAAGTGCACCAAAGTTGGTAAGCTGTCGACACCAGCTGCCAGCAAGCAGACAGCAATGCTTCCTCGGCCTGAAGTGGGCAGGTCAAAGCATGGTAGGACTGCAGATCAGCTGCCGGCACCAGAGCATGATCTGGATTCAAATCAGTCCCAGGGCACAGCAGGCAGGGCAAAGCAGGCTGGGGCAACAGAGCAGTCTGCTGCTGCTGCCGGCCAGCAAACTTCAGGTCCTTCCAAGCGAAGAAGTAGCAGAACAGGTGTGCCTGCTGATGTCTCAGGTCCAGTTCCACAGCTGCGCAGCCTGACTTTCAGCGCAGCAGCAGAGGCTAAGCAGCCAAAGGCTGCTACTGCTGACCAGCATACAGGCACGTGCTCTGTCAGAGCTAACCCCCCTGCAGTGGGCCGCAAGACAAAGCAGGTGCCAGCTGCTGTCTCGCAGCAGGCATTGCATGCAGGCACTGTCACAGTAACAGCTGCACAGGTCAGCAAGGCAGGTGACTCACTGGTTGCTATCTCTGAGGAGGCAGAGGGTATGAGCACAGGCGTTGCAGGCCAGCCCAACCAGACTGGCAGCTCAAACAAGCCAGTAGTTGCATCTATCGGTATTGCTGCAAAGGTACAAGCTGAGAACGGCAGTCAGCTGCTGCCTGCTGGTATAGCTTCAGACCTCAGCCAAGGCGCGCTTGCTCAGACAGACAGGGCTGCCCGGACAGAGTCCCCCAGCAGGGACATGGAAGAAATGGCAGTCAGCAGTCGTGCTGTGGAGAGTCAGTTGGCAGGGGCTGCTGTTGCAGCTGGTGTCAAGAGGGCAATGCCAGACTCACCACTACCAAAGACTCCGGCAAAGGTAAAATCAGTAAAAGTCCTTGCTGTTGAATATGATGCAGATGTCAGCATGGAAATGATCATGCACTGTCTGGCTGTGGGTAATGGCCATTGTGTCTAGCTTGGTTGAATGCTCTGCGTGGGTTGCTTCAAAATTGCATTGCTTGTGGCTTTGAACGTACATCCTCTTGTTGAGCATAAGCTCTTTTGACCACAACACACATGGACCATCCTTGCAAATCACGCTCCTCAAATCACGCTCCCCAAGTTGTCTACCAAACTGTGATGTTTTCATGCCTGTTATCTGACAGCACACGCCCAGCTGTAAACAGTCTCCAAACTAGACTACATGGCACCAACAAGAGCTACATTTTCTCAATTCTAGATTCCTCACTGTTTTGGCATTCTGATGCAGCGTCACACGAGTGCCACAATGCAAGGCTTGAATCCCAAGTTCATGGCTGTCAAGGAGCAGGTCGCCAGGCTTATTGGTGGCCGCAAAAATGTGTTTGAGAGCGAGCTGAGGCGCAGCATGGGCAACAACCCGGACACTAGCAAGGCTCTCCGGTGTGTCTCCCTTGCTCGCCACCTAAAACATCTCCACAATGTAGAAATGCGTCTTTACTGTCCCCAGGCGTTTCTGAGTTTAGATGTCTAGTTTGAGAATGACGTTTCTGAACTAAAGGGGACATTTTGGGATCAAGAAGAGCACCCGCTCACTCACTGCATTCACAGAAGCAATCGTTAATGCACATGCATGGCTTGCATGGCAAAGGCAGCTGCCTTTCAAAAAGAAGAACATGGATTTTACAAGATTCTGCCAGCCAGCAGCAAATGAAATATAATGTGTGATGCAAAATGTTGTACTACATGGTGTATAGTGTCATTTGGCAGCCAAAATTAGCTCATTGACACAAGCAGTTGCCAATGCAGCTGCAAAACAGGACACAGATGAGTTCATCCAGCAAGTGCAGCATACTGTACCATGCTGTGCAGCCCAGTGTTGATATATTCCTCTGCTATTGCATGCTTGCCTTGAAAAAGGCACAAGGTGTAGCAAATTGATTCCAACATCAAGCAGTCAGTCCTGCTATGCCCAGATGCCAGGCTTCAACATGTGCAGATCGCTGCTTTCCTCTTGCACTTTCTGACTGCTCATACTGCTGTTGCAGCACGCTTTGGCAAGAAGGGGTGCTGGACAGGGGCGGCATAGGGGGACGCATGGATCCTTTCAGATACTCTCGCAAAAACTCGGGTGCAGTGTAAAGTTACAGTAGTTGTCATGCACTCAGGACGGAGTGGTCTGCGCGCCCTCTAGGCGACAGGATATAGCATTCACCGCAATGTTTGCAGCATGCTGGCCAAAGATTGCAGTTTGGGTAAGCAAGCTGAGCTCAAAGTTTTACAGGGATGGTTTGGGCTGTTGATGTATCTATAATGCAGAGCGCTGATGCCTAGAATGAAAGATCTTGGCTTTGAATTGAAGACACTTTGAGGTGTTGTGATATCTGTTCCTTGTACATTATCGTAGCATATTTATAAACGTTGTTTGCATCATTTTAGCAGGGGTTCTATTGATGCATCTTTTGACTTAGTGATGAGCAGTAGGTTCAGCCTAAAGTTACGTTTTCATAGTACATGTGAACACCAGTTGTTGAGTTGTTAACGCTTCCTGCAGATCTTCGCAGGAGTGCTGTGAGGACAGATTGAAACACGTTTGGATTGCCCCCGGAATGAGGCAACACACTTCTGCCAATGCATTTGTTACACACACACTCTGCAGTCAGGAAGCTGCTGTGCTGATTGGTCACATTTCGCTGAAACTTCGACCCCAGATTCTTCTGTTGTTTGACCTTCGATACATTGGGCAACGACTGTACTTCATCTGACACATCGTCGCGCGGCACCTCCAGCGGTACTAAACGTTTTCGTTGATCAGCGATTAGCAAACTGCAACTGGCATACCAGGTCAGCAAGTTCTCCGGTCAAAGATCGGTCTATACTTGCACAAGTCACTGCAGACCACTGCGACCCGTTAAGTAGAGCATTCACACACATGCAAACTTTGTAGTTGCCCTTTGTGGCATTGCGCGGGTCTGCGGGTCGCAGTATGCGCCCGCTGACGGTGCAGTTTCCCGTCACAAGTGATTGTGTATGTCACACTGGTTGGCAGCAAAAGCGAGCCCGCAAGCTGCTGAACATTAAGCATAATGCACACTGCACACCGTCACTCAAGCAGAGAGTCAGCATGGCAGCAAAATGGAGAGGATTGCATCAGTCCCCTCAGGTCACAGCCAAGGCGTTTGACCAAACGGAAGAGACTTCCTGGAGGGACAAGGATGACACAGCATTTGTTGCTCAGCAGCAAGCCATTACTCAATCTCGGTGGAAGAGCTTCTTCACAACACGATATGACAGAGAAATCTTCGCAGTCTTGTTTCCTGCTTTGTTGGCCATCTTCCTGGATCCTGTAATGATCCTTGTAGACACTGGTATGCAGTGAGATAATCCCTGATGAGTTTGCTTGAATACTGATGTGTCTGCAGCATCAAGCAATAAATGCTGCAGCCAAACTGCATTGCTGCTTGCTGGTTTAGTAGCTTCGGGTGCTTGCAGCTATTGTCGGAAGGTTAGGGACGCTGCCATTGGCGGCAGTGGGGCTCAGCAATCTCCTCTTCTTCTTCTGTACAGTCTTCTTCAGCTTCTTGTTAGTAGTCACCACACCCAGAGTAGCCAGCGCAGTTGCAAATCAAGACCTTGAAGAGGTAACACCCCAGCTGCCCTAGCCTGCATGCTGGACACAGCAGCTCCTACTGGTTGTTTGGTACTATTGACTGCTATCACACTATGACTCCCATCTTGTATCATGTTTTTGCAGGCTTCTCTCACAACAGCACACACTCTTATGGTAGGAGCTGTTTGTGGGGTCATGCTGGGTACAGCTCTGTGGCATGGGGCACCCTCCCTGGTAGCAGGTGACTCTCTTCCCTAGTCCTTGTGGGCAACAGCCTTGAGATCTTGTATGCTATGCTATGCAAGTGACTGGCAATGTCAGCATGTCAATGTCACTTCAGGAATCACAGAAGCACTGCTATGCACAAAAGTCTCTCTCACGCAGCAAAGTCTCTCTACCGCTGATGCTGTGTTGCCAAGGCTGCACGTTGTGTGCAGTGTTGAGACCAGATGCTGCAGTATATGCCTTGGCAGTGCCTCACTTACAGATGAAGGCCCTGGCTTGCCCAGCAGCAGTGCTCATGTTTGTGGCAGTTGGTGCCTTCAGAGGCTTCAAGGACACTACGTAGGTACTTAGGACTGTTGCTTGCATGCAGGCTTACTTGTGTTGCAACCATCAGTTCTGTTGGATTGGAATAGCTGCTGCAGTGATGACATTTAGGCTTTGTCATCGCTTCAGCAGCTGTCCCGATCTAACAGGACAGATGATTGCAAGCAACAAGCACTGTTCTGCAGACTGTGTAAGCAAAATCAGTCGATGGTCAATCATGCTGATTTCACTCAGCTATGCAAGGCGTGCATGAAGCAACCAGGTCATGTCTGATATTGACCATCTGCAACAGCAACACACCTGGATTCATGGTCTTGTGAGTGCATAGCATTCCTGCAGCAATTGTGGTGAGTGCTGACTAGGCTGCGACATGCAATGAAGCTGTGTGCAGTGGTATGATGCAGGACACCACTGATAGCCAGCGCAGCAGCAAATGCAGTCAATCTCAGCCTGGACTTGTTCTTTGTCTTTGTGGCTGGGTGGGGCGTGATAGGTGCCGCTAGTGCTGCTACAATAGGGCAGTATGTGGGCCTAGCTACCATGCTGTTCATGTTGTGGCGCAAGGATGTGCTGAGGCTCTCTGATCTGAAGAGTCTTCCTTCACCCCGCGAGCTGTTACCAATGGCTCAGGTACTGCATGCTGTGCTTGCCTCACCTGGATTTTGAAAATGAGCATCCACTGTGTGCATGTGCAGAGACACATGCACACAGTGGAGGTGATTTACCACTTTTGACTTTTGTGGCTTCTGCGTTGGCTCCATATGCTGCTCAGGCGTTGAGCGGATACTGTCACCAATGTCAACTTGGCTTCTTTGTGGTCATTATCAAGCTAGCATGGAACAGCTGCAGTGGTGGTCAAGCCAGCCGGAGCTCTGATGTTTTGTGCATGGATGCTTCATGTCGCAATGTTGCATCACAGCATGCCACCATTTCTGCAAAGGCGCATCACCTTCTGTGTGAAATGTACACTTGCTTGGCTGACTGATTCTTCCAATGTGCAGGCTGGCTTTGGTCTGGCTTTCTGCATTGCTGCAATCATGTGCTCGGTAGTTGGGGCCACAACGATAGCTACAGGTGCGTGCTGTCTTGATCTTGTGGGTCTGAAGCCCACACAGCATTGCCTGTAGAGGGCTGCTGCCAGCAAGTTGCCTGCCTGATCGCGACTTTCACAACTTGTCATGCTTGCCTGTGGCACTGCTGATGTATTGCTGCTGGAGTGTTGCCATCACATTGTACACATCAGGACAAAACAGAAAGACAACCTCAGGAGCATGCTGTGCTTGTATAAGCCCCAGGGGCCTGCATTCGTTTATGGTCGTTGTTGCTCAGTGCTGGCCTGTTGTGTATGCAGGGTTAGGTGCTGTGACACTGGCGGCCCATACTGTGGTGAAAAACATTGTGGACTACGCCAACAACATCTTTGGCACCTTCAGCACTGTTGCACAGAGCCTTGTGGCATCCGAACTGGGCAAGGTGAGTTGAGAGGGCACATGACTTATCATGTCAGCTGCCAATGGGAGCCTGAAGAGGCAACAGGCATAAACCTGCATAACCTGCCGTGGCTTACTTGTTGGACACATCAGGACCACAAAGGCCTTGGCATACAGCTGAATTGCGCATCTGGGCCGATGCACTGCTGTCATTCTCCTCTTGAAAGCAGTCAGTCACCCAGGGACTCTGGGCATGGGCTGACTGGTTACTAACTCAGGGGTCAGCTTTCATAGTTACCCTGACAGTACACAAGTGCAAGGTGTATGATCAGTTGCGTCAGTTGGATTGCAGCAGTACCGGCAAGGCCTGACTGGTTGTGGTGGTGCAGGGGAATGCAGTGGATGCCCAGGGTGTCCTGATTAGGCTGTTGCAGATAGGCTTTGCAACTGGCAGCCTGGTTTCCCTGGCTCTCCTGCTGCTGCAGGTTGCTTCTGGCCTTCATTTCTTCTTCTTCTGGCTGCCGAGAACAGCTTGCATATCTCATGCACATTCAAGTGTTTCTTGCGTGTTATGCTAATTGCATATTAGGATGCTCACATGCTGGGTGCTGCCGCTGCATGCAAAAATGCTCTGAACCCACTGTGACTATGTGCCATTGCTGAGGTATGTATGTAGTGTAAATTGCTGCCATTGCAGGGCCGACTGATAGCTCTGTTCACATCTGACGCTCAAGTGATTGCGCAAGCCACGGCAATCCTGCCTTTGATAGCATTTGTCATGGTGAGCTCATTACATCACTTGCTGTGTGTTCATATTCCTACTGCTGACATTGTCATCTGAATACTGCTTTTCCAAGTGGATTTGGCTGGAGTACACTTCATTGTGCATCTGCTTGCATTGATGCATTGTGACTTCAGCATGTGCTGTTGCTACTTCTGTGCCATATGTTATGTCTAGTTTCATGCCTGAAATGTGTATGATGTGCGCTGGGATAAGAACAAAGATATCCATATTGTGGCTGCAGCCGTTTGCTCCCTTTGCCACTAGTTTGGAAGGCACCCTCCTTGGAGCCCTTGAGATTCCCCATGTGGCTATACGCACAATTCTTAGCGCGACAGTTTCATGTAGCTTCCTATACTGGGCTAACATGCAGCACATTGGCCTGTTGGGAGTCTGGTCTGGGCTGGTGCTGGTCATCTTCCTGAACATGCTGTGCGACATCTGGAAGATGACCTCGTCTAGCTCCCCATTTGTGAAAGTGATTGACGAACCATCAACTTACAAGCCAGACAAAAGTCAGTGAGCTGGTCAGACTCTGTAGCATCAAAACGCTTTAAATTTGATGAGAATCTCATCTGTACGGATACTTTCAGTCTCAGTGATTCTTTTTTCTCCAGTGAGTTTGTGTTTGACACAACACATGGTTTAGGTATTGCAACGGACGACGTTATTCTTCCATTTTGTGTATGTGTGTAGTGTGATGACTGGTTGCAGTGGGTAACGTTTTGTTGCAGGGATGGTGTCACAATGTAGCATCAATCGTACAGTTGCATTCCCTTGCTGCCAAGAATAAGAATAAACCCAACTTGACCCATTTCACAATATGCTGTCCGCAGACTTGTGGCAGCACCTGAACGCAAAGCACTTGGCAGTTTTTCAATTCTGCTGCTGCCACAAGTCTGACTGACAGCAAACTGGTTTTAGTATCCTTCGATGTCAACACGGGCAGTTGACCATTTGTGCAGATGCACTCCGCATACCACTGCTTGCAAAGCTCATTGTTGCCTTTACACTTACGCACAAGTCAGAACTGAAGTGCCACCTTTCTCTGCGCTACGCTGCGTGCAGCCGGCTTCGACCAGTTGACAGATCCCCGTCTAGCTAGACGGGATCTGTCGGACAAGCACACGTCAAGATTCGCTGCCTAGGTCAACTGCATAGCATCTGGAAAGTGCTTTTCCACAGATGTCCGCTTAGGCATGGTTGATGTTGACGAAGAGCTAGCTCAGCTGCTCTCACCAAGCACCTTCTCTTTGGCAGAATGCAGAGCTAAGAGCCGAGCAGCACGCACAGAACGTGACCTGGAAAGGATTTTGCTTGGAGAGAAGCTTGTTATGGAGTCAAGACAGAATCGTGTCAAGGCAAAGCTCGAATCAGGGGCACCTAAAAGCAATCTAGACTCAGAGACCTCCACATCACAAGCTGCTGAGCCCACCACTGCAGCGCCGCAGCCAATTCGAAACTGGACAGCTCAGGAAGCTGCTAAGATTGAGCAAGGGAAGAAAACAGCAAACAAACTGCGTGCAGATGCAGCCATGCGCAAGTCTTTTCGAAGCTCCTGGGCAAGATCTTCAACTGCCTCTGAGGCCAAATCCTCTGCTGGATGGTCCTTTGGAAAGATTGCCAACAAGTTGCCAGAGCATCAGCCTCAGTTCAAGCTAGACTTCTCATCACTGCGGCAGCTGACAGAACGTTATGACTTGGCAATGATGGACTCAGCAAGATCCATGACCACTTCAGTAGGCACTAATGCAGCTAGTCAAAGGTGTCGACAAGCACAAGCTGTGATTAGCGCCTTACAACAATGAAATGATTGCATGTCAGTAGCCAGTTATGCAAATATATACATAACACGTTGACTTATATTTGGTTTGAGTTTTGGCTTGTGCTTTGAGGCATGCACATCTTTATGCATTGCCCTTAAGGCAAGCTTGCATGTTGCAGACTGTAGACACTCAGCAGATTGCGCCTAGGCCTGGTTGCAAACACTGCCCTGGTATGGCTGACACTGGTCAATGTTGCTCCTTGCGTCACAAGCACAACTGAACATGGTGTAGGTCCCCGTCGCAATCAGGTGTGGCAACCCATTGGTGATAAGTTCTTGTTATTCAAAAAAGCTTGTCAACTTTTGCTTAGTGCGAGATGCTGTCTGATGTTATCACAAGAACTGAGGGTGCCTCTCTGCTTACGTTTGCGTAGACACTTTTGTGCTTGATATCTAATTCAATAGGGTAAGTAGATTCACTGTACTACGCTAGTGTCTTAAACCTTCACCGGGGACGTTATCCTTGTGAGCTGACTGAGTTCGAATTTCGTGCATAACATTTGACATACGTATACGGTCTCCATGAATCATCAGATACTGTGTCAACAGGTTTTGATTGTTGACAAAAGCACAAGGCATCAGGATCCTGGAAGGAAAAACCTTTCAGTATCACAATGCAGACTTTCAAAGCTTTGGCAAATTGGGTTGTATACGACGTATGGCCTATCCAGTTGCAACGCCATAATAGTTGCACCAAACAGCTCATGTCTGAGCTCATGTTGCCCTGCTGGCAAACTCTCTGACAACAATGGCATGTGTCTCAGGTGGCCAGGCTTAAGGTAATGACAAGGAACGGCCCTGCGGGCCGCAAAACGGCTGCAAGCTCGCCTTCTGTTCCGGATGACACACCATAAGTTTACAAACACATACACACAACACAGGCGCTGTTTACCACCAAGACAAAATGTGTCTGAGTCATTGCACAAGCAGATTAAAACACACAGAAATGTCACATGCAACCTCTGCCAACCCTCTGATATACTGTAGAACTGGCAAGAAATCTTTCCAAGCAAATCAGCATGACGCCCTGACTCTGTTGGACGCACGTTAAGCCTGAGCATGATCAAAGATGTTATTTTGCAAGATCAATGACAGCCTTGTCTGAACCAATGTTGTGCACCTCGCAATATTATTACTGCCAAGGTTCTTCAAATGCCTTGTTGTCGGAAGGTGTGAGTTTCAGCATCTGAATACGTAACATCCATTAGACTGATAGTTGATCCCTGCAAGAGCCTGCCAAAGCTTGTGTGACGCGCCGGTCACGAGCCTGTTTGCCTTGTGCCTGAGTGGACGAGTATTTGCTTGTGCCTGAGTGGAGTCTTCGCTCAAGCTTCCCCACATATTCTGAGGGTTTCGTATTCTTCTGATATAGGTATAACCACTAACACAACCTCCGATTCAGCTCTACATGCGTTGTGCTTGCGCTTGTGGCCGGCCGTCAGACTGTCAGCCTCGACCTCACAGTCAGCAGCAGACGCTACAGCAGCACATTTCGACGTCAGCAGCTCTACTCTACTGTAACAATGACCTCCGAGATGCATTCCAATACATTTCAGTGCATCGCGCAGCCTAACACAACCCTTGCTTGACTGCATACGTATACTGTATCTAACACTAACACAATACCCCTATGATCCAGGCACTTTACCAAGCTCTGCAAATCAGTGCATCCTTGGGAATGTGTATCTGAGATCCAATCTATCAAGGAAAGCTTGTGTGAGGACCATCCTTGACACTGTGGCTGTTGCTGACAATGTGAGTGTGAGGTCTTGGCTGATCAACAGCTACAAGGTGCCAAATTTACACAGTTAGGTCTGCAGCTTTGTTTGAAACTTCTGCTGCAGCACCGGGCTGTTGAAGGGCATGAGCATTCAGGCAACTGTATGACGTGCCTGTATTAGATTGAAGATACTAGTATGTCACCTCCCCATTGAGCAGAAGCTCAGGTGCGAGGAGGGCAGGTAGATGAGTGTTGATGTGGTACAGCTTCAGCTCTTCCCCAGAGAGACAGGTGCAAACCAAGCTGTTTGTTCTGTACATTGCCCTTGTTGCATGATCCAGCGACTTACCTGTTGCTTATGTCTCCCAAATGCTGGCGAGCAGCTGCCGGTACACTGCGGGAGAGAGTTGAGCGCCTGCTGAGGCAGTTCCAAGGTGTGCAGCACTGACCTCAGTTGGCGTTAGCACCCACCCGTATTTACCCTGCCGCTCGATTTTCCGCGCGATCACCTCTGCTAGTACCTTGCCGCCTTCTTCTGACGTGTCTTTCAGCAGAAAGCTCCTGGGATACTTCAACCACAGCCTTTTTCCTTTTGCATGGCTTTGTTAAACGCCAGCAGCAACAACACGACAGAGCTAAAAGTGCTACTGACACCACAGGGGGTGCGTCGTCGCTGAAGCCAACGCAGCTGCGCCGAGCCGAGCTTCGCTCGGCTCAGCGCAACCCCGCTGGCTTCGCTCTTAGCTCATACTTGTGCAGGCGACGGACGGACACATGACGTAATGCAATTCCGGTAGTATCCCTATAGGCTTGCAGCCAATGCTGCGCGATGTGCTGATCTGGAGCGACCTAACTGCGAAGTGGAAAGCTGTGACATTTCGTGCATAGCGGATTTGTCGTTCACAGGTTGTGTTCTTGAGTTCTCTGTGTCACAATGGCATCCGATCAGCCACTTCGACCTAAAACTCGATCAGAGATGAAGCTTCGTGCGCTTGCCATGTACAGGAGCAGGAACGTGTCCTCAGTTTTCACCGCTTTATCATATCAACCAAAGCCGGGTACCGGTGCAGGCTATTCGTACGCAGCTTATGTTGTAGACCCTCCCGCTAAGCACGTTGACTGCTGGCTGACCTTCCCACCTAGCTTTGCTTTCTCTGCTCCTGACTTGCGCGACTTTATCATGGCCGGCTTCAAGGTTTGGGTGTTTGAGCCAGAGACGCAAGAAGGTTTCGCTTTCACTTGCGCTGTGTGTGACTATACACTCTATCCAGCCGGAAGTGCTGGTCAGTATCACTATACAACAAAGGATTGGCAGGACCTGAGACCTGTCTTCTGCACCACTGGCTACTTCTTTGCGCTGTGCAAAAGGCTGCAGTGTGGAAAATGCCGAAGTAAGTGTGTCTTGTTTCTTGCTTTCAAGCTTTTATCTGCTAGTATTCAGGCATATCCAGGGTCTTGCATTGCTTGTCTTGCCTTTGCTTTCACTGGCTCACAAAGCTACCATGCTGTGCATGTACATGAACTCCGGTCTGTGGCCATTGATGATTGGTTGTCTGCTGCTGCAGAACATTTTTCCACACTCCATCCAGGCTGCCTGAAGAAGATTCCGTTGCATATTCAGAACCAGTGTCCCATAAAGATTGAGACTGCCAGCAACTACATG
>JAABUK010004215.1_pt1 | contig 23592 bp, 21 predicted proteins | sample 5559141 | NCBI WGS metagenome assembly JAABUK01 (sample SAMN10711869, study PRJNA513367) | rock metagenome | isolation source: Antarctica rocks | place: Antarctica: Victoria Land, Pudding Butte nord | collected 2016-01-03
ACGCACTTGCATTTACCACGTACCGGCAGACAGTTGAGTTTCTGCGTGTGCAAATAGGTACGCGCGAGAGTCGCGACACACCGATCGGGCACACGTATGAGTTGCTGACAAATACTTATCCGTGATCAGGTAAGAAGAGCGCACTTGTGGTGTAAATTTGATTCCCGACAGCGCGGCAAGCGAACAGGATTGTGCTTGTATCGGTGTTGCGGTTGCTAGATGGGGCGACTGGAGTGCTGAAGGAGCCAACGTCGGCTGCTCCGTTTAAGATGGGGACCGGAACTTGTGTCTTCTCCCCAAAGCTGAATACCATGACATTCTTTGATAAAATGCTTTTTATTGTTTGCGAAATTGGAGGCGACTCGCTTGACAGCAACAGACGGTTGCGAGTAGCTCCGCTGATGCTCGCCGACACCAATAACACCGCCAGTATAGCCATCAAGTACTGCTGCTGGCTCATCGCACAGTCTTGACGAAGCACGCGTTTGACGAGAATGCACTCGAATTGTGGCTGAATACACCGCACGCACGCGTGATGAGATGACAGCAAGTCGCTGGAATGCGGGATAGTCAGAGGGAAACGGACAGCACGAGGAACTTAGCACCTCATCTACAGCTTCAACTCACGTAATGAGCTTACCTCAGGTGTTGCCGCAAGTGGCTAAGGGACAAGATTTTTTAGTAAGCTTTCTCGTGCCCCCGGTTACACGCTCTGTAGCTTGGGTCAGACTCTGACCGTCAGAAGGTTGTGATCCGGGTCTCCAGATGTTCAGATTCTTTGATGCAATGGCTGGCAGCCATGTGCATGGGGCATGGAGGTACACATGAAGAGTAGACAACATATGCACCACTATGGTAAATAACAGCCCGGCTTTGACCAGAGAGTTCTTAGCATATTGACGGATTCTTGTCATTGGGCATGGCATGGCACCGCATACTATGGCATACTATGGAGTGACTTAGACTAGATTCACACCTGTACTGCATGTTGTCTGCATACTGCCTGACCTCAGTAATGGCACCACAGAAGCAGTTCAGCTCAATGCGATTACTGCATGATCACTACTTATTTCCTGAATGCTCCATTCTGGGCTATATACCAGTTTGCAACAGCAGGGCATGTTGTGGGCAAGCTAGTATACGCTTGCCTGCCGCCACAATCACAGAGAAGCTGCACCCTGTGTATACTTGCAGAAATGCTGCTAAGACTCGGATGCAGCCCAGCAGGGCCTGTTAGATATGACAAGTCAAGCTGGACTTGTTGTGTAGTGACCATGAAGCAGCATCAGGGCTCTCAAATGGTCTGCTTTCCAAGGCTGTGCTGGCACTGTGTGACTTTGACAAGGTGCTGCTAGGGAACTGACCAGGATTCAATGCTTGATCTCAAGAGAATCATCCTCATTGACAAACTCCCTGTCACACTCATTCGGGGCCACATCAACATGCACATCACCTACAACCCAAGCTACTGCGACCCCAGACACAGCCTGTGGCACGCTTGCTAGAGGGCAGCCTCATGCACTGCATCAAGTTACTTGAACAGTGCACAAGCAGCATGGCTGCACATGTGTTGTTGTCAAAGCCAATGTCCAAGCTTGTCAGGCAAAGTTAGACTTGAGCAGGTGAACACAGGTGCAGGAGCTGAAAGAAAGCATGTTCATGCAGCATGTAACCAGTCCAGAACAAGACTGAGCCCTGAGAGCAGCATAACACATGGTTGTTCATGCAGCTAAGATTGTGCAAAGCTGCAGCCCCACTTGGCGGCTGTGCGGCATGCAAAAAAATACCCTTCCTTGTTCAGTGTGGCACAATAAGACAGCTGCCACTCACAGGAGCCACTTTCTTCAGCAAAGCAACAGGCAAGCAGCAAGAGCGCTTGCAGTACATGTAGAAGCTTGCTGCCCAGACAAACTGCAAGATCAAAACGACTTGCCAAAATTTGGTGTCTTCAAGTCTCAATCGTGACTGCGTTGAAAGGTTCATGGATGATGTGCCCTGCTGACGGCAGGATTGTGAAGCTGTCAAGTTTACAGCTGATCCTGCAACCCCCAAGGATGCTGACACAACTGCAGACTATGATCTACACTACAACCTGCAAAGTGCAGGTCTAAGTAGTCATAAGTTTATCTCTTCAAGTTGTAGAGTGACTCTTACACTGACTGTCACAGCAATGATTGACTTTGAGGGGTTTCAGTACATCTAAACGCGGTCAGATGCCTAGCGGTTTGGCCTGGATTTACATGCAGTCAGCAGCCCTGCAGCGCTAATGTAGCGCACCACAGAAGCTTTCGCTACTCCACAAACCATCTCAGAGGGTCTTGTCGAAATTTACCCTTCTAGCAGCATTTCAGCAGTGCAGAGGAGTTGCCAGACATGGTTGACAGAGAAATAACACACTCGACTCTGGCCAGCAGGAGGACACATCACACAAAGTGGACAAGTAATGGGAACCAGCAGGCTTTGTGAGAGCAAGATGAGACCGCCACTGGAATTGTGGCACAGCAGAAGCAGGGCAGACTGGTGAAGCACTATGCTAGCATTTTCAGCACAGCACATCATGATGCAGTCTATGGCAATTGAAGCAGTCTAAGACTATGTCCCAACATTGCTTACAGCCCACAGTTCAACAGTTCAGGCCAAACGCTAAATAGCTATGCCATTCATACAAAACAGGGGTATTTGTGCTCATTACGCCAAAGGCAATCCTTCTTTGGGCCCGAAAGCTGAGGTGCGTGGAATGCAGTTGTATGCAGCATCAGTCAAAATGTTTCTGTAAACAGCATCATACTGCTGCTGCACATGACCACGCTCGAATTTGAATGCAGGTATCAGACTGTATGGCTGTACATGTATGGCAATGCTCACACTGTCTGATGCAACGCATGCGCACATCAACACTGTGGCACGCCCCACCAGGGCAAACCAGGCTGCAAATCTGGCTATTGCTTGCCTGCATCCCTGATGTCAGTCCACCCTTATTCAGCAAGGAGATAGCTTTCCATGTACGAAACCCCTGATGCCGGATTGTGAATTGTCTAGTGTAATCTCTTCAACATTGGCTAAGCTAGGGGACCTGCTGCTTGGCGCATTTTCTGCAAAAGTCTGCCAAAACCAACTCGCAATCACCAGCTAACAACGCGCTGCAACAGAGCAGTCTGCAGCCTGATTGTTTGTTTCCATGACAATGGCAGAAATATACGTTCAGGAAATTTGCCCCTCTGCCAGTCCCCAAGCTAACGAGATGTTGAATGTAGCCCTATCCTGCGCAGCATTCTGTCTGACGGGCTGAAACTCATTTGATTGCGGCCAGCAAACCGAGGCTGATGATGATGGAGCCAAGCAGCTTCCTTTTCACTTGCTAGAAACCTTATACAGCTTGTTCCGACTAACTTTAGATTATCAAGACTCCATGATTTCACATCAGAAGAAACTTCGTTGGTTTTGGCAACTGATGCTCACTGTAACTTTACACACTGACTCTGTTACAGTTACAGCATCTCAAACGAACAACATTGTGTATGCAAGGGGCAGTTGCTTGGGTGCCCCAGGGGTCACAGGTTACCCCACTAGGCTCCTCATGCATGGCAGAGCATTTGCACAAGCTTAAGCTCCAGTAGATGTAACGCATTGTCAGGCATACATGCTGTGATGCTGATTTGCTAACTTGCAAGCTGTTTTCCCAACCTTGTGATCCTGTTGTGATCAGCTGACGGTCGAGTAGTGTGTGTGTGCACTCTCTGTCTGCAAGGAAAGGTGCTGACTTTCTCCAACTAACTGCTGATGTCATTAACTTTGGCATTGATGCTGCAAATGGCAGCAAATTTTGGTATGGCAAAATTTGTTGTATCCAAGCAGATGCATCTAGTAGGAGACATCGCCTGGAAGGATGGCAATGGAACTAATCTGGTTCATCAGCCACTGCTCCGACTTTGGGTCTTGTTTGAATGCAGTGACCATCATCTTCTGCCCAGTCACCCACATGCTGACAATAACAGTTAGTATAGCGCATGGTGATGCATGAGAACATGACCTGCAAGCTAAGCCTGCAGGTTTTTAGAGTGTTGATGGCAATCTGATAGACAAGTTTGTCTCAATTAGATGAAGCATGATGGCACAAGCTTCAGAACGGGGAGAGCAGAGGCAATGTGGGCTCATGCATCGGTACAAAGTTCAATTGAAGTTTCCTTTCATGCAGGCAATGGTTTATCAGCAACACATATTGAGCTTCTTGCTTGCAAACAAACCTTGCATGCCAGATAAGTTTTCATTGGTTTGCTGGTGATTCATTTGAACAGCAAAGCTTGCTATCAATGCTCACAGCATCCGTTCAGGTGTCCTTCTGTGCCAACAGGTGCAGCAGGGTGCTGCTCACAGGTCTGCAATGTTGAATGTTGTTCATGCATTGTGCTGCGCCTCGCATTTCAATGGCTTAGGTCCACATGAGGGCACTGCCAGAACCTTATCTAGGCAGCTCAAGGTCTATTGCTGATGTGTTGCTGCTTTTCCCTGCATTTACAACTGCATGTCTACTGCTGTCAGGCCTTGAGCTGATCAGCTTGGAGCATCTGTACAACAGCATGGCTCACTCTGTAGCAGCATCCAAGAAATGTTGCACGGTGGTGCAGGTTTTCAGCACTATTGTGACTGTTACCATGCAGGCTGGCCCTAGTCTGGACATGGGCTTGTCAGGAGCTTTTGGACAAGGTCTGCCTGCTCAAGGTATGGTGTATTGTTCAACTGTTTTGGAGCCTTTTGCATATACTGCTTAATATCTGTAGCTTTTGACACTGGGCAGCCAGCTTTATGTAGCACTGTCCTGTCCATTCTCCTGCTGCTCGTGTTGGTCCACACCATCTGTGCTTGATCGGGCATGTGCACATATTGGCATGACACACATGCAGCATCAGGCTGTAGACATATGTTATTCTAGCAATGATAACATTTCAGAATGCAATAACACAAAGCTCCTGTCTTTGGCATATCAGCTGTATGTCTTGCCTGTTCTGTCTGTTTTGCAGAGGGGCAGAGGTGCTGCACACAGAGTGTGACACATGTGTGGCATGCAGAAGATACATTTGGTAGTCTACAAACACAAGCTGGTCAAGGCATGTATACTGTACTCAGCGTGACGATGCTGCTGTTATGCATTGCAATGAAAATTTGGCCACTGGATGCTGCAAGCCTCACTGCCTTGCATTCTGTAAGCTGGACTGTCAAACTTCACCCGAAAATCTGGCACTGCGCCTTTTTGATGGGAAGTACATTACCCCGTCGATTAGATAACATAAGCAGGTGTATCATCTGTGGGCCTCAGAACCTGAGGAAGCCGAAAACGGCATGGTAACAGACTAACAAATCTGCAAGGTCTGGGTTGTAATCCATGACCTCCGCCTAATAGGCCGATTCAGAAAGTGCTGCTGATGAGGACGATGATGTTGCTGATGATGCTGACATGCAAATGAGGCTTGAGCAAGCCCAGCTCAATAAGCCATCAGATCCAGAGACTATGCATGTAAGCATTGACTTCTCCCTGGTGGCAACTGTATGCCAATCAATGTCTACCGTGCCAGCAAGCTGTTACATCCTTATAAGCCGGAGTCGCGCAAGATAACAGTTTGCGGCAAAGACTATACTTTGCTGCCCATTGGCCGCACAGCAGCTTCTGATCCTGATCTGCGGTGCACTAACCCAGGCTCAACGCATGTTCCAAAACAACAAACCCAGCAAGATCTACCGCACAACATTGCTTGAGATTTGCCAATAGGGAGGTTGCAGCAGATTTGAAAGAAGGGCCCCCAATCAGTGCCAATTCTAGCATTTTGAGAGGATGGGGAGGTAGGTGCAAACACTCCACCAGCAGCTACTGTCAAGATGGGCACCTGCTCATCTTTTCCTAGTATGCCAATGACCTTGCATGTGATCTGCGGACGGAGATGCAATGAAGCGCTTCTTGCAAGACCCTGCCAATGCAGAATTTTTGCAGAAGAAACACAACTCTTGTCTGCAATCAGCTTAGATGACATGAATCCCTTTGACTCCCTTGGACTCTGGAACGTACTCGGTCACCCCCATTATTCTGATGATACTGAACATTGCACCTCATGTAAGCCTCTGTTGTCTTGATGCTTGTTTGATATGCTGTTGCAGCTAGAGCTTGTATTCTGTGATTTTGATGCACATGAATGATGCATAAGAGGGAAAGCTGGATGCATTGGGACTTATGGCAGTATACCAGAACCTGGCAAGCCTAAGGATCTGCGAACATACCTGTTGCCTTTGGTATACGAGCTCAGGGACTTTGCTGAAGAAGGCCACACCGTACCTGATGCCACTACGGGGACTGACATTGATGTGAAGGGGGTACTGCGGTGTGTGATTTCAGACAGTCACGGGTCCAGAGAAATCTTGGGTCAATGTAATGCAGGTCAGTGGCCACTCAAACGCTTTTCTTATGGTTGCTTGAAAGCTTCCTACACTCACATGTCCTGCAGCCATGGCATGCCACAAAGACTGTGGTACAGTGCATTTACTATGGTCACAAGCTTCAACTGGCAAACATGGCTCCATTGGGAGTTGTTGACCCAGCTGAGCAGTTTTGCAATTTCAGGTGTGGGCAGAATGCAGTCTGCCTGCCGGGCATTCTGCCGGCAATCCATCAGAAATGCTTGCACTAAAAGTTTTGGGAGGCGCAACGCAAACACCAATTTTCAGAGGCCCTTTCAAAGGCATAGCAGCCTGTAAAGATCAGCAGCAGAGAGGTTGGCAAATTTAATTATCAGGTCCCAAGCCGAAAGATCTTATGTTCAATGCATGCACAAGTGGTTCAAGGGAGGTGAGCGCGCAGATTATGTTTGACCAATCTCGAAATTCGAGAGAGTCAACCCAAAGATTCGTTATTCTCAGCAAAGTGGGCGATCCATCAAAATAACAGGTATATCCCAGAGTCTCCAGATCCTGGACAACTGACTTCAGGCTTGTGTGTGACCAAGCCCGCAAGTTATGATATTCGAACTGCAGCATCGTCGCCCTGCCTTCTGCAAGCGTTCGGTGCGCTCCTTGGAGGACAAGAGGGTCAAAGCCTTCTGTGTCGATCTTGAGGAGCTCTACATGGAATATACCCGCAGGTAAGAGCTCTTTCTCAAAAAAATCGTCGACTGTATTGGCCTGAACGTTTACAAGATCAAGCCCCAAAGTCTCCTGCAAATTCAAGCCATTCTCGGATCGTGTAAGGTTGGCAACAACACAATTATGGTCTGCCCTCAGAGGTCTGCTTGGCGTGGAAGCATAATCTTTGCGTATGCATACCTGTTTGTCATCATACGGCAAAGAACATGTTTCTGACCCACAGTCTGCCGGGAACCTCAAGATACCGCTTGAATTTGATACAGCTAGCTGATGAAGGCTCCATTGCAACGTGTAGCTAGTCGCTTGGTTCAGATCGGCAAAGACGCTCTGGTGCAAATGTTGCAAGGCTTTGAAATTTCTTTCCGAAGGTTCCAAACAGAACAGATGAAGAGATCTGCCAGCAGAATCCTCCGATACTGCATGCGCTGGATCAACTTCGCGCGGTTTGCCTTGACAATCTTGACACGCGCCACAGAATTCAGTAGGCCTGAGGTCGAACTGCAGCACGGATATCAGAGCATAGTAAGTATAATGTGGCAAGCGAAGGAATCTATGGAGCTGTTGTCTTTGAAGCTATTGATTTGAGACCTGTTCCAGGCTCTGTGCGAGTTGCTGAGGAGTAAATCCGGCTTCTGGTGCAAACTCGTTGAAAATCTTGAAGCTGGTGTATCCTTTATTGCAGCCTATATCGATGACGCTTATCGATCTTCTTTCCGAGAGGAATTCTGCGCTCGCAACAAGCTCTCTGGCCAAGCTGCAGCATTTACAGATGACCTGACAACAAAGCACACCTCGAAGCACAGGGAGCCATGCAGCAGATGGACAGCTGGTCCATCTGGGTACTGAATCTTTGGCGATCAGAAATTTCGCTGCTGATGCCTCAGCCAATGAATCTCTCACGTCCGAGTGCCAGTTCACTTGACTTGTTGAAAATTCTGTCAGGTAATTTGCATGCGGTCAACAAATTGAAACAGAGTACCGACAGGAAGAAGATGCAATAATGTACCTGCGAGGCGAGGAGCAGCCTTCGAACCGTGAAGGACTGCTGCAAAGAGAAGGCCTAAGCACACACCAAGCAAGACATGGACTGCTTTACTGTTTGCAGGTATATAGCTGGTCGTGCCCATGCTGAGATCGGGGCGCACTCGAAAGCAAAATGGGCTATGTAAGCATAGCAGACTGGTGTTGCGGTGAAGGAAGAGCAGAAGTGTCTCGTCGCACGAGCAGGGAAGGTCTTGTAGAATTTGACGCCCCCAAAATACAAATTTCAAAAAAGCAGAACTTTATGTAATATCAAATTGTGGCACAGCTTACTTTGTGTCTGGCCAGCAGGATTGCCTGAAACAAAGTCAGCATATCTGAGGACAACTTCGGCGAAAACAGTTTGATCATGACAAGTCTCATGAATTCACTGAACCCTTTGATGACAAGTTTAGGATCAAGCAGAAACTACCCACTGGTGAGGCGGACACAGTAACCAGTCAATATCTGAGGGACTTACATGAAACGTTTAATGACGCAGTGCATGACAACTACAAACTGGGCCAATCCGATCAGGGATCAATCTACTTTAAATCCTTGGAACAAGATTCAGCCACACAGAGTGAAAGAACACAGTGATGCCTTATGGGACTCTCAGGGCATACAGAGGTCATACGTCTCCAACATCTTTGAAAAAGGCCCATATTCCCTATGTCAGTCAAAGGACCGTATGTCAGAGAAGCTTATTGATTTCTGGCAGAACTCAAGGTCTCCACTCTCCTTGCACTGCAGAGTGTCCAAGAGGCCCTTGATTGTGGTGCCCTGAGTCCAAGCAGCCCGTGCGCCGCCATGGCTCACCAAATACGATGTGGCTCGATCTTCAATGACGTGTTTTTCACGGCAAGCGCAACACCAAGGTTGGTTGTGTTCTTTTGAAACAGAGTATGGCAACATAAAGCTGCACCTGACTTCGATACGGACATACCGCCTCATCCTTAATAGGTAACTCCGACTAGTGTCAAGCGGCAGTCGCCTGGTGGAATAGTAGGGCTTACTTTCAGAGGGCAAAGCTGCCTCTTGAGTGACCCTGGCGCACTATGGCCAAGGTGCCATAGTTCAACCCTGCTTTGATTGATGGCCACAAGGAACACAGCACACATCTTTGGAGGTATTATGCTGTGACACCAGCTGATGGTCTGAGCTGTCAGCAAAAAATTGGTAGTTGATTATTGCGTGTGTCAAGCATGGAGACAGAGTCTTGTCTGACTGATTCATTTCATGTCTCACCAAGTAGTTCTTGTGTCATTTGGGTTTCCTTGTGAGCTGGTGCACTTGCATGATGTTGACAGGGAACAAGCTGGAGACAACCATCAGCATTTCCCTCTCCCGCCTGCTTGTTACACACAGCAGCAAGCTGATGCACATTCAGGAGAATGACCTCGCTGATGGTCGGGAGGCAACACTCGAGGCTCTGCTCATCATGACCACTGAGGCCAGCACCATCAATACTCAGAACAGCAACAAGACAGCAGATGCGTGTCTGCTGTTGTTGTTGCTGCTGTGACTGATGCTGTTGCTCTGGCTGCGGGTGTTGCTTCTGAGGTTCCATTGCTGATCTTGTTTCTGACGCTGATGCTGTTGCTGTGTCTTGTTCGCACTCTGCAGTGAAGCAGCATAGCACGCTCCTGCTATGTGTATGAGTCTGCACCGGGCTTGTAGTGTATAGTCAGATGAAGCAGTGTTGATGAGCTCGCGTCTGCATCATATCTCACCATCAACAGATGATGTTTCAATCATACTCACTTTTGCTTCCATTGCTGTTATGTACATCTGAGCACTGTACTGGAATTGGGCTCATATGTTGTGGTTCCAGAGCCACATCAGTGACAAGGTCTGTGCTATAATATGATGCAATGATTGATGATCTGGGATGTCTAGCATACCCATCACCAATTCATGATGTTTGATGACATGTTGTCTTAGTAAACAGCCACCATATGCCGCAAGGGTCAGCAAATCAAGCACCCAGTCATGCTTTCGTTGATGTTCTGCACATCTGAGCACTGTACTTGATTTCAGTCAGCATCAGTCACAAGGCTTGTGTGTCTATTCAGATGAAGTAGTGGTTGGTAAGCTAGAATCTGCAGCACATTCCCATCAACTGGTGATGATCTGTGCATGTGATTGTGACATATGTAGGCGCCAGATATTGCCAGCAGGTCAAAGCAGACACTTACCTCTTATCACGACAGATGTGCTTCATTGCTGTGTGAGATCACTGATCAATCCGGGGGCAAGGCCGGCTTCTGGCAACGTTAGCCTCATCCAACTGTCACAACTGTGGGTCTTGTCATGCAATATCTTCACTTTGTGCAACTTATTCAGCATGGCAGTGAGGTAACACGGCAAGAAAGAAAGGGAGCTTGTGTCGAAGACAATCGTTTGGGAGTGGTGTGTACTGTATCCGTCATATACCTTGTTCAAGATCTGCCGAAAAATGTTTCATGAGCTCCATCCGTTGCTGACTTCTAGACAAGAACTAGCAGCCCTTGTGCCTTCTTTGGCCAAGAAGACTTATCGGCTCTCTCTCAATTAGAGAGGTTGCAATGCCGTCTGAATGTGTGACTGAAATATGCATCACGAGGACGTGCAGAATTTCAATGTAAATAGCAGAGGACCTGTCAGAGTGCTACTCAGGACCAGATGACTTGCCAACGACTACAGCAAAGGCTTGCAGTCATTGGCAAGCTATGATGTACAAAACGTGTACCTCATGCATCGCCAACAGCAAAAGTGACCGCATGGCCTTCACACAAGCTTGCCAACAAAGTACATGATAGCTGAACAGAAAGTGCATCGCTCGTGCTAGAAGCCTTATCCACGCCCAAAATTGGTCCTCCTTCAGCCACCTGCATGCAGTACATTTGCGGCTTTCAAGTTGTGTGTGACTGTCATTGACAGAATTTCAACAACGTATTGGTGCTCAGCCTCTTTAGCTTGCATGGTTCTTGAAAAACGCACTGGCAAGCTTGGTGGACTTACATGATAGTCAGCATCACATGTCTCATTGTCCTCAGTGCTGCCATAAGTGAAGGCGATCCTGCCGGTTGCTACGTTTTGGCCTACTGCCCTGAATGTCGTCCCATCAGGAAAGTTCCCCTCAGCAGTCTCCTCAGCAGTGTAGGTACCTGCAAAATGCATGTCATTGATCAACCTGGGGAGATGAGGACCTCGTGAAATGAGGCTGAAAGTTTTCGGATGATCACTGGACATACTCAAGCTATACGCCATGCAAAACCCATAGACTCACCACCCTGCATCTCAAAGGAAGAATGCATCACGCTGCAACTGGATGCTGGCAAAGGTAGAAAGCTACCTGTGCCCGTTGCTTCTGTACAGTCAGTGCCACCGGAGGTTGATGTCAAGGTAACTGTCGTGTCCTCGAATTGCACATCGTAGGATTGTGCGCACGCGTAGTACGTGGCAGTCTTGCACAAGGCAGACACGCTTGTGATGTCTAACACAATTTTGCCATTAGCAGATGCTTCGGAGTCACTCCCGACAAGCTTCACACTCTCGACTGAGACTGGAGCCGTTAAGCTAGTGCTCTTTGGATGAGCCTGCGCCAAAGGAATAGCACTGGCAGTGATAAAACAGTAGAAGGCGAGCAACACGAATACGTATTCTGCAGGACACCGCTAGTCAGTTTGTAGCCGTTGAAAACGAAATAAAGGTAAAACTGCCGTCGCAGACCGCAAGCACAGGACAGCAATAATCTCGTGGGCAAAACAAGCTAGGAGCAAATCACTGTTTGTCCACAAGGCCTGCATACACTCCAAAACGCTGTCTGCGGACAGCTTCAGTATCGGCATCGAAGTACCTGCACCTCCTCTGTGAGCTTGCTGTCTTAATATTGCGGCCATTGTTCTACAAAACTTGATTGTTACGTCGAGTGAAAAGCCGTGTCGAATGCGAAAGCCAGGTCCAGGTCTTGCTGAGGTAGCACACACGCGTTAGCAAATTGTCCAAAGCAGAATCTAAAGCCGTCGTTTGGGTTTGAACTCGATGGTCTCCTTTAGTATCCGAACTATATTTTAAACCCTAGTAGTGGAGATGTGCCTCGCTCTTCTTGTTTACATAACAGAGGCCTCCATAGAGCAAGTTGAGGGGTGGCTTAGGGGATGTGGTCTGGGAGGGGATGTGATGAGGGATAGGGGGGTGCTGTGTGAGATTGCTGGGGATGTTGTTGGGAGTGGTTGTGGATGGTTTGGGGGGTGATGGAGCAGTTGTGGGGTGTCAGTGGAGATGGAGTGGTGCAGTAATGGGGAATGTGATGTGAATGTGTGGGTGATTGATGTGTGTATGGAATGGTGTGGTGTGGGAATAAGAGGTGGGTATGTGAATGGACTGATGGTGGTGAAGTGGTGTCAATAAACTGCCTGCATCACAGCTTAAAAAAATGGAACAAAAACACCCAGACACTTTGGTGCTATGGGTTTGTTGACTTATCCTTTGGGGGTTGCTTTGTCCATTTCTTTGAACTTTGTCCACTTTCTGGTCTGTTCTGTGAAAATTCGTGGAGATGTGCCTCGCTCTGGCACACAGGCATTGTCATTGACATCTGTGGAGCCATTGAGTGGATGTGAGAGGCTTGTGTGTGGAGGAGAAAGGAGTGCGAAGTAAGGTAGTGGTGATATTGTGTGAATGTTGTGTGGATGGATTGAAGATGTTGTGTGGGTGATGTGATGTGGGATTGGGAATAGTGTGGGGATGTAGCCTGGTTTGTGTTGATATTGTGACAGAATTTTATGTGTCTATATTGGGATGTGGAGTGCGGATAATAAGTGAGTGTAATTAAGAATGTCAAGTGATGCCAATAAGCTGCATGCATCCCAGCTCAAAAAATGGAACAAAAACCCCTAGTAACTTTGAGTGACTGTATCCTAGTAAGGTGTTGTGGGGATTGGTGTGAGTTGGGAGTTGGGTGGGGTGTGTTGACTGCGGGTGTATAATTGTGGACAATCTGGGATCGTGTTGGTTTTTGCCCACTTGTGGAAAATTTGTTTTTGGAGATGTGCCCCGCTCTCTTTTTCCAAGGTTCAATGCAAATCAATTGACGACTGGACAGATGGGGCACATAATGAACGAGATAGATATGTTTTTTCAAATTTGCGATCTGGTTGATAATATTGTTGTGGGCCAGCAAGTCAGTTGACTGTGTATTGCAGATGAGCTGACACATTGCAACTCAGCCGACACGCTGCGACTGAAGTACACAAGTGTTGCACCTGAGCAAACAAGGTGACTGATTAGCTGAGCTGGTCAAGGACAGCTGAGTTGTTGCGGTTGAGCTGACTGGTTCCTGTGCTGAAAGCGGACAAATTTGTCTCCTTATGCTGAATCACCGTCCTCCAGACCTAAAAACGCGACAGGGCAGTTTGTGCAAGGACTGAACAGGGCGAAGCAACATGTGCATTGCACTATCCAGTGCAATCCACAACTGCTACGCTACGCGAGTTCCTTAACACCCCGCCTGAAGTCTTCAAAGTAATGCTTGCATGCATTGCTCAGCACACCCATGAACGCCATGTAGTCGGAGGCATTGGTCTTGGTGACCTGAGCATGGATCAACTTCCAAGCTGATGCATAACAGCTCATGTGTGCGGGGACATAGTAGTCCCAGGCAACTTTTATGCAGTCCTGCAGGTTGGTGACCTGATGAATCCAGCCGCTTGGGATATGGATCAATTCGCCATGATGCTGAAAAACTATCTGCACATAATTGCGTTGGTGTTCATCTCTGCCCAAGTGTGCACTGACATCATGAAGCTGCTGTTCAGATAGCACAATACGATCTTTCAAGCTGGCGGCCCTGTTTCCCTTCCTCTTCTCCTTAGAAGGCTGTGCTGCAATCCAAGCATTGGCCTTGACTGCAGCCACGGGATTGATGAAGGCCCACATGGCTAGCGCAGTGCCTTGCATCACCTGCTAAAGTTACACAGCAAAGTCAGCAAGCACCATTCAAGCAAATGAAGTATGCGGGTCTCAAATCACATCTAAGTTCAAATGATTGGGTGTCTCACCTCATTCACAGCAAAGGCCACATTGTGTGCCTCTGCCCAATCTGCATGCCCAGGTGTGGCCGTGCCAGCTTTTCCCACAAGGATAAGGGTGGTTCTGTGTAGGTCTTGGAACCCCTCCATATGTTGCCACCACTCTCCCTTCAGGAAAGCTGTACGCACATTCAGGAGCACATGTGCGTCCTTTGTCTTCATTGTCACTGGCAGATCCAAGCGTGCCGTGAACTCAATGTACTTGTGATTTCTGAACAGTTCATGCACGGCCTTGACCACAAGCTTTTCGTTCTTTTGCTTGGCGGTCAAAAATCGTGCCCACCACTTTGGGTCATCACCCACAACAGCCCTGCATTGTGTCAATGGCTTGCTCATTGCATATTGGATCACTAATAGCATAATGAGAGAGCATTCATGGCTGCATTCTTGTGCTTTGGCAGTCCTTACTCCAGCAGGTCTCGCTTGAATGCTATCAGCACCTCCTCAACATTCAAAGAAGGCATGTTCCCGCCCATGTCCTTGGTACTGGGCCAGACTTGCACCAAGTGCTCGGCCATCTGCACGATCACGCACACTAGGTACAGCTTATGCAAGCGGAGTTCAGCAGATTCTGCTGAATTTTGTAACAGGCTGCGTATTCACCTGTTCTGGACTGCCATGATAGTGCAAGATCGGCGTCTGCTCTAGCAGGGTCCTCATGTCCTTCACGTAGTTTGTGTTGATGAGGCAGATGCGTTGCATGCTGTCATTATTACACATCAAGCACCACATGTTTCCTGCTAGCTGGGGCTGTTCACTGCCCTGCAAAATGGTTTTGCGTGTCAGCACACCAGTTCAGTCATGGATGTCGGTTTCCATTCAGACACGAACATCTACCTTCCAAGCATGTATGTCGATGGTGACTTGGCATCCTTGGCAGTGTTCTCCCTGACCATTGCAGTCCAGACTCAATGCGTTCACCTTCAGGTCGATCAACTGCTGAAGGGAGGCGATAGCTGCAGCTTGTGGATCTTCTGCTTGTCCACGTACCAGACAGGCAACCAGCGTGGTTGCCAGCTCCTGCCGGTACCTAGTGTTTGGCGTGGGGAGCACGGGCTTCTGCAGGCTCAAACGGCTGATTGCATAGCAAGCCAGACAATACCAACTTGTCTGGAAACGGTCTGATCTGACCCTACACCTGCTCAGCCTTGTTATCGTCGACAAGGCCACCTGAATCATCAATCTTGTTCTGTGCCGCGTCATCCTTCTCCTGCGATGGCACGCCTGGCAGCTGGCTGTGTGAATCGTGCTGACTTCCTATGCCACGCTTGAGAAGAGCAGCCTGGTGTTGTTGACAACCTTGAACTCGCCTGCGATGAATATGAGACTTTATAGCACTGTCGGTTCTGAATGTTTGCCCACAGCCAAGACACTGCCACAGCTTCTCAGCGTTGTTCGCCATCCACCACAGCAAATGAAAGTGCCGCGCACAGCGCAGACGCAATGGCATAGAAACGGCGTGCAGTCACCGTGCAACCGCGTGCAACTTCCGTGCAACCACGTAGCTACGTGCATTCGCGTGCAACTCCCGCTGCAAATTTGTCGTAAACCGCGAACACACCAAGTGTTGCCGGAGGACAGCTTGTCCTCTATTCCAGCAGACATGTTTTGCTAGCAGCTACAAGCAACAGGGATGCATTTGGGCTGTAAAGTCCTGGTCTAGGTCCTTGGTCTGCAGTCTGAGTCAAAGTCAGAACAAGTCCTGCAAAGTCACCACCTGCAGGCCTTTGACTGCGCCTCTGGCTGCGCCTGATGGACAAGTTACCTGCAAATTATACAATTTGCAGATTCCTGACAGTGTGAGGCTGAGCTAACAGGTTGCGAATGAGCCAGAGGATTGCAGCTGAGCTGACAGTCTGCGTTTAAGCATAATTAATTGACAGAGGATCTGACAATCTGCCGTTGAGCTGACAGTTTGAGGTTCAGCTGAAAGGCTGCAACCCAGCTGACAATATGGCTGCAATGTAGCGCATAGCAGACGCTGACCAAGCTGACATTGTGGAGCTGACAGATGACAGCGGAGCTGACATGACCACTTCTGTACCAGATCAAGGTTTGAACAGGAGGGATGATGGTGAAGCATGATGGCAATGACCTGTCACATTCGCTGAGAAGAAGTATAGGTCTGGTTGTTTTTGGGAGTTAAAAACAGATCGTCAAAGTGACTTTGTACAGGTTGCAAGATCAGTATTGTCACAAACTACAATGCAGGGAAATTGAGAAGGAGACATCTATACTTTTTATGCAGTGCAGAGTAAGCGACTGCAAATGGTTCCCTATGTGGTGCTGTGACAAGTTGCCATGTTGTACAGCGATCCATCACTAATAGACCGCTGCAAGCACCTATGATCCATTCTTGCTATGTGGTGAAACGTGTGAACAGGCTGATGTGTAGAGCTGCATGTGACGCACAGCACATGTCACTGGTTTGCTTTGCGAATTCCTTTGTGAAGGGCTGTAGTCTCACTTCTTGCGCAAAACAAATAAGTGTGGTCATAGGCTCCTAAAGCCTTGATTTGCAGACAGGTATGCATTTTCATTTGATATGGCAGTTTAATGTCACAGCAACAGTCTAGTGCCTGATGCACACTGCAAATTTAGACAGCTGAAATGGTCCTGAGTTGGGTGACAAATGGTCCCAGCTTGCAAAACAAATGCTAGCTAAGCTGGCATTGCATACTGCATACGGCAGGCCAAGCCACACATATTGTTGTGACTGCTTTCAAGTGTCAGCTGAGCTTCCTAGTGACATATCTGACCCCAAGGCCTTGTAGTGACGTTGGTGCTCACCATTCGGCCAGGAACAACAAGTTTTTTGGCTGCGTCTAAGCTGGATTGCACAATTGTCTTCTGCAGATTGCTTGACTGATATCTTGAAGCATTCTTGTGTCCAGGTGATTGCATCTGCCCTGGCATATCTAACCACGAAAGTGTCAGTTGGGTGCCATGCAGGATTTGCCAGGTGCAGCCAAGCTGACACATAAAATTGGACAATTGCAACCCAGCTGACTTATTACACAGAACAGGAACATCGAGAGATAACTTCAGGCTTTGTCGTGTGACAAGTGTAGTTGCCATGAATGATAGGTGCAGCCTAGCTGACATGCAGTGTTTGGTAGTTGCAACCGAGCTGACATGCAAGGTCTACCAGGTGCAGCCAAGTTAACATGCAAGATCTGGTAGGTACAGCCGAGCTGACATGCAAGATTTGATAGGAATATCTGAAGTCTGGAAAGGAAGTGAGAGCTGTGAAAAGTTGATGAGCATGTAGCAGGCATAACACAACATCTGGGTTTGACAACACCCGGATCAATCTGGAAAGGATGTGAGAGCTGTGAGAAGTTGATGAGCTTATGAAAGGCCTCCAGGATCAACCTAACACTCTTGCAGTAAACGTGTGAGGTTATGTGAGATAAAACCAGACTTGATGTGCTTGTAAAAGCGTATCAAGATCAACATGTAATGGTGTGGAAATTCAGACAAGAATGTAAGAAGGGTGATGGAAGAAAGCAGATCTGAAACAAAATCTGGAAATCAATGAGATTGGTGATGGGAGCTGTCCCAGCAGCAGTATCACCAGCAGTCCCAGCAACACTTACAGCAACCGTCCCAGCAGCAGTTCCAGCAACAGTCAAAACAGCAGTCCAAGCATCACTCAGCAGGACTGTTGTCTAAAAGAGATGCAGTAAGATACCCTACAACACTCATCAGCAGTATCACCAGCAATGCCAGCAGCACCTTCAGCAGCAGTCCCAGCAACAGTTTCAACAGCAGTCACAGCAATTCAAGCAGCATTCAGCAGGACAGTTTTCTATAAAAGAGGCAGTAAGACACCCATTTCTACAACACTCTTCAGCAGTACACCATCAATCCCAGCAGCACCTTCAGCAGCAGTCCCAGCAAGTGTCTCAGCAGATGTCTTAGCATTACAAGCAGCTGTGTCAATAGCAGTTCCTCCCTGAGGGCAACAGTGTCCAGCAACAGCCCCAGCAAAACTTACAGCAGAATCCCATCAGCAGTCCCAGCAACACTATCATCAAAACTTCCAACAACGGTTCCAGCAGCAGTCCCATCCGCAGTCTCAACAACACTGCCATCAACACTCCCAGCAACAGTCCAATCAGCAGTCCCAACAACACTACCATCAACAGTTTAAGCAGATGGAAAGCTGAAGGATTGCAGCCAGGCTTCATTCTGTAGTTGACCTGAACTGACACATGGCAACTAGAGCTGACACTTTGCAGCTAAGCTGACAGGCTGCAACCAATCAGCTCCGGCTGCAGTTTGTCATATTTTCTGCTCAGCTCAAAAACAGACTGTCAGTTGGGCTGCAACTCTTAGCTCTGCTGCACAAGGTCAGCTCAGCTGCACTCCGTCATCTGAGCTACACACACTGAGCTTCTCTGTAATCTGCCAGCTCTAGCTCAAATTTGCCAGCTTGTTCAAATGCAGACCATCAGCTTGGCTCCAATGCCTTAGCGCAACCGTGACCTGCCAGCGCGTCTGTTGATTGTCAGCTCCGGCTGAAATCAGTCAGTCCAGATGCAATTCAGCTATAGATATGTCAGCCCATATCTGCTACAACCGATAAGCATTGCAAAAGGTTGCTGGTGCGGTTCTCTGCAACAAAAATGATATCACTGAAATTGGCCGAGCAAAAACAAGTCATAGTTAAATCATTTGTTTAATCATTATGTTTGTTTTGTTGCAAGCCTTGAATTAGAAACACTGCACCACACATGCGCATGATAGGCTGTGTATAGGTCTGCATCGCACTAGATGCTGCATGCAACGACAACGGCTAGACCAAGCACCATTGCATTCAAGTTGTGACATGGACAGTAATGAGACTCGACAAATGTCAATTACCGCATTGCATTTATTTACAGATGTGTTTGAAAAAAAGATATTTGTAAATGGTTAGCGCTGCATCAGGCCTGACAGGGTGTTTGAAGGTCTGCGTTGAAACGAGCAGTGGGCCTTGCACCCACATTGGATGTTGTGTTCAGAGACAGCGGCTAGATCAGTGGCACTGTAGCGGTCAGGCTGTGGAAATGATACACAATCATGGGACTCAATGCAAGACAGTGCACCTGGCTGCAGATGGGATGAGCTGTTCTTTGGAAAAAACTAAATACATTTGATGGTGAATTGCTGCATTGGGTATGGGAGGATGTGTGCAGGTCTGTATTGAAGCGAGTAATGAGCCTTGCATCCACAAATCCGCATCAGATGTTATGTGCAGAGACAGCGGTGAGCCCAGTGGCATTGTTGCAGTCAAGCTGTGCAAATGATACAGAAACATGGGACTAAATGCAAATCAGTGCACCTGGCTGCAGACGGGATGAGCTGTACTTCAGAAAAACCCAAAAATAATCTTTATAAGTTGCTGCATGGGGCAGCGGAGGGTGTTTACAGGTCTGTATTGCATCGAGTGATGAGCCTTACATCCACGAATCCACATCAGATGTTGCGTGCAGAGACAGCGGTTAGCCTGTTGGCACTGTTGCAGTCAAGCTGTGGAAATGATACACAATCATGGGACTCAATGCAAGTCAGTGCACCTGGCTGCAGATGGGATGAGCTGCACTTTGGAAGAAAATAAAAACGGATTGATCGTGAATTGCTGCATCCAGCTTGGGATGGTGTGCACTGGTCTGTATTGCAGCCTTTGCACAAATCCACATCAGATGCTGTGTGCAGAGACAACGCTAGACCAGTGGCACTGTGGAAATGATACAGAAACATGGGACTCAATGCAAGTCAGTGCACCTGGCTGCAGATGGGGTGAGCTGTAGTTTGGAAAAACCCAAAAAAAATTAATTGTAAATTGCTGCATTGGGCATGGGAGGGCGTTTTCAGGCCTGTATTGCAGTGAGTGATGAGCCTTATATCCACAAATCCGCATCAGATGTTGTGTGCAGAGACAGCGGTCAGCCCAGTGGGCACTGTTGCAGTCAAGCTGTGGCAATGATACAGACATGGGACTCAAAGCAAATCAGTGCACCTGGCTGGAGATGGGGTGAGCTGTAGTTTGAAAAAACCCAAAAAAAATTAATTGTAAATTGCTGCATGGGGCATGGGAGGGCGTTTTCAGGCCTGTATTGCAGTGAGTGATGAGCCTTATATCCACAAATCCGCATCAGATGTTGTGTGCAGAGACAGCGGTCAGCCCAGTGGGCACTGTTGCAGTCAAGCTGTGGAAATGATACAGAAACATGGGACTCAAAGCAAATCAGTGCACCTGGCTACAGATGTGATGAGCTGTATTTTGGAAAAACCCAAAAAAATAAATTGTAAATTGCTGCATTGGGCATGGGAGGGTGTGTACAACCTTCTAGAGTTGGCTGGCTTCAAAGCTGAGTCAAAAGAGCTCCCAAACCAGGGTCTGACCATCAAGCGTTTGGAGGCTCAAATGGGGCACATAAAAGCCCAACTCCAAAACCAGGTCAATTGCATTTCACTTGCGTTATGAGACTCGGCTTTCAATTCCATTTGATTCCACAAGTACTGTCAGGCAAACAGTAACAATGACTTTCATTGGTGATGAGAGCAATGCATATGCCATCATATGTAGAATGGCTTCTCATGCATCACAAGCCCTTCCAGATCAGGAACAGGTGACTAGCTTCCTTGACCAGACATGATTGCTGTCAGAGCCACAGCAAGATGCTGGACCTTCTGTGCCCAATGTCTCTCATAAGCTGCGTATTGTAATGCAGAGCCCACTGAACACAATGCCAAAAGATAAACAGCGACGAGCACATCTGTTGCTTGCTGGTGGTGCGTCCACACTTGCAGCTTGATAGTGCACCTGCATGGGCTTGCAGCTGCAGCCTTTTGTTTTCTGAAGTGGTGCAGCCAGCATGGCAGTGGATCCCATGCTGCGCCCTGCACAACCATCAAGTCAGTCTTCTTGGGACATCTGTCTGCGTCTAGCAGTGCATGCATGATATGGCTGCTGCTGCTGCATGACTATAAGGAACACTACATTATCTCAACTTATTTAACGGCCGGGTCCTGCTGAGAACACATGCTTGTGGCGTGCTTGATGGTTGGTGTGCTTGATAGTTGGTGTGTGAGGGCCACAGGCTGTGACCTACGGCGTGGACAGGCATTACAGCAATGTTATCCCCATGCACCATGGTGAGCTGCAGTCGCTGGTTCAGTGATCCGGCGTTGCGCTATTTTGCTGCTTTGCAGCTACAACAAGGCTTGGAGTGTGTTGTGTTGCTCATCAAGCTCAAGCCTTGTGGAAGCAGCTTGCCAGCAGGTGCAAATGCTACTGAGCAGCGGTCTCAAGACCGGATCTGAAACCGTTCCCACGCAAGATGTAGATGTGGAGTCAGTGCTTAGATCTGAATGCTGTGAGACACAGGCCACACAAATGCATGGCAGTCTCAATGAAGGCATCTTAGACTTATGCGCTCCCTGCAGGGTCCAGCACGGGCAATCAGGGCAAGGGCATGGGCAGGGCAGGAAAGTGCCATGGTGAGCAGGAGCTCTGGGCTTCTTGGTGCCGATTGACACCAACAAAGCCAGACTGCAGCGACTTGAGCTTGTCCCAGCTTTGGTCACCCTTGCTACACAGGCACTGAGACCTGCCTTGCGCTACAATGCCCAAAGCATACTAGGTATAGCTGCATCATATCAAGGGCTGCTGATCTGTTGGCATGTAGGGGGCTAGCTGGCATCATCTTGGAAGCCGTTATAGCAACAAGCAGCTCCAGCGCCAATGTTTGTCTTAGAGTGCAGCTGTTGCATGCAGCTCCTGATGCAGCATTCCTGACTTGTTCAGAGAGTGCGTGCATCCTTCCCGCCCCACCTTGGCTGACAAGGCAGGCGTCAGACTGCTGCTCATGTCTTCTGCCTCCTTATCAATTGTGAGGTATTGTTGTTTGATGTTGCTCTGCAATGTTGATGCGCCATTACTGTGCCATTTCATTGTGCAGAGGTGTTGTGCCTCGTGCTTTTGCGGCTTTTGTGACTATTTGAGGTATGATCATACAATCTCAGTTGATGATGCAATAATGTGTTGCACATCTCAGCACACCAATCACTGTTGCATCTGGCTAGACACTGCGTCTAGCGAGATGTTGGCCATGATGGTGGCCAACACCATTTGGCATGTTGGTCACCATTCACAAGGAGCGCCATGTGATCTTTGATGTGAAGGTCTGTTTCAATACTATTAGTCTCAGAACATTGAAACACTCGAAGACGTTTGGCAGCTTATGTTGCAAAAGAAGAAAAAATGAATATTGAAATATTTGATAGTTGCAAGATTGGGTTTCTGAAACCTGTGTCAAGTTTGCCATGACCCTGAGCGATTGGTCGTTGTTTGTGCTGCTGTGGTGTCATGCTGCAAATCCAATGCTCTGTGACAGCATGCACCATGTTTTGCTGAATTGCTACAAGGAGTACAGCCTACAGTTCTGGGGATGGTATGCTGTTCAAGCTTGGCAGAGGCTCTCAACAACTAACAGAGTGCAGCTGAGCTGACCAGTAGCATCTGAGCTGAGAGCTGAGTTGACATGTCGCAGCTGAGCTGACATGTTGCAGCTGAGCTGACAGACTGCAGCCAAGCAGACAGTCTTCATTTTTGAAGCAAGCTGATTGTACACATGTCACCAGATCAAACATTGTACGTGTTGACATTGAGCTGTCATCGATTAGCACAGAACCCTATGCCTTGAGCCACGCACCGCAAATTAGGTCAAAACAAATCAGAATGAATTTGTAAAAAAACAACATAAGATGGAGAAGAAAGAGAAGTGCCCAGCGCCCGTAATACCCTCGCAATGGTACATTTCTGACTTTGTATCCACAATAGCTGTTTGTAACACAACTGCGGAACAACAAGCTCAGTAACTATATCAAACTCATCAGCTGTGTTACACAGTGTAAATGTCGTCAATGACCACAGCGAGCACGATGATCACAGCACACACAACAGCGATCACAAAGAACACAAACATAAGCATTCAATGCCCAACCATATCCAAATGATGGAATGGGATATTTCAGGAGTACTGCATCAAGACAATCTAGAAGCACTTGGGCTGCTGCCTGTCTGATCCAGCTGACACCTTGCTGGCATCTTTCACATTTTGGCACCTCAACGTGAACTTGCCATAACGCCAAAATGTGGATTATCAAAGACGGAGATCTGCATCTATATGGTGTTGCTCACCGTCAAAAGATCGCCGCATGGATACAGGTCCCAGTAGAAGACGGACTGCAGGAATTGCTCTGCAAAAGGTGCACGGACTTCGATGAGCCAGAAACCGTCTGAGCATTTCATTGAGTGTTTGGACATCTTGGAGGACTTGGCTAATCTGTCAGCAGTCCTAGAAAGCACCACAGAGGATAT
>JAABUK010004216.1_pt1 | contig 23590 bp, 32 predicted proteins | sample 5559141 | NCBI WGS metagenome assembly JAABUK01 (sample SAMN10711869, study PRJNA513367) | rock metagenome | isolation source: Antarctica rocks | place: Antarctica: Victoria Land, Pudding Butte nord | collected 2016-01-03
AGCCATGCAAATGCACACTATAGTGTCAACTAGCTAGTGTACTCATTGATTATTACATATTTGACACTTGTCACACAATCAAACTTGTAGTCAGTGCAATATTTTGCCATATTTGCGCTCATTTTTCAGCGACTGTGAGCCAGCCATAGCCAAGTGTTGTTGCGGAATATTCTTTTGCTGATGTGCCTCCTCAACGTTACTGTGTGTGGTACAGAGGTCTAATGACACTACCACACACTTTCCGTGCTCCTCCTTGCTGATTAGCATGGAAGTGTCTACTTGATCCATTCTACCATGGTAATTTGATAGCAATGCAATGGTAACCCGTGGTACCACCCCATGTAAACCCCCCCCCCTTTTTTGTAGTGTCGGGGGTAACTTCTACGGGTTCAGCAACTCCCCCTCGTCTTTTTCTATAGGCACACCAGGGGCTTACCTGACTAGTTACAGTAGCTCGTTCGGTAGCTACACACCCGACCTAGCCAACACAGGTGTCAGCATGTCAGGATACACGCAGCTTCCTGCCGACTGGGCAGCTGTCAGTGGCGTTACGCAGGTTTTGAATAAACCTACATTGTCGACTGTCAGTGCTACTGGTGAATACACTGACATCCTAGGTCTCCCATTGATCAGCACCTGTGGTCACTCTGGCTTGTACTCTGACCTAATAGGTCAGCCTGTCATCAGCACTGTTGGGCACACGGGGAACTACATAGACATCCTAGGTTTACCTGTGATCAGTACCGTAGGGCATTCAGGATTGTACTCAAACATGTTAGGCCAACCGGCATTCAGTACAGTAGGCCACTCTGGGCTATACTCCGACTTGGTGGGAGCACTTGATCTAGCCCCGGTAGCAACTGCTAGCACTTATGCTTCGTTGTATGGATTGCCCATAATCTTGACAATAGGGCACACTGGCAGGTATAGTGACGTAATAGGTGCACCGGTGCTGGGTACAGTGGCTACATCCAACAACTATGGCGATCTAAACAATCTGCTTGCGTTGGCCCCTGTTGCGACAGCTGGCACTTACAGTTCCCTCACAGGGCAGCCTAATCTGGCTCCCGTAGTTACTGCTGGCACCTATGCAAGTTTGACAGGCCAGCCTAATTTGGCTACTGTTGCCACTTCTGGAAAATACACAGACCTGAGCAACACCCCAACTTTAGCACCAGTCGCATGCGCAACAACGGGGACCTATGCTAGTCTGACTGGCCAGCCTATTTTTGCCACAGTTGCGACGTCCGGGAAGTACACTGACCTGACCAACACACCTGTTCTAGCAACGGTTGCCACATCAGGCAAGTACACAGATCTCACTAACACGCCTGCATTGGCTCCTGTGGCCACAGCTGGCACCTATGCAAGCTTGACTGGACAACCCAATCTTGCCACAGTAGCAACTTCTGGGAAGTACACAGATCTCACCAACACACCGGCATTAGCTCCTGTTGCTACAGCTGGCACTTATGCTAGCTTGACGGGTCAGCCCACACAGTTGTCAATGACATGGAACACGGTTTTCCTTATTTTTAATTGCGCACGTGCTCGTCGTCATCGGAGACCCATGCTGAGAAGAAGAGGGGCAGCTACGCGGGATCTGACAACAAAGCAACTTGTGCGCTTCTGTGAGACTCTTACTAAGACGCAGTGCGGACAACATTGACAACTCTTGCGCCTTTTGTGTTGAGACAAGCTAGTGGGGTCCAGCTGAGGCCTTGGGTCAACCAGTCGCTAAGCTTGTGGCAGTGCTAAAGGGCAAACGCAACACAAAGCGTCATGGATTTGGTCGAAGAGAGAGAAAGGATACTTAGCAGCACAGGCAGCCCGGAAAAGAAGGCTCACATGTTCATACAGAGACGGCACGAACTCGGGCTGGACAGAAGGCAGTGGCAGGCATTCGTGTGGGTACTTCCTGACGATATCTTGGACGCTATCGGCGTGGTGAAACAACAGCAAGGTGAGGGCCATTCCCCATAGTCTGGTCGTCCGAATACGACCATCGACTTGGCATCTGCGCGACGGCCAGCATTGAGCAAGACAGTCAGATATATGCTGTGTGGCCAACTTTGGTCTGCCAGCGATGTTTGTACAGTTGCGTGGTTGCCGTGAGATGTTTAGCATGGCATGGACATTCACCCTGTAGCACATTGTTTTTGCTGCACATCAGAGCCTTTTTCTGGCATGCAAGCATGTTTGCTGGCAGGCCTTTTCCTAAAGTCTTCAATCCAAGGTTTGTGTCCTGTTTGCAGAGCACAGTGCGGCTTGCCTGAACTTGCTGCCTCAGGACTTTCAGATGCTACAAGAAACGCTGGCAGCTCACATTGCAGCACATCCACTAGTCAGACAGGCAGCAATGAGGCAGCATCCTTTGGCAGGTGCTACTATACAGCCTAAGTGCACCACAAGCCACCAGTATGCAACTCAAGGTGAGCCTCTTGTGTGAGACAGTCCATAGGTGACTGTGCAATCTTGAGTTGGGTATTCATGCCCATTTTATGCCCATCTTTGCATGGATGTGTTTCTCAGTAAACGGAATGATGTGTGTTATCATGTACAGGCACTTATCCTGCTGAAGGCGTTCGTCAGCGACTTCTTGGTGGCATGGCGAGCACTGATGAGGATATCTGTTGATTTGATTGAGCTTGCATGCCTTTGCATAAACATCATCATGGCACTGTCCATATGCCTGACTTGTGTGCATGATGTAGTAGAATTTGCAATCTGCTGCATGTACAAACATGAGCTTGGGAGCTGTTTGCAGCTACTGTTTTACTGGGTTTTGTTGTTGCATAGAATTTCCCAGCTAAGCTGTTTCTGCTTATCATGTACACCTGCCATTGGGGCGCGTTTTGGCAGGCTCGTCTGCTCAATGGGGTGTATCAGCATTGTGTGCAATCTCAGATTATAACATTCAGCTGAGCAGAGTTTTGGCTGCAATTTCTTCAAAGTTATATGCTCCTGTTGAAAGTGTGAGCACTTGGCAATATCCAGTCACACCATTCATAGACAGATTACTCATCAGGTAGTTAGTAATGGTTGCATAGGCCACGTTCCTTAGCTAGCGGCCTGGTACTCTGTACATATGTGTCTTGCACACAGCGTTTAAGATACACAAGGTAGAGCTGTCACAGTGTACACAGCATGTAATACACAGTCCTGTTATGCACACTGCATCTCAACGAGAGAGATGTTAAAAGCTCCTAGACATCTATGTTTATTTTGACTCCTTCAAGTTTGTGTAACGTCCTGCCATCATGCATGCAATATATCTTGATGAAATATAGACTCAGTGTGTTAACAACGTTGGTCTGATAGCTTGGGTATGCGCGCCGTCAGTACCTGTTTAAGATTTGGGTTTGTGTTCCATCTCAGCGTGTTCATGCAACGCTGCAAAAGAATTCTGCCTGATCATGTACGTGTACGATCAAATACGTGTGTCTGAATGGCGGACATCACGCTAAGCACCTAGACTCGACCCTTGGTTAACAGCAGCGACCGTCAAACTAGCGTATCGCATAATGCTGTCTCGAAGCTTGCCTCGCACACAGGCATACAGAAATAACACAATGGCAGCGAGTAAAGGCTCTGGTGCATTGAAGAAAAGGCTTGTCCATGGAACAGGAGGTTGCTTCGCGCCACTGTTGTGTGCATGCTTCACTTCAATACCCCAGGGCCCTAGGACTGTAGCTATGCGCCAACCGATAAAAAGCAATGCCAGACAAAATGCCCTGCACGGTGATGGCCGCCAAGTTTCTTTGCCTGCAGAAAGCACACATATGACTTGACAGAAAGTGGCATGCGTCGTAGACTGTGCTGAGTCAGTGTCCTAATTCGACTGCACATGGGCTTTGTTGGCAAAAGCATGAAATTGCACTGGTTGTCGCAAGCCATACACAGCTTTCCTATATCTAGCATGTGAATCCAGAACTGCTTGATAGAGGTAATTGCAATTTCCAGCAGCAGCTGGTTGCACAGGCTGCACGCCTTGCGGTGATTCTTACAATACTGACCTATGCACTGCGCCAGCTTGTGCTCCTGGAACAGACATGCCTGCTCAAGCAATGTTATCAAGTGATAAGCAGGCTGATGAGTTGTCACGCAACGCTGTTGATGCAATGCTGCCATAGCAGTGGGCTATGCTGCAGATGCGCTGAAGCTCAGACTGACTTGAAGACTTGCTCAGCTGAGGCTTGGGATGTGATGTATAGGACAATGTGCTAAGTTTGATTTGCGCTGCACACCAGGATCTTCCCATAGAGTAGCTTGCAGCGCAGCGCAGCTTCACTCAGACTGCCATGTTAACAGCTAGCCAGGCGAGCATGAGATGACACTCATGTGCAAAGCAGCACTCAATGACATCCAATCTGGCATCATTGGCATGGCAAAATTGAAGAAAGCACGTGCTTGATGCAGGCTTGGCAACTGTACCCTCGGCAATCTGGCCACTCAGGTCAGCCACATCCTCATGAGTTGCTGTTGATCTGAGGTGCTGCTGAGCAGCATCGGCCATAGCATCATCAATGCATTTAGTCAGTTGGGATGTCAAACTCTCCAGCTGCATCTGCGAGACTCCTGGCATGATCCTTGTGGAATCTGCATGCAGATTTCAAGAGTCAGCAAAAATCTAAACACCGTCGTTTGGCTTACTGAAATGCAATGCTGAAATCGGCTGTGAGAGCATATACTTTTTGCTTGAGCAATGCCATGCACAGTTGGCTTTTTGTGTCAAAGCTGCATATGGTGCTCAAAGCATAAAAGAACAGCAAATGATGTAATAAAAGTTGGCTGGGTAGAACGACGCGCTGTTACAGATCAGTGTGTTATGCTTTCCAAGGCAAGGCTGGGGCATCAGGCACTGGTCGCAGGGTATGAATGGACCTGATTCAATATCATGAAGGCTGACCAGCAGGTCTTCCGGCAAGCCTGCCAGCAAGCGAACCCATGCCCTTGAATCGAGCTCAAAAGTATCTCTTCGTCTCAACAGTGTCTTGGCTCGCTCTTCGTGAGTGGTAGTCCCAGCCAACAACTGTTCCTTCCATGCCCCAAGATCTTCCAGCTCCACTTGCATTCCTGAGCTGCTGGATGGCTCCGCTGCCATCACCTGAGTCAGGCACAACAGTGACCCAGCGACCTGTCATACAAGCTTTCCACCGATACTGCGCCTTCCGAAGAAACAGTATCAAGTTCGTGCAAGCAGCGAAAAAATCAGTGCTGCATTTGTGCAGACGAGGAGGAGATGAGAGACATATACAATATACCACTGGGGCCAACGTCGCATTGGTTAAATGTCTCAGGGCATCACAGCCAAGCACGTGCAGACAAGTGAGCCATTAGTGAGCAGTCTTTATGATACTAGCTTGCAGTCAGTGTGCAGCAGCGACATTGTTTGTCGCTAGACGCAAGCGCATTTCAGGCTGAGCTTACCTGGTAGCAGGGTTGGGCTATAAAGCACTGTCCCACTCTCTCCTCCCTGTGCTTTATTTATTGGCTCTGGGGCACTTGCTTTTGCTGGCCCTGGGGCAGTGGGGAGTGTTAGGGCCAAATGATGACATGTTACGCCACATTTGGTTCATACCGCCCAGGTCAGCTTAGCTCATGACATATTATTTAAGAACTAGTGCAATGAGTGGTGCAAACAGCACGTGACAACACGGACATAATTTCAAACCTTGCAGAGCTTGCGATCTTTGCAATTTTCGCAATCCTTGAAAGAATTCTCAAGGATTGCAAAGACTGCACATCGAAGCCACATCATAATTGTAAGCGTTGCAAGCATCGCGAACTTGGCAAATCTTGCAATTCTTGTGGAGCTTGCCAACTTCGCAGGATTCGCAATTTCTGCAGGACTCGCCATCATTGCAAGCCCTGCAAATTTTGTAAATGCATTCATATGGTTTGTCTTATACAAGGATATATCCTTGAACTTTGCAAACCTCGCAATCCTTGCAAAACTTGCAATCTTTGCAAGACTGGCAATAAATTATTTCTGCGTTATGCAACCCTTGCGAACCTTGCAATTTATGCAAAGCTTGCAATCCTTGCAAGACTCATAATGCTTTTAAGTCTCACCTTGCTTATATATCCCTGCAACCCTTGTCATACCACTAAGAAAACCCTTGTCAAGCTTGCAATCCTCGCAAAGTCTGTTTTTACAATTCGTGCAAGCCTCCTAAATTTAGGGAAGCCATCTGACGTCAATTTTAAGCCTTGCAAACCATCTGAAAATTTCAAGCCTTGTAATCCGGCAAGAACATAGGGCCACGCAACAAATACTATTCAATTTACACAAACAACAGGATAGGACAATCACCCTCATAATCTTATAATCTTTAGCAGCATGCTGTAAGCCATATGGCATGCATGGTGATACTTTAGACCTAGGTCTGCTCATATCTTCCGTCTGCTCTCACGAATTACCAAAAGCTAATTGAGATCTGACCTCAACATTCCGTCGCCATGCCTGCATCACAGTATTGAGCTTATGCGTGATGGTCATAAAACAGATGCAATATTGATATTGACGTACGTGTTAAGTTGTATAACTTGTCATTATGTGCAAGCCCACTTTATGTCATTAGTTTTTGTACAACTGCCACTGAAAATGGGCGCTATATAGTCCTTGCAAACTATGACATGATGTAATGTTAGCATTAAGCAAAGCCACTCAAACCCTATGACATGATGTAATGTTAGCATCAAGCAAAGCCACTCAAACCCTGAGCCATCATGTACTGCAACTGTTCTACACTAATGTAGGAGCATCACCTGTCGTCAATTGTGCTCAATCTGCAGACATACTTTTCAGGTTTTCAATGCCCTGCATCTTTTGCCTTCAGGGCAGTGCAGCAACAGGCTTCAGCCAAACCCCAGACCAAACAACCATCGTGGGACCAGCGAGAAGCAAAAAGGAAGACAGTGCTCCAGCAGCTTGCAGGTTGGCTGCGTTTGACACATTCGTCCATGCAGGCATGATTTCACTCGCTGCTGCCAGCCTGCATGCCTATCTGTCGTGTGTGTGCAGGAACTGCTATATCGCTGCCTTTGGACATCAAACAAACTCAGGGCAAGGAATACAATGCTCAGCCTGGTGCAGGCAAATGATGCTGTTGCTGCTGACAGTCAGTCTGTCGGTGAATACTGATCACTGTCTTATGATGAATTGCTGTCTGCAGTCTTGCTCAGTGAGCAAGACTTACCTGCTGACATGTTGCCATGCACAGCAACGCCTATCACCAACAATCCTGAACAGCTGCCCGCCCCGATGTGTGGTCCAAGCCACAGTCAGCCTGCCCCCCACCCTGTTCTCCACTCTGCACCATGTATAGTGCTTGCATGCACAGCTGCTCATTGTCATAGTGGCACTGACACAGTCTCCGCTGCTGCTATACCCTTTGCTGCACCATCAACATCAGCTATGGTATCCACCATTGCTACAGCAGCTGGCCATCACGAGCATGTTAACTACAGTAAGATGCCACGCAACACAGCTAGAAGAGGTGGCAAGGGACCTGAAACAAGACAAAAAGGCAGCCAATCGCAAGCTTGAGACTTTGCAGCAGCACCTGTCTCAGGCAGCGGCAGCTACTCAACACTGGCAACTGTCACAGGATTGCAGCTCATGCTGGGCAACAAGGACGACCTGTCCGCCTTTGGGACAACAGGCATGACTCGGGATGCCAACTTTGTGCCTGTCCAATTCTTCACAATGTTTGGTAAGTTACCCAGCACATCTGTCTGTACCTGTGTGAAGGGACAATGCACCGGCCAAGCTGTATGTTCTTATATGCTTTCCAGCCTGTCTGCATTGCCTGTATGCTCCAATGTGTAGCCAGTGTTTGCCTGCATAGGTTGTTTAACACCATACCTTGCTGCTGCAAATGAGCATGTTCACAACATCACCTGTCTTTGCAAGTATAAAACACTTCTAGACTTTCATCTGCTAAGCCTTGGTGGTACAATGCAGGCGGAGTGAGCATCTTTTGTTTGGCCAGTGGTAGGGCTATGATCCAGGGGGTGCCTGCCAATCATCAGACTCCCCTGCACCAGGGGCCCCTTGCCTTCTACTTCATTCTTCACTCCATAGCGCTATCCCCACTTCTGATCCTGCCTCCATCCCCTACACCTACTTCTTCTTCCCTCGCAGTCATCTCAATGTCCCCTTCAACACCTGCCCCTCTCCTAGCTTTGGCGCCGAGTCTCGCATTGCCTTCATCTCCCACAGCACTATCACCCCCATCCCCTCCTTCTTCACACCCATCCCTCCCGCCTGCCACCCCACCACCATCGTCTCCATGCTGTTATGTACCATCACCCTGAGCAGTCACATGCGCTGTCTTTGTATCTCGCTTGTGATGTCATTCAACAACCCTTGTACCTACTGTGCATTGAGTGTGTGTATCCACCAGAGCTTCTCTTGGGCTTGCAGCAGTGCTCAATTCTGAAGGCATTTTTGGAAATGCTGCAGATAATGGATTCGCTTGTTTTTGTTGAAATAAGTTTGTTTCATGTAATTTACAATTGCAGGCCATGTCGCTTTTTTGGAAAGGGCCTGATCTCAAAAGGCTGAGTACAACAGTAGCTATTGTGTGCATGTGTGCCACATGATTCAAAGCAGCCAGCACTGTCAGAACTGCAAATTGTGTTCCAGACTGTCGAATTCTGTCTATCCTGCAGGGTTCTGCAAGCATTTCAAGGCTCAAGAGGCTCCCTTGCAAAACAGCCCCGTTCAAGCAGTGTCTGGTGTGAGCAACCATGCCATCACCAAACCCCAGGCTGTGGATATATAGGATATATACTACTGAGTCGATAAAGATCCCTCATCTGTCTGGTTCACAAAGTTCCAGTCGTCTCCTGACTTCATGGTTGCTGATAGTAGCAAAACCTAGACATGCATGGCATCCAGTTGCAGTCAGTCACATCACTCTGCATATCAAACCTACAGTAAGTCCAGGTGTTCCGTCACTTTCTGTGCTGCTCCCCATGGCCATGCTGGTTGCACCAACACGTGTGACGTTGCCTGACTGCCAATGTGCCTGCAGCTTGGCTGAGCCGGAATCATGGATGCAAGCGAGTCATGATGTAAGTCTGAACATCTTGATGTGGTCCAAACTCTATCCTTACGAATACCAACGGCATAGCACAGCAGCTGCAGCAACTGTGTTATGAATCAACCACCAGAATGCCTGACATGTCAAGAGACATATAACATGTATAGCTCTTGGACATGTACATGCGAATTGTAGTTGTACAGAGCTGTTCCTGCATTTGACTTGACGGCACCATGCACACTGGTAAAGCCAGCATGCATGTCGCTACATGCCTTGAGGCACATTGCTGTCATGATAGAGGAACTGTCCTGATCTTGACCTGATCTTGACCTGAAATCTTGACCTGAAATCAATGTTTCAACCCAGTCTCTGCTGACATTGCCTAAAGCAATGACATTGCCTAAAGCAATGATTCTGTGGTACAGGTACAGCGGAGCTCTGTTCATGATTGCTGCCATCATCCTTGCCTGTGCAGAGCACATTGCCATGATTGTGATTGGCCGGGTTTTCCAAGGAGTGGCTGTAAGTTCCTGTCATGCAATTAGTTCGCATGTTTAGATGCTGACAGTCAACACCCACCGGTCATGTCATTGCGACTGTGTCCCTGAAATGCATGCAAGAGCTAGAAATGCTGCACATCAGTCAAAAGTGCACTGACTCACTGACTGAGTACGATCTGCCATGCAACCAACATTGCAGCGTGTGTGTTGTGGCCAGAACAGGATTGTGCTGTTGACTGTACACAGAGACATACATCATTTTAAGTAATGTACAGAGGAGAATAGCGTTTTAGAGCCAATCATGAATCAGCAAAGATGCTGCAGCATGTACGGTCAGTGTTTGACTCAGCCTCTTGTGTGGATGCAGATCTCCTTTGCATCTGTTTCAGTCCCCATCTATAATAGGCAAGCTCTTTCAGCTTCGACATCAAGTCAAATCTGTATCTTACTTGTTAATGTGTGATCAACACTGCACGATGGACCGGTCAGGATCACCCAGAGCCGACGTGACACATGGTGTCATGCATTCAGTCATATATGAAGCTGCACATGAAGCCACACATGATGTTGCAGACCTTAGCTTGAATGTGGCCATGAGCTTGTACATGCATTGTGTTAGTCTGCAGCCCACAGCGGCAGTATTGCAGAGCTGCAATTTGCTGCCTGAGACTGCATCATGAGACTGCATCATGAGACTGCATCATGAGACTGCATCGAGAGACTGCATCATGAGACTGCATCGTGAGACGGCATCATGAGACTGCATGCATACATACATACAGTGCAACCAACCGATTCATGAAGACACGTCATCAGAGTCATGCTTGCATTGTGACAGATCTTGAGGTTTCAGATGATCATATTAGTGATGATGATGATAATGATGCAGAATTTTGCTCAAGCAAGAACTGACTTTGACTGTTGCTGCAGTGAGATGGCTCCTCCTCACCTGCGTGGCAGATTCAACCAACTCTACCAGATCATACTCACGCTCTTCATCCTGGTTGCCCAAGTCCTCAATCTGATCATCAACCTGACCGGTGCTGTGCGTTGGGGATGGCGCCTGTCCCTGGGATTTGCTTTTGTGCCTTCTTCAGTGCTGTTTCTGGGCGGGATCTTCCTGCCAGACTCCCCAAACTCTCTCCCGGAGCGCGGCTTTCCCGAGCAGGTACTTTCTCAAACTCAAGCAAAACAGACCAAGACTGTTGCCTGATCAGGCAACAGTCTTGGTCAAGCTCATGAGAACATAAGCATAAATGCAGCTAGTGGTCAATGAGCTGTTTACTTTTCTGCGCTTCTGTGAGTTGCATGTGCACTATGCAGCATGATATGCAAGGGATTCAATGCTGCTGTCCACCTGGCTGCCCTAGATCTAGCTCTGGTGATGTGGCAGTATGTGTCAGTCAACATTGTCATATTTGTAAGCCTTACAGGGATGCAGACTGCTCTGGAAAGACAACACTTATCCTGCATGTACCTGGCTGATCATGAGCCGGACAGCATTCAAATTTGTCATCATCTTCATCATCACTATTACTGTTTAGATTTGTTGAAATTGTTATTCATAATTCTGTTATTCTTAGTATAATGGCTGTCGATCCTTGTGTACCTATGATTTCCTCAACTTGACTGATTGACCGCCACAGCTTGAGAATTCAGCATGAACTACAAATCAATGTCTGCTTTCACTGCGGCATCTGCATTTCAATATTCAGAGACACTTGGCTGATTTCCTTGCAGGCCAGAAAGAATCTGGAATACGTCCAAGGCAGGAAGGACGTAGACAAGGAGTGGAATGACCTGGTAGAGGCTGGCCATATCGCATCACAATGCAAGAATCCCTGGGGAACCATTTTCTCCAAGAAGTATTGGCCCCAGCTGGTGCTGTCTGCCTTCAGCACAACCTTCCAACAATGGACAGGGTAAGTGTCAATTTTGCATGTTTGATTGAATGCATATGTTTTTGCTAAGAAGTTTGTACAAAGGAATGTGTACAGCCACAGGAGTTCCTGCTGTCATGTTGTTACAAGCTATATGTGTTGTCACGGCATGGGGCTGGATGTGTTACTCTCCTGTCCTGATCAGTCATGGGTCACGCTGACCCTCATGTGCTGAGTCATCTGCAGCCTTGCACATGCAGCTGATAATGCTCTTCATCAAACAGTGACTGATCAGCATGCATGTTGCGCAAACTGTTGTCTGCTTAAGCTTGCGCTTGGTTGTGCAGTGAACGCCTGGCTGGACGTATGTACAGTCAGTCACACGTGTAGCAGTGCAGTGTTGATGTCTGCATGACCTGAATGTCTCTCATGTTGTGCAGGATCAACACCCTCATCTTCTACGTGAGTCCAGCTGCTCAGACTCAAGTCCATAGCATTGAGTTGCTGCCTCTTGTGACACAAGCCTGCTACAGCAACTTGCTGACACCATCTTGTGCTTGTTTGTCTATGTTCTGCCTGTTGGGTCTTTCAGCTGCAACTGCACTTAGAGCATCTCACTGCTTGCATTGTGCGTACCATGTCTTGGCGAACATGCACAAATGGTCAGATGCTTTTACAAGGAGGGTGACATGTTGCAGTCAACAGTGCATATGCCCATGCATGGGCATTGGTCAAGCATGCTAAAGTGAGTGGGTCAAGCATATAAAGCAGTGTACACGTAGAGACTGGCAGATGTGCTGTATTGCAAGCTGTGTATGTGCCACAGTGAACGATGTATCTGGGTGTGTGTCTGCAGGCACCACAACTGTTCCTTGCTCTTGGGGTAAGTCTATTCAAGCTGTGCACACATATCACATAATATGTGGTGCATGCACAATGTTGCCCTGTGCATCACTTGCATGGCTCTGCATGGCTCTGCAGTGCTTCAGCAACAATATCACCTTGCTGTCTCAAGATTGCTGTGAGCTTGATCATTGTGGTTCTCAGCAGCATGCAATGAGCTTAACAATCATTGATTTGCGCTGGACATGGTGCTGCTATATGCCTTGTTGCTTGGTTGCTTTGCATGTGTGTGCATCACAGTGCATTACACTGCAATACACGAAAGTGAGTATCCTGTACAAATATTGCCTACACAGTGACAGACCAGTACCCACTTCCTGGATGACGCATTGCTAGTGAAAGCAACTCTCCAAGCTGTCTTCTAATCTGTGATTGTCTATCGTCCTACTGCGTCTGTCTGTCCAAGCTGTCTAGCACAGCATATTCACAACAGCTTGTTGTGCACTTTGCAGACAACCAAGAACATCTCCCTTATTGCTGCCATCATCCTGGGCGCTTGCAACCATGTAAGATCTGTTTCTCAATTCCGCACTTGTTCTTGTCAATCTTGCCAGCTTGGTGAGACATGTACATTACCGAATTTCCTGTGCCGCTCACTTTCTTTTGCTCTGCTTGCATCACCTTGCCATCGAGTATACTGTTGTAGCTGCAGCTGTCTACTATTGCTGCTGCAGCTGTCTACTGTTGCTGCTGCAGCAGCTGTCTACTATTGCTGCTGCAGCTGTCTACTGTTGCCGCTGCAGCTGTCTACCATTGCTGCTGCAGCTGTCTACTACTGCTGCTGCAGCTGTCTATTACTGCTGCTGCAGCTGTCTACTATTGCTGCTGCAGCTGTCTACTATTGCTGCTGCAGCTGTCTACTACTGCTGCTGCAGCTATCTGCCACTGTGGCATGGTGGGCTGCTGACATCTTTGGGAGGAACACCTTGTTCCTGCAAGCTGCCATTAAGTCTACCATTGTGGCTGCAGCTGTCCACTTATGTGGCATGGTGGACAGCTGACATCTTTGGAAGGAAAACCTTGTTCCTGCAAGCGGGCATTAAGTCTACTATTGCTGCTGCAGATGTCCACTTATGTGGCATGGTGGACTGCTGACATCTTTGGAAGGAAAACCTTGTTCCTGCAAGCCGGCTTCCAAATGGCAGGTGCTCTGATTGTGGTTGCTGTCTCCCTCAAGTGCCTGGGGGAACAGGGAATCTGGATGGCTTGGTACATCCTAGCAATCATCTGCGTCTATGACATGTAAGTCTCAGTGTTGCAGTGACTGTTACAGCAGCTGAGCGCACAGTTATATGCTCAAACACAGGGGTCAGTGCTTTTCACAGTGCTTGGTTTGCCTTACAGCTTTGTTTGCTGCTTAGCATGGTTTACTGCATAGCTTGGTTGCATGTCCTGTGCAAGGGCTGGCATTTGTTTTGTGGCTTGTTTTGTGCATACAGTAGGGCTTCTGCCTGTCTGTTGTACACAAAAAATGGCTTAGTCCATGCTGACATCCATCTGCATCTGCTGGTGCTGCTTTCCCTGCCATGTTGTACATCGACAAGTCTGCAGACTTAGCAACTGGCTGCCCAAGCAATAGAAGCTGACTTCACAGGGCGTTAGCCACATCTGCAGTCACGTAACCACAGCCTCAGCGACTAACACCATGTGACATGCCGTCTGTTTTAAGCAGGTATAAAGGAATGTGCACTAGACACTGGCCCCATGGGATTGATCTATACACAAGTCTGCAAATTGCTGTACTTGCTCTTGTTACAAAGACTGCCAATGCTGTGGTGTCAAAGCATGGTGTGAAAAATGATGTATATCTCCTGATGGGTTTGTGTGCATGCTGGCAGGGCATATGCCTGGTCTTGGGGTCCTTTAGGGTGGCTGTACCCCACTGAGATCCAGACCCTAGAGACCCGTTCCTGTGGTTTGGCTGTGGCCTCCTTCTGTAACCTGTTGTTCAGTGCAGTCATTGCACAAACCTTCCTTACAATGCTTTGCAGCCTCCAAGTATGTTTAAAATCCTGTGTACCATGCATGCATGTGTCTGTGTTCAGTGCAATCATGGCACAACCCTTCCTTGCAAAGCTATGCAGCCAGCAGGTATGGTCTGGATGCTATATACCATGCGTGCATGTCTTCTGTGTTGCAAAGCAAACAGCAGGTCAATGGGTGCTGAACTAGAGCCTGGCCTGCAGAACTTTGCATGGCCTGCATTCGATCAAGCAAGTATTGTCAGAGTAACACATCTCAATTAGACTAGGGAGATGTGTGTGAAGTGCCCTCAAGGAGAATGCATTGAGTTCTGTGTCAAACGTTCTGTAGTGCCTTGCAGTGTGACAGGTACATGTTGTGCAAAAACGCAAGCGTGGTGTTTTGGCTGCCGCCACACACTATGTCAACAATAACATGATATGCTGACAAGAACAAAAGTGCTGCCACTCTCTTGATGTGTTTGGCAGGGAACTTAAACCTCAAAGCAAACACATGAGCAAGCATGAGTGGCTGGCTGACTGATGGATGTTGTGCAGTGGGGCACATTCCTCTTCTTTGCATGCTGTGTAATTGTGGAGACAATTCTGGTGGCCCTGCTATTCGTGGAGCCCAAAGCTGTTCCCATTGAGGATTGCCCCTTCCTGTTCAAGAAGCACTGGTTCTGGAAGAGGTAGTTGATTCACTCTTACACTCACTTGCTCTGTCTCACTCAAGTGCTCATCCAATCACTCACCTACTCACTGACTCACACTCCCTCGCTTTGTCTCACCAGCATGCTCACCCACTCATTAACTCAACCACCTGCTCACTGACTCACACTCACACCCTCTCCCTCACCCACATGCTCATCCACTCACTCACCCAATCACCTGCTCACTGACTCACTCAATCACCCAATCATTCACTCGCCCACGCACCCACCCACCCACCCTCATCATGTGGGTGTGTGTTACTTGCTATTTGGCAGTTACAATCCAGGTCAGCAGGACAAAACTCTCATCATGCCCTAAAAACAGCTACCGCAACATCCCCTACAATATGTGGATCCTAAACCCATGCAGGTATGCCAATCGCGGCCTGGGATACCAGGAGAAAGCAGTGCTGATGAAGAAGATTGAGAGTGCCAAGGCAAGAGGGGAAGCACCCCCTGACGAGCCCGGCATGCAGCAGATCTTAGCAGAGCTGAAGGGTGCCAGCACTGTCTCTGAGCTCCCTACCAATGAGCATCATGTTGGCCTGCCAGCAAAACAGTTATAGGCAGTCACATCTGTTGTGGAGCTAAAGTCATGCAACCTGACATCATCCAGGCACTTTGCCAAGCTCTGCAAATCAGTGTATCCTTGGGAACGTTTATCTGAGATCCGATCTGTGAAGGGAACCTGACATGGTCATGGCATCAATGCAGCATTGTGTAAGGTGCCAGGCTGCTGAAGAGGGGTTCAACAACATTGGTTGATGAGCCACCAGGCATGCAGGAAGCCATGCAGTGAAGGTAAAGTTACAAGAGCACTATGGGCTGATTGAATGGTACCAGCAGTCTAGCCTACAAGAGACACTGCAGCTGCGGATCTTTTTCGTTGTGGAGAAGTTTTCAAGACTTATGTTCAATGTCTCTGGGTTGTCAGCTTTGCTGTACTGTGCAAGATGTTGAAGTGCTGCTGTGCATGAGCAGCAGCAGAATTGTTCCAGTTGGCTGCTTTTTACATAGTCATGATTAGTTGTACATTAGCGCGTGAGGAGATGTCACATGCACAATTGGAGTTTGCTTTGTTACAATCTGACTGTCAAGTGACTGTTTGCGGTTGTAAAACGCACCTGTCAGCATGGATGATAAGGCAGATCATAAAAAACCCTGGATCATATTGTCATCTCCTAAACCCTAGATCATATTGTCATTGCCGCAAAGCAGAACCTGGAGGCAGTACCCGCACTGCTTTGCTGATCCCTAAAACGCTGCATTGCTGAACCCTAAAATGCTGCATTGCCAAACCCTTGCATGCTTCCTTTATCATGATCTGGCTTGACACAGACCGATCCTGCTGTTCTGCTGCGAAAACAGCATGCTGGTCTCAACTATACACATGCCTACCTTGTTACAGCATGACATGCAACAAACATTGTTGCAATATATCTACATCACCTGCAAGGCCTGGGGCGCCTCTGCCCATGGACTCACATATCAAATGCACCATCCTGTGGCGACAGACTTGCAAAGAGAGAGCAGGTTTTCAAGACAGTGTCTCAGCTTCGGTGCTTCCAGTAGCTCTGGGCTGCCGCCTGACAAGGCTCCTGTTATGATCGCTGAAAAGCATAAACTTTTCTTTTCTTTCCTTTTCTCTTCAGTGCTTCCAGTGGAGCCCATCTTGTCTCAAAGAGTCTGAGTATGGATGAGTATTGCCTCTGAGTATTGCCTCTGAGTATTGCCTCTGCCCCATGACCAGTGCACCCGCAGCACATGGCTCCTCTCACTGCTCATGTGACCATTGCATCAAGGAGCTGTCCGCAGATTTAGGTGCAGCCTCACAGCTGAAAGTATGGGTTGGGATGTTGGTGGCCCCAGGGGGACGGCACCAGATTGCACTCGGCCCATTGAGCAGTGCATAGGGGGTCATCTGTGGTACATGTGATAGTATCACACATTGCAGAATGCCACCTTCACCTCCATATAGGCAAGTTGCCCCTGGGATGTGCAATGATTTCACCCTGCATCAACAAGCATACCCGGCAGCTCAACTGCCCAAATTGAGTGACCTGATTTTTGCCTGTTTCCCGCCAATCTTACCATATCAAGCGGGGGTTCAGGATGGCACAAGAGTCATGCGTATGACAACACAAGCCATGACTTCTGCTTGGCATCAACACTGCTTAAGTATGCATGAGGCATAATGCATGTACAGTCCCATGGTACAGAAAGCTGGCTCAAACTGCAATTGAATGTATCTACAAGCAAAGAAAATGAAATCAAGGCTTACATCCATGTTCTGCATTCCCTCCCACGCACCACCATCAATTGCATTATTGGCTAGCTGATCTGCAGCTTGGTTGGTATGCCTGCATCACCAGTACAGACAAAAGTCACATGGTGGTAGTAGGCAGATGAGAACATGGATCTAACGTGTACAAACATAATGGAGACCGTACACTTGACGGCTCGGGTTTATGGCATTTAGAATGTTGCAAAACGCGGGTGAAGCAGCATGCAAGCTTGCCATGAGGAGATGTAACAGACGCAATGATGTGTAGCATCCTTCAATACTTTACATGCACATTGGTATGAATAATGTACATGCACACATGCATACAAACGCGCATCAAAGAGAGCGAGACTGACCCTCACATCATCAATCATTCTGTGCAGACAGAGTCTACATCACCTACCTGTAGATATGGCCAATTTGGAACTCGTGAAACTCAGCCTCTGCGTCACAAGCATGGTCAAAGAGGTCTCGCAGCAACTGTGACCTCCTCTGCCAGCGGCCTTGCACCTGCAAGCAGCAAAATGCCTTTTGGCAACTTCCCTTCAAGAAAGTGTCATTTTGGAAGTGGACAAGTTTTGTCATCATATAAAAAGTAGAAAAGATGAAGTGCATGACATGCATTGAATGAAGGCATGGCAAGCTATGCAGGTTGCTCTGGCTGTGACAGTGTCAGCTATTGCAAGTGAAGATGTGAGGCAAAGGACTAGCTGCAGGGCGATGTTTCAGGTGCCAGGATTCGGTGACTCAGCTGAGCTGAGCTGCTGAGCTGAGTTGAGCTGAGCTGAGCTTGATTGTGCATGGTATGATGCAAGGCACACATGCAGATCCTGATCTGCAAGCCAGTAGTGCAAGATGCACATAGAAGCAGTGCAAGATTACGTCTGTTATTCAGATGAATCAGTATGCAGGGCAGCACAGCTTACATGATCACACAGCTTACAGCATCAGACAGCACACTGAATTCAATTGGTGCAGGGTGGGTCACAGAATTTGATGATCTAGGTATACACCTGCTTGATCACCAAAAGGGAGTCCCCTCTAACATGAATGTTCCTCACGCCAGCATCATATGCAGCCTGCATTACAGTCCGCTGCAAAGTGTCAATGCTATTTAACAGAGGCACTCTTTCCGACCAGTACCAATATTGGAACAACGTGATGATGATTTGAACCCATTCAATAGAATATCATGCCATGCCTGCAAGAGATTATCATTGTCTGCTGCATTTGCTGCTCATGCAAGGCAGAGAGTGCAAGTGTAACTTGCAGGCACAAACTTACCTCCAGGCCAAGGATCAGGGCAGAGTATTCCGCTTGGTTGCAGGTGGCATGGCCCAAATAGGTAGAAACGATCGCTATCTGCAGTGGTGTGTCGGAATCACACAGTATACGACAGTATAGGACGTCCGGTCTGCAGGCGCAAGCACGCTCGCACACACCTTATTCCATATCTCATCGTACGCTTCATACACATACAGAGCTGCTCCAGCACCAGCCTGCATCTCGTCACTATAAGGAGCTGAACGTGAGGCACCGTCAAATTCCTGCAAAACACGAGCACGGGCTGTGTGACTGGCTGGCTGCAGAGGCTGGCTTGGTAGTGTAAGCTAGGTCCTGTGGTTACCAGTAGGTATTGACAGTCCCCGTCAGGGTCATCGCCATAGTAAGCCATGTACGCCTCTGATACTGGCTACGGTCAGCATCCGGCACCCTTCCGCGAATTCAGCGATCCCAGATCCCGGAAGCAATGCAGGCCCACAACCGACTGCCGCCTGAGACCAATGAGAAACACAATCAGCCCCAGCAACGGAGAATTGAACAGTGCAGACAGATCAGTCATCGCCCACTCAGGAGCGGGGACCCTTGGCTAGAAGAAGACTTTTAGGAAAGCTGGAATACATTGTCTACAAGTCTTCTTGTAAGAAAGCTGTTAGGCTCAAGTAATGAGTTGACATCCGTGCTTTGCATTGGAAGTAGCGATATGCCATGGACCGTTGCAAGGCTACAGCTCTCGGACAGCAGCAAAAGAGGCAGCAAGTTTGCTTGCAAATTCAAAAGAAGTGGCATCATCACAGGCTTTGATGTGGCCATACTAACATTCAATTGGAGGAACTATGCACGTCACCTCTGAAATGTCTTGAAGCAGGTGTGATCTAGTGAGCTACCTGAGTATTTATTGCATAAGTGCAAAGCTGGGCAACAAAGGACAACCACATTGGCAAGACCGCAGCAGACAGGCCAAAATACCCAATCAGGCAGAACCACAATCAAGCTTTGGACAATTGATGCACCTTAAGCCAGTTCCCGTGTGCATACTCAGTTCATCCTTGAATCTGCCTTGTCCTATTTACCATTTGCTGTCTACCAAACTGTCATGCAAAGTACATGTCTGCAAGTTGCAGGCACACAGCAGTGCCAGCTTGAGCCTGATACTGCCACCACTGCCACCAGTGAACATAACCTGTTTGTTTGAAGATTCTTGAATCATTTGCCAAAGCACCTATCTCTATCTATTGAAATATCTCTCATACTGCTGGCATAGAAACCATACAGTTCTTGACAAACACTTGACTCACAGAAAAGAATTGCTGATATGCAAAAGTTTCTGAACAACCACCTGGTGTATCCGGGTATACTGCACTATATTCGCACTACAGCACACTGATGAAGATTGTTCATGAAATGCTCTCTGCCTAAAGGTGCCCCATAATCTGTACACCTATGTCTGCCACCATATTACGTTCTTGACTCTCTCACTGCTGCCATCTTCATGTCAGTAGCTTGTCACCTCACACAAACTCTCCATGCTGGCTAACTTGCCTGTGCAGCTGTGATCATGCCTCTGTCCCTCAGGGCTCACATTCAACTTGGCAAGGCCCTATTTCAGCGTGCCATATGCTGTCAGCACGAGAGAAGCCAAGGTAGCAACAATGAGCAGTATGACCAACATCACCGGTCCACTCTGGTCATCATAGCGCACGTTCGCCCGCCGTAAGATTTGAACAGTGCGCCTCTTGTACATGAAGAGAGCATACATCATGAAGAGGATTGCAATTGGGGAGATGATAACTCCAGCATACTGCAGGCAGACGCACACACACACATTGTCTCTTGGAAAGCTTGTACTCCTAGAGTTCTTTCATTGCATGCAGAGACATGTCTCCTGAAAAGCTGCTACCCACATGGCTGTGTTGGTTCAGCAATTGCTTTGCAAAGTGCAGTCAGCCTTGCATGCAGACACAGCTGGAGCAGGTCTTGTCACAGAGTCTCATCACTTACATTGTGGACTGCCTGAAGCTGTCTTTGATGCACTGTCAGGCAATGCATATTGTGATGTGCAGAGGCAAAACACAGCGTGGACTTGACAGTGCTGCAATGGCTGTATGTCAATGTGGCAAGTCATGACCAGAGGCTGCACAATGCGTAAGCAGTAGCAGACAGACCCGGCAAGCCTGGGAAGCATGCAACTGCGGAACATGCTGCCAAGCACAGCAGACAGTTGGCAAGACAATGGACAAACAGCTTGATGGGCAATTGCAGAGAACTTCTCACTCAGACTGATCTCCACATCCAGACCATTCAAAGGCATGCCTTTCACTGATCTGCATCTTTTTCAGATCAGTCTGAGTGAGAACTTCTCTGCAATTGCCCATCGCGCTGTTTGTCCATTGTCTTGCCATCTGCGCAAGGAATAGATATGCACCGGTTGCTTACCTTGCTTGCTTTACAGGCAGTGTCGTTTGAAGCGCATGTGGTGCTGCTGCCCCCACTGGAACCCCCCTTGGACCCCCCCACGCTTGACCCCCCCAGGAGTGACAGCCCAGTGAACATCAGCAGCACACTGATCTGCAGCCACTGCAGAAATGTTCTCTCATTGGCAAAGAAGACTTTAGGTTCAACCCTGGTGCGCACTAGTCCTCTTGCTCTTCGCTCTGCTTGCTCAGGGGAGACGGGCCTGTCCTGATCAGGCGCCTTAGGGTTTTGGAAGATTCCTGACCTAAGCAGAGCTGATTTGGGGCTGCACCCTGAGGGTGGGGAAGGGTCATCGGGACCCTGAGCTGAATTGGGGGAATTTGGCATAGGGTCTGCACCAGCCTCAAGGTCTTTGGGCTGGGTCTGCTGCTTGGGAAACCCTAGGAAGCCAGTCACCTTGGACAAACCCCTGGTGCGAATTGGTGGTTTGGCTGTTAGGGTTGACGGCATGTACTGTGGGCTGCTTTCATAGAAGGGCACCTGCTGCGCAAGCTCAGGATATGCAGCTGCCTGATTAGGCTCCTGAGTTAAGCCACTCATGCTGCGCTGAGGACGCTGCGCTCGCTGTGTTTCAAAGGAGGGCGCCAGATGTGATTGTGGAGAACTGCCCATTTCAATGATGTGGTCCCTGTTGGCAGCATATGGCAGCTGCTGCTGGTGCTGCTGTGGTAGCTGCTGAGGCAGCTGCTGCTGCTCATGGGCCTGCTGCCATGCTGCCTGCTGTTGCTGCTGCTGTTGCTGCTGCTGCCTATCTGGAAACTGACTGGGCATTGCAGCGAAGCCATCATACATACCAGGCTGATAGTGCTCTTCCTGCCGAGCTTGCCTTTCGATAGGCAGATCCCCTTCCCACAACCTTGGCCCTGTGGGCAAGGCAGGGCCTGCTGGTTGAACCTTCTGGCCTGATGACTTGTGTTTGTACAAGGGTGCTGTGAGAGCATCTGATTCAAACACAGGCTGGAAAGCAGGCAAAGCAGGCGCTCTCCATGGCCCTTGCTCTTCTTCCTTGTCTGGGGTGGGGGCGCCCCTGGCTTCTGGGCTGTACGGAAATGGCCCAGGGCCTTGCTGAAGGTCCTGATTAGGCAAGGTGTGCAGGTCAGATGGCAGAGCTGGACTCATGATGGCAGAAGAAGAGGGATGGTAGGGCATTTGAGCCGCGGCCTGGAATGGGGATGCCTGCTGGTAGGGCACCTGGGCAATGCGCAGCAAAGAAGAAGAGGAGTTTGGGACTGAAGAGCTGGTCTGGCGCAGGGGCAATTGGGGAAGGCCCTGCAGGGCCCTGGAAGGTTGATTAGGCACTGGAGCAGAGAAGCCTTCTTTCAAAGGAGCCGTCTGTCCCCTTGGCATGTTGGAATCTGGCACTGGTTCTGCCTGTGCTGCTGCTGCCTGTTTAGGCTGCTGCCCTGAGTCCTCAGGGCCTGTCTGAGGCAGCCCTGTATCAGACGCTGGACTGCTTGGTAGTTGCTGCTGAGGGGCTGTACCAGCTTGCCCGGTCTGGGCCAAGGGCCTGGGGCTGCTTCGTGCATCTGCCCTGCCCTGCTGCCCCAAGGCATTGAACCCCTGCCCTTGCTCATGCACTAGCCCTGGCTGCTGACCCCTGATCCGGTCCTCTTCTTCACCCAGCATGACATCACTGTCAGGCTGACTCACACCTTCCTCTGAGCTTGCCTGATTTGGCTTCTTGCGCCGGAAGAAGTGGTTGAAGCGCTGAGTCAGCTGCTGTGACTTGGGCTGGGGCTGCAGGAGGGCTGCTCCTCGCGAGCCCTCAGTGCTTGGGAACAGCCATGCTGCTGCATCCTGCACCACCCATGTCTTGGCTGTTGAACTTGCTCATTCAGATACAGGCGAATGAAAGAAAAAGAAAAGTTCTGCGCTTTTCAGAGATCATAACAGGAGCCTCCTAAGGCAGCAGCCCGGAGCACAGGCATATGATGTGAGCAGCTTTGCTTGGGTTGCTGCTCACAGAGAGACAATCAAATGGATCAGGCATCGCAACTGGGAGTCAGACAAACCCAGAATTTTCTAGTGAACACAATGTCAACCGCTTCCAGTGTGCGTGCAGAGTGGCCAAGCATCACAGTATTTCATGTTACTCTGTCGAGCTGCTGTCATCTCACATGAGAAGATTCTTGCAGTTCTATGAAACATCATGGTCACTCAAATTCCCCTCTAGCTTGGAGTGCCAACCAAACATTGCGTGGACAAGGCAACAGGAAGTAGACACACAGGCAGCAGCAAATGCATCCTGCTTTTGCCTGTGCAACGGAAGGCATCCAAGCAACATGATCAGAGCTGTGGGCATGGTCCTTGTATGCCTTCTGTTGCACAGGCAAAAGCAGGATGCATTTGCTGCTGCCTGTGTGTCTACTTCCTGTTGCCTTGTCCACGCAATGTTAGGTACTCCAAGCTACTAGAGTCTGCACAAGGATTGTCACAAGCGTGGATTTCCAACCTTGAGGTATGGGTCTTTAGGGTCTGCCATCTCCTCCCAGCTGGCAGGAGTCATGACGTAGCCCTCCTTGTCAGCAGGCAGGAACCAG
>JAABUK010004217.1_pt1 | contig 23582 bp, 12 predicted proteins | sample 5559141 | NCBI WGS metagenome assembly JAABUK01 (sample SAMN10711869, study PRJNA513367) | rock metagenome | isolation source: Antarctica rocks | place: Antarctica: Victoria Land, Pudding Butte nord | collected 2016-01-03
TACTAATTGACTTAATTCATGAAACCTCACGTGAGCGTTAGTCTATAGTCATGACCACCACGACCAAGAGCGCATGATTCTGAGAATCCGCAGGTATAGGTTCACGCGCCGGTGCAACAGGGATACTCCTAGTCGATTTCTACGACATCAAACCCGTAGGATTGCACGAGGGAGATAAGTGACGAGAAGAAAGATGCCTGCGCAGAGCTTGAGGCAGCAAGGTTGGAAGAAGGATGTGCGGGGGGTTGATCTGTCACTCCTGTCAATATCTGCCTCTACGTGATCCAAGGACGCGTGCCCTGGTTGTTCATGGACCATCCTCCCACTGATGTCCAGGTCTCCAGACCCGGATTGTCGTCTTTGATAGCGTTGGAACGTGGGTATGATTGGACGTCAGCGTCGCTCATGGGAGCAAGGTTTTACGAAGTAGGATCAATAAAGGCAAAGGCGAAGTTCAAAGACGTATGTGCGCCGACAGGTGGGGACTCCGGAGCCATTAACGAGTGAAGCGATCAGTACTTATTGCATGAGAACTCGAGGAAGCGTCTCCAGAGAATGAACATCCATCATGCTCGTAGACCATCCTTCGTAACAACCTGAATGGCGGGGTGAGTTAGACGAAGAGAGCTTTCACTGAGATCTAGCCACGCCTACCAATAGATCTTTCGTCAGAGCTAGAATCACGTGTCAGTACTGCAGCCGATGCGACTACTCCCTCTTCGACGTTTCACTAACCTTGTGCCTGACCAATAAGCGCTGCTGACTTTCTTGTCCCCCTTAAAGTCCTCCGTGGTTCCGTAGAATCCAAACTGGTTGCAACAGACGTTGAGCGGACAAGTCTGTAAATTTGACCATTGGACACCCCCTCCCGGGTCGCATTCACTGCCGAGCGAACAGTCAGCTGCTATGAAAGCAAATCAAGAAGATCGCGAACTAACTTTTTCGAGTCATATGTGGGGATACACGAAGAGCCGCAGAGTTTTGGACCGAGTCCACAGACACCCTTACTACCACATCGCCTTCTACCAGGGTCACGAGTTTGGGACATGAGAATGATAACTTCCTCAGGCATACCATGTATAATCAACTGAAGGAAGGTCCTGAGAAGACTGCCCAGCAACGAGTGCGAAAAGAAAGACAGTCTCTATCGATATACCGAGTAATTCCATCGTCACCAGCTTGCAGAGCGATTTAAGACCCCACAGTAGAAGACAAAAGAAGAACGAATAGAAACTCAAACAGAGAGCGTAAAGAACGTGTTTTCTAATGATATACGATGACTTTAACGTTGAGAGAAGCAACGAGAAAAGGCTTACCACAGACAGCGACCAGATGCATCAACTCAGTTGCAATATGGGGTCCAACATCAGGATGATTCGCGAAAGCAGGAACACAGTTAGCTAATGCAGCGATGTGGCATAACCACCCTCAGTTGAAAGCGCATGAGCAGCATCGCAGGCCTCTGTCTCTGTGTGCATGCTGCTGCATAAACGCCGTCTCACCAAAACCACCGTTGGGCGTGCCATCGTATCTGGCAGCAGTAGTGGTGATTTGGAGATTATCATGGCAGATGGTGTTCTTGCCAGATCCATTTGTCATCATGATAGGGTCAACTTAACTGAAGTGGGTGAGATGAGCCCTTCGGTCGATATCAGCTTACTACCAAGGCGTTAACTTGCTAGTTATCGACTTGGGCGGCGCTGTGTAGATTATGAAAGGTGATTGATACAGGCCCTTTCGAGCCAAGCCATCATGCCAAGGGATATCACGTGCGAGCCCTTTAGTGGAGCTAGCCTAACTTTGATATCACACTTGCGGCGCTTTTTGGCTTGGCAGGAGAGAGCTCTTGGCAATTTAGTTCGACTCCAACATCAACAGCCAATAGCCGCAGTACAGACCATAGACCTCATTTCACAGCCATCCTCTCAGCATCGAGAAGGAGGCTAACCAAACCAGCAGCAACCACACAAGCATCCATACCACGAGTATCTCTCTACCCATCCAGGTACAGTTTGCCTGACTAAGCAGCGTGATGGTTTACCTAAGTCGTGTGTATTGCGGCGCAGGAGTCGCCTGCTCGACTTGAGTGAGACTTACTTTGCGTACAGTCCCTGGATGATTGCAGACATAGGCCGAAAGGTATTTTCAGCGAGCTGACTTCGAATGCGAGGCACAGGAATGATGAAGGATCGGACAGCGGGAGAGGTGTCATACCGACTCGCTCGCACGGCTGATATATTCCACATTAAGTCTTAGGTACCTTTTCGACTCTTGACGCTTCGCGAACTGGCTTGCCTCGACACTTGCTTTGGTTATGATGCGTAGAATTGCCAGCATCACCCTTTGGGTATGTCTATACACACCAGTCGTTGCCGACTTTTCAATCATAGAGCCCGGTCTCATTGTCAACAGCAGCGAGGCTGTACTTTCACCAGCATGTGTGACCGCCTTGCAAGCCCGGATACACATTCAACTCTAACGACAAATAGATAATTTTACGAGCATAACACTTACCCAAGCCACCTCTCCCACTGACTACCTACCAGTTGCACAAGCTTGCTCGCCTTGCATGCTCGCCCTTGGTCATCTGAATCGGGCCACAGCTTACAGTAATCATGACGATCGAAAGGCCGTAGTGTGAGGCAGTCTTCACACGAAGTGCGGCGTCTCGTACCCAACAGTCGTTCAGCCAATCGTTGGGAACAGGACGGGTCTTCCTGATTATACTCCTTCAGGCTATCCAATCGCGCCATGTCCGAGTGGTAAGACATATTCCCTTGTCTCTGGGAACAATTGCAGCAAAACAGCTAGAACCAAAAGCATCCCGCGAGGGACTCTCATGGCGATAAACAACGTTCTTCCTGACCGTTCAAATTTGGGAAGTGCGTGACATTGTACTCTCAATCATCGGATGACTCGCTGATTGCTTGCTTGCTTACTATCGTTGGCCAGATTCTTTGCATACCAGAGTCTTGCAATATCTACTCGATTGGGTTAAGGGTGACGCCCGCCAGTTTCTACCGCCGAAGACCCACCGAGTAATTTTGTTTTTACTTTGATTCAGTCACCTCTAGGCCCTCAAGAAACTGCTTCCGCCATTCGCCAATATCTTCAATGTTGCTGTTGTAAAAGCTTCTGATCGCGATATTCTACTATCGCTATCTTTTCTTCACAGCTTCAATCTTCTCAAGCTTGTTCTTCATAAACACCGATCTTCAAACCGAACGATTCCAGACCCACCACCCCTATCGTCTTTTTCCACTGCCCTTTTTGCCGCTCCTAGCTCTCGAGCGCAACATGCAACGTATGGCCGCCGAAAGCAGGCTCGACTACGTAGCTGGTATGGCGGATATTTGCGCTGAGGACGCCCGCGGCGGCCGTCCAGGTCGTCAACCATCCTTATCAGAAGATGACGGAGAACACCCGCTGGTAAAGTAGATCGAAGATGCTGATCTCCAAGAGTTCGGGATCGTGGTCTTCCGCACGGATGACAGTGACGAGGAGAGATGGGAGCCGTTTGTGGAGCGGTGGGATGTCCTAATGAGCACACCGATGGAGTCTACCGGTCTAGAGACCGGGCTGGACAGATTGGTAGACAAGGCGTGCATGAAGATTATTGACGACGAGGTCATGAGTGGCAGAGCGTCTAATGAGGTGGTTCTGTACGTCTGCTCGCTGAGTCGCTTTCCTTTCTGTCATTATTATACTGATTTTTTTGTTTTCCATCCAGCGCCTCCCTAATAATGAAAGAAGACGTTGGTGATGTTGAGCCAGGTCTTGATATCAGGATGTGTCTGATAGCAGATGCAGAGTGCATCGCTTCAGTCGTTGACGCTCGCTCCCAGGAAGAGGAGAAGGTCGTACCGCCATTTGTCAAAGCGGTAGATGTTTTGCCTCCGCTCCTAGGAGAGTTATCGATCCGGCGTATTGTGGAGTTGCAGACTTGCGATATCGTCACTTCTTAGAGTTTTATCCCGCGCTCGTACGCTTTCGGCATCCATTTGAGTTGGCGCCTTTTGCTCATCCAATGTGGGAGAGCCAGAATGGTTGATAGAGCGATTGAACATGATATTCAGCGGTCTGGGATGATGGAGCTTCTCACTCGAGAGAGAGCAGGTGTGGGCTAGAAGAGTGGCCTTCGGTAACAATAACTGAAGGCTTGGAAGTGAAAAGAGTTCTAGCTTTCTTTTGCATAGCACTCCAAGACTCACTCTTCAAAACAACAAAACCAAGGGAGGAAGGAATACCGGAGTTTCTAGGCCAACCGTCCTCTTTCTCGTCTTCTCCGCACAGCTGGTCATCATCACCATCACGAGGCTGGCCACAAGCGAAGATGGGGACGACGCCGGACACTCCTATAATGGGGTTTCTCCTCCTTTTCCTTTTCGTCGGGCTCAGCTAATTTTTGTCCCCATTATTCAATGGCCAGCGCGTGGCCAGAGACAAACATCTAGGAGAAACAGAGATGCCATGAAGTTCAATTCCTCCTTTTCATCGCAGCTGGTTGCCATCGCTACCTGCCTGCTGGCCTGAACAGAATGTGACACACGACAGGCATTCAAAGACTCATCGGCTCATGAAAACAATTGAAACCGTCATTCAAGATCCCAAAAGGCGCGCAGAAAACCGCTGCACACATGCATCGAATCCTCAATCCTTGAAGATGGAGAAACAAGGGGTGGAAGACCAGAGGAACAACCGACTGATTTTCCTTCACTTCGGACTGTTACTAGCTTTTCACCACCAATCTGCTTGGCCTGAACAGAGTCAGGCCGATAGAGAGTGCACCATTCACCATGGTACTTACTACTTCGCATGCCATCGATTCGACACAAAACCCCCTCTCCTCTTCCCCAAGAAGATGGGCCCGGAGACCGGAGAGGCTTGGTGACAACAATGATGAGACACCAGGGCGCACCCTGACTAAGAATACGTTTTCATGATTATTGTCACTGACCAGGCTCCAGCCAAAGGAGGTCTCGTTACCTCACTTACCTGTGATTGACTTGCCACCGGTGAAATAGTCATGTAGACAGATAGAAGAAGTAGATAAGTCGAATGAACATATTCGAGTGTTCTTCCTAGTTCCCTTCTCCTAGTTCTCTACAAATGAATACCTGATGCCAGACTGATTGACCACCAAAAGAAGAGAAATAGCGGCTGTATCTGTGTAATTATTTTACGATCTGCTCCCCTCCCAATGCCATCATCTGCGCTGTTCTGCGCTGTTCTGCTCTGCTCTTACTTTCTTCCTCTCTCTTTCAACTGGACTTCCAAAGAAATTCCAACTCCGCCAAAATGCGAGCGCAATCATCAAATGTCGTCGACTGCCGCTGAGTAGAAAACAACAAAGTATGTTTTGGTGTAGAATATGCAAATGCTCCCAATAAATGAATAGATGCGGATGAAACGACATGAACGACAACAAACAGGCTTCATAATCTCATGCCTGGGGACTATATCCGCCTCGGAGCCACTCTTTTTCCATCTCCATCTTTCCACTACCACATTTCGATGCCTGAAGCAATCTCAAAAAACAGCAGCAAGCACCCCCTTACTCTGTCTCTTACTGAACCTCTTGCTCCTCCCTCCAGCGCCTTTGACACTATCTCCGTCGCCGCTTCCTAGGCCTCCTCCCCGATCTTGCGAAGAATGATGTTTCTGCAATGTGGCTCTCACGTTTCGGCTTTCCTTTTCACCTCTTTCTCCCCCTGGACTCCTCTCCCCACCACCGCGTAACGCCAGGCCCTCGGCTCGATGGTTTCCCTCGGTGACAGCGGACGAGGCGTCTAAAGTGTTCGCGTGGCTTGACAGGCCGGAGGAGGTGAACGCGTCGTCGCCGCCGGCTGAGTAGGAGGAGTTTGTGGGGGTGGATTGGGAGAGGGCGATTTCTTTGGCGCGGGAGAGGGTTTCGAGCCAGTCTTGGGTGGAGAGAAAGGTGTTATTATTAGATGGGTTGATAGGTATGGGAGGGGTTTTGGTGTTGTCGTTTTTGGGCGTGTGGAAGTGGGATGAGGTGTTGGGGAGTTTTGGGTCTTCGAAGGTGTGGCGTTTGTCTATCTATAATAGGAACATGGATGTTAGTATGGGATTATTGATAAGCGGTGAGGTGATGATTTACTGTATCAACAGTCCAAGACACGCAGCCTTTCGAGTCTGTTTGACTTGAGAATTGAGTACCTGGCTGGAGTAACGAGATCTCTGATTTCAGTTTCTTTTCATCGCCGCCCGCTGCGGCCATGATAATGCGACCGCTTGAGGTGACCATGACGAGGCGCTGTCTCTTTTTGGTAGTGCCACCGCCGAAGAACCGCGAGAATTTACCGCCACCACCACCATCGGCACTGTGAGGACTGCCGGATGTTTTGGGTTTTGATTCAACGGAGAGGTTGCCGAGTTTGAGGATGCGTTCATTGTTGCGAGTGAGGACAGGAGACCATTCTATGTCGAGTTGCGAGGGTGGTGGTAGTTCTGTGATGACTCTGGGATGAGGACGGGTAGTCGTGCTACCAGATGTAGTAGGTGGGAGGCGAGTGGGATTTGTGCTGTGACTTGGAGACATGTCTGAAAGATAACTCTCATTGCTTGTAGTGCCGTTCAGCTTTATCAGCGGCTGAGGAGGAGGGACGTAAGCTTTTAACCGAGGAGCTTTCTGCTGCCAGAGTCCTCGGCCCCAGCAAACGCCGTCAAAGAACTCGTGATTTTTGATATGTTCGATCGAGAGCCGTTGTTGGGGGTCTAGGATGAGTAATCTTTCGACAAGATCTCGAGCAACTTCTGGAAAGCCTTTAGGAAATTCGTAGTCCAGAGCTACTATCTTCTGGAAGGTTTGGTATTCATTGCCGGCTTTGAATGGCGGTCGACCGGCGAGAAGCTGATATATGATGCAGCCAAATGCCCAGAGGTCACTTGCCTTGCAAGCATTTTTGTCCGTTAGGAGTTCGGGACTGACATATTCTGCGGTTCCCACGAAGGAGCTCGCGCGGGTACTTTCCGACGTAGTATCCGGCTGAAAACCTGAGCTGCTGGAATTACTTTTGTCAAGTATTTTGGCTGTGCCGAAATCTGTAATCTTGACGTGCATTTTATCGTCCAGCAAGACATTCTCCGGCTTCAAATCCCTATGTATGACGCCACGTTTATGCATGTATTCAACTGTGTCCAATATTTGAGCTCCGTAGAATCTTGTGCATTCCTCATCAAAGGTTGTCATCCTTTTCAGGAACCCGAGAAGTTCCCCACCACTTGCCAGATCAAGCACGAAATACAAGGACCTCTCATCCTGGAATGTATAATAGAGACGCACCACTCCCGGATGATCAGTAAGTCGGTTAAGGGTGTCCTTCTCAATGTTGACATATTTGACCTTCTTTTCCTTGATGATATGTCGTTTGTCCAGGACTTTGATTGCGTATTCTTTCAGCGTTTGCCTATCTGTAGCTGCCAACACGGTGCTATAAGATCCTTCTCCAAGCGTTTGTCCAAAATTGAAGTCTTTCACACCCTTCTTGATAAATCTTGACACTGGCTTCCCATTCGAGTCGTAGTCTTGCTGAACGCCTACCGAAGCTCCTCGGTCCTTCCAGTCCTCACTGCTGGATAACGGACCCCCTTCAATGCTGTACGGCGAGCTTGATAGAGGTGTATTCCCGTTGCCCGGCGATCCGCTCACTCGAGTACTTGGCATACCCCTAGACATCCTTCTTGGAGGGACAGGTCCGTTGCCTGAAAGATATTGACTGCTTTGCTTATAATTTCTGTCGCTATGGCTTCCGTCTCTGGTGGGGACTCCGGCTTGTAGAGCAGCGGAGGAGCCTCTTGATGAACTGCGCCGAGGTACGCCCCCTATTCGACTCGAGTCGTCGCCTGTTCGGTATGAGCTTTCTCGAGCTACTCCATTGGTCGGATTGCTGGTGGGAGGGGTCTGGGTGTAAAAGGCGGACACCGGCCGCGTAGCATTTGTCTGGTGATTATGAAGGGTTTGGGGCATCATTGTCGGATACTGCGGAAATTGTGCTTGCTGTTGATCTTGGTACGTAGCTGGGATGGACTGTCTTTGCTGCTTCCGGCTCAAGTACGAGTCCCCGGGTTGTGACGAAGAAGGGGATGACCTGGAAGGAGCGGAGGTTGCGGGCGATGTTTCCAAGGGCGAGACGGGGCTGCGGTCTCCTTTCAGAGGCTGTGATGGAGGATCGTTTTGCGTGAGTTGGTTGAACATGGGAGAAGTAGCTGGCGCTGATCTGTGCGAGGTTAGGACGTTTTTAGCAACGTCAGGGGAGGCGTCATCGGGATTCGCAATGCGAAGGCCACCAAGTGAGCCGGATAAATCCAGGTCACCATTCATGATGGAGCAGCTTCCATCCGGACGAAGACACGAGAGGTATACGTTTGATTGGCCTTTTTGCCCTTTGTGGCCTCGCGGCCTTCGCTCACAGGCTGGTTTGGTGCGGAGGATTCGTGAAGGTGATCGACCACGATGGGGGGGGACGTCGTGGTGTTGATGGTTAAGACGACACGTTCATGAGAACATTACCTGCTTTGGCAGCGGTAAGGACGCATTGGCTGTGCTATTCGATTGAAAGGGAAGACAAAGTCGTCGTATGCAGGGGAGACGGGCGTTCCAAATCCTGGGGGTGCTTGATCGAAGGGGTACCTGATTAGTGTGGCTCGGGGCTTTGTTGGCATCTGGCTTCGGTCTGTACGACACCGCAGCCAATGCACGATTGGCTGCGAAGCCAAAGAAGAAGATGAATATGCAGTCTGTTCCTATGAGCTGTCTGAACAGAGAGTGCTGATCTCTGCCTCCATAACAGGATGTGTGGAGGCAGCGAGGCTTTCTCTTCCAAGCCCAATTCCAGGACAAGTTTGTGGCCCGATCAGCAGATGAAACTGTCCTCCCCACAGATCGTCAGCCCAATTTGCAACACCAAGATGCTGACATCCTAGACCTCTGGCTGCTCCTCTCCACAGATAATCTCCTGTGGGACTCGAAGTGCAGCAGTGTCATCAAGGGACCGCGGCGAGAACGGCGATGTGTTCCCTCTCGCTCCTCATCAGCGTCTTCCCTTTCCAAACCCTGAGCAGTGCTCCCCGACATTACTCGCGCCTGCTTCGTGCATGTTCCTTCGATGGTTTCCTACTCGCTATCCAAGTGTGATTTCCCTCGGAAATGCATAGAAGAGCATTTTGGCTCCTTAGTCCACCTCGATTCTTTTGGCGTTCGTGTTGGCCTCGCTCTCACGCTTTTTCATTCTCCCAGTATGATTCGTTTCCCTCCTACCAGCATTGGATTGTCTGAGAGTGACATTGACTTTCATCTTCGGGAGATACAGATCAAAGAACACCTGTACGCTCAGGGGTTCACAAGGAAGGAAGTACAGCGGTATTACAATGAACGGCATGGCAATGTCAATAGCTTCGACCTGGATGATGATGTCCTCTCAACTCGGACTTCAGGCATCAATTCATCCAAGCCTAGGTTAAACGCAGCTCATGACTCGAAGTCACTTGTGCAGACTGGGGAGATGCGCAACCATTTCGGTAGGTCAGATGGTGACTTGAATGGGCACTCTCTGCTAACTCTCTGCAGACACTGCCTCAAACGGAACGGCATCGTCCAGTGAGAATGTCAGAAGCGTGCAGAGACCGTCATCTGCTGTATCAGACCTCGTATCAGACCTCGTATCATCGTCTCCGGTATCAATGCCTTCCTCTCCGCCAATGAGACAGGTCTCGGTCCCCTACCGTCACGCAGCTGTGAGGCAAAGCTCACTACTTCGGATAATGCATACTGCAGGCTCGCAACCTTCACCAGCATCAAGCTCATCTAGCAATGATAGGGATCTGCCAGACGATGGTGATGAGCGAGATGGAATTGAGATTGGTCACCACGACTTCTTGCCATCGCCCGCGACAAAAATTAGATCATACAGGCCTCGTAGCAAGACATACACCTATGTCGAGTCAGAAGCTGATCCGCCTACTCCTCCAAGCAAGCCGCGCCGTGAAAAGGACAATAGTCTGCCTGGTGAGCAGACTCCCTATCGATCTGACGGGTTGACATTCAGATCTGTAGAACACCCGCCACGAGAACGGCACGCTGGTTTGGATGCACATTCATCACCATCTCGACCCGACCTGGAGATCTCATCCCCATTGGCTTTGCCACCTCCTTTCTCAATAAGCTGTCGGACATCCTCATTGCAATTCTCCCTTCCTGACCGGACCAGGTCGTCAACGCAATCGACGGTCAACCAGCATGACCTTACTCGTCAGTCATCACCACTGCTTCCGACCGATGTGCCTCTCAACTTTGATGGTCTCAATATGGGCACCATCAATCATGCTCGTACCACCCCATCACTGCTGCCAACGTCACCAGACAGACATCCGATCTCGTCTCCTGAAGAGTATTCAAGTGCAATGGCATTTATGACTGGCCACTTTTCATCAACTCCCACGAGAGGAGACACCACTTCGTATCAACCATCTTCCTCATTTCTGGGCTCCCCGGAAACACCTGTCCAGACACTTTCGCAGACTGAACCCCGTAATCCGAATCGGTGTCACAATGGCGCTTTTGGAGTATACAATGATCGACTGCCTACTGAGACACAACCTCAAACGCCTGCTGATCTACAGTCTCCTCAACGACGTGCCGTCGCAGCAAGGAATGTAGCGTACACGGCTCCACCCGGGCAAATCAGGACGGTGGGAAGATTGCTTGGTGTGGATCAAGATGGCGAGGAAGACGGAGCCCAGAGTCCAACAATGAGAGCGGTAAGAACGCGAGAACGAAGGGCAAGGGAGTATGGGAGGTGGATGAATGCGAGGATGGAGTCCTTAAGGGGATCAGTTGGGAGGGCCGTGGATGAAGAGCAAGGAGATGCAGAGGCAGGGCTAGTAATAGGGTCGGGAGTGGATGGCGAGATTACGCCGGACTTTGCCAGACGACGATTCGATGTTCAGGATGATGAGGCTGAGCAGACGGGACGACGGTTGACAAGGGCATTGGCGCACTCCTCAAGATCAAGACGTCTGAGGGAAGTGGACTGGAGGGATGAATTTGAGGAGGATAGAGTTGGGGAGGAGAATTTTTAAGGGCGCTGGATCTGGTCGAGAGAAGTGGGCTGGACGGTGAAAAAGAAATGACTGCCAGTCAAGGAGGAAGACGAGCGTGGCTGTGATGAGTTCTCGACGATGGCGAGGACGCTGGAGCCTCGACATGCTCGTGGTCCAAGGCCGTGGGAAGGTGCGGAAACCCCGCTGGATTGCAACTGAAGCAGGGTTTTGATGGCGAATGCATTGTTAAATCAAACTTTCATTTCTATACTCTATGAAGAATATCTCCATAGAAATAGAGCATCTACATTCTATTTTTCAGAGGTTTTGCTGGAATAGTGTCAAAACTATATCTTAGCTCAGAGTTGACAAATAGTGCGGATATCTTGAACAGCACATCTTGTGACGATCATTCTCCCCTTTACCGCGACCATATGTTTACCTAACCATCTCTCGGTATTTTGCAATGTGTGGCTGTTACGACCCTGTTTCTGCGCTGTCTGTGTGGGCTTCGGTGGCGCTAGGCCCAATGGGGTGCTAGGGCTTTGAAGGTGCTCTGACAGTGCTGTATCTTGCGTCAAGGCTTGCTTTTGCGTTAAGACACAGCCGCATTCGACCTTAGAGCTTGGGCAAAGGCTTGACGCGGCCACGCTTTTCCTTATTTCTATTTCTCCGTCTTCACTTAGATTAATATCAATAACATAATTATCTAATCATACTTAACCTAATTAAGCTATTTCTGACTATCTAGCTATCCCAGTCATAACGTTACAGTGGGTAACAGGCGCTATGGCTGGAATAGCTGGATAGTCAGAAATAGCTTGATTGGGTTAAGTATGGCTGGGTGGTTGTGTTGTTATTATTAATCTAAGTGGGGGCGGAGGAATAGAAATAAGGATAAGGGCGGCCGCGCCAAGTCTCTGCCTAAGCTCTAAGGCTGAATGCGGCTGTGTCTTGGCGCAAAAGCAGGCCTTGGCGCAAGACTGTCAGAGCACCTCCAAAGCTCTAGCACCTTATTAGGTCTAGCGCCACCGCAGCTCACACAGACAGCGCAGAAACAGGGTCGTAACAGTTGCCCATCACGAAAAAAGGTTCACGGCCCGTGAACAGTCTCCTCAAGAGTGGCCTGTTTCTACTGTCTCCTGCAATCATCACCTGATTATCTATGTTGGTCTAGCGCGCCTGCAACTATCACCTGATTATCTATGTTGGTCTAACGCGCCAGCCGCCCTCTTGACTTGACGTATAGCGTGGATCCGTCAGCCTATCTGCGCTTCCGCAGCTGAGAGCACTTCAGAGCTTTTTTATACATCTTCACAATCTGCTGAATCTAAGTTAACATCTTTTAATCTTTCTAAATATTATCTTCTTCTTTAAAATTATATTATCGCATTTTATATATTATTATCTCATTATTAATAAACTTACTCACTATCTTATTTATCTTTCAATACTTCATTTTCTTCTCATTAATATAATTTATCGCGAAAAAAATATTTTAATAATAAAGATTTTAATTAAAATCAATTATAGAATTAAGATATATCTTATTAATAATAGAATAAATCTTTTAAATTATAAAAAGATTTATTTGCAATATATTTCTTTTATTAATTATCTTAAATATCTTAAAGATCTTAATATATTAAGAGAATAATATAAATTTTCGAGTAAAAAGTAGAGAGTAAATCTTCGAAAATAAGTGTAATTATATTTATTTTAATTTAAATAAACAATTCTTTATAACTCTACTAATTATTAAATCAGTTATAACTCATAAATCTTTAATAATTATATCTCTTATTATCTTTCTCTTTTAAATAAGCTGCTCAGATATTTCAGATATTAATAAAGTTAATTGCATGCTTGAACTGAATTTATAAATAATCTGAAATAATATCTAATTAATAATAAATAAGTAGTTATTATTAAAGTAGAATTTCATAATAAATAGAAATTCTCTTTAATTAATCTAAATAATATTAATATAAAATCGAAGTATTATTTTAAGCTCTTAATTTATTTACTTTAATTAATCATCTGCGAAAGAATAATATATTATTATATAGATTAGTTATGTTTTAACAAATTTAAATATCTTTTTTTATAATTTAGCTGTAAATTAAGTATTTTAATTAGTAATGAGCGTATTAAATAATTTATAATCTCTTTTACAGATAATATTATCTTAAAAGCACTTAATTTATTCTATAATTAATTAAGTCTTTTTTCTTATCTTAAAAGCAACTTTTTTAAATAGTTTATTTATTATAATAAGAATTATATTATAATCATTCTTAAAAGATAAATCAGTAATAAAATTTATAATAAGTAAGTAAAATAATTTTAAGAATATAAATAGTAATTATAAAAGCGAAATAAAGTTTATTTAATAAGACTTATTCATTCCGCAATAATTATAATAATATATATATTAAAGACTGTTTCTATTTATTTTTAGTTATTATATATTTATAAGAGTCTCTCATAATTTTATATAATTATTATAAAGCTAATTATTATACACAATTTATAATATAATAATTCGAAAGCTCTTAAAAATAATAATATGAAGTTACTCTTCTTTATTAATTTAAATTAAATTCATATTATCTTCTTAATAAAATAAGATGTAAGAACGATTAACTAAATACTATACTCTTAATAAGAATAGAGACAGCTATTATAATTAATTAAATAGCTCAGCAAATTTCTTCTTCATCTTCTGATATAAATAAATAAGCTCTATATTCTTTAGATTAAATAATACAATTTCTATAAAGATAAGATTCTTATTCTGTAATTCTTAATTATTATAAAGTTTAATAAAGAGTTTTAATAAAGTGTTAAACATTATTATATCGCGTTTCTTCTTATAAATAATAGTTATATTATCTTAATATTAACTTAGAAAAACGACTTATTCTTATTATTAAGCATTTATCTTTAGAGATAATAAAGTGCGTAATAATCTAATCGCTATAATAATGAGATTGGCTTAATAATTAGTATAGATAATAATTCTTATTTATTTAATATAGATTTATAGATATTTAACGCTTCAGATCAGTTCTATTAATTTGAGATTTATTAATTAGTAATTGCGCTCTACTAATATTAAATATTTAAATAGAAAGATGATTAATTATAAAAGAGTTCTTAATAACTTTAGAGAATCTATAAAATCATTATTATTAAATTAATAAATCGCTACTTTAAAGTCTAACTTCTTTAAGATATTAAGAAAGATATATAATATCTTCTTTAAATTAAAATAACACAGAATTTCAGCTGTTTTTATAAAGATATCTTTGAGATCTTTAAATATAATTGTGTGATTATCCTTTTATAACTTTATTAAGATCTTAGAATCTCAATTCTTTCTCTTTTATATCTTCTTTAATAAAGATTTCTTATCTTAATAAGAAGCTCGAAAAACAGTTGTTTTAAGTTGTTACAAACTCTTAGTATATTAAGCAAAGAAAGATATCTATTATCGATATTATTTAATAAAGTCTATAAATCTCTCAAGACTATAATTATCTTGCAGAATATTTTAATACTTTATAATCTTAAGCTTCCTCTTATTTATTAAGTAATTAAATCTTTTAATAAGTTTATTTAAAGAGATTAACTTCTAAAAGTTTAAATAGATCTTTAAAATCTTAAAGATATATTTAAAATTAATAAGTTATCGAAAAATAATATCTAAGTTATAAAGATGCTGTAGAGAATAAATATTATCTTGATTTATAAAGATAACTGAAGAAATAAGTGAATATCTTATAGAGTCGCGTTAAACTGAGAGAACATCAGAAAGAGAAGTAGATAACGCGGTTGCGAGGCTCATTAAAGACATTCAGATAATAACAGGAAGAAGTAACGAAATAATTAGAAATAGGAAGAAATGAATAAAGATAGAGCGAACGATAATCGATTATTAAGTGTAATAACTTTCAAATCTTAATAACGCGTTAAAACGCGTTAGAATAGAAAATAATAGTTTAGAGACTTTCTTGAAAATTCTAGCTAATATAGAAGATCTTAAGAAATAACTTATTACGAAAGAAAGCGTCTTAAGATTATGAAATTAAGTGATTATAAATTCTTCATTCTTTTAATTACCGCCTCTTATATAATCGCACTCAATTGAAATTAAGTGTAAAGAAGTGAAACTTATTATAATAGATCTGCGGGAAAAAGAGAGAAGCGCAAAGATGAATTTAAAAGTAATATTAAAGAGTATTAAAGTAATGAAATTTAAATAAATAATAAAGAAAGTAATAATAATAAGAAGATTACTTAGTAAAGATGTATTATTATTTATGCTTATAGAAGAGGTAAGATTTATATTTAAGAAAGATTTTGATTAACTGCGATTAATTGCGCTCTTAATAAAGATTATTCGCGCTTTCTTTTCAGTACTTATTTATAATATTCGCATAAAGATTATTAAAGTAGAGAAATAAAAAAGAATGATTATAAGTATTTATAAGAAAAATAGATGTTTACACAGCAACTACAAAATCATACGCGTATATTAAATAAAGAAAGTGATTTTAGAGAAGAAGCGTTATAACTTGCTTATTATTAAAATAATAAGTTCGACTCACGCAAATATTATTATTCGCTCGAAACTGATTATAGAAAAAGAATTTAAAGAGTGCGAAAAATATAGAATTAAGGGAAAGCTTATATAATACTTTAAATATTATTATTATAAATATATTAAAAAGATATATAATAGATTAGAAGTCTGCGGCTTCTATATATAATCACACGTAATTAACTTCTATCTTAATTAAATGTTAGAGAGAAATAAGTACGCAGTTTATAAAGAAAATTATTTAATATGATTTACAAAGTATAAGTTATAACAGATAAAGATGAAGAAATTAAACGTAATTAATTATAACGCGGTAAATCACTTTATCTTCTCCCGCAATCAACTTTATATAATTATAATTCTTCTTAGTATTCAGTTTTAAAATAAAAGACTTATTTATTTCTTATTCGACTTTAAATTTAATAGAGAATAAAAGATTATAAGAACTTATAAGAGCAGACTAATATTTCTTGAAAAGATAAGTTAGAATCTGTTTTAAATTCGTCTTATAAAGTCTTAATATAAATAAAAGAGAGTGTTAAGCTTCTTATTAATATTATAGAATGAGAAAGAATATAAGAATCTATAATTTATAATAATAAGTATAATGAACGATATTGAATTGTAATGATAGACAATTAACTGCGAATTCTACAGTATAATATAAATTACAAAAAAAAAGTTATTCTCATCTTATTATTTAAAGATATAAAAGTTTATAAATTCGATATTATAATAGTTTAGAAGTTCTAATAAAACTTATTCTCACAAATAAACTACTACTCAATCTTAACTCCGTTCTATCTCGCGTATTTAGTAAAGAATAATACTAAAGTGTGCTTTTACATATATAAGAGATTTCACTCGAATAAATAAATTATTATGAATTAATGCGAAGATCTTTAATCTCTAATAATATATTATAGTTAAGATAATAAAGAAAGAAGCTTAATAATTTATAATATCTATAATTCAAGCTTAATATTATATATAATAATGAAGACGAGCACTCTCGCGCAACTTCGTAATAATTTATAAGTAGATATAAATAATTATATTATTCTAAGCGACTTTAATCTTTATTATTTAATGTGATCAGATATAATAAGATCTACTTAATATGCTAACGCGGATATTCTTATTAATCTTATTATTAACTTCTCACTTAAATTTATAATCTCTTATAAAACAATCATTTAAATTATAAGAGATATATAAAGTATAATTAATCTTCTCTTTGCTTCGCAATAACTTATATTTAAAATTATCAGATATAAATTATAATGAAATATAACGCAATTCTTAAATTATATTCTCATTAAGACTTAATTATATCTTCACACGCAATTATTTATAATCAGATAAAAAAGAAACTAAAAGATATTAAATAGTATATATCTACTAAAATCATTAATTAGAAGCTTTATATAAACTTAAGAGATTATAATAAAAGAGTAACTTAATATAATAATTCACGCGTTTACATAAATAGTTATAAGAGCAATCAAGAAAAGCATTTTCTGATATAAAGAAATAAAATAATTAAAGAAATACTGATTTTAAGAATATAAAGAGATAGTAATTAATACACATCAGAAATATTACGATTTATAATGAGAGCAAATATTAGAGTTTGAGAAGTTATATTAAGAGGCGAGAAGAAAGAAAATAAAGATTATTCGCAGATATAAGATAATAAGCTTTTATAAAAGAATTAAGAAGATTATAAATAACGCGGAAGAAGCGTAAAGACTTATAAAATGAATTAAAAAGAAGAGAGAAGTATTAAGAAAGTTATTATAATTATCGCAATTAATAATAATAAAGAATAATAAAGAAATAGTGATAATAAGTTTAATAAAGAAGTTGAAGATGCTGAGAGAAAAGTTTTTCTCTTTCTCATAATTAGTAGATCTTAAGAATCTTCAACTTATAAACTTTCCCGATTTGATTTAAGTGATTATAAATATTAGTAAGAAGAAGATGATAAAGATAATACACAGAATATTAAATGATAAAGTATTAAAATTAAATGAAATTTCAAATTAAGTATTGAAGATAATAGAAGAATAATTAGTTCCTTAACTAATTACGATCTTTAACGTATTAATGCAGTTAAAATATTATCTGTTAGTCTGAAAGATAATAGTTACGCTCGTTATAAGAAAATTAAATAAGAAGAATTATAATAACTTAAAAGCATATTGATTAATCGCCTTATTAAATATAATAAAGAAATTGCTGAAACTTATAATCGCTCGCAAACTATTATATTTTATTAAAATTTATTATCTTCTTTTAAATTCTTAAATAAAGGCGAGAAAGAAGAGATTTACTGAGATAATACTTTAATTAATAATAGAGCAAGTTTATATTATATAAAGTCTTTTAAAAAGATTATAAGTTGTGTTTATATTATATATAAATATTAATGAAGTCTTTAACTATATCGTTTATAAGAGACTTATCGCAAGTCTTCGCAGTCACAGAATTTCAATCACACTTATTTGCTGAATATAAAGCTTTTTAATTAAAAGAACAATTATTATTAAAATCTTTAAAAAAGAGTTGTAATAGTTTATAACTAAAATAGAAATTTCATAAGAATCTTTAATCTCATTAATTCTTTTTCTTTTCTTTATAACGAAACTTCTAAATATAATCAACAATTTATCGTTATAAATATCTGCGATAAACTTCGTAAATAATACTCATATATTTATTTACGATTACTTAATAAAAAGAAATTGTATAGTGCTTAAATAAATTTATGAAAAATGTGTAAAATAAATAAAGAGATATGAAGTAAAATTCGTGTTAGAAAAATATAAATTAATTCACTTTACTACGCAATCAAAACGCTTTAATATAAAGATCACAATCAATATCAATAAAATATAAAAGAAGGCAAGTAAGTCTATCTAAATACTAAGAGTGCAGATCAACTCTAAACTGAAATAAGAAGCTCATTTTAAAGAAATTATAAGTAAGTTTAAATTATAAAGTCTTGTATTAAGTCGCATCTTTATATTAATATAAAGAGTCTGTTTTAAGATAACGCGATTAGTTTATATCTTCGTGATTCAACTCGCTATTATATATAACATAATAATATGATACAGCTCACAAGAAATTGAAACAGCTCGCAAAGAAATGAAGAAATTACTTAATATAATATAAGTAAAAAGTCTCAGATCAGTCTTAAAAGTATATTGAATCATACATTCTTATATTCTTAAAAAAGAGACTTAAATCTTATTAATTAGTGCTGTTATAAAAAGATATATAATAAATATAGTTAGAAGAAGAATTGATTTTAAGACGAAATAAATTATTACTAATATTTATGCACGAATAAGATTAAGAGTAGTTGAGTTTAAAATAAGAAAAAAGAATAATAAAAGAATATTCAATAAGTCTTATTCACTTTAACTTAAATCTATATTTTCAGCATAAATATAAAATCGCAAGATATTATAATAAATATTAATAGTAAATATGAAGTTCTTCTCATTTACAAGCGAGATGTATAAGATAGTAGAGAGAAGTTAGAAGATATATTAAACAGCGTATCTTAATACTCTCTCAAACACTTATATAAAACTTTCGATAATAACAAAAATTGATTGTAAAGAAATGCAAATCTATAAAGAAGTTAATAAATTAACATGCTTATTAATAATTTAGATATAAATAGAAAAGATAAATTTAAACACATTTCTAATAAATTAGAGAGTGTCGAAATATATAACACAGTATTTGTGTGAATAAAGAAGATAGACGGCAAAGTACGTCATCCACTTCTACTCTATTCACGCGGAAGATCGGGAGAATTTATTTCGAGAAGTAAACACACGCGATTACTCGCAAATGCTTATATTTCCATATAACATAAAAATAGCGGCAAGATAACTTTAATAAAGAAGTCTCCTACATTAATTTCAAATAAGACTTGATAATTAGAAATAAGATGTGATTTATCATATCTCTTTATAAATAATAGTGATTACTTAATACGCAGCAAAATCTTAAAGATCGATATAGAGCGGTAAGTTTTTATCTTTTAAAGAATTTTCTTATTTGAAATTCTATAGATTATTTCTCATAAGCTAGATATAGAGCTTGATAGATGTAAGACTAAATAATAATAATAAAGATACTATTCAAATTTTTCTTTTATAAATATATTAATATTATTAATATAAATATTTATAATTCATTATAATAGATTATAAAATACTTATCTTCAATATTCTTTATACAATTTTATGAATAACTTTTAGAAATGAAATCAATAAATATTAAGATTATTAGATAGATAATATAGAGATGAAAAGATTTATACGAAGAAGTAGAGCTAGCAGTTCTGTGAGAGAAGACACGCGCTCTCATCCGATCAATTCTATAAATCTATTTATACACAGAAAATATAATAAAAGACGCGTTAAAAAACGCGTTAAAATGCGCAAATCATTTTTCATTTAAATAACTATCTGATTCGATGAAGATAAGATTACGCAGAATTGAGAAATCTATTACTAAACTAGAAAATCAAAATTAGCAGGAAAAACTCTCAATCTTATACACAGAAATAATATATAATATCTCAAGAAAGAAATTAGTCTTTATAACTTAAATCTCTTTAAAAATAGAGATAAGAAAAATTATTATTTAAATCTTAGATAAAAAAGAGAAGATTAGAATTAATAAACTCTTAATTAAAGAGATTATAAATTAAGTTAATTAGAAATTAATAAGAATATCTTATACGCATTATATAATCGCGATAAAGAAACTTTTAAAGAAAGAAATTATATTATATGTGAAAGATAATTTAGATTATATAAAGCTTAGACGAGATTTAATATAAATAAAGTTGTTAAGCTTACTTATATAACTTAAGATAAGATTATATAAAATATTAATACGAGCGATATAAATAAGATAAGAAGAGAAAGAAAAGAAGTAACTTATATAAAAACTAAAGAATAAGAATGTTAGACTTATCTTAAATCTTAAAATTAAAAATCTTTAATAAATAAAAAGAAACGCAGAAACTAATATAATCATACACGCAATTCTAAAACTTTTCAATTTAAATTTAGTAAATAGAATTATTTAAAAAGATCTTATTTATAAAATAGAGTTTAAGTCGATTATATAATATAATTCAATTCTTTAATTATATTAATGCTTTCATTACTAGAAATACAAATACCCACTTTATATATATAAAAAGATATAATTCTGCGCATATTATATAGAATATTATTAAATTAATAAGTATGAGAAAAAGCTTAAGAGAAAGATTATATAATATAATAACTGCTTAAAGAAATATAAAGCTTAGTTTAATGACTGCTTATAAAAGAAAAGAGAATAATCTTATATAAAGAAAATATATAATAAGAAATCGAGATACTTTTAATCTTAAAATCAATAAGAGATTACTTCTATTTTCTCTTCTCTTTTCTTTTTCTTCTTCTTCTCATCAGTTTTAAATCTATTAATAAAGATTAATAGAAATGACTTTAAATTAAAGATGAAATAAAGTTAAGTAGAAGATTTATAGAAAAGAAAACTAATTTATTTAAAAGATTATTTACAAGAATCTAAGAACTATATAAAGATTGATCTTGTATTAAGCTAAGATATCTAACTTCTTCTAATTAAAGAAAATCATTAATACACACCCGAGAATATTATATATTAGAAAACATCTTTATACAAAGTCTTAAGATATTATAATATAATATTAATAAGTTAAGAAATAAGATAATAATAAAACTGCTTTAAGATTTAGAGATTGAAAAGTATAATATTCTCGCAATTTAAGAATTATAAAGAGATATATTTAATTATACTTCATATAATTTGAGATAAAACATCTTTTACAGTAGCGATTAAAGATAAAAAGATTCAAGAATTCTCACACTTATTAATAAGCGCATTTATACGAACATATAATTAGAGATATATTATTTAAAAGATCTCATCACAATTATATTAAAACTTTAAGAAATATAGATTATCGATTATATAATTAATATTCATAATATTTATAATCTTTTAAGTTAATACTTGAAATTAGAAGAAACAAAGTTTCTCAGCACTCTTTATATAATACTTAGAATGTCTGAAGAGTATATTATACTAAATGATCTGAATCTCTATTATCTTAGTTAATTAGATCTGACATATCTAATATAATATAAACTCTTAAATATACTGCTAGAAATTATATAAAAAATAGAGTTGAAACTTATTCTCTCTTTAAAAATAATAATAAGAGATTATTAAAGAGAAGATTTATATAAATAGATAATTATAAATCTCATCTTTATAATATTAATATTAAAAAATCAACTCATATAATGTTAAATAGAAGTAGAAAGAGAATAATTATCAGATCATCTTCTAATTAACACGGAATTTAAGTGATTAAATCAATCTAGAAAAGAGTTATCGAAAAGATATAGAGCGTGAAAAAAGATAGATTATAAAGTCTTTATTAAAAGTCTTTATAATTATATGAAGTCACTCGAAAGTTATATACTAAATATTAGAGAAGAGATTAATCATTTCACATACGAATTAATAAGACTTATATATGCAGTAATAGAAGACTTAATATTATAAATAAGATTATTCTCACACAGTTAAAGATTCTGAATAAAAGAATGTTAAGAGACGATAAAGAATATAAGAAAAGCACGTAGAAATTTCATTAAGAATTCATTACTCTTTATATAATAAAACTTTGTATAATAATGTAATTAAAAAGAAAAAATATTATTAAAGATAAAAAGAAAAGACTTTAGAAATGTAATATAAGAGATAGTATAGAAGTTATAAAGAATTTGAAAGATTATATAATAAGTAAGATAATAATTATAAGAATAAATCACTTAAGTATTCTTTCTCATTCTTAAATAAGAAATGTATAAAGCAAGAGACATAGAAAGTAAAGCAAAGCTCTTACACGATATCTACTTCTCTCCTTCTCTTAAAATAAATTTTACAGATATTGAAGAATATAAATATTCTTAAAGAATCTTATAATAAAAAGAGATCGCGGAAAGAGAAATTCTAAAAGCAGTTAATTATATGAGAAAAGATAAGACTTTAGAATCAAATGAAATTCTAAACAGAGTTATTTAAATTCTTATATAAAAGAAGTTAAATCTAATTAAGAGACTATTTCAGATCTATTTTATATAAGAAATTCAGTCAGATCACTTTAAAAGCGCTTATATAATAATGCTGAAAAAGTTAAATAAGAAAGACTACTTAAACTTATCAGCGTATAAATCAATTACACTACTAAACATATTAGAAAAGATCTTAAAAGCAGTGATATTTAATTAAATAAAATATATCACTGAATTATATAATCTTCTTTCGAACTTATAATATAAAGCATGCTCTTTAAAAGTAATAAAGATAGTATTATAACAGATTATAAAGAAGATATACATAATTTAAAGAAGAGAAAATAGAAGAGTTATAAATCTTCTCTCACTAAATGTAATAAAGATATTCGATAAGATCTCACACGTATAACTAGATCATAATCTAAGAAAAAGAAAAATTTCAGAGTTACTTATATAATAAGTAATAGATTTCCTTTCTAACTATTATATAAAGATAAAGATTAACGAGTTTATATTATTAGAAGCGCTAATCATAATAGAAATCTTACAAGACTTATTAATATCTCCAATTCTATATCTCTTTTATAATATCGATCTATTAAAGAAATGCGATAATATTAGATTTTATATAAGCGTAATAAGATTTGTGAATGATATTAATATCTTAATATATAGTGAAAGTACGAAGAGAAACTATTAAGTACTCACTGAAATTTATAAGAAATATACAGACTGAGCAAGAAAATACAGCTCGAAATTCT
>JAABUK010004218.1_pt1 | contig 23580 bp, 22 predicted proteins | sample 5559141 | NCBI WGS metagenome assembly JAABUK01 (sample SAMN10711869, study PRJNA513367) | rock metagenome | isolation source: Antarctica rocks | place: Antarctica: Victoria Land, Pudding Butte nord | collected 2016-01-03
ACTAACATTCTTGAAGATGCCCGTTCAGAAAAACTCCAGGCGGTGCTCAAGGTCCGGCAGCCCAATGTTCAGGAGCTAATTCGTCAATTCGAGAATTATGAAGAATCTGAGGAGGAATTATGAAGATCGAGGATCCGTAAACCCAAGCAAACCATCTTGCAGATCACCTGCACAGGCCTGGCTGAATGATAACCAAATGCGTTTCGATTGCTTTTTACTTTTGTCATTGCTTGACTTGATAAACTGTAGCACTACAAGCGTCCACCTTTCCTTGCAAATTCCGAGAACAAAAAGCAGTTCGCCGTCAATATTGCAGCGCCTGTATTACCTCTGCTACCTCCTTCACCCGTTCATCAAAGTCTGTGATAGACAATCTGGGAATCACTGCCAGCCCCTTAAAGTGATTGGCTTCAGCAGCAAGCTTTCCCACCAACATCCCTTGAACCTCCAGCATGCATTCTTTCATGTCGAGTGATTTTAAATAATCCGGTTTCGAAGCAGATAATACCTTGAGTCGTTCTTGCCGCTTCATCATATTTTGGTGGCGCTGCTCTTTCCCTTTTTGACTTTCTTCAGCTTGACTGCTCTGGAATTTTCTTAGGAAACGACGTTTATTCCCGTTTTCTGTCGTGAAATTATTTGGTCCTCTACTTGCATTGAAACTAAATTTCATGGGCAAATGAGGAATTGAGCGCAATAGATGAGTATGCGATGGCTTTGTGGAATCTGGCATGCTGGGATTTTGAAATTAGATGGCCAAGTTGCTATATACAGCTGGAACTTCGGTAATAAAAATGAATGAAACGTAATTGTATTCGAAAGTATGAGTTGTGTTAAATAACCCATGCCTCGTGATTACTTCACGATCGATCCTATTCGTCTGTAACTCCGGCATCCTCCAGCATTCACTTCTTGCTCTGGCATCCACTTCTGGTTCCTGTTACAATTTGCGGTCCTCCTGTCGATTACGTCCCCTAGTCGTGCTCCACATCTATATCTGGAGCACCTCCTCCCAATTTGGAGCACCCACCTTCCATACGATCCTTGAACTCATGTTCTTTTTGTTTTCGAGATCTGGCACCGCAATTAGCATTTGTGCGCCAGGGGTGCGCCCTCACTCTTCAAAAAAATAAGTCAGAACTACGAATTATCATTGAATTGCTACAGAGCATCTTTCTTCTTCAAATCTGGTTCCCTTGTGCTTCAATTCCCGCTCCCTTCTACCTTGATCTTGACAAGATTCACTTACTTGCATTAAGATCTATATGATTGATTAAAAAGCAAGGGTTACCAATCATCGTAATATAACTGACATACAACAGAGCTAAATTTGAAACAACTAAACATCCCAAAATCTCGAGGGTCCCCAACGTCCTCACGGCCCCTGACAGCCAGAAATTGTTTCCTCTAGAGCATCCTGAAAGTGTGCCCCCGCCTATAATGCATGACGGTTTACTCCACTACTATGTTCAGAAACATTCTTCAAAAGAATTTTCCTTCGGCAACTATGAAGACACTTTCAAGTAACCGCTATCGTCCTGCTGCTGAAAAGTCACCCGAGATCATCTTCACAGCAGACATCTTTGGCTTTGGTGCCACATTAAACAACTCACAAAACCAGAATGCCACATCAAGCAGTTCGCCCTCTGAGGAACAGCGTCAACGGCAAGATACAAGCCACACTGAAACATCAAAGGCTGCATCACGCAAATCTGCTTCAAACCGTCATGCGATATTGCAGGATCCTGTATTAACGCAGCGACTATCATCGATACATCCAGCATTTCGCCCGCGGCCAATCTCCGGCAGAGCGGGTGATGTTATTGCTCTGGACGATCGAATTGCAAGAAACGGTGGGACGACATCCACTTACGAGCAATTGCCTCACAGGCTACGAATATCGAAGCAACATCAACCTACTACTTCAGCGGAACGCGTGATAGAGCTTACGCGGACAAATGGCTATTTACTGCAAGAGTTGGCTTACTATAAAGATACTCAAGCAGCTGATATGAAGTTCTTCGAGAAAGTGACCAAGACGCATGCAGATTTGGAAGACGCATTGGAGGAAAGATCTCAGAGGCGAGCAAACGCAGAATCCACTTTACTGAGCTACTGGGGCATTGATTTTGGTGATGGCAATGTGGAAGATACTGTTTTTTAATACATGCTTTCTGTTGTTTTGTAAGATAAACAGTTGGAGACTATGATAGTAATCCAACACGCAAAACCAACTCTCTCATTGCTGGCATGATTTCTTCTTTACATCAGAAGTGGCCTCTCCAGTCTAATAAAGGTGGTAGTGTTCATGTATTCAGTGCTTCTTTCTGACAAAGTAAAATGCCACTTTCTTGTGTGTCACTTCTTCTCTCCTGGACCTCGTTTCAGGATTGTAAGCAACACGGACCATAATCACTAAAATGCCATAAGTATCACCAGCGACACATGGCGTAACAGTGAGTAAATCTTATGGTCATTCTTGCTAGAAACTATGTTGAAACCCCATCTACTGTGTACATCTTAGAGGCATAGCATCCTAAATTGAATGGCATAGTATCCATTCTCTTTCGCGGTTCTTTGGAGCTAAGCTCACGGAAAGGATTGCGGCCTGGTTCTAATATTCAGGGGTATCCAGGATAGGATGCGGCATCCATATATTACCCTGAAGTATAGATCCCCGTCTTGGAGGTATATATCTCAGATATGGCTCCATAAAGAAACGGTCATATCATTCCCCTCTGTTCTAATGGCGAAAATTAGAACTGAGCGACATATTGTCCGAGAGAAAGCCCGAAAACGAACTCAAAGCCTCTTCAGAAAGGCAAATGAATTGGCGCAGATCGCTGACGCAAACATCTACGTCGTCATAAATCGCAATGATAAATACCAAATCTACAAATCGACAGATCAGCCCGGGTGGCCTCCATCAGAACAAGAAATGGTAAGACCCCACGACGCAACGTTGCCTACAATGCTTGACAATCACAATAGGAGAAGCAATATCCTATCCCGAGGCATAAAGGTCCAGCGGACTTTGAGCCTGTAAAGCGCGAAGTCAAAAAGCAGAGAAAGAAGGAAGGAACCCAGTTTGAGGACCTGATCAGACCTGGGTTAGAAGATGGCAGTCATTCCATTGGCAATAAGCGACGCATTTTCTCCATTCCCAACCCTCCAATATTGCAGAGATCACCAATTGGAAAGTTCTCTTTCCCGCGCCAATCTTTATCGTAGATTATGTATATCTCATTTATCTGAACTATTATAAAAATCTCAAATGCAGAGTCCTACTACTGAAATCAAAAAACATCACTGACGAGCCAGTACTCATACATCCTGACTTCTATCAATTTCAGGCGACTTCTAAACTTGAAAAGTGTGCCTGGTTGATCAAAGCCTCTTCTGACCCTCTTGCACTTTGTGTTGACACGTAGGAATATAATATACCGTCTGAGCCAGAGAACCCCCAAGGAGTCAATGCCGAAGACACTGCTTCCGAGAGGAGGAAGTCGGGGTAGATAACCTTCGCACACATGTTTGTGAAGTCTACGATGAGGCGTTCTTTGAGCAGGGGCATCGTTTTGCGAGATAAAATATTAGGATGAGTCACATGATTGCGAGATGATTATTGATGGTCTGGGAATTCACACCCACATCTATTTCACAGAGGGGAGGTGTTGTTTCACGCAGGTTTTAGAGGTCGTCTTTAAGCTCAGCTAGTGCAGCCTGATGTGACGTGCATTCCACGTGTTCTAAAACGCCATTGACTGACATACGTCTGAACCTTGAATAGCATCCTTTTATTTGTCTGTGCCTTATAACATCCTCTTTCCTTGGCCCGCTGCTCTAGCTAGTAGGGATCTACCCGAAGGGAGCCCCAACCTCAAACCCCTGTCATCCAATGAACATTCATCCCAAGTGTAAAGGAATATGACATGCATCTGCGCCTCAGCTAGAATTTACACTTCCTTCCCATCAGAATCCTATTGTGTTTCAACTCTAGCTGCGTTCTCCATATGGCTAGATTACCTGCTCAGCTTCACCATCAGTGTGAGTGGAGCATTTATCCCCATACTTGTTCAACTATCATAGGCTTACCGCTACATCCAGACGATAACACTATTTAGTTTTTGTAAGCATCAAAAAGTTTCATCAAGATAGAGCGCAGCATAATACTATTTATGATTACCTATTACCCACAGACTTCTTTGCTTGCTATCCTCATTATCATTGCAGTGTCTTATCACTTGTAATCATACTTAAACTGCTTCTTTTACTTTACCAAGCCCTACACCATGTCCAGACCTATCCATTCCCCTCTTACTGTCAGTGCATCGATTTGGAAACCCTCTGACCACAACATTGACAAAATTGTTGTTTTAGGAAGAATGTGTAAGATTTTGTCTGCCTTCAGACCCCCCTTCTCTGGCATGTACCTTAGCCTCCTCGAAAGCTCTACAAGCAGCACAATTGCAACCTGTGTTGGGCGGTTGGGACAAGGTTAATCATCAGCAAGAACAACAAAAGCGAGACGAGGATTGTTTGGCAATTGACCAACTGAAGATACAACATCAAGATCTTTGTATGCAACACCAGGACCTGTGGGCAGCCTACAACCAGTGTCGAGGAGACTTGGATGTTCAGGTCCGAGAACGACAATCTCTCGATTTAGCCTTCGACATGGAGAGAACCAACCGGGCGGAGACAGAATCACGTTGCCAGGCTCTTCAAAACACCATGCAGGCATTTGAAAGCAACAAATATCAGGCAGACAAACAGCAGTTGGCCATCATCGCAAAGCTAACGGATATTGTTTACGCTTCACGAATCCTCGTTGACGTTAAAGGATCTGACTCTAAACTTAGGCAGTGAAGCTTGATCTTCCAGCCATCATGGAGGTTGTCGGACCCCCGAGGTTTTCAAGTTTACGGAGGCTCCAGTATGGTAGCAGGCGATGAATAAGCCTCGAGATGGACAATGGTCGTATCACTTGGGAACTAGAAATGATGGATTACACGATCTGCGAAACGGAAATTAGGGTCACAGATACAGAGCGCTCATGAAGCTTATTTTTCCGTATCAATTCCAACCTGCATTTTTGCGCGCTCGTCCTGTTTCCCTCTCATTATATCTATCTACATTACAATATTCCTATAACATAGCAATAGGAAAGAAAGAAACAAATCATACCCCTAGACACTTCCTTCGCCGAAGCCCGACCAGGAAACGAAATCCGTGACGGTTGCGCAGTCGCACTTGGGGCACCGGTTGCCCAAATGCTGAAATTCATGGGCGAAATACCCAATGAAGGAGTCGCAGTAAGTGCTAAGCCAGTCGAACCACCGTAGCCAGTCCAAACCATGCCTGGAGCTTCTGAGGAGCTCATTGAGGCTGTTGGAATGCCACTCAATGTAGTGCTAACATTAACCAAGTGTCGATCTGAAGGATTGAGGCTAAACGTTCTTTGGTCGCTGCCACCAAGCGCACAGTCCTGCTGATGCGATGAGCTGTAAAACCATGCTGGATTCTGAGTTGTAACCAAGTATGGGTACATCAATCTGGAGAAGTTAACGGCACTTAATACGACTTGTGCTTGACAAGGCCAGTCCAAAGTAGCTTGAGCCACAGTGTCACCGAGGTCCACCGGTGTAAACACAATGATATCGCCAATGGATGCACTTAGTTGATCCGGAGTGAACAAAGTCTTCCTGTCCTTGTCAATAACGACTTGATGAATAACTGAAGTCGAAGATATAGGCCCTGGCGCTGCTGCTAGTGGTTTCATTGTTTGCATGCTTGTATTAACGCTCGTTGAGTTCCAAGTTATATCCACTTCAAAGGACAAAGCCTTCGGCACTTTATCCGCACCGCTGAAAAGTAGGATGTCAGCTCATTCGAGTTGCAACTGATTCACTTACGAGTTGGCGATCCACACAGTCAACAATGCTAATAACTTTGATTTGTTCATGTCTTGATTTGCAAAACGAAAAAAAAAGGATGATGATCTTGAAGTCAGCAAGAATGAGAAAAAGCAGACCTTTAATGATGCCAAAACATGCCTCAAATTTTGAATGTGTGAAAGCCTGTGTTTCTGAATGTTCGAAGCGGACTTTTTGGAAGCTTCCATTTGCAGCCAGAAAGCTACCGAAAAGCAGTCGAATTTGACCGTCAGGGAAGCTTGAATTGGCTCATGGCGGTATAATGGAGCCGAAAATTGCGCAAAGCAATCAAGTAGAAGACTGACTGAGAAAGCTTATAAGAACACCACTTCTCTCTTCGATAATTCAAACAAAACCAGATCTTTGAGCTCTAATACAACCTTACAAAACAGACCGGTTGATCCGATCTTTGAACAAGCTTACTCCAAGGATCTCATATTGTCTTCAAGCAGTTTGATTCTTGTAGGAAAGCTAGCCTAGCCTAAACAAGAAACCCTCTAGTTAAGCCATGGCACAATTTGGAGCTGATCTTGAAGCGGAAAAAGCGTTTCAACAGGCAGAAGCAGCGAAGGCATCCCACGGTCTTGCGACCCCAGAGAGCACGCCAGGCCCAGATACTTCTCGCCTCGAAGCCGATAAAGCACGTCAACAGGCAGAAGCAGCAAAGGCACCCCACGGCCTTGCCACCCCGCAGAGCACGCCAGGCCCGGACACTTCTCGCCTCGAAGCTGATAAAGCACGTCAACAGGCTGGAGCATCTCAAGGTGCAGCCCCTCCGGACACATCCCCAGATGGTGCGTCAGGCGAAGGCCAGAAAAACTACACCGACGAGCAGAAGCAAGCAGTGGAACGGGTGCTGAAGTGTGGACCAAACAAGTATTATCAAATTCTCGGAGTGAACGATCCGTCCACAAAACAGGAGATCAAAAAAGCGTATAAGAAGCTCGCATTGCTTTTACACCCAGACAAGAACAAGTATGAAGGCGCTGAAGAGGCTTTTAGAAGTAGGCAAAGCTCTATTGAGTCGTTCGAAACTATTCCGGAACCCTCACTTTTACTCTATTTCATTGCAGGGCTGACTTCACAACATAGGTGTCAACACGGCAGCCAAAGCCCTCGGTGTTGAAACTGAGGAATTTAGCGAGAATGCTTACGAAGACGACGAAGATAACGGCAATCACTCAATGGAAGTCGAGCAAAGCGGACCAAAGCCAGATGACTTCTGCAAGCAAATCTATGAACAAGCTACACCTCATTTGGGGAAGCTCATGGACGATCTCGATAATAAAGCCGCCCAGCTCGAATTGGGAAAATTGAACGAGCAGATAAAGCAGCGGAATGTCAAGAACAAGCTTCCGAAGAACAATTTAGAAGACTTTCTCATTAACGTTCCCATGTTCATTGCTAATTTCAAAAACGCGAAGGGGTCCATTGAAGCGTTAAAGAAGGATCCAACTGACAACATCGCAAGAGAAAAACTCATCAAGATAAATCAGCATATGGATCTAGTGAATGAGCAGCGGGGCTACCCCAGAAAATGGCTTATTATAATTCCACCTCACCCAGACACAAATGCAGCAGGATCCGGATCTGGAACAAGCGAAGAGTCATCCAGACCGGCTGGAGACACCAAAGCCACCAAAAAAGGCGGCCAAGCTTCCACCAAAGGTGGTGTCAAAACCAAAGTCAGCGTCCCAATACCTGATGAGTCAGATGGTCGAACATCTTTTGGAAAAGTCGTGATTGTCAGAAGCGCTGGCTTTGGCTCACGGGTCATTGTCAATCGTGGAACCGATATGAACCCGTATTACGATATACATCCCGGGGCGACTTTTGGGAAAGGGGTCGCCCGACAATGGTTGAACGAGGGAACATATGGAATTGCGGATCCGCCGAATGACATTGCGGCCGGTGAGTTGAAAATCTGTGGGAGAGTCAAGGTCGCTCATACCGCAACAACACTTCTTAAGCGGGCCGAGAGACAGGGCCAGGGCCGTAATAACATTTGTTACTACTTTATCGAGGTACGGGGGGAAAGTTACTTGAGCACCAGGACAGCGCTCTCAGGGATGAAGGGGGTCAGCCCCGCCAAACTTAAACGAATTGATGCAGCGTTGGACCGCCAAACTGAGATGCTGCTCGAGGAACTGGATCAGTGCCGTGAAAACAATGAACATCCGGACACCGGAGAGAAGCTGACCAATGATGATATCAAAGATATGCCATGGTTAGCCTCCGAAGCGACACACAATAACGAGAATGAGAAAAGCGATGCGGATGATGAAGACATTGACAACTTAGTGCCTCCAGTGACAGGCCTGAAGCGTGATCCGAAGCCTACAGCACCTTCGGACACGGGGAGTGCCTCTGGGAATTCTGGAAATCCTATCGAGTCTGAGCTGTAGAGCTTGATGGTCAACTATTGATAAGTGGCAGACGGCAGCAAAGACGAAGAGTTAACTTGGTGAAGCCGCGAAGAATGTTTAGAATTTTCTGTTTCCTTCAATCAGTCCTTACCAAAGCATACATAGCTAGAATCAGAACCTACATCAATAATAGATTATTGAGATGTAACGAGTCATTTTCAGAACAGCCAGTATTACCCGTCGTAGCAAGAATTTGTAGACTTGATATGATCCTAAATAAACAGAAAAATTGAACCTCGGTACTCGGTTATGGTGAGAGTTTGGTCTAGAATCTAAGGGTGCGAATTGATTGGAGCATATCAAGTCTTGGCGAAAACATCACTAGCGTCGAGTCCTTGCAGACTTCTACTTTTAGATCTCACATCTGCAAGTTCGAGCATAGACTTCACCCACAACGCTTCATCGCAATCAGGGCTTCTGCCCATGAAACACCAGACGCCAAGTCTGAAACGTCGTCTTGACAAGCTCGACGGCGTTCCACGTCCATCAAAGAAGAGGAAGCGCTCATACACAGTCAATCCAGAGTATACGTCGACAGAACACTCCGAACGAGGGCAGAAACGAAAAGTCTCTCCCATCGATCAGCAACCTCATACGAAGCGGGCCTGTCAATCTCTTTCAGGGCACATATTCAAACGCAATAATAGAGGTAGCACCATTGGACTTGGAACGGACTTCAATGACAGAGAGAATACCGCAGTCGACGCTCAAGCTACTCAACCACAGCAGTTGACCCCAGAAGCTCTTCAGAAGGCTCAAGGCCAATACCAAAGGAAGTTCGTTCATAGCAAGGGCTCTGAGGTATGTTAAGCACGCTGTTTCGTTTTGAACGAACATGCTAAGTATGAAACAGTGGTCTTATATCATGACCTATAAAAATGGAGCACGGTCAATTTCTAGTCATTCAGAGACAAAACGAAAAGGAAGCGCAAGCCTTTTATCCTCAAAGTCCACCAAGTCTATCACGGCTTACGATACGGGATTCGATGACATACTGGAAGCACGCCATGTCGTTGAGGCAGAGGATGAGGAACCCAAGAACTGGAGTGCGCTTCACTCTTTGCTGGGAAGAGAACGCGCATCTGTGCCACCCGAGGATCATGAAATCAAGGGTATCCGGGAAGCTGTACGGCGCAGCTCCAATGAGAACAGTGTTTCGCATAGCGTGTTCCCAAGGATCTTTCCTGTGAGGAAAGTCGACACCTGCAAGACCTTGAAGGAACACTGGAACAGGCAATGGATACACTGGACTCCGCATTATGCTAATCACGATCCCAAGGTTGTACCCCCGCAACCGGATTATGCCATTGGATATCACACCAAATTATTCCCAGGCGGAGCCGTTCAAAAGCTACAAGGACTCGCAAGCCCAAGCAAAAACAAGTTGGCGTTTCCCATATTCTTTGCCGAGCTGAAGGGAGCATCGGGGACCATGAACGTGGCCAAATTACAAAACATGCACAATGGAGCCAGCGCCGTCTACAACCTTCTCAGACTACATCTGGCAATTGGTCAGGGAGATGATTACTATGATCAGGCGTGGGTGCTATCTCTTGACACCAATGGTGAAGTGTGGAGGCTTCGGTGCCATTGGGTTTCTAGAGAGGACTACACATACGACACCTACTACTCGAAGGTTCTTAGATGCTGGGCAGTGGAAGATCCTAGAGATGTTGTTATCGTGGAAGCAAGAGCTTCAATGAGAAATGTTGTGGACTGGATGCGCGAAGTTATGTTCAAAGTGTTGCACACTGCTATGGATACCTATGAGAGGACTGTCACAACTGGAGCATCCGATTCAAAGTCGTGCCTGTCTAGCTTCAAGTCACAATCACAAGATCCTAGCACATATTCAACATCTGACTATTCTTCCGTCGACGAGACACAGTTTACTGTTTTCGGGACACAGCTTAATTATGATTCGAATTCTCAGAAGTCGGAGATTCTCAAAACTTGCAGCGAATCTGTACTCGAATCTATCGAACTAGCAAGTATTCATACGTCAACAACAACCCAAGAATCTAGCCTATCCGCTCACATTCAGGAGAACATTCAAGAAAAGAATAATACAAGCAAAGAAGAGGTAAAATCATGATGAAAGAAAGAGAGAGAATCTACTTTGATCTCCTATCGCTGATGGGACAAAAGAAAAGGGTCAACTGAGCCGAAGTGCAAGCCATAGTCCCCGTTGTCATCTGTATCGCCTGTCAAATTCGCCATTACCACCCGTCAAAAGAGCCTGGTTCAACTTCTTTATCTCAGCCGGCGCTTTTTCTATTGTCTCTGTCCTACCCTCTGAATCATGCATCACTGGCGGAGCCTCAAAGGACTTGTCCAAAGCCCAGCACTTGGTTTTCCAAGGTTAGGAGATGGGCCCAAATACCACAAGACTCATCTTTACCCAGTGGACAAGACAATTATCGAGATGGATGAAAGATGGAGAAGAGCTTCGATGTTTGTAGAGATGTAAATCGAGGTTTTGGATAATAGATTTTGCAGATGTAGTGGAGACAAGGACAAAGTGGCCGATGAATGAATGGAGTAGTGATCCGAAGCTGGGTCGGTGATATCAGGCGAGAAAATGGGATGGAAGACTGCATGATGAGAATGCAAAATCCTAGGGACGTAGGCAATCGTAATTGCGCAAACACAGGAAAACGCGTTCACGTCTACAGCAAAAATCACAGATTTCGACATCTCACAGCAACGTCAATGTTCATATAATTGAGGACATTAAGCGGCAATTTTTTCGTTGACTATTGCTCTTAAAAGTATGTAGACAAACTTTTCCCTAAACGCGTGTGGAAGGCTGATGACGTTGCATAGATCGACTTTTACTTAGGACTACCGATGAACATATAACCTTCGTCAACGATTAACACTTTACTTCTTCCTATGCCTCTACATCAAATTACACATTAAGGAGGTGATTAAAACATCTTAGAACACTAAGTCTTGTCATGGTCTGCAAAGCGTGACTATTAACATTGGCCGTAATATATATATCTGTCACTCGAACTGTTGACGAATAAAGAGAAATTGTTTATAAATACATCTTCATAAACTGAAATCATAGAAGTAATTGATTTGACACCATGATGCCTTGAAATTGATGGCATGAAAGATTCGGTGAGGTTCTTGATTTCGTACTATTCAATATGAGGCGTTAGTACGTTAGGTACTATTGATTAGTCATTTTCCGGATTTGCGATGGACTACGCCAGTGTAGGCTATTACAACGAATTTGCGTTGCTGGTATAACAAACCTCAACCACTGGTACCTCAGCTTGAATAAGAAGATTTTATGTCAATGGCAGCAGCTATTCAGGATGTGCATTGAGCCCCAGCATCCCTCTGACTTACATGTGCTGACATACGTATCAATGCCACAGACCTTAAGAAACCTTCGTAGTCATGTCAACTCCGTGATCTCTCGTTTACTGGAAACCGAACCCGATAGATCGGAGCTCATATATGATGAAATAAGCGTCATGTCTGCAGAGCTTGACTCTATCATCATGTGTCATCGTGTTGGTGAACCCGAGCTCCTTCCAGACCCCACCGATGACCTGGATACGCATTCTCATGGTCACCGGGTTGCTCAACCTGCCATTCTCCCAACTGCCACCGGTAACTATACAGAAACCTCCGAGTCCTGTACCCCTCTTATCAAAGATTCCTTACAATTGCCTCACAACCAAGAACCTGCTCGCCCTATCTATGTAACACCCCTCCAACCCACCGACGACGAGCTTTCGCGCCAGCCTTCCCCGGCCGAAAATATGAATTCGAATCATCTATTCCACGATTGTGAACATCGTCAGCCTCCTCCGGATACTATATCTGTCCAAAATTCCTTCACAGGCGACACACTGCATGAACCCCGCAAGGACACCTCCGCAGTCGACCAATTGCCCAGTAATCAGGAATCTCATCGCCCCATCCTTGCTCCCACAGCTCTCCAGACTTCGTCCCACAATCAAGAACGACCTCACGGTTCCCATGATACTCAATCTCCTCAATCTCCACCTCAGGTAGATAAATCTGGCTTCTCTATCCCTTATGAGACGCAGGATGGGGTACTTCGGCTTCTCCCGACAATGGAACAGTGGTCTGATTTTCCTGCACTCCTACAGTATGCTCGAGACCTTGGTGTGGAGGAAGTCGGCATCTGCAAGGTACTTCTACCAGAAGACATAGCAAGCCTGTCGAAGCGTGTCCATCATACAAAGCAAAAGGGATACTGTTTCTGGGCTCAACCTCAAAGCAACGGCACCTTTGTCATCGAGAGAAGTGAAAAGAACGACGTTTTCGAGGCAGACTCCGAACCAGTCAATATACCATCGAAGACCGCGGCTGTGCAGCGGTTTGAGCAGCTTCTTCATGAGAAACCCGGTTTAGAGAACGTTCGATATTGCTTTGATATAGATGTACGAACAACGACAGCTCGAGAAAGTCTTGGCCTTCCCAACTCCCCCATTTGGCCTCTCAAGGGCAATCGTCTCTCTGAGACAAAGATGCGCATCCCTGGGATCCATTGGCCCTATGCTTACCAAGCCGACGATGTGTTCGGAGCGCCTTTCGTTATGCACTGCGAGGATGGGGGCCTGCTTTCCATTAACTATCTTCATGAAGGAGACAAGTATTGGGTGGCGGTGCCACCAAAACACGCCAATCTCCTTGAAGAGAAGTTCAAAGGAACAAACAGCACTTATCATCGATCAGATTGTGCACAGTTTCTACGTCACTCTGCGACATATTTTCCGACCTCTACTCTAGATAAGTGGAAGATATCCTTCAAAGTTGTTCACCAGACACGTCGAGAGGCTATCATCACTTTCTGCCGGGTCTATCATCAGGGTTTCAGCGCAGGATATACACTCGCAGAAGCTGTCAATTATGCTGATCAGGAATGGGATATTCAGGGTTATCGCGAATGTGACCCTCGAACTTGCCCTGACGGATTCATCAGAAAGAAGATGATGGAATTCCGAGATCAACACCAAGAACAATATTCAGAGAACAGTGACGACGACAACAGGAACGAGGGTAGTCCAACAGAAGAGGAGAGGGATCAAGTCCGCAACGATGAAGTCAAGGACAAATTTGCGGCTAAGAAAGAGAAAGCGCACCGAATAAAGCTGAGACAGAACCAGGCCGCAGTCGTCTCTGAAAGGCAGGCTATCTTGGGCAAAGGGGCGAAAAGAAAGCCCGGTGCTCAAGAGTCCGAGAAAACTCAGAACAAGATACCAAAGATTCAGTGCTCCTTTAAATCAAGCGTTTCTGCGTTCTTCAATCAGCTTTCACCCATCCCTAAAAATTTGATGCAACCAGCCGACATATATCAGATCTTCGCTGACCGCAGCCAGAACGAGGATGAAAACGGGATTTGGCTTCTGACTCGTCTGTTCTTTGCTATAGCCAGTCCGGATGCCTTCTACCAATTGCGCGATGCCTGTACCGCCACTCGACGCAATGAAGGCCTTCCGGTTCTTCAACCGATTAATAGTATCTCTCAGACTATACAAGCCCTCGATCACCTAGATACTACAGTCTCCATAACCTCGATCCTACGACGATATTACTTGACCTTCCTGATGGCTCACCGCAACGAACGAGAGGGACATCATCAGAGCCAAAGACCTAGACGTGTGCCAAGGACCCTAAAATATGGCTACATGAGTCGAGGCCAAGTGAGACAGACATCGGCGGACCAAGAGGTTTTTGGGCGCGCATCTTCTCTGGCCTTGGCTGATTTGATGACGGAAGCGTATCCTGATATGAAACAGACTCGAAAGCACCGAGCACCGGGTAACGAATATCAAAAAAAACTTCAATCCCTTAAAGACAGACTTCGGAGCGGACGTAATTGGCACTTGATGCAGCTACAATTTTCTCCCGGGATCCTTGCTTTGGTGCCCACACGCGGCGACTACAACATTCAGAATTACGAGTGGGTTTCCTTACTGACAGTTCTTGTCGATAGCTAATTCAAACCAGGGTCGAGAGATTACCCGTGTCTTTATTTTCATTGTTCTTGGATGTTTTAAAGGAGTTTCGTGGAGATTTCCTTTGCAAAGTCAGTGAGTTGATCTCTCAGCATATTTATGAAATCCTGTATCGAAAAGACTTGAGCCGGAAGTACGTATTCGAGAATATGGATGAGGATCATCTGAAGCAAGAACCTCTCGACTCTTCTCACTTTATTGAATTCTGCGAACTAGCGTAATGCTTTTGGTCTAGATTGCTCATATCTGGTGCGAATAAGCTGAAGAATCAAGTCTAATGTCATGTACATGCTGGCCCCTGAGTTCTTATCTTGTCTCTTTCCCTTCCTATTCATGCCCGACCGAAAAGATTTGTGTGTATTGCCGATATCTTGTCACTAGTCCGATTCACAGTGGACCGTGTCACGAACGGCTCTGCAGACGGCTTCATGGAACCTCAGAGCTATTAAGTCTTCATTAATAGAACTCAAACGACCCTAAAGTAACTCATTCTCGCCCTTGTAGATACTTATGACAACTTTCCCTGGCGGGCTGTGAAGAGAGCCAGTGATATTACAAACCGTAAAGACATGGCCAGAAGTCAATTCATCATTAACGCCAATCCAAGGAAGGGATCCAGGCGTTCAGCAAGAGATGATCAAGGGGAAAGATCAGGGAGAATTCTTATCCTAACGCCAACTCACATCGCAGTTCTGGTAGCAAAAGAAAAGTGAAAATCTGCTTCCTTTCCTAATACTTTGATTATTGCTTTATCTATAATAGAAAACGCTAACCCTTATTAACTTAGTTCCAAGCAGGGTGATCTTTACACCAAGTTTATTATTATACGAAGCTTGTGCTTCATGCCCATTGCTCATGCAATTGATTACATGAGGGGTTCCGCAATCTCCTCGCTGATGTCTCACATTGAATCCATTCTTTGCAGGCCAGTGAAGTGTGACGTTTTAGAAATTCATCGATATGTCTTCCGAATTCTCAGGAATCCCCGGTAGGGATCCGATACCTCCCAGCTGTAGTCGAGGCTTCTTGCGCACTCGAAAGTTCACTTGATCATCAGACTTTCGTCTCTTTAGAGCCGTTGAATTCTGATGAAGCGAATTTGGAAAACATGTTTTGCAAGATCGATGCTGCAAGTCCCTGTGATAAGCTGTTCCGAATTGGGCCTCGAGCTTTTGTTGATCTTTAAACCACTGCATATTCTGAGGGAAGGCACTAATCTTTCGTCGTCCTTGTGTAACACTTTGTACATAGATGGTCATCATTTCTGTTGGATGACGGACGAAAAAGTCAATGTTCTTTTGATACCGATGACACGAGATACACAGATCCAGATCACCCCCATAGTATCCTAAGGCCTCAACGTCAGTGACAAAGACCAAGCTGAATTTATGACATCGCGTCAATAAGTCAACAACGGCTTTACCCTGAAGGCGACATCTTATTGTACCACGACAATGATATCGGCCTTCTCGGATGAATTCTGGAACGTTGCTTAGCTCAAAATAGAATGCAGAGACGATCAATGCATGAAGAGTTTTTTCACAATCTTCAATACTTCGTGGCTGTATATGCACACTCTTTCGCAGCTCATCCATGCGATCAATGTTGTCAATTGCCGGTTCGTCGCTGGGCAGGAAGACATTCAATCGGATATAATCTTCTTGATTTCTCTCGTCCAAAGAGTTCATGAGTTCTTCCCATATCTTTTGGCCGTTAAAGGAAGACATGTAAGATCGCCAAAGTCGAGGAACATATCCGTCGAGAATCACATGGCGAAAGTCAATAGCCCTTGGGGATACTGAAGCCCTCTGGGTACCTGTGCCAAGGGATACAACAATGTCAGGTTTGAGAAGAGACGGATCGTTCCGTAGGCGTTCCGACAACGCAGGCCTGACAGGATTGTTGTGTCCGCTCATCCCACCATCCTGAACAGGTCCGGAGGCCTTGATATGTGCTGATCGGTAGAAACTATTCCGAGTCAGTCATGCTTCGCTGTACAGCTCCGAAGACCCACTCACACGGGTGCAGCCGAAGTACCTCGACCACTATACGATCAGTCACCGAACTTATTGAAAGATGTGAGACTTACGCTTCCCAGATACACGGCTCATCCTCGATTGCCTCCGGGCGAATGTGCATATATCCTAGTTTGTTGTTCAGTCTTTCGCCCTTTAGGCACGAGACCCATTCTTACCACACGTTTCTTTTCTTGTGCCCGATCCATTGTAGTTCGTGAAAATGATCGGAGAGGCTTTGCCAATTGTAGCAGCGACGACACCAACTTTGGTAGCAAGAATGCCCGGTTGATAGCCAAACATTCGATCGTCAATTCCCAAGTTTTCCTTTAGATAATCTTCGAGGATAGTAACATCATAATGGCCATCCGAATACCAACCCTTCAAGAAGAGACGAAGCTTTGTGATGATGTTTCTTCGCCCTTGAGGTCGTTCAAAAAGTTTCCGGGCTAGCGTATCAAATATCTGAACACATTGAGCGACTGGCACGCAGCGTAGGAACAGAATGCAGACAATGAGGCCCCCTGTTTCATTATTATAATTAAACACGTCTTGAGATCTGAAAGAGAGCTTACCAACACTAGTGCCAAATGCAATGTCAAACAAGTCTTGAAGTTCCAATTCCGGTCCCATGATATCTTGAATTATGGCCAATTTTTCTAAGGGTATAACGCCACGCGTGCCTCCTCCATCAATACTTATAATCCGGTCACCGGCAGAGAATGGTTTGAGTCTGACGGTGCGATTTCCGAAATGACATAAGAGACAAGTACCAATATGATATTGACATTCCATGATAGGCATCTCATCTCCATAAATTCGGACGCAGACATCACAGAGAGCGTGTCCGCAGGAAAGTGTATTTTCCGGCTTCCGTCGAAGGCAACAGAGGCAAGTGTTATTGCTCTTAAGTTGCGACCAGGATATGCCAATGCTGCCAGCCTTCTCTTGATGCATCTGTGCCGCGGTCTTGCCGGACGATATCATATCCGAGAAAAACGTGACCAGATGCTTCTCTATGCACTGTTCCTGCTCCTTAGCCTCCTCCTTGGCCAGGTGCTCAGCAAAGGATCGCTCCATAAATGAGCCCATAAGTGACTTGAAGCACGAGCGATGATAGATGGCTTCATACAAAGTCTTCGGATTAAATTCTAATCGTCCATTCAGCTCATGATCTGTTGACTGCATAGGAAAGGCCTTACTGTGCATCCCCGGAGGGTACGCGTCTAATAAAATGCTTGAAGCAATAAAGCCCGTCAAGGCATCGTAAGATAATTTGTACCGGGTTCCAAGTCGTAAGAATGAGGTTACATGATCGGTATGGTCTGACCCGACTTCATTATTTTCTCGGCTTGCGATAACAAAGTTGAAAGGCTGAAGGATAGAGGCGGCTGTATGCGATACAGCCATTTGAAAGAATTTATTCAGATGTATGGCGGAGTAGAGACACCCATTGCTTTGTCGAACTTGACGCATTTCATCCATCTGCCTCCGCAGTAATTCTTGTAGCCGTCGAAAACGTGCTAATGGGGATATCTGCTCGTCTGCCAAATGCAGTACAGTGATGGAAGAGTAGAAGTTCCTTAGGACCTTCTGCTGCAGGCTGGATTGAGAATCTTCCATCTCAAGGAGATCATATGTAGGACTTGGACTGGCTTCGTCACCTCGTTTGACAATGACAACTCTTGGTCTTGTTTGCTTGAACAGAGTTGATCCGCTGCCAGCAGCGGCCCATGCTTTCAAACGATCCACGACACTCTCAAAGTTGATGAAATCGTCGGCGAAAATGCACAGTACATCGGCGAACAGACAAAAAAGTCGGCCATACAAGATATCATAGATATTGTGCACCGTTGTGGCTTTGGCCCATCTAATAGGAGATGCCTCGGTTTCGTGGCAGGAGGTGTTGTTCACTACCGATGGAATCGTCACAGACGGGTCGCTTTCGGCAAAGAGCACAGGGTGATCGGAGTAGAGGCTTCTGTTATCGACTCGCAGAGTGACAATGCCATCATGAGAACCTTTCTTGATTTGTTTGGGGAAAAGCTCTCGGAGGGCAAGGTTCTTTGCTTTCCGACCTATAAATAAAAGAATAGATGGTTGCTGAGATACTGGATTAGTCAGCTCCCCCACGATTCTGGTCATGCGGCCTGGATTTATAAGCGCAAGCTCTTTCTCGCTTGTCACCTGTAACCATTCAAGATGCTTGCAAATGGTCATAATTGGTTGATGCGCAAAAGAAGTGAGGTTTGTGTATGCTTCAGAAAGAGAGAGATCGCTGTTGGCTTTTTATATGTCTAAAGCCATCCAATAATTGATGCTTCTTTGCAATCCACTTCTGGCTGCCGAGGCAGAGGACCTCTTGTTTGGCAACTTGACGATTAGTTAGATGGGTGCTTGGCCTGAAATACTATAGGTGCTGTTGACATGATCCGGGATGGAGACTCTACCGACTGGTAAGTTACAAATATTTCCACAAAAAAGTTGCCAGATCCTCTGTTACGTGGCCCCCATGATTGTAAGAAGAAAACGACTTGCTCGACCTTCCACCTCGCGATTATCCAGATTAAGTGGCTTGAGGCTGTGATTGATGTTTGTCCAGTAGACAGAAGCGAAAGCAATGAATTCCATTATTTGGAGGAAGTTTACAAATAAATCAAGGCATGTTACGAGCACGACAGTAAAGATATAAACAACGCATGCGCTTCGCCCCATCAACTCCGTCTCCTCTTTCCCTGCCCGGTAAACACCGGTTGCAACACAGCTGTCTTGACTTCGGCTTCCTCATCACCGTAAGAGGAGCAAGTCTCCGATCTGCTCTGTGATTGGTTCTGGAAATCCGTCGACAAGTTCTTAAGCACTAGCTTTCCGTGCTGCAGCTCGTTGGTTGTGCGTTGTAATTCCTGCTGCAAGGTTCTCACTTCCGAGTTCTTGCTCTCCAGTTCTAATTCCATGCTTTGCTGTTCATGCAAAAACGCGCCGACACCCATACTTTCAGGTAGGCCAATGCTCAAACTCCCTTCGTTCGAAAACTCAAGTTTGTTTAGAAATCCAGTCAGCTTCTCCAGACACCTTTCCGTCACTTCGTGACACTTGAACTCATGTTTCAGTGACTGAATGGTGAGAGCGTGCTCCTTGTTCTCCGCTTCAAGAGTCGCTTGTTGAGTATTCAGATCTTGCTGAAGATTGGCGGCGGCTTGTTTTGACGAATTTGTGACTTCAGCCAACCTTTTCTGGTCATGTTGGAGGGTTCTTATACGGAGTTCGTTGAGCTGGTTTACGTGACCGTTACGGAACAGTTGATCGTTCAGGATGGTGTTTTGAGTCTGAAGGATGTTGATTTCCCTGCGAAGCTTTTGGTCGGAAAACCATTCAACCCCACATGATGTGCAAATTGATGCACCGATCTATTACCACTGTCAGACTTGATAAGTATGAGTGGAGAAGGGAGTCTCTACCACTCTGGGTGTCTGATATACTGAGTTCGTTGGCTCGCGTTCCGATGTCATGGTTGCTATGATGCAGCTTTATTCAGTGGAGCTGATGATATATGAGAATTGACGAAGGCTTAACGCTTTGCTGTTTTGCTGTGGATCTGTTACTATGTAAATAATTCAGATCATGATAACATACACTTGGGAAAGACGCTGCATTCAAGGAGTGCTTTATATTAAACACGGCATAGTGAATAGGTTGTTAAGAATCCTTGTGGCAAAGTCCCAAGTGCTGTGCCTGACTAGCATCGGACTTAGACCGCTTGATTGGTAGAGGAGACGGAAGTTCATGCTTACATGAACAGCTTGGGCCTCAAGTTTCTCAAGCATGTGTGGGGCATAGGGATCCATGGCGCATAGAATCCCAAGGTGCTCGGAGATTCAAGTGGCACATCAACGTGGTGTAGGGATTCAAGGTGTGTAGAGCTAAGGAGCATGAACATCCATTATTGTGGGAAATGTACGCGTGGATCAATGCATCCATATGCACGTAAACCACCCATGGTGCGTAAGGATTCAGGATCCGCACAGACCCTTTGACTCACCGCTAAAGCAACAGCTACCATTTTCGCTACACCCAACAATCGAAATTTGATGCTTTGGAAAGGCTATTAAACGAAGTTAAGTTCATAGAGATAATCTTATCACAACTCTCTCTCGCTACTTGAGATGAATTCTATAAAGGAAGAGCCTTTTTCTGAGGATCAATGGGATCAATTTGTCAAGAACTTTGAGAACCAACCGGAAGCGTATTTCCCAACCTATGAAGCGAGCACATTCGATCAGACTGATGTATCTTTGGACTCCACAATCGACAAGGTTTACCCTGAAGTAAGCGGTCAACCAGTGCATAGTATCAAACCCGAACAGGTCGATTTACATCAGGGATTCGGCTGGACCTCGGTGAACACAGCCGAACAACCGTTTGAGATACCGGCAGATAACATACCGAACCTTGATCTTGATGAAATACGGTCAGAATTGAAGGAAATAAAAGTGTTGTACGTGCATCATGCTCTTCTAAGGTAACACAATTGACATTATGACAGGCTGGAAGACAATTCAAGGTATTTTGACCCAAATCAAGTCAGTAAATGTACATTAACTTTGAGAAAAGACAGATCGATCGACTCAATCAGCATCTTGCTGCCTTGCATCCGTTTTTTAAAGCAATGAGGACAACGTTGAAAGTATTAACAGAACACGTAGACCGCCAATGGGAGGTCAAAACGCCTACGCCTACCTCTTCAACCGGCATGCGACTAGCATAACTACGCCCGAACATGAGGATCGTAACAGTGCATGTATTGGTTGTTATTAAGTAGGGGGTAGCAAGGACGGAATGTTCTTGGACACCAAATAGATTGTCGTAGCGCGCAGTTTCTGCGCCATAACTAGTGCTTTTTGGGCAAGCTCACACTTTATCTCGCTAGAGCCATTAAATCACATGAAATTGAAAAGCTTTCACAATTCAGTTGTTTACTTTTAAAATGATTGTTAACGGAAACCATGACGTTAGGGCTAGCTTAAGTTCGACTTTCTGCAAAGCGGTTAGAGCGGTTATTATCAGCCCAGTTCATGAAAGGTTGGAATAGCCGAGCCGGGGCCGGAAATTTTTCTTGGCATCGGGCCGAACTTTATAATTGGCGGAAAATTCCGGGGCAATTCGAACCCGATGCTCAGCATATGCTAATCGTATGCCAGGCCGTCGCCCGTAGGTACTTCATATGCTCTGCATATGCCTTGCTAATATTTCTCTTAGGCCCCCCCCAAACAAACGCCCAAAGAAAGCCGCTGCTGGAGGCAAAGGCAAGGGCACAGGTAAGCATGGCATAAGCGTCGCATATGCCACGCTAACGCATCACACAGCCACACGCCGCTCTCGCCGTATCGCCGCAAAGTGAAATTGGCCTCAATGCTTTGCTCATGCAAAGCATATGCGCTTCCCTTCGGCTGGTTCTTCTGTGGTTTGAGATTTTGTGTGATTTGAGATTTTGTAACTTCTGCTTCTGCTACGCATATGCGTAGTATAGTCTGTATCAACAATATCAAATCTTGACCCGGTGTTGAAATGTTTTTGAATTCATGCTTAGCATATGCACATAGTTGAGCTGAGGCCGGCGAAAAAGAAAAAAATTTCCGGCCCCGGCTCGGCTATTCCACGCTGTAACTACTTACCTTATGAATAATTCTCTACGTACGACTTCCCACCGGCCCTTTCAGATATATAGTTGACCCTGAAGGCCTTCCCCCTCCGCAATGCTTCGCTCTGTAATCATCGCTATCAATATCTCCGATCAACGATTCCTCCAAAGACAGCTGAAGCTCGAGGCTCATTTGCCGTAACAACTGTTAAAGGTATTTCTTCCTGCCGATGTTCTGCCCGAAAAGGTGAACGTTAAAGCTCATATCGATCACATTTTTGCTCAGAATGGGATGTTCTGCGATAACGGTGAATGTTTTCCAACCCTCGTCCCATCCACATGCACCCTATCGAAAACGAATTCAGCGCTCAGGGTCGACTAAGTCGAGATGAACCGTGCGGCCTTGCAGACCGTCTTCGTTGAGTTGGCAAAGATCTCGATGAGTAACTCGTTTGGGAATGGACCAGCCATTGCTCAACAATTTTTTCTTGCCGTCTCGTTGGCCGTCGTAGGTCATTTTCGAAGTCGACTGAGAAATGAAAAAGAGAAGCCAGTGGTCCAAGAAAGAATGATACCATGGAGCTCCATTTACGGATGCTTTCATGAACATCCAAAAGCTGTTATCCTGAGCCACTACAAAGGGTCATGACAGCGCCGCTGTTCTTCAAAACAAGTCTCCAATACAAGTCATTCACTGGACAACTTGGCCCCAAAATGAAAATTCCCTGTCAGATCACGGTTTTGGTCCTTGCGGCTCTGGTAGCTGCGACTCCATTCAACTGCCCACCCGCTGCTACTGTGACTGTGACTCTTCGGGAAGGGAACTCCACCTCAACTTCAAAGGTTGTTTCAGTCACAAGTGCTCCAGACGTCAAAAGTACTACAAACACCGATAATTCAAACAGTCACATGACAATTTCATTGACCAATGTGTATGGAACTCAATTGTCTCTCTCGTTTGCTTCAAATGCTGGTGGCCCGTCCCCAATAGATAATCCATCCGCCACCATACTCTCTAACGCCTCACCTACCCAGTACACTTTTCCAACTGGATGGGCAGGAAGAATATATGTTGGCCCAAATCTTAACCCGGACGGCAGCAAAATTGAAGGCAGCTATACAGGTCCACCAGATATTGATGTTAGTTATGTCGATGGTTACTCTGTGCCCATTACATGCTCTTCAGAGGGCACAGCAGTCTCTGGTTGCAACATTAATCTATTTAAGCAGTCAGGCATCACATGCAATAATCAAGTCGACGGCCCTGTCTGTTTAAACTCCGCTCAAAGTGTTGCTGATGGACCCGCTCCACCTTTTTTTGCAGCTTGCGCAGGGGCTGCGTACACCTATCCTAATGATAACGACGCAAATGTAAGCAATCTCGGGAGTAACGTGGTTTTTTGTTGCATCGGCACATCATGCAAAGCACCCTCACGCCAATCATCTAAACGAGGAACTCCACAACACGATCCAGAAGTTCAAAGACAAAGTGCCTCTTCACCGTTTGTACTTCCATTCGCGCGCAAACGCATCGTCATTACTCCCAATTCTCGAATC
>JAABUK010004219.1_pt1 | contig 23577 bp, 20 predicted proteins | sample 5559141 | NCBI WGS metagenome assembly JAABUK01 (sample SAMN10711869, study PRJNA513367) | rock metagenome | isolation source: Antarctica rocks | place: Antarctica: Victoria Land, Pudding Butte nord | collected 2016-01-03
TGCGCACCCTCAAGCGCTTCCGCATCCTCTCCTGCACCTACAGAAACCGCCGCAAGCGCTTTGGCTTGAGACTCAACCTCCTCGCTGCCATCACCAACCTCCACAAATGACTTTTGCAAGAGGTCTACTCATGCGTTTGCCCTGGGATCAGGCCCAGCTGCAAGTACTTGGGCCAGTGCTCTCAGGCGGCTGGAGGCTTGGCCTCGTCGCTGCTTTCCACGCTGCTCTTGTCCTCGGGGCGCTCAACCGTGGAGGTACGCGCCAGCAGGCTGCCCAGCGCACCCACAGCCGCCCCGCCCAGGGCGCTCAGCGGATCGGGGATGCTGCGGCCCTCGTAGGCCAGTAAGATCACGCCGCTGATGGTGATCAGGCCAAACAATCCAATAAAGGCGACCACCATCTGAACCGTCAGGCGATCCGTGCTCATAAGGAACCTCGTCTTGATAAGGAGCCTGCCTCCAAGCGCGGCGCAAGTACTTGCACACGCCTGGAGGCGGCAATCAGGGGCGCTCGATGCCGAACTGGTAGAGCTTGTCCATGAAGCCCGCCCACAGCCGCGCGTTGTCCGGGCGCAGATAGTGGATGTGGAACAGGCTGCCGCCCCAGAGCGAGAACTGGTTCAGGCGCTCGAAGGGAGACAGGAAGGAAGCGGGCTCGGGGAACAGCCCGGCCAGGCGGTGGCACAGGGCCAGGCACTGGTCGCCGAAGCCGCCCTCGTAATCCGCGGCCCGGCTCAGCAGCTCGCGAGCCTGAGGGTGCGACAGGGCGCGCAGCATGGCCGGCTGCGAGGTGAGGCTGACCTCCCACTCGTGGCTGGCCAGCGCCCTTCCTCGCGGACAGAGCAGGTGCCCGGCTCCCACCTGGCGCAGCATCTTCTCGTAGGCCGGGTGCACCTCGGGGCACAGGTGCCCGATCAAGTGGTGCGGCTCCCGCCAGTCGCAGGAGCCATCCAGGTGCGCGAGCAGGCCGCCCACGTCCGTCACCGAGTCGTCGTCCACGCGCAAGAACCAGCGCGCGTTTCCCAGGTCGCGCAGCGTCATGGCGTGGTAGGACGCGTAAATCTTGCGCGCCGGATGGTCGCTCTCGCCATTGAGCACGATGACCTGCTCAACCCCGTCCCAGCCGCCCTCCTCGACCTCGAAGGTGCCGGCCAGTAGCACCACGCGCACGCGAGCGCGCCCGATGTTGAGCAGGCCAAAGCGCCGGAACATCTCCAGGCGCTCCAGCCAACGCCCCTCGGGGTGCACCGGCACCAGCACCTCCAGGTCGAAGACCTCGCCCGCCTGGCTCGTGCTCCCGCTGCTCCCGACCTCCCGATGGATGCTTCTCGGGCTGCAGCGGCTGTTCGGGAATCGCAAAGCGCTGGGCGCGACCGAAGCAGCTCGCTCCGTAGTCTGTTGCATCTTCTATTCAACTCCTCTTTTGCGCGTATCCTGTGGAATCACACGCATCACTGAAACCTCTTTAGATTCTGTGGAATGCTCTGAGCAGGCACAAGGCAGCCGTCTAAAAGCCGTTCAATAACCGTCTAAAATTTTTGCTGCCGCGCCTCCACAAGTACTTGCGGAGGCGCGCGGCAGGCTCATGTCGCCCCGCCTTCAACCGCGCAGGGCGAGACGGGCGTTGATACCTTCGCGGTCGAGGAGGTCCAGGCGCAAGGCCTCGTAGGTCAGCGCGTCCGGCTCGACGGGGAAGCCGTTGTATCCCAGGGCGACGGCGATCTGATGCCCGTGCCTCGTGTTCCAGGAGCCCGAGCCGTAGGTGGCGTGCAGGGCGTGGCCGTAGCGCCAGTTGCTCAGCCGCAGGCCCTCGTAGCCCAGGCGCCGCAGCCGCACGCTGGTGACCATCTCGTCGCCTCCATACTCGCTCAGCGACTCTTCGAGCCCGCCCATGCGAGCGAAGGCCGCGTGCGAGATGGCCCAGCAGCAGCCCGCGATGCCTGGAGCCTCGGGAGCTTCTTGAGGGGCTTGCGAGGCGTTCAGGCTGTGGCCCCCGAAGTTGTTTCCGAAGTCGCCCAGGTGATCGCCGCCGTAGATCGCGCCGACCTGAGGGTCGCGGGCCAGGCGCAGCAGGCGGGCGAGCAGGCCGGGCGCGTTGAGCACCACGTCGTCGTTGATGATCAGCAGCACCTGGCCCTGGCTCTTCATGGCCGCGCGGTTGATGGCCTCCTCGTAGGAGAAGGGCTCCTGGCGATACTCGGCCACCACGCCGGGCAGGGGGCAGGCGCCCTCGCCGTTCCAGGCCCACACGAACTCGACGGGCGCCCGGTGCTCCTCAAGTACTTGCGAGGACAGGACGGAGCGCCTCATCCTCTGCGCCAGGTGCGGCGAGCGCGTGGGGCACAAAACCGAGACCATCGGAATCCAGGACGGCGGAACTGAAGGCCGGACGCGCGCCTGAGCCTTCGGGCTCTGCCCTGAGCCACCCTCGCGCGATAGCTGCGTGCCCAGAGGTGAGAGCAGGGGCCACAGAGCGCGCACCTGCTCGTGCTCGAACCGCTGGCGCTCGATCTCGGTGCGGTGCGGCGGGCGGTGGATGGGCTCGTGCAGCAGGTTCAGGCCGCGCGCTTCGTTGGCGTGCAGGGCGTCCAAGTCCTGGTAAGTCCCGGCTTCGACCATGCTCAGGCCGCTGCTCAGGCTCAGGTAGGGCGGCGCGTAAGGATTGGGCGAGCGGGGGCCGGAGCTTGGAAGGCTCAAGGCGGCGGCGTAATCGAGGTCGCTGGGCGTGCGATCCAGCTCGTACTGCAGGCGGAGGAAGCGGCGCGTCCACTCGATGTGCTCGAAGCCCCAGCCGCTCAGCCTGGTGTCAAGGAAGCCCAGATCCTCCAGGAACCGGCGCGAGATCACGCTGCACTGGGCCGAGACGTGCAGCGAGCGCCACGGGTCCTGGGGGGTGCCGCTTCCGCCCACCAAGTACTTGCGGACGAAGGGCGAGAGGTAGTTGGCGTGCCCATGCAGCCGCGCGGCTTCGATCCAAGCCCCTTCCCAGCCGTCCTCAGCGGGCCAGCAGTCGTCTTCGAGCAGCACGATGGGGTCGCAGTGGGTCTGGCGCAGCAGGTAGAAGAGCGCCCGGTTCTTGTTCCACGCGCAGCCTCCGTTGCGCCCGGTGACGACCGGAATGCCGCACTCGCGCGCCCAGGCCGAGCTGCCATCCGAGCTGCCGTCGTTGGCGATGACAAGGTGGAAGGGCGACTTGGTGTGGCGCTCGACGGACTCGACGCACCCTTGCAAGGCCGCGAGGCGGTTGTAGGTCACCACGCCGATGCCCAGGCCCGACCCGGCCCTCGCGGGCCGAGGATCCGCCCGCCATCCGCGCTCCAGCCCGGCAAGCGCAGAGACGATTTCCACATCGGGAGCACCGCCTTGCGTCTGATTTGTCCCCAGACCATCTTCTAAGCTGTTCATCAAATAGCGTCCTTCGTTCTAAATCAAGTACTTGCAGCGGAGCGCGGGGGCTCCACGTTGGATGCCCCGCGTTATCGTCGAGCGGCGGGGATGGTAAGGGATCTGGAGCTGATGCGGTCAGGCGTCCTGGCACCAAGTGCCGCCCCAGCGGTGGACGGCGTAGGCATCGGGAAAGGAGCCGTGGCGCTGCTCCCACTGCGACCAGTGGCAGGGGTAGAAAGCGGCAGTGGTATTACCGGGAGCCGGCTTCAGGCAGTGACTTCGAGCAGGCGGTCGATAAAGGCGGCGTGGTTGGGTAGATCGGGCGCGATGAGGTGGATGTGGTGCTTCTCGCCTCCGAAGGGGCTGAAGTCGAGTATGGCGGGGCCGGCGTCGATAAAGGAGCACTGCGCGGGGCTAATGCCCGCCAGCCGGCAGCAGATGGCCAGCGCGATGTCGCCCCAGCTCCCCATGAACTGTGAGGCGCGCCGCAGGATCTCGCGTGAGCGAGGCTCGGACAGAGCACGCAGCATGGCCGCCTGCGACGTGGCCGAGACCTCCCAATCCTGCAGGAAGTGCTTGGAGAGGATGTGCGAGCCGCCCACCTCGTGGAGCCACTGCGGGAACGGCTCTGGCAGATGCCCAGGAGCCACCTGCGAAGCATTCAGGTGCTGCGGCTCGCGCCAGGAGTAGGAGTCATCCAGACTCGCCACCAGAGCGCCCACGTCGGTCGAGGAGTCGTCGTCCACGCGCAGGAACCAGCGCGAGCGCCCGATGTCCCCCAGCCCCAGGTTGAGGTAGTAGGAGTAGATCTTGGCCGCGGCATCATCCGTGTCGCATGGCACTACAACCACTTCTTCCGCGGGCCAGCCCTCGTCGAGCCCGGCCTCGCTCTGCGTCCCGGCCAGCAGCACCAGGCGGGCCTTGACGCCGCTCGTGTTGAGCAACCCGGCCTGGCGGAAGAACTCCAGGCGCTTACGCCACTTGCCCTCCAGGAAGACGGGCAGGCAGATTTCCAAATCGAATGGTTCCATCATAGGTAAAGCCTTAATAAATAAGTGGAGGCACAGGTGCGGCTAAAGGTGCGGCTTGATCGAGCTGCGGCAGTAGTTGGCGGCTCGAACTCGGCGCCTCGGGCGCTGCAAGTACTTGAGGAAGCGATTGCAGCAGCTCGTAGCGCAGGATGTCGGCGCGGTGGCCCGTGTTGGAGTGAGCATCGTAGAGCGCCTGGTTGTGGAGGGGCGGAACGTTATCAAGAGTCCACAGGCGGAAGCGCCACTCGGGGTGGTGGCGCTTCCATGTGTCGATGTTGTCAACCGCTTCGGGTGGCAGGGGATCATTACCGATCCAGGTGTGGTGAATAATTTTTGGAATCTTGATAGCGACCCCCATCGGCAGGCTGCACTTGCTCCATTCCAGGAGAGGCGGCTTCAGAAGCGGCCTCGCCACTGGCCTCGCGAAGCCAGTTGGTGAAGGCCAGGTGGCTCTCCTCTTGGTCGGGGGCGATGCCGTGGATGTAGTGCTTCTCGCCGTAGAACAGGCTGAATTCGTCGTAGGCGGGACCGTCGGCGAGGAAGGGGCAGTGGGCGGGGCTCAGGCCGGCCAGCCGGCAGCACACGGCCAGCCCGATGTCGCCCCAGTTGCCCTGCATCATCGAGGCGCGCCGCAGGATCTCGCGCGAGCGGGGATCGCACAGAGCCCGCAGCATAGCAGCCTGCGAGGTGGCCGAGACCTCCCAGTCGTGCAGGAAGTGCTTGGAGACCAAGTGCGGGCAGCGCAGATCGTAGAGCCACCCGGCGAAGGGTTGGGCCAGGTGGGCGCTGCGCACAGCCGAGGCGATCAGGTGCTGCGGCTCGCGCCACGAGTAGCTCCTGTCCAGGCTGCTGACCAGGCCAGCGACATTGGTCGAGGAGTCGTCGTCCAGGCGCAGGAACCAGCGCGAGCGCCCGATCTCCGCCAGCCCTATGTTCAGGTAGTAGAGGTAGATCTTGGCCGCAGCCTCGTCGGTGTGGGCGGGCATGACGGCCACCTCGTCCACAGGCCACCCTTCGCCCAGGCCCGGCTCGCTCTGCGTCCCGGCCAGGATCACCAGGCGGGTCTTGACGCTGCGTGTGTTGAAAAGCCCGGCCTGGCGGAAGAACTCCAGGCGCTTGCGCCACTTGCCCTCCAGGAAGACAGGCAGGCAGATTTCTAAATCGAATAGTTCCATCGTAGATAAAGCCTCGATAAATAGGGTGAGGCCGAAGTGCGGCTAAAGATGCGGCTTGATCGAGTTGCGGTAGTAGTTGGCAGCTCGAACTCGGCGCCTCGGGCGCTGCAAGTACTTGGGGAAGTGATTGCAGCACCCGAGGCGCGAATTGGATCACGAGAGCGGAGGCGGGATACTCAGGAGGAGGTTGTTGTCGTCATCAGCACTGTTGTGCTCCGACTCAATTGGACAATGGAACATACCACGCGTTGACTTTAGATTCCCAACTTAGCAGCCTTGTGCTCTTTTCAACCGTAGCACAGCTGTCAAGCTCATACCGCAAACTAACAACATATCCTTTATCAAGAAGTTTCCAGTACGTCGCTTGCCATGGAATCTGGGTGCTCCACTTTGCTGTCTTAGTATCAACTTGATACCCTCGATCAATCTCAAGAGATAAGCATTCTTCAACCAGATCACGATTAGCAGAAGCGATTTCTACTGTACCCTCTCCATCGCGACTCTCAACGATATACAAGTCCCACTGTGGCTTGGATAAATCTTCCCATAATGCACCTCCCTTCAAAGTCAAGCCGTAGTACAAAGAGGCTTCGCCTCGGAGAGCAGCCGCGACCTGTTCTGTAGTTGGAGTGAAGTCACAGCTGCTGCCCTGAACGCAAGCTGATAAATAATTGTGTTGGAACAACTTGTTCAGCAAAGACATCAGCTCTTGGTGATGAAGACCATGAGATTCCCTGTTGAAATGCAACTCGATGTTCTCGGAGACGAGTATGCTGATAGGATATTTAAGCTCCACCACAGAGGTCAGTAGCCAGTATGCAGCGTTGTCCATGATCATTTGTGCTCATCCTCTTCCTACCAGCCAAAACATTAGTGGTACTGTATGCCACAACTACACCCTAGTTTCACACCACCTGGCACATCCTGGCATGTGGGGCAACATACAATGGACGCGATATACGTTCCTCCGGCTTTAACAGCGACGTGCACGCCAATGCCAACACAGGGGCCCCTTCTAGTAGAGGCTGGTTTCTCGGTTCTTATATCACGGTGCCCCGTTCCACTCTTCACAGTCTTAAATGCCGAGTTGATAGCACTTTGGCAAGTGTTGCCTGAGTAGTAGTACTCTGACGGCAGCGAGGATGGCTTCTTGTATCCAGGATAATCCTTCGTACAACTTTTAGGCCCATCAGAATGTGGCGACGTGCGCGGTGCAGGATTTGGGAGAGGCAACGGTTGAGGCACAGGTGGTGAAGTTGGTTCCTTTTTGCGTTTTTGGCGACGGGGGCGTCCTGCCGTGATGGGGCGGTTTGGTCTTGTTTGCACCCGTTCTCTTTCCACGGGGGGCGCTGGTGTCTGCTTGAACGGGTTAAGTCTGTCGGCCAACTCTTGTGTGAGTTCCCACGCTCTGTCGCGGCAAGCAGGAATAGACAGACAAGTTATTACCGAGACGCCAAAAGCTAACGCCGCTGCCTCAAGAGCCGATATAGCAATTCCACCTATAATTACGGCAGGCACAACCAACCCTGAAGGATCAGTTGCATTCAGTGGATTGTTCCCGACGTAGCCATACAAGTTCCAGTCACCGCCCGCGAACCCGATAGGATCAGCACTCATCCAGCGTCCAGAGTGGGTATCGAGATACCGCTGCTGGATGTAGCTACGCCCCTCCTCATCCTGGAAGTAGCCGACCTGCCCGCCGAACCTGTGCGGGTTGAAGCTGCTGCCAAGTACTTGCCGGGCCACACCGTAAGCGGTGTAGGAGTAGCGGTCGCTCACCTGGCCTGAGCCATCGCTGAGCAAGCGTGTGTTGGCGCTCCCGTCGAAGCCGTAGAAGTGGCTGCCATCGTGCGTGTGCTGCGACACCAAGCCACCATACCCTTCGCCCGCGTGCGTGAAGCGCGCCCGCAGCGCCTGACTGGACGCTTCCACGATGCCCAGCAGGTTCGCCCCATCCCAGATGAAGTTGAGCACCTGGCCGCTGCGATCCCGCATCTCCTTCCGCAGCCCGTCCTCCGAGTAGACGAAGCTCTCGCTCGTCCCATCGGCATAGTTCACTTGCGTGAGCCGGTTGTGAGTGTCCCAGGTGTAGGCCACATCCTCCGTCCCCTGCTGCTGGCGGATGCGGTTGCCGTTGTCGTCATACCAGTAGCGCAGGAGCAGCGCGTATTGCGAACTGCTCGAACTCGATGAGCTGGAGCTGCTGGAAGTACTTGTGCCGCTCGAACTGGACGAATCCGCGCTGCTCGATGAGCTGGAACTGTCGCCCGAACTCGAAGAGGAGCTCGAAGAGTTGATGGGCACGAAGAGCGGGGGCGGCACGCTCATCAAGCGGTTGTTGGCGTCGTAGTCGTAGTTGGTGAGCCAGCCGTCCTCCCACTTGGTCTGGCGGTTGCCCGTCGGATCGTAGGTGTAGGCGATGGTGTAGGTGTCGCTGCCGCTCTTGCGCTCGCTGCGCAGTTGGTCGGCCTCGTCGTAGTCGCCCAGGTTGAGAGCCTTCCTGCAAAGGAGGAACCATTAATTGTTGGAGCAACGGTTCTTCTTCGCACCCTCTAAAAATAACCGAACGTGATCGTCATAGCAGACCTGCCGTCTTCAACTGGCCAACGAAGGGAAGAGTACTGCTCAACCGCTCGGCCCAGAAGATGCAACCTTCGGGATTAACATCGATACCAGACTGCGCGAGATTTATAAACGCCTCGGGAATCCAGCTCAGAAGATACCATACATCGTTGGATTCCTTCTGATAGGAATCTCGGACAAATTGAACCCAAGTGTCCCAAGGCGGCGTATTGTCCGTATCAAAAAAGCCACCTGTTTCCTCTTCCGAAGCACCATCCCAGAGGCTCTGAGCAGGCACAAACGCTAGAAGCTTTCCGCCCACTGACAGAGGTGGCTTCAAGTGTGGGTACTGGTTCTCTGCCTGCAATGCTCCTCTTCTGCGCTCAACCACAGTGTTGACTACAGATAATGCCTCTTCACCAGGCAGAAGTTGTTTTCCTCTACCCCCAAGTGTTGTGCTGCACCAGACGAGGTTGGAAGGATTATCCTGATATAAAGGCTGCAAATATGCAGTGCGCAAACAATGCTCAGGATCATCCGTCGAAGCATACACGCTACACCATGTACTAGTTTCCAGCAAGTATTGCTTGAAGAGTTCTATGTCGCTCATGATCAATTTGACTTTGCTTGATTGGAATTCACTTACGCCTTGCAGCCGTTTTCCCTGATATAGGCTACCATGTCTCCCCAACTGCGACCAAGAGGACAGTTCAGCATAACCATAGCGCACAGCACCAACTCCAGCCGACCGGCAGCCGTCTGGTTGCCTCGAGGAGGCCGTCCTGGGCGCAGAGGAGGTCTCTCTGGATTAGTCAACTCTTGACACCAGTAGAGATCACGCCAGAATTTCAACGCATTACTATGCTTCAGGCAGGGAATGCAAATGTGCCTGTTATGCCTATGGCGGCCCAACCGCCGCTGTTTGGAGACAACGAAGCAGGCGCCGCTGGTGCGCCTCATCTGTTCGTTGGACAGCCACGCGACCCGCTCGACCTTGCGTCCCTTGTCCAGCCGCGAGGCGAGCAGGAGCCCCCGCCCGGACCACTCCCTGTCCAGATCGGAGTAGGACAGCACGTAGCGCACCCCATCCTGGGGATTTTCTAGATGCACAAGCCTCTGGGCTTGGTCAACCTTCCACGCCACCACAAAGTGCCCGCTCGCCTTGGGCAAGCCCCCCAAGTATTTGTGGCCCGCCTGTCCCTTGACATTGCTGACTGGCACCACCTGGACGCCGCTCTGGTTGTCGTTGGAGAAGCCGTAGTGCAGCACGAGCGGTAGGGGCAACTGCGCCAGCTGCTCGGCCTTGGCCTGGAAACCCTTGAGCGCCAGCCCGTTCCTCTGCCCCACCTGCTGCAGCTCGGCCATGTTGAAGCCGGCCTCGCGAGGAGGAGTCAGAGCCGCTACTTCCTGCGCCTCTGCCTTACGCCCGAGTGACCCCAGCACCATCGCCAACGCCTTGTTGCCGCAGTCACGCTGGGCCACCATGGTAGCGCGATTGGAGCGCATGATCTCCACTTGCCCCATCCAGTGGCTGGCCCAGGTGCGCCGCCGCCAGTGCAGGTCGTTGTTGGCAATATCCGCTAAGAGGGGCCACGCCTGCGAGTAGCGCCCCTGGATGATGAACAGGTCGGCCAGTCGCTCATAGGCCTTCTGGTGCGCCTCGTAGCTCATGGGGCCGGGCTTGGGCGAGGTCATGCCCATCACCTGCTCATATAGATCCGAGGCATCGTTGGGCTTGCCTTGGAACTTGGCATCGTCGGCCACGTGGATGAGGGCCTCGGGCATCCAGGGGCTCTGGGGATACTTCTGGGCATACCGGTGCAGCAGCTTGACCGAGGCCTTCCACTGGCGCCCGTTCCACAGGTTCATGGCCAGGGCGAAGTCGCGGTTGGCGTCCTGGGCCCGCTTGAGCCGCTTCTGGGCGGCATCCACCAGCCGTCCCGCCGGGGTCACCGGGGAGCCCTGAGCCGTGAGCCCCTCAGCGATGCCCGCCTTCTGCAGCTCCTCGTGCAGCTGCTTGGCCAAGACCCGCGTATCGGCGGGAGCGGCGGGAGCCAGCGCCCCGCACATATGCCCCGCCCGCGAGATCTCCAGTTGCTCAGGCACCCGGTTGCCCGACAAGTCCATCTTCTTGGTCGTGGTCAAGGGGTTGGGCACATAGAGAGGGGCCGAAGGCGTGATGACGCCCGGTTTGGCGGCGCGCGGTCGGTTCCACGGCATCCGCGAGCGGCTCACCATCTGCGCCAGCGCCTGCGTCGTCACCGTGGCCCGAGCCGGCAGCTTGGGCAGCGTCTCGAAGGCATCCACCGTGGTCGAGCCGTCGCGGAAGGAGCCACCAGCGGGCACCGAGCCTCCAGCAACTTGCTCCGCCGGGGGAAGCTGCGCCAGGCGCACCGGGGCCACGGGAGCCGCCTTAGCCGCCCGCATCTGCTGCAGGCGCGCCTTCTCGCCGTCGCGCAGGCGCTTGTACCAGGCGGGCACCGGCTGCGCCTTGGAGCGCCGCTCTGCTTCCTGGGCCGCGCGCCGCGCGCCCGCCCGCTCCTCCTGCTTCTGCTGGATCTGACGCGCTTCTTCGCGCCGCTGCGCGGCCTTGGCGTCCCCGGCGACGGCCAGGGCCGGCAGCAGGCACTGCGCGCCCAGCAGGGCGCTCAGGCTCAAGAGGGACAGGTTCTGGCGCACCCGGCCCTGGCGCAGCGTCGCCATCACGCCCTCGTCCATGCGCCCGCGAGCGGCGGGACGAGAGGGCGAGGCGACGAGGGGATGCGGAGAGGCCGCCGCGGCCTGATCCTGAACGGGCCGCCCTGGGATGGACTGGTTCTGTAAGAAACGAGCGCTCATAGCGAGAATGCCTTCACGTCCACGACCGGACTACCAACACCAGTAAATCGACAGCTCGAACCGCGAGCTTCCCTACTCTTCCCTGCCCTGCAGCGCCCTTCTCTGGCCGCGCCTCGATTCCACTGCCCACAACCCGCAGCTCCTACGGCCCCACGGTCACCTGGACCGAGAAGCGCAGCGGCTCCTCGTTGAAGCCGCGCGCGGCGTCATTGCGCCCGCCGGCTTCGGCGGCGGTCTTGTTGGCCCCGTTCTGGTCATCCACCACCAGGGTGAGGGTGTAGGTGCCGGGCGTGGTCGGCGCGATCCACACCGGGCTCTGCCCGGTGTTGTCGCCCTCAGCGAAGCTGCCGCCCGAGGCGCTCCAGGTGTAGGAGCAGGGATCGGAGATGTCCTGCAGCGTCGCCACCCCGTTCACTGTGCTGACCCGCCGATCCCAGTCCGTGGCCAGGAAGGCGCTCAGGCGCCCCACATGGCCCGGCGCCAGCGTGGCTCCGGTTCCGGGGTAGGAGATGCCGCCGCACGAGATCGGCTGCCCCGCGCTCCACACGATGCTCGAAGTGGGCATCAGCAGCGAGGCCACGGCTCCCGGCGTGCTGGCGCCGTAGGTCATGGCCACGTAGCGGAAGTCGTAGGTCGCGGCGCTGTCCAGCCCGTCCACGTCCGTCGAGGCGTTGGCGGCCAGGCCCGCGGCCAGCTCCAGGTAGGCGCTGTCGGGCTCGTTGTGCCCCTTGCCCTGCAGCGTCAGGGTGCTGGCCCCGGCGGGCAGGGCGGGCGACCACACCGTCAGCGATCCCTCACGAACGTCGCTGAAGCGAGGAGCCTCGGGCGCTTCGGGGGCGCCATTGGGCATGGAGATCGAAGAGACGGGCCCTATGGTCTGCCCACCTGGGCCGACCGCGACGCAGCGGAACTGCACTGTGGCGCCCGCGCGCAGCCCGCTGACGGTGAGGGCCGCCCCTCCGGCCAGCTCCGTCGCTACCGTGCTCCAGTCCTGCTCGTAGTACTCGTAGTAGTAGCTGTACTTCTGCAGGGAGAGGCTGGTGGCCCCGGCCGGCAGCGAAGGCAGGATCACGTTGGCCGAAGTTGCGCTGGCAAAGGACAGGTCGGGCGCGCCTGGCGCTGCGGGCGGCAGCGGCAGCGTGGTGACGCTGCTCCCCGGCCCTGAGTTGCTGCCCCCATCGCCCACCGCCACCCAGCGGAAGGAGTAGGCCGTGGCGGGAGTCAGGCCCGTGGCGTCGGTTGTATTCTGCCCGTTGAGCCCGGTGGCGACGTTGGCGTAAGCGCTGTCCGGCTCGCCGGCCAGCTTCTGCTGCAAGGTCAGGGTCTGCGTGTCTGAGGGCAATGGCAACCCGGCTACCGTAACCTGGCTGGCCCCCACTATGGTGAAGCCGGGCGCTTCCGGCGCGCCGGGCGTTGAAGCCGACGTGCTGAAGGGGGTCGTGCCGCCTACGGTCTCGCCATCAGCTCCCACCGCGACGCAGCGCAGGTTGTAGGCGGTGCTGGGCGAGAGGCCGCTGATGGTGACGCTCTGCCCTCCAGCCAGACCGCGCCCCAGGACGACGTAGGAGCCGTACTGCGCGTAGGAGATGTCCCCGTACAGCCGCTCCAGACGCAGGCTGAGGGCACCCGCAGGCAGCGCGGGCATGGTCAGGGTGAGACTGCTCGTGGTGCGCGAAGCTATGGTCGGCACATCCGGCGCCAGCGGAGCCGTCGTCACCGTGGACGCTGTTCCCGCAGTGCCGTTGGCCACCAGGCGGAAGGCGTAGGCCGTGGCCGGCGACAGCCCGGTGATCGAAGTCGAGAGCGAGTAGTAGCTCAGCGAGCCGCAGTTGGTGAAGGCGCTGTCGGGCTGGCTCGCTTCCTTCTGCTGCAGCGTCCAAGACACGCCGTAATCCAGGGCCGAGGGCGCGATGACCGTGAGAGACGTCGAGGTCACGTCCGCATACTGCGGTGCTCCGGGCGCTCCCGCCGTGCCGCTCAAGGTGGTGACGTAGTCCTGCGCGCCCGGCGTGCGCCCATCCGCGCCCACCGCCACGAAGCGCAGCGTCTGGCTGGTGTTGGGCACCAGGTCGGAGACGGTGGTCACATCCGCCGGGCCCAGACCCGAGGCCAGCGTGATCCAGGTGCTGTTGCCGTAGTAGGAAGAGGCTCCCAGCCGCTCCAGGCTCAAGCTGAGGGCCCCTGTAGGCAGCGTCACGCTGCCCGGCGTCACTTGTACGCTCGTCGCAGTGATCTGGGAGAACTGAGGCGCTGCAGGGGCTGAGGGAGCGGTGCGCACCGTGGCCGGAGGGCCTGCCGTGCTGCCGCCCTCGCCCACGGCCAGCAGGCGAAAGTCGTAGGAGGTGCCCGCGCTCAGCCCTGAGACGGAAACGCTGCTGTTCGCGCTGGCCGCAGTACCGACGTTGATGTAGCTGCTTACCGGAGCGCCTGAGAGCTTGCTCTGCACGGTGAAGGAGGCGGCATCGACGGGCAGGGACGGCGTGACCACGTTGAGCGCGGTGTCGGTGAGGGAAGAGAAGGCCGGAGCTTCGGGCACGCCCGGTGCCGGGGGCAGGGTGTTGGCGGTGGCCTCATACCCCTCGGCCTGGCCTCCGCTGCCGATCGCGACGCAGCGGAAGGCATAGGACGCGCGCGGCGAGAGCCCCGTGGCCGTGAACGAAGCACTTCCGGCCAGGCCCCTGGCGATGGTGACGTAGGGGCTGGCGCCGCCGTAGGAGCTGGCGCCGCCGTAGGAGCTGGCGCCGCCGTAGGAGCTGGCGCCGCCGTAGGAGCTGTAGTAGCCGCTGACGCGCTTCTGCAGGCTCAGGCTCGCAGCCCGCTGCGGCAACGGGGGCGCCAGCACGACGATGGAGCTGGAGGTGCGGACGCCAAAGGTCGGCACGCCCGGCGCGAAGGTGGACAGCACAGCGGGAACCGTGGTGACGCTGTTCGGTGCCCGCTTGCATCCACGCTGTTGCGTCCCAGCACGTAGTAGGCGTAGAGCTGGCCGTTGGTCAGGCCGGTGTCGGTGTAGGCCGCAGCTGTGGGCTCGGCGACCTTGGCCCAGGCTGCGCCGCCGATCGAGCGCCAGACCTCGAAGCGGTCGGTGCGTGCCCCGCCCGTCCAGGACAGGTACACCAGCCCGTCGCCCGCGACTGCGGCCAGGTTGGAAGGAGCCACCGGGGGCCACAGCGGAGTGGCCGTGACCTCGGTCGAGTCGGAGCCGGGGCTCTCGCCGCCGTTGCCGTCACTGGCCAGGGCCGCCACCACGTAGAAGTAAGGCTGGGCGTTGCGCACGGTGGTGTCAGCATAGGGCGCCTGGGCGACCCGCTCGATGATCTGGTCCGGCCCGCCCGTGACCGTGGCGCGCCGCACCAGGTAGCCCACGGCTCCCGTGACAGGGCTCCAGGACAGCACAACCGAGCCGTTGCCGGGCTGGGCGGACAGACCAGCGGGAGCCGGAAGAGCATCGGCGCGAACCGGTCCCAAAAGCAGGCCGCAACCCGTGAACGCCAGCATGAACGCGAGCAGACGCAGCGAGTGCCAGGTGCTCTTGCCCTGTGGCTGGACGCGGCGTTGACGGCTGCCGTTGGCTGAGGGCGTCTTCATGGTGGGCTTTGCGCCTCTTCCCTTCCAGGGAAAGAGGCAGGCAATTCGACCGGCTCTTGCGACTCGTCCTCTATGTTGCCCTATCAGGTGGCTGTATAAGCTACCCGTAGGGGTAGTTTTTGATGTGCTCCAGCCCTCATCGGCTTCGATTCATCTTCGGGCATACCCAGGGACGTACCCAGGCTCGCTTGAACGCTCACCTGGAAGCTCACCTGAGCCACACCGTGGGTTGCTGCGGGGAACTCTGCCGGAAGGGCTCCAAATGACTGCCCTTGCGATGCTGCCGTCGAAGTACTTGTGCACCAGGGGCCAGTCGAAGGCGGCGACCTTGCGGCCCAACTTGAGTCCCTCCAGGTTGTTGGCCTGGATGTGGTAGCCGCCCAGCACGCGCGAGAGCCCAGCCATCTCGGCCGTACTGCTGAAGGTGGGCAACTGGAGGGCGACCTCACACGAAAGCGTAGTGTCCGTGGCCCTCTGGCCGTCGCTGCCCTGCATGACTTGGCAGGAGACGCCCGGCTCGGTCAGCTCGCCGGGCTGCCTCTGCTCGACAGCTCCGAAGGCGTCGCTGCCGGTGAAGAGCTCCAGCACTCTGGCGCAGGCGGCGCTGACCGTGCTGTGGCCCGAGACGTAGCGGAAAGCAGCGGAAAGCGCCTGGTCAGCCAAGCAGATCCAGCAGGTCTTGAAGCGCGACCACGCCGTAAGACAAAGCCAGCACGAGCACATGGACGCGGTTGCGGGTGCCCAGCTTGCGGTAGAGGTTTTTGAGGTGGTGACGGATGTCATTTTGGGTTACGAACATCCGGCTCGCCATCTCAGCGTTGCTCATCCCCTGGCATACCAGGTGTAAGATCTCCTGCTCGCGGGGTGAAAGCGGGGCTTTGGAGAGGCCGCGCGCCTGAGGGCAGCCTCGGTTCCTACTCTCCCGCAGGAGATCATCGAGCTGCAGCACAGAGCCCTCGCGCGCGGCTTCGAGGGCGGCTTCGAGGGCGGCGCGCACCTGGGCGTCGGTGCTGCTTTCCCACACGAAAGCCCGCGCGCCGCACAACAGCCACAAGGTCACATCCTTCCAGGCCAGCTCCCGCACCACCGCCACGGTGGGGCACGAGCGCAGCAGAGGCCAGGTTTCTGGAGGCAGAATGGGCACTCCTGCTGCCAGCACCTGAGACAGCGGCCGCTCAAAATCCACGAGCACCAGGGGGCTCTGGCCAGGGCGGCGGCAGGCCAGCCGGCTCCGCAGCGCGTGGGGGTCGTCGATCACCTCCACAGGGCCGCTGCCTGGGCGGGTGAGCCGCTGCTCCCAGCGTCTGGCGCTTTGGGCGCAGGAACTCCAGATAATTACGCCGGCAGCGGCCTGCGGGCTCTCTTGCGAGCCCTGCTGTGAGCTTGGCTGTGGCGGGTGGGGCTTGGGGCGGACGTTGGGGCCGGGCACCTTCTCCATGCTGGCTCCTTCGCGAGGCGCGCTTCAGCGCCCCGCAGATGCGGAAGAGATCTGTCTATAGGTCGGTGCGGCGGGATGCCCAGTCCCTGCAGAAAGAATAGCTAACGTCTGGCACGTTTTCCGGATCAGGTGCCGCTGCCTATGCTTACCCATCAGGCAACTTCTGTCAACTCGCGACTGTTGGCAGGGACAACAGCCGCTTGCCTCGGGGGAGGCCTGTACCACCTCGGGAGCCTCTGCTACCTTGGGAACAGTTCGGCTTTTGTTCACGTTGCTTTGGTGCAACCGCCCGTGCCGCCTGCGTGCGCAAAGGGCATCGTGGAGGCAACCAAACAGTAACCGAACGCCATGCCCAGCCCTGCCTCTCCCACTACCTTATCCGCCCCTACTCTCACCGCCTCGGTCGTCATGCCCCGCCGCCCCAGCCCCATCCCCAAGGTCAACACGAGCCAGGTGCACAACCGCATCCTGGCGCTCATGGCCCACACCAACCGCTACGCCTTCAAGGGCGAGAGCCGCCTGGCCAAAGACGCCGGCGTCTCCAAGAGCGCCGTGTGCCGGCTGCTCAACGGCCAGAGCAGCCCGTCCTTCGCCCCGGTCTCCTCCATCGCGCGCGCCCTGGAGCCGCACCTGCAGCGCGGGCTCGCGGGCAAGCGGCTCGACCCCCACGAGCTGATCTCGCTGGACGGCACCTACCCCACCGCCTCGGCCTGCGCCCTCGCGGGCTGCAAGGGGTGCCTGCCCGCCCAGGCCTACGACGAGCACAACAGGCTGAGACCCGAGTTCAAGGGCGTGTCGCCGGGGCAGTGGTCGCTCTCGCCGACCAGTCCCCAGGCGGCCCGCGAGGAGGGAAAGGAGGCCGCGTGAGCCGCCGTCCCGCCACGTCCCTTTCCTCCAGCCCCTATCTCCACCGCCTGAGGGCGCACGAGGAAGTGAGGGGCCAGTTCTGCCGGGAGCTTCTCGCCCTGCCCGTGCCCGCCTTCGACCGTCTGGTCGCCCGCCTGCTGCTGGAATGCGGCTACGAGACGGTGCACGTACTGGCCGAAGCGCGCGGAGGCGCCGACCTGCTGACCTCGGATTCGACTGGCCTCAGCTCAACCCTCACGCTGGTGCAGGCCAAGCAGTACCGGGCGCCGGTCTCGCGCCGCTTCGTGGACGAGCTGAGGGGCGCGATGCTGCGCTACCGGGCCCCGCAGGGGCTGCTTTTCACCACCTCGACCTTCTTCGGCCCCGCCCACCGAGCCGCCGGCCTGGAGTGCGCGCTCCCGGTGCGCCTGGTGGACGGGGAGGAACTGCTCGGCCTGCTGCTGGCAAAGAGCCTGGGCGTGCGCGCTTCTCAGGGAGGGCGCCTGGCGCTGGACCGAGAGTTCTTCGCCGCGCTGGTGCAGGAAGGCAGGGCCGAGCCCGGACGCGCTTCCCATCCCCAATCGGTTTCGGGTGCCAGGCGGGGCGGGGCCGCCTACCGTAGTGCCGCCTGCGGAGGCTGCCGGTGATAGGGCGCACGCACGCGCTGCTGGGGGTGTGCTCGCTCTGGCTGCTCCAACCCTTGCCCGGCGCGCTTACCTCCGACACCCTGGCGCCCCTGGCCATCGCCGCCGCCCTGGGAGCGCTGCTGCCCGACCTGGACGCTGCGGACTCCACGGTCAAGTACTTGGCGGTGGGCCCCTTCACCCCCTTCGCGCCGCTCTCCAACCTCTTGCACCGCGCCTTCGGCCACCGGGGGCTCTTGCACTCGCTGCGCGGGCTATGCGCCTGCGCGCTGCTCTGCTCGCCGCTGCTTTGGCTCGGCTGGCCCTGGGGCTGGCTCCCGTTCCTGGGGCTCGTGCTCGGCTACGCCAGCCACCTCTTGGGCGACGCCGCTACCCGGAGCGGCATCCCCCTGCTCTACCCCGACCCGCGCCGCATCCACCTGCTGCCCAGGCCGCTGCGCCTCACCACTGGCTCTCCGGCCGAGGATGCCCTGCTGCCCCTGCTGGGCGCGGCCGTCCTGGCCCTGCTGCTGGGCCGCTTCCCCTTCTCCGCCTCGTCGTAACCCATCCTCATGCCCTATGCCCTCTCAAGAGCCCTTCCACCATCCGTCACAAGAGCCACGGGTGCCCCAGCCACCGGAGCCGCCCTTCGTGATCCGGGTCGAGCACCTGGACGTCACCCTGGGCGGCCACTTCCGCCCCCAGGCCCACGTCTCCTTCGCCTCGCCCCTGCGCGCCTCGGGCCTGCTCGCCTCGCTGCCGCCCGAAGCCGTCAAGGATTTCCTGCTCATCCTCACCTTCGTCACGCCCAACGGCCACTGCGCGCCGACCGTCGGGCAGCTCGCTTCGGCCATGCGCGTCTCGCAGGGCAAGGCCAGGGGTCGCCTGGAGCGCCTGGAAGCCTTGCGCTGGCAGGCGCGCCCGCTGCTGTGGCACGGGCAGACCGAGAGCGGCCTGGAGTTCTTCTCGCCGCTGCCGGCCTTGGCTCCCGTGCGCGAGGAGGCCACCGTCCCTTCGGCCTACGTCCCGCCGCCTCCCATCCTGGCCGCCCCGCGCGAAGCGGTCATCGCCCACTCGCGCGCGGCCTACGCCCGGCCCCGCGCCGAGGTCGAAGCCCAGATCGAGGAGATGATGGGCTACCGCAAGGCGCACCAACCTCTCAAGCCGGTTCAGACCTCGGCGCCTGCCGCCGCAGTCCAGCCAGTGGAGCCGGAGCCGCCAGCCCTGGCGCCCGAAGAGGTCGAATCGCTGTGCAAGCGCGAAGAAGCCAGGGAACTGCTGCTGGGGGCCGGGCTGGACGCGGAGCAGGCGGAAGGATTGCTGGGGCGCTACGACCCGGTGCGCATCCGCAGGCAGCTGATGTGGCTGCCCTACCGCCGGGCCAAGAATCCTGCCGGAATGCTCCTGGCCGCCGTCAAGGACGATTACGAGGCGCCGCCTATGACGCGCTACCAACACCAGGCCGAACCGCAGCCAGTTGCCGATAAGGCTGCAGATGCGGGCGAGAATGTTGCTGTCTCTATCTCTATCTCAGCACTTGATGGAAGCGGTGAGGTGACCCTGGAGCTGCCGCCCGACGTCATTACGTAAGGGCTTTATGTGTTTTTCTTAGTGCTCACAAAAACACGAGAATAACACGTTCAAATCCATGCGTGCATGAGGAGAAGGTGGACTGCAGAGTTAGACCGGTATTGTGAGAAATTAAAGTAGATCGCTGATTGGTGGATAGCACTTGCCTCTGGCTCTACCCGGCTTTCAAGAGCCCAGCTTTTCGCGCAGCAGGTTGCGGCGCATGGCGACCAGAGCGGCCTGGGCCCGGCCCGACTGGCCGAGCACGCCGAGGCGATGTTTGGCTTCGCGCTCGATTTCGTGGCGCGCGGTTGCTTCCATCTGCTCCCAGAGCTTGTCCAGGCGGGCGTTTTCCTGTTCCTGCGAGGCGGTTTGCTCGCGACGCTGGGCTTCCTGGCGCGCTTTGGCCGCCTGTGCATTCTGCCGGCTTGCTTTGGCCTGCTCCGCTTGCTGGCGCGCCTGGACGCGATCCAGGTGCGCCTGGGGGATACCCCACTTCTCGCGCACCGACTTCACGAACACAGCGGCGGGATCCTTGGCCTTGCGCTCGGGCAGGCAATCCAGCTGCAGCGCCAGTTCCTCCTGAGGCACGGCAGCCATGAAGCCTTGGGCTACCTCCGGCGACACGCCTATGGACGTCATACGAGCCACTGTCTCGCGCTCAACGACTTCTTGCGGCGAGGTGCCTGAAGCCACCACAGCGGCACCCTGCGGCGGGGTGTCTTGGGTGCGATCGAGAGCTGAAGGCTCTGGTCGGGGCGCGGCCGCTTGTGACGAGGCTGAAGCGACTGCCGGAGCCGAATTACCACGCGAGCCAAAAGCGTAGCAGACTTTCTCAGCCTTGCGCGTTTTCATGGGAGCGAACTCCACGCTTTGCAGGAACCCGCGGGCCAGCAACTCCTCGTGCGCCGCCCTCAGTCGAGCGCGGCGCGTCGAGTCATAGTTGGTGGGCTTCATTCCCAGGTGGCGGTCGCACAGGGCAGCCAATTCGATCTCGAAGCGGGGGCGTCCGTCGTAGGCCTTCTTGTCCAGATAACGAAAGAGACGTAGGGCCAGATCGCCCTTGAGCGAGAGTCCAAAGCCTACGTCCAGCGTGCGGATGTAGCCGGCCTGCACACTGCCAAAGATGATATCGTTCCAGCGGAAGTACGAGAGCGGCAATTCGTTCTGCCCGCCGTCTTTTTTCTTGCGGCCCGGAGGCTCGGCCACGATATCGTAGTTGTCGATGATGGCAAAGCCGACATTGCGAAACGACTTGATCGAGGCATCCCAGAAGGCATTCTCAGATGTGATGGAAACCGCCTTCAGGCGGCGAAAGCCTTCGGTTACCATGCGGTAGCTGTGCTGGTTGTGTGGCCAGTCCAGGCGCTTCACCAGATCGTGACGCGTGAAGGCAACGATCTGGGTAAAGCCCTGCTCGCGCGAAAGTTCCATCAGCGCCAGATACAGCCGCTCATCGCTGGGTCCGGGCAAGCCAAGTTCAGGAGACCCTTCCGCACGCCATGTGGCTTTGACCATACGGCCCGTAATGGGATGCTGGGTTTCCCATTCGTGCTCGATCTTAACCCCAGGCGCTTCCTTGTTCCAGAGCGATGCGAATGGGTACTCGACGAGGTTCATTTCGTCACCGCCGGTACGAACAACTCCCTCCTCATCTGCCTGCGCCTGGCGTTTCTTCTTCATAGTCTTCTCGCGGCTCAAGTCGGTATTTTAAATGAAAACAACACCAACAAGGCGAAGAGCTTATGGGGCCCCTTTAAATGTTGTTGTTTATAGTACTACTGTTTAAGTACTGTTTACACTTTCGCCAAAAGCTCAGAACGTCCCACCCAGTGGGGAGTTTTGGACTCTACTCTTTTTTCATCCATCACTATTCTTTTTCTCAAGCATCACCTTTCTTCGCGGTATTTTTTCTCAAGCATCACCTTTCTTTTTTTCATCCATCACTATTCTTTTTCTCAGGCATCACCTTTCTGCAACCCGTATTTTTCTCAAATATCACGTTTTAGATAGAGTGTTTTTTCTCAAAAATCACTATTCATTACACGCCCATACGCGGTCGGTGAGTACTCAGTAACAGTCTCTTGCCGGTGAAATACCGGTTGAGAATGCCTCTACCTTACCTTGGCTGGAAGAGCAGGCAAGAAATGGTTACGTCCAGATCTTCATCTCTTACCGGCACTATTAGTTGGGTGCTGGTAAGAGATGAAGATCTGGCTGCCCGTAGTGCGATTTGCGCCGGCACCGCCTGTTCGAGCGATGGCCAACCAGGAGCCTCAGCAGTCTTGCGCCAACGTGGGAAACCTACGTTGGCGGGTGGCGCAACGCGTCCCGTAGGGCCCCCAGCTTTGCTTCCAACAACAGCAACCGCTCGGCTGCTTCCTTTCTTTGACCTTCTGAAAGGGCCGGGGCGAGCTCGGGATTGGACGCCGCCTCTATCAGTGAGGTGAGCGCCTGCAGCAGTTCGGGCCAAGTCTTGCCCGCTGCCCAGCCCGCAGGAAATGTCGGATGTGTAGAGAATGAAGGAGGCTTGTCGTGCGAAAGCTTCTGACGGGAGGTCGAGTCCGTGGTCTGAGGCGGCGGCTGTGACGGGGTGCGGTGTCCCGCAGAGGATTCCACTGGGCCTGTGTCTTGGTGGATGTCTTTGTGGCCTGCGTTCTGACGGCTGGCTCGTCCCTGGATCTTCTGGATCTGCTCTCGAAGTTCGGGCACCGCAGCGCCCGCGAGGGCCATCTCGATGAGGTGCTTGCGGGGCTCTTCCTCGGTGACCTTTTCGATCTCGCGGGCGATGGAAAGGGTGTCTTGACGTCGAGACACCATCTCCTGCACATCGGAGCCGGCTTTGGCCAGGGCCAGCCGCTGCTCGATATACCCTTTGCCCTTGCCCAGCCGCTGTGCCATGCCGCGGATCGAGTGCGCGCCCCGTTCCATCAGGCTGTGGATGGCGACCGCCTCTTCGAGCGGGGTGAGATTCTCGCGCTGGATGTTTTCGCGCAGGGCGTCCTCCCACAGAGCCTCGTCTCCTTCGCCCGCGAGCGCCTCGCGCACGATCACCGGAACTTGGTCGCAACCGGCCTTGAGCGCAGCCCGGTAGCGACGCTCGCCCGCGACGACGGCGAAGGTGCCCTTTTCGGCTCCCGCAGGATCCAGAGCAGCCACCGTCAGGGGCTGCAGGATGCCGGTCCCTCCAACGCCGCCATTGCGGGCACGCAGTTCGGCGATGTCCTGAGCCAGCTCGTTGAGCTTTTCCTCGTCAAAGTGTGTGCGCGGCTGGCTGGCGCGCGGGCGCACGCGCCCGACGTCGACTAGGATCAGTAGGCCCGGCAGTTCCCGTTCTCCAGGTTGAGCGGTGAAAAATTGGTCGAACAACTCGCGCGCGGCCTCATCCTGGGCGCGAGCTGGAGCGGCACGAGTGGCTGAGGTGCCTGAGACGGCTCCTAAAAGGGTTGAGGTCGCAGGGGATGATGTCATAGCGGCGCGCCGATTCAAAACTGTTTCAGCCGGCTTCTTTGTTCCAGATTTCTTCGGCCAGCGCGCGATAAGCGGAGGCGGCGGGTCCGGTGGGATGATGCAGGGTGACCGGGCCGTGCTTGAGCCCGTTGCGAGCCAGCTCGGCGTAGCGGCGAATTTCGGTCTGCAGGACTTGCTCGCCGAAAGTCTGGCGGGCCTGGGAAGCGATGGCACGCCCGTGCGTTGTCTGGGCCATCAGCATCGTCAACACGATGCGGCGGCGCAACTGAGGATTGATGCGCCGCCGCCGGATCTCATCCATCGTCTTTTGGAGCTGGGCCAGGCCAACCACGGCGAGTTCCTCGCACTGAAGCGGAACAAGGGCGAGGTCGGCGGCCACCAGGGCCATCAGTGGGCCAAGGCCCAGAGTGGGCGGCGTATCGACCAGAATGCAGTCAAACCGCGCTCGTACCTCTTCCAGCGCTTCGCGCAGCAAGAACTCCCGGCCCGCCGTGTCGTGAAGAGCGCTCTCCAAGGCTGCCAGCCGTGTGGAACCGGGTGCAAGCATGGCTTTGTCCACGGGTGTGGGCGCAAGGATCGTTTCGATGCTGCGGGCACCGGTTTCATGGCTCTGGGTAGTCAACACATCAAAAATCGAGGAGATAGGGTCGCGCACGCCGCAGAGCAGAGAAAGGTTGTGCTGTGGGTCCATGTCGACCCACAAGACGGAGCGTCCCTGCGCGGCCAGTGCGGCTCCGAGATTCAAGGCCGTCGTCGTCTTGCCGACGCCACCCTTCTGGTTGATGATGCTAATAACCATGTAGCCCAGAGTGTACCTGCGGTTTAAGCATTCAAACCTACCGCTCCTTCGGGAGCGTCTGCGGCTTGGGCACCAAAGCAATAAACGAACGCCATGCGCTTCTACGGCTTGGTCTTGGTGGATTTCTTAGAGCCCATCCGAAAAGTGAGAGACTGTGGGTTATGTCTGATTCACGAGAACGTTCGCGCGTGGGTGGGTTGCCTACGATGTGGGAAGTGGATGATGAGTTGTGGGGGTTGTTGGCGCCTCTG
>JAABUK010004221.1_pt1 | contig 23576 bp, 35 predicted proteins | sample 5559141 | NCBI WGS metagenome assembly JAABUK01 (sample SAMN10711869, study PRJNA513367) | rock metagenome | isolation source: Antarctica rocks | place: Antarctica: Victoria Land, Pudding Butte nord | collected 2016-01-03
GTCACGTTATATTTGTCAATACTTATTTTCAACTATTTTCGATTTATTTTTCAGCCTGATTTATTGGGCTACTTGAGGCAAAACTTTGAAAGCAGTTTTGCGATTGCTACGAATTCCTCCGCTACTTAAAAGATAGCGGTCTCCTTCGAGGTTTGGATAATTGTTTAAGTAGATTCATGCTCTATCTTCCTTTTAAGTTAAAAACACAGCGTGGAGTTTCACAAGTCATCTCCGTAGATATTCGATGCTAAGATAAAGGGCGCTCATAATTCCGAACGAGAGCACTACGCCCACGATTTGCTGCCCTTCCAGCGAAAACAAATAGCGCGTGGCTATGTGATGCATAATCCAAACTGTTAAAAGAAAAGAAGTGATACAGGCAAACAATAAACTTAAAAAACCTTTCATTTTGTTTGCTCCTTTTAAGTGATGCTGTTCGCAGTGATGTGTATACATTCCTTTGTTGAACTCCGTAGTGTAATTACTCCGCGCCGATTCTTAAACAGTTCATACAAAACGCCTGATTCGGGCGCGCTGATCGTCCTGAAAAATTCGCCTGCATAGGAGACGCCTTCGATGATGACGATATCGCGTTTTTCGTCATGCTCAATGCGAAGCCGTGTCTTTACTAATTTACGCGTACTCATTTTGTTTCGTTCCTTTCAAACGGCAATAGCTTTTGTCGGCCTTCGGGTTCGCGTAGCTGGCAGCAACCGGCGCAGAGATGGTCACGGTCACGCACAGCCCACGTTGAGAGATGGCCGCATCGCGCGCACGGTACGCGCTCCGGCTCCGCGTCGGCGGGCGCGGTGTGCGAAGTGGCAGCGGGTAGACGATAGGCTCTTGGCATGATTAAGCGCGTTTGCGTTCGCTGTGGCCGCCTCTGATTTGATCGGCGACTAATCGCCCGGACGTTTGGCAGGCGGCGCAGTTGTCGCGCCCGTGCATGTAATAAAGATCGTTATGCGCCCGGACATATAAAGCGAGGATGCGCGCGAGGCGGTCACACTCTTCTTGGGCGCGCTGCTTTTCGTGCAGGGCGTCGGCGAGGATCGCGGGCATTGTGTCGCGTGTAATCATCGCGGCCTGCGTCAAAGTTTCTTGATAAATGAATCGAGGTCGGCGCGTTTGATATTCCAACCACGCCCGCGCTTTTCTGCTTTAAGTTTGCCCGTCTCAATCGCGGCGCGAAGGAATGAGCGAGACAGCCCGGCGATCTGCGCAGCTTCGGACAACGAAAGCGTAAGTTTGAAATTAAGTTGATCGAGCGTCGGGCGCATGGCTATAAGATTAATCGCTTCGAGCGTGATGGATCGTTGCCCGTCCATAATGCGCTCGATCAATTCAGGCAGCGCGGTGCGCAGTGCGAGTTGTTCGCCCGGATCGGCGGCCAAGCGCATCAATTGTGCCTGCGGTTTGGGTTGTGCGTCTTCGGCTTTCACGGTGGCAAGGTCTTCGTCGTTATAGTCTGCAACTTCTCGTTTGCGCCCGTCGCTGGTCGGCATCATCTGCATTGTTTTGCGGATTCTGCCTTTCGCGGCGAGGCGTTCTACTGTTCGCTCACTAACGGGTTCTCCGGGTGCGCCTAAAAAGGCAGCGGCATCTTGTTTGTTCATGGCTGCGCATTGTAACTACCATCCGACACATTGACAAGAGTTTTGTCGAGGTGGTCGAACGGTGTCGATGCGTCGCCGTCTTCGCTTAAATCCTCTTCGATTGCTTCGGCTAGTGTGTTGAGTTGGCTGATTGTACCGCGCACAGTTTCGAGTGCTTGGCGTTTGTAATCTTCGGCGGTGATTTCTTGTTTAGCCATTGCGTTAGTCTCAAACGTAGAGAAGCATATTGTTAATTGAGGTGCGAAGTTTTATAGCGTCGATAGTCTGCAACCATCCGTTGAGCGCATTTGAGAGCGTGCCATGCTTCTTTGCATTTGCTAAGACGGTCTAGGTCTTCGCCGGTGGCCGCGCGAAGCAATAATTCATCGTCGAAAAGGTTGATCTGTTCGCAATTCAAACAAACGCTTACATCGCCGGGTCGCGGCGTGTAGTCGCCTGCGTGCGTGGCCGCGTCAAGGATCGTGCGGCATTTAGGGCAGCGGGATTGAGGTATGAGTGAAGTAAACATAAAGCACTTTCTATAGTTCGTTCGACACGGCGACTGTCAAGGTGGTCAAGGGGTGTCGGGGCGTCAAAAAAGTGTTGGTGCATAGCGTTTCTTGATCTCGAACGCGGCGGCAAATAGCTTGTCGCTCATCATCACGCTTTTCTTAGTGGCCGTGTGGAGTAATCCCTTTTCAAAGTCTTTGCGTTGGTGTGCGTCGTAAGACTTCATAGTAAACAGCACGTCTAAAACCATCCGTGTAAATTCTTCGGCCTGACGTTCGTTGCCGCCGCACGCTTGGATAATTGTTTGTTGTGAGAATTGACGATCTTTGCCCGGCCACTTCTTTCGCCCGGCTGCACGGCGCTCGATCTTCGTCACGCCTGTCTCCAGACGAAACAAAACCTCTTCGCCGCGCGTTTTCCATTGCTTGCGTGTGAGCGGGGTTTGTAAAACTAGATCGTTGGGTTGGCCGTGCGTGTCGATGCGGCAGACGCGATAAAGCAGGAAAGCGTCTTGCAGCCGGTCGAGGTGATCAATAAGTCTATTCTCATTCAAGTGGAGCCATGACGCGTAATCAGCAGTCTTAATAGCGAGGCCGCGATTTGAAAGCGATAGCAAATGCCTGTAAATAAATGCTTCCATCGGGACGAGCGCGCCGGTAATCTCACCTACGGCTGGCCGCTTGGCTCTTTCGTAAGCCTCAACCTGTACGAGTGCTGATTTCTTTTCTCCGGCTTGTGGCGGCCTGCGCCGGACGCTTGCCGATGTGGATGTTTGCACCGGCACGAAGGGTGCGGCGTTCTCCATATACAGCTCATAGAAACCATCAAAATCCTTCGTCCATGTGCCGTGTTCCTTCGTTTCACTGAAAACGAGAGAGTGGCGCGGCAGCAATGTTTCTTCGCCGCTGGCGGGATCGTATCCGTAGTATTTGAGAGTTGGCGCTGGGCGTGTGTTAAGAGACATAGAAAAAGACTCCACAGGACACTTGACTAATGTGCTGCAAAGCCTCTATGCTTCCGGTTACGACGCCGTGGAGCTATAGAGACTCTGCGAAAATGTAAATCCGGGCGAGAGCATACACACTTTCGCCCGGATTTTCTATTTGCAAAAAACGCGATTGAATTTTTAGGGTAAAACCTTGAGTGTAGCGGCACGCGAAGTTTCCTCTGTGTTTGCGAATAAGGGACACAGAGCGCGTGCAACGTCGAAGGCGGTTAGGTGTTGAAAAAAGCAACACTGTTCGTGTTACTCTATCGCCGCCGCAAGGCAGCTTCTCACCCGTCAACGGCACAGGCACGCGCTCCAAAGGCAGTGTCCGTGTCGGCCACTACGATATGAACGTAGTGGTGACGGGTAGAAGTTAAACGGATTGACGCGCTCTGTCAATCAATTAAGCCCGTGATGTGTTCAGACCTTGCGGGCTTTTCAGTGCGCGGATTGTTGCACAGATGAAACGGCATTCCTAGAAGAAAATGCTTTAAGGTTTAAGCGGATGCTTTTCCACAGCTTTTCCACAGGTGTGCAAAGTACCTTTTTGCCCGCATCTCTACTAGCTATCTAGCTAGTAGAGATTGGCATCTCTACTAGCTAGATAGCTAGTAGAGATTGGCATCTCTACTAGCTAGATAGCTAGTAGAGATTATCCTGTCCTTATAGTTCTTAAAGAGCTTTTCAGATTATTTATCTAGAGTTGAGTGATAAATCGCAAGCCTGTAGAAATCGTTATCGGACACGCAGAAGAATAAGAAAATATGCTCCACGCTTTCGCGTGATTCAACAGAAAGCGGCACAGCTCACATCGCCGTGAGTGGCAATGCACGCGGAAAAGACGGGCATACAAGCCGGACGGGCAACGCGCGTGCCCTCATAACGTCGAAAATAGCCCAACGGCACGCAGGAAACCGGCCTAGGACTGTTTCAAACGAAGCGCAGGACGTTGGAGACAGGAAAACATTTGTAGGGCGATTCTGCGCGATGTTAGGATACGCACGCTTTTCGATTCTCGCACAAAGGAAATTGCCTCATGTCACGGATCAAACTTCTTTCGCTCGCTCTGCTTGTGCTGGCGAGCGTGACCAGCTCGGCGAGCGCGCAACAACGCCGCGCCGCCGCGTCGTCACCGTCGCGCCCGGAAATCACTACGCAACTCATTCGCGCAACCATCAACGGGAAATCTATTCGGGATGTTCCACCGGCGAGCGGCAACGACAGACCGATAACGAATTGGCAGTTTCGGGATGATGAACTAAAGGAAGTTGATATTTTGGAGAGAGTGCCCGGCGGAAACAAAACGGCAATCGTCATCAATATGAAGACAGCCGATCCGGTTGGTACGATCTATCGCCCGGCTGGATTCAATACAAGCGCGGAACTGCCGACGCAATTGGATGGACGGCTACGATTGAATTATGAGTTTGTAACGGGTGAGTGGGTATTATTGAGTGTGGAAAATCTAACGATGAAGTTTTCACATACGCAGTTTCACAGGCGCTTGCCTACACCGTCGCCGCGATAACTTAACGACAAGGCGACACGCATAACGGTGTCGCCTTGTCGCCTTGTCGCCTTATTGAAGAATCAACGATCTTCGCCGTATCCTGCCGAAATTTCCGGGCTGCCTTCGACTGTGCGACGTGCCAAGTCTGCGAGCGTCTTCACCTGATCTAGCCTTTCAACCTTATCGAGCGAGTCGGCCAGCGTTCGCAGCACTTGCTCGAACATATAAACCGCTGCCGAATCAGTGATGCCAGAAATTCGATGCGGCGCGAGAACTGCAATGATGCTGCCCGCCTCGACCACGCGCAAGTTTTCGTCTTCCGGCACCTGCATCGTATCAAACCCGGCAGCGAAAAGAATCACATCGCCGATGCCGATGTCTTCCGGTAGTTCAATCGTTTTCGAGCCGAGAAGCATTGAAGCCATTGCAGAAATAAAATCGCGCGGAGTAAACTCCGTCGGATTGGTAAAGATGCCGGGGCGTTTTCGACTTCTTGATGATCTGCCTTCCTGAAATCCGGCCTCGAAGCTTGATTCTACTAAAGCGTTACTTTCCCTGCGCTCGCCGATTGCAACGACGCGCCCGCGCGACAATTTCACACCGCCAAATATTGGCTTTGCCTCTTTTTGTTTTTCCGGTTCACCGAGTGGGACCGGCAGCATCACCGCGCCCGCATCTTCGTAAACCGTAGGAAGAAACTCAGCATCGAAGCCGGGCACCTGCATGTGCATCGCCCTATCGAATTCTGGTTCGACTTCCACTATTACGCGCTTTCCAAACACTTGGTAATTTCTTTTGTTCATACTGTAACCTCCGGGTAAAAAGAGAAGTGGAGACGCGAGGACGTGGCCGCTAGTGTTGCCCGCGACCTTAAACAACTTCGCATATCAGCAGAAGCCTTTTTTTGCGGGTCATCTCTGGAAGATAATAGCTTCCGGCGGGCACGGCCTCACGTCATAAGAAACGTTTAATCGAATTCGTCGTCGTCATCGTAAGGAGACGCTCCCACATCGGATAGATAAGAAGAAGTGAACCATTATCGAATTCGTCGTCGTCATCGTAAGGAGACGAACCGCGCACGCGGATTGCTATTTTCGCGTCGATATAATTGCGCGCCTCGCTCACAAGTCGGCCTTCTTCGCCGGTTAGCTTTTCGCCGATGACAAGTTTTACAATCGCCTGCGCTTCCTCAAGCGACAACCGCAAATTTAATTTAGTGACTCGCTTGATGCGTCTGCGGCGATGCGTAAGCGGAATTGCTTTAGCCATGATTTGCTCCGTATAAAAGATATGACGACAAGGCGACAACGGTTAGATTGTCGCCTTGTCGCTTCATGTGCTGACTGGCGGCTTATGCGCCGGTGACTTGTTCCGCCGCCGGTGCAGACGGCGCGGCTTCCACTGCGTTGAGATTCGCCGCGACCTGTTCCAACTCGGCGGCGACGGCCTCGATTTCAGATTGCGACGGATTCGAGCGCAAAGTAACGATAGTGGTTTCGACGCGCGATACTTCATCGCGCACGGCTCGCTTCACGTCTTCGACGGCTTTGGTTAAGTTATCAACTCCCATAATGATTTCTCCTTCGTTGCGGTTGGTGATGCCGACGCGCTTGAGCAATACGATACTCAAGAGCACGTTCAGCGAAACTAGAAAAATAAGAAAAGGGATCATCGCGTTTAATGCTACCGACAAGGCGACATCTCTATGCGTGTCGCCTTGTCGGTAAGAACTACTGATTGACCGGCGGCGCGTCTTTGCCTTGCGGCGCGTCCGTGTCGTCGTCAAATTCTTTGACCAGTGCGGCGCTCTGTTCTTTATCGAGCGTGAGCGTTTGCCCGCCACGCAAGTAAACGCTTGACCGGCCAGTGTTGGCGTCGGTAATAACCGCGCTTACGTCATCCAGTTCGACGCGCCCTCTGTCTCCAAGTTTCAACATACATTTTTTCTCCTTTCGTAAAATTTCCCCTTGATCGAAAAAGATTGTGCTATTTATGCGGCGGCGGCTTTTCGCCGATTGACGCAATCGGTGATGCGCCGGGCTGCGGCAACGGGTACTGATCGAGCGGGAAGACCTGCAACGCCATGTTGCGAACCGTGAGCAATGTTTTTTCAAAGATACGCACGGTGGACGACGCCGGGTTATGAATCGCCACGCCGAGCAGACCGAGCACGGCTTGAAGACCTTGCTGCAATGCGAATTGTTGTAACCATTCCATCGAATTTTCTCCTTCAAGTTAGATTGTGAAACTGCTACGCGGCTTGTTTATTTCAGCGTGAAGCTTTTCCTGTAACCGGCGGATCGTTTCAACCGCGTTCGGTATGTCGCGCACCGCCGGGCAATACTCCGCGAGTGTGTCGAGCGCTTGCTGCGGCGTTTGATTGAGCGCCGCATCGACCATCGTTGCTGCCATCGGATATTCCGCGCGCAACGCCTTGATAAACTGTGCGCCGCGCTCGACGTTGGCCTGACGCACGATTTGCTCAAACTCTTCGAGTTGCTTGCCGTATGTCGCGCGCGCAAGCGCAACGAGCCACGCGTTAGCCATTTACGGCCTCCACGTTCGCGCTGGACGCTTCGTCCGGCACGACTACGCTGGATGCTTCGTCCGGCACGACTACGCTGTGCTCCATCGCTGCGTTTATCTTCGCCGGTGTTGATCGTCGTCGCGCCCCTGGCACGACTACGCTTCGCTTCTTCGCTGCCGCGTTTGGCTTCTTCGCTGCCGCGTTTGGCTGCTCTGTAGGGGTTACAACGGGTTCAAAAGCTGCATTCAAAGCCTCTTGATAGTCTTGCAACCATCCGGCGCTGTGCGGAAGTTTTTTGAGCAACGCCCAGCTGGGATCAAGGGAAATAATTTTCTCTAAGAGTTCAACGGGAGTGAGCGTGCGGAGTTGTCCGATGAACGCCGCATAGTCTGGATAACGTGAAGCAAAATCAAGCGTCAACGCGACGGCCACCGGCGGCTCATCGTTGCGCATAATTAGATCAACAAGCACCGAAACGAATTGATGATGCGGCGGTAAATCGTCGCCGGTTGCTGCAGCATCGTGAATCGCTCCATTCGTCGCCGCGCCGTCTTGAGCGCCCGCCTGTTTCGCCATCATTCCTTCCACTAACGGCGCAACGAAATCTTTCACACCGAGCGCGTTGATGAAGCTCGCCAGATCACCGAGCCAACCACTTGACGGCGCGGGCGGTTGCGCGGGCGCTGGCGGCGAGATTTGCTGCGCAGCCTTCGTGATTGCTGTAATGATCGACGTTGTTTCAGCGAGTTGCGCAGTGAAGGAAGGCGGCTTTTCGACTGTGGCAACTTGTGCGGTTGTCGGCGGATCGAGCGCGCGTTCGATGGACTTTTCCAAAACGCGCTTTGTCAGATCATTAAACCAAACGCGCGTTTCATCCTTCGGCAACTCCGCTGCTGGCATGGCAGCAGTCGCGGCCACCGGCGCAACGGGCGCGGCAGTAGCGGAGTTCGTCGGAGACAGCGCATACTCTTTCGGCGCTCCTTCGATAGGCTGAATGGTACGGCCAATAATTCCCTTGTGACCGTCTTCGTTAATGCCGCGCGCTATAATCGTAAAACTGCCGCCGCCGCAACTCGCCCGAATATCTGTCAACAGCGAATCCGTATTCGGGAACTGTCCGACAAAACTCATTCGTCCACTGCGCGGGCTGCCGCCTGCTGTTGGATTCCGGTACACTTCAACTAACTCCGGTCGGTTGTCTTCGTTGTTATAAAAATCTCCGAGCGAATCATCACCAGTGAAGAAGTTAAACGGTGAGCGTTTTTCCACGTCACCTTTCGGCGAGTCAACTAGCGTAGATGTATTTGTTTGGCGACGCGGGCGCGGCTCGTCATCATTCGTTAAGGCTTCCGTTTTAACCTCAACTGTTTTCGTAGTTCGTGTGCCGACGGGCGTTTCTATTACTTCACTTTTTTCGGGGTCAATCCAATCAATCGCACTTTCATATTCATCTACCACTATTGCTGCTTTACCTCTTGGCATCCTAAATATCACCTCAAAACGTGCTTTAGTAGAGCTTAAAAAATCATAAGAAAACCTTAAAACTTTGCTCAAAATATATTAGTAATTCTACAAACAAACGTCTATATTAATTCGGCAATTAAATTGACGAATCAATACCGTTAAGCGAATTTGTAGGCTACGCAGGAATCCCACCGTCCTGTTTTGACAAAGGAAAACAATGTCCGGGAAGAATATTTGTAGTGAGACGGATTGCGTTAAACCATCAATCGGTTATATCCCGATGTCCGAAGATGCTCCGGCGCGGGCGTTATGCGCGGAACACTACGATGAGGCTGCCCTAGCAGGCTATTTTCTTTGTTTGAACGGGGAAACAATATGCCCGGAATGCGATGGGCGCGCCGGGTTCTCGAAAACTATTCATTGCGTTCACTGTCACAGTTCGGGAGTGATTGCCGACGTTAATAACCGCACTCCCTGCACGCGCTGCAGAGGCACAGGATTTACGAGCGGGCGACGCGGCAGACCGACCGGCTGGACAGCGAAAAAGTAACACCACTTTGCAAAGGAGACAGAATGATTTCACGACTAACCAGCACAGTCATGGTACTGGCAATTTGTTTGTTGTTTTGCTTCGCCATCGCGCGAAGCAGCACGCCGCCTTACCCGTCCATCGCCGCCGCCGGGCATTCGCAGATTGATGCCGGGCTGCCGGTCGCGGTTCAATCCGCGCAAGCTGAAACGCAAACAATTGCGACGGATGCGGCGAACATCGGCGCGAGATTTTCCGCCCGTACCATCACGGAACCGTTGACAGTAAAAAATGTGATCGACGCACACAATTTGCGTCCACTCATTGAACCGCGTGCGCGTGCGCTACCAAAGACGCCACCGCCTACCCGTCTCCGCGAAGCTCCGCGCTTCCACGTCCTCCGCTCTTGACCTTGCCGCCAACGCCGCCCGGCAAACTGGGCGCGCAAGGAAGCGAAAACACTTGCGCGCCTTTCACTTTTTGAGCGTGAACGAATGGGATTGATTCTAGAGGTATTCAGGGATGGAAGGCGCGAGCGCACGACAATGGAGCCGTTGCAGCCCGGCACAAAGGGCAACGCCCAAGAGTTGGCGATTATGGCCGGGATGGTGCGAGATTCTGCGCCACAGCCGGACTTACGTTCGTTTGTTTTGCGCGAGATTGTGCCGAAAATACCCGGCCACAAGTTCAGAAGCGAGATTGAAAGCTGCTTTCGCTATGCGCGCGATCATATCGTTTATCGTAAAGACCCGGTTGGCGTCGAAATCGTCGCCGATTTGTGGTCTGTGCTATACGCCGTCGATCCATTGCAGCCCGTCGGCGATTGCAAAAAGAAATCTACTGTCCTCGCGTCGAGCCTGGTGGTGTTGGGACACGTTCCGACGTTTTTGGTGCTCACGCAGCAGCCGCGCGATACGGAATTTCGGCATGTGTATGTCGGCGTGATGCAGGAAGACGGCACATGCTTGCCGCTCGATCCGACGCCGGAAGATGCGCCGAGCGGGTGGCAGGCTGACGCGACAATGCGAATGATGTACCCGATTTTCGGAGAATAAATTTTATGTCAACTCAATTGATGACGGTCATGCAACAGCGTCGTGGTTTAAGCGGACTCGCTGACGATTACAGCGGGGGCGATTACGGCGGCGATTATGGCGGCTTTAGTGATTTCAGTTCGCCTTTTGATTATGGCGGCGGCAGCGACTATTCGGGCGGCAGCGACTATTCGGGCGGCGGCGACTATTCGGGCGGCAGCGACCCGTCGTTTGATCCGAACGGCGGCATGTTCGGCGGCGGCGACTATTCGGGCGGCGGCGACTATTCGGGCGGCAGCGACTATTCGGGCGGCAGCGACTATTCGGGCGGCAGCGACCCGTCGTTTGATCCGAACGGCGGCATGTTCGGCGGCAGCGACTATTCGGGCGGCAGCAACAGCGGTTCTGATTATTACCTGTACAACGATCAAAACGGCTTTCTGGTTGATAGCAACGGCAATGAAGTGGATCAGGACGGAAACCTTGTAAACTCTCAAGGTGAATACGTTGACCAAAACGGCGACTATGTTTCCGGCAATCCTGTCCACGTTGCGCCGCCGGATTATAGCGACAGCAGCAGCGGAGGTGGAGGCAACACACGCGGCGGCAGTAGCGGAGGCGGCAGCGGCGGCGGTGGTTCGTTCGGTGGCGGCAGCAGCGGCGGCGGTGGTGGCGCTCCAAAAGGTAGCGGCCAGCAGCCGCAAGACCCGTCGAAAATTCTTGATGCGGTGGCACGCTTGGCAGGCAGTCTGACAGGCCATCAGCAGCAAGTGTTTCCGAACACCGCGCCGCGAACAGTCACAGCAACCATTGATCCGCGCACCGGACTTCCGATAGCAAACGTCGGCGCGGGTTTAGGCGGCGCAGCCGGCGGCTTCGTAGATAATATTTTCAAAACAGTTTCGAGGAATCCTGTGCCCTTCCTGATCGGCGGCGTCGCGCTCGCTCTCTACAAAATGCAGCCGAGCGGCGGCAGCTATCGCAAATAGGCAACGCCATGCGCGAAATCAATCAAACGGGTTTGTCACTCATTCAATCGTTCGAGGCGTTACAGCTCACGCCCTACGATGACGGCGCGGGCTGCCTGTCAATCGGATGGGGACACTTAATCAAACGCGGCGAGCGCTTCACAAAAATCACTCCGGGACAGGCCGACCGGCTTTTACAAGGTGATTTAGTGATCGCGGAAACAGCCGTTTCGTCGTTTGTAAAAGCGGCGTTGACGGACAATCAATATGCGGCGCTCGTTTCGTACTGTTTTAATCGCGGCACCGGCAACTTTCAGAAGTCCGATGTTTTGCAGCTCGTTAATCAAGGAAAGTTTGCAGAGGCGGCAACCGCCATCGCTAATTTCATTGCTCCTAATCCTAATGTGCGTCGCGGTGTGACGCGCCGTCGCAAAGCGGAAGCGCAGCTATTCCTGAAAAATTAATATGAGCAATCGACTGACAGGATTGGGCGACGCGTGGGATGAGAATGTGCCGACAATTTTCGGCGATACTAATTCGTCTGTTTACTACGAAAACGGCGAACCGATTCAAGTGGATTGGGCGCCGGACGGCAGCCAGCAAAACGACGGCAATCAAATTTATTATGCGAGCAGCGCAGCCGATACGGGTGACAATTTCGACAATAGCCCGGACGAAGGCGTGCGCGCCGTCCAGCATGAGTTGAATGCTTATCCGACATCACTGCCGCGTCTCCGGGAAGATGGCGTATGGGGAGGGAGAACGCAAGCGCGCTTGGAAGAATTTCAGCAATTGCACGGCCTGAATGTTTCCGGTTATCTGGACGATCCGACCTTTGCGCTGCTCGATGCGGCTCCGTCAACGTCCTACACCGGCGGCGGCCAACAAACGGTAAATAATCGAAGCACGCCCGGCACGCCGAAGCCGAAAGGCAAGAATCCGTTTTCAAACCTGACGACGCAGGAAAAGACCGTGCTTGGCATCGCCGGGGCAATTCTGGTTGCGGTGCTTGTGATAGGAGAAGCGCAATGAGCCGCCGGTCTTACAGTCGATACAGTGGCCTCGGCGATGCGCGATCCGATGGCGGTTATGTGCGCAATGGCGATGTGATCCACGCGACCGTCGATGTTCAAGGCGCGCAGGGTCTGGGCAATTATACCGGCTCGTATGCAAGCGAATTGAAGCGCAGGCTTAATGCCTCGCGCCTTCGCGTTAAGTTTTTCGATGATGCGGGCGTCTCGTATCGCAATCAGGGGCAAGTGCTCTTAGACGTGCAGGCGACGGGGGATTTCGGCTCGATTGATGACGTTGCGTCGCTGATTGCGGGCGCGGCCTATGCCGCAGGCTACGGCGTGGCACCTGAAAATGTGTTTGTAGAATTCTCGTATCAGGTGCCGGATGACGTGCAAAGCTACACCGGCAGCGCGACGCCGCCCGTACCGCAGGATTTGCAGGATGCGTACAAAGACGATAAGGGCGATCCGTCGTCGGGCAGTTTTTTCGATTTAGTTTATGAGCATCCCTGGCTCTCGTTGGCCTTTGTCGGTGCCGTCGTGGTGGCAGTTAAGGAGATGTGATGAGACATTATTCACGACAACGCGGTTTAGGAGACGTAAACGGTGAAACCGTCGAGCAAATGCCGCGCGTTGGGTTCAAGGATACTGCCGCGTATCAAGCGACTGTGAGAAGTTTATATATTGAAATTTTAGGTCGAGACGCGGACGAGGGCGGCCTGAATTTTTTCGTCAATCAATTGGCGTCCGGCGCAGCTTCACCGGCTGAGATCAGACAAGGTTTGCTGGATAGCCAAGAATACAAAAACTTGCAGCAGGACGCTGCCGCGCAACAGGCCGCCGCGCAACAGGCCGCTGCCGACGCACAGGCCGCCGTCGCTGCCGCGCAACATGCAGCAGACATCGCACTAGCGGCAGCACAGGCAGCAGCGGCAGCGCAGGCCGTTGCGACGCAAACAGGCAGTGCGGCAAATCAAGCCGCCGCCGCGCAAGCAGCAACAACAGCGCAGGCCGCCGCAGCACAGGCCGCCGCAGCACAGGCCGCCGCCTCTGCCGCTCATGGCACGGCTGCAACGGTTCACACACCGGCACATGCAACAGCGTCTTTGTTTTCCTCGAAATGGTTGACGTATGGATTGCTCGGCTTCGGCGCGTATTTGGCTATCAGCGAATAAAATGGCAAACGCAATTCCACAAAAACGCCGCAGGCTCAATACCGCCGCCGCACCACTATTTTGTGCGGACTGTGACAAAGCCTTTGTGCCCGGCGACATGCGTCATACGCAGCGCGACGGGCGCGTGGTGTGCTCAAAATGCCAGAAGCGCTCGAAGGATACAGCCGCGAAGAAACGACAGCCCGCGCTTTTCGGTCAAATGGAAGGCAGTCATGGCGCGCGATGAAGGCTATTCAGGCTTTGATGGAATCGGCGATTTTATTCGAGCGGTTGAACTCGATGCGCGAAAGACGAGCGGCAAAGGGCGCAAAGGCACACGACGTAAAACGAAGGCGCAAAAGCTTGCTGAATCAATGAAAGAGAATCCATCAGCTCGAAAGAAAAACGCGGCCACGCAGCGCAGCCTTTCCACGCAAAGCAGTTTGTTCGATGAAGAATCAGTTGCCCGCGCCCGTCCGGTTGAAAAACTACAGCGCGTGAAAGACACGGAAACGGGCAACACCGGCACCGTCCTTGCGCAAGATGCGACGTGGGCGAAAGTTAAATTCGATGAAGGTGTGATCAAACATGTGCGTGTGTTCAAGCTGCGTGCGATCAATCCGGTTATGAAAAAGAAAGCAGCAAAAAAAGGCGCTGCCAAGCGCAAGCCGAACGGCAGGATCGCAAAGAAAATCGTCGGCATCGTCAAGCGTCGCCGTGCGGTCAAACGTGCCGGGCGCGCCTATGAACGCGAATTGAAACTTGAAGCGACGTTGAGCGCTGCGAAACAGAAACGGCTGGCAGCCGAGAAATCGGCGATGGCTCGTAATCCCGGTAGTGCGTTCGCAAAATTAGTTGATCGAGCGCTCGTACTGTTGCGCAAACACAATGATCTGGCGCACGCGAAAGCGCAGCTTGAGAAAGCAGGCGAGAGGCCGCAGCGCGCCGCCCGCGCCGTTGCCGCCGCGCAGAGCCGGTTGTACATGGAAGCGACCGCGCGCAATCCGGCCAGCACAAAAAAAGCTACCGTGAAAAAGCCTGTCGTAAAAAAGAGCGCCAATAAACGCGGCAAAAATCCGTCGATTGATGCGATTGCGAAACTCACCGGCGCAGTTCTAAACGGCCTCGAAATCCACAAACGACTGACGGGCAAGCCGAAGCGCAAACAGGCAGCGACAAAGGCCGCATGGCGCAGCAATCAACTCGACAGCGACGCGCGGGTAAAGGGCTACGCGCCAGTTGCGCCGGAGTCGGTCAAGAATTTGTTTCGAGAGTTTCAGGGACGCGAGCCGAGCGGCAACGCGATGCAGCTTTACGTTCCGAACGGCGCACCGGCGCATACAAGCGTGATCGGCGCATTGGTAGAAATCGGTCTGGAAAGCGGCAAGCCGATTCGGTTTGCAAAATCAGATGATGCGGCGCTGAAGAATCCGGGTGCGTATCTTTTGCAGGCCGAACGCGGCGACCGGCGACGGCTGTATGCAGGACTCGTGAAGCCGTTCGAGCGCATGAAAAACGGCGCGAAGATTCCGCGCGATTACGATTACGGTTTGGCACGCCATGTCGTCTATTGGGCGCAAAAGCCGCATCTCGAAAACGATAATAAGTGGCGCGCATACATTCACGAGTTAGGCGAAGACGGCGGACGGCAGCCGAAGGTCAATCTGTACAAAAATGGCCGCGTCGGTTTCCTCGGCGGCGATTACACAATAGAAGCGCGGGGCATCGTTAATTGATGACGGATGAGCAACAAAAAAAGTTATGGGTTGCGGTTCGTTCAGCGCTTTTGATGGTTGCTGATGAGATAGCGAAGATTTACGGCTTGAAGCTATCGACAGAGAGTAAGCACGGCAGATAAGTTTTGAAAATTTAATAGAGCAAGCACTTATGTGATGGCTCGTCATGGGACGCAAGCGCAGCAATGCGAAGGCGTCCGGTTGGCGAGCCTTTTTTATTTTACGCACTCATAAACGTGAGTGGATCGGCGGCGCGTTAAGCCGCTTCTTGCACACCGCGACAAGCGGCAGAGGTAACAACAATGGCAACAACACCAAACAAGGGCAATCGAAAGGGAACAACGTGGGCGCACAACCCCGGAACGTTTCCGCTCGATGCGCCCGGAGGAAGGACGAAAAACGTGGCTACACAAACGAAAAACAAAAAAGAGACAACAAAGCGCGGAGGCCGATCTGCCAACTCAACCAGTAAAAGCTCGGCGAAGCGCGAAACGAATCCGGGCACGAAGACGGTGAGCGCAGGCACGTCGCTAATGCGCTTTCGCAATCCGCTGCAGGGAGTATCAACCAGCAGCATCGTGATCGGCGCTCTCGGCATGGCTGGCTTCGATTGGCTCGCGCATAAAACGCTCGGCGCTCAAAGCGAACCCGTCGCGGCGGTAACGAAAATCGGCGGTGGTTTCCTGCTGATGTCGGGTGGCAAAAATCTCCCGCTCGTCGGCAAACACGCGGACTTGATCGGAAAGGGACTCATTTTAGTGGGCGTCTACGGCCTCGTCAGAGTGTATGTCCTGCCGCGCGTCGTGAGCTACTTCCAGCCCGCGCCGCAAATGGCAACGGCTCCGACGACAACAAACGCTGCTCTCGCAGGATTGCGCCGTCCGCAGCGTGGGATCGGTGCGCGTCCGGGGCTTGGAAACATCCCGAACAGTGTTGCGTGGAGAGGTGCCGGCGCGGGAGTGCGTCGCTAATCGCGGCTAAAAGCTGCATTTAATTTGAAACTTTACCGGCAGTTATAGCCGAATAGGAGAAAGAAGAAATGGCTGCAGAGACAATACAGAATGCGACTTTTCGCAACCCGTATCCGTTCGGATCGAACGTCGATGATGTGCGTCAACTAATTGCGGACATCTCGCTGGACAACTTGCATGGAATGCCTGCGGCGGAGTGGTGGAAAGTTTATCGACCTACCATCGTTAACGCGCGCAGCTACAAATTGCGCGATACGCGCATCATCGGAGCAGGCGAGACAGTTCCGCAGAAAGTGCATGGTTTTTTCGCGGCGCCAATCGGCCAACCGGAAACGTCGCTCGGCGGCACAATTGCGATTCCCTCGAAAACAAAGCGTTTCACGAATATCGAAACGGCGCAACGATTAGAACCCGGGCAAGTGCTGATCGTGGATAGCGTACAGGCGAAAATGCCCGTCACTTCGCGCGATTTTGCAGCGTTTGTGGCTGGCGAACCGACGGATTTGACGCCTAACACTGTCACTACCAACTCGTCTGCGAATACTGTCATCGGCTTGTGTCGTGTCACCGGCCTCACAGTGCGAGAAGGGCAAGAAATCATCGCCGAAGGACGCCTCGATGATTTTCCGTCAGAGTCGGTTTTTAACGGCGGATACGGCGGCGATGCCGACGAAGGCATCACGCAGATCGGCAACGGATTCGCCAAGCCGCTGCGCGAAATCTATGTGCTGCGCGGCGGTCGTCTGTTCCACACGGACTTGGAGTTCTACAACGCTGTCATATCCCCGCAGAACGTCGAAATTGAAATCAGCCTGTGTGGTTTCCTTCTCGAAGATCGCTAAAATCCCTATAAAGCGACAAGGCGACAGTAGGTAAATTGTCGCCTTGTCGCTTCGCCTTCGTGCGTGATAAGAGGTTGCAAAATGGACAATGCAGTGATTCAAACAGGCTCCTGCTACTGGATGCCGGCGGACGTGGGTTTGTCGGGCGCTGATGGCGTCGGCGAAACGAAAACGGCAATCGTCAAAGCGCCGCGCACGGATATTGACATCATCGGCGGCGTTACTGATTTATTCAACGCCCAAGTGCTTGTTACAGACGTGAAGGGGCTGCCGCTCTGGAGCGAAAGCCTTGTGCCGATTCTAGCGCTATTCGGCACCAGAGACAGCGCCGAACCTGTCAGGCTTTTGAAGCGCCAGCAACGCCTCACGACGAATGGCCGCTTGCGCGCAGAAATTCTAAACGTCATCGGCGAATCGGGCGGCACGCTCGTGTATGTCGGCTTGCCGAACGAAGAACGCTCTAAAACAGAGCCGACCTTAACCGATCCGCATTTGATCGGCGAGCCGTTCTTTCTGCAACTCGGCTCAAAGTTTACGAGCAGCGCGCTCGATCACACGTCCGGCGAAACAAACCCGCAAGATGATCCGATTGTAGTGTGGGGTGCTATTACTGATCTCAACAGTGCGCTTGTGCGACTTTACGGAGCAGACGGCACGCCTTGGATGAGCGATTTTACGCCCGTGTGGGCACTGGCAGGCAGACCGGCGGGCGTGTATCCAGTGATGGATTGGCTACGCCCGTATGTTATTCCTCCGGGCGGCATAATCAAGTCGGAGTTTCAGAATCCCGGCTCCGAACCTGACGGCAGCGTGTACTTGGTTTGTCAACGAATGGCCGGAAAATAATTCATGCACAATCCGATTCTGGAAATAGACGCGCTGGCTAGAGCGCTCGACATAGATATAGCGCAAATTCGCCACACTGTCTTAGCGGCGTCCTACGACTTCGATACGGCGGCGCGTGAAATAAGCTTTGCTTATAAAATCCCTGCAACCTCTTGCCTGCTGATTACGCACTGCGATTTCGTTTCAAAACCGAACGGCGCGGGCGGCGTTGGTAATTATAACTTGCGAAGTGATTTCCTATATTTCGGCGGACTTGAATTAAGCTTCGTGCAAAACAACACGCAGCAACAATTAAAGCTCGACGCGCATATTTTTCGCGCGCCGGTCTTCCTCGCCTTCGGTGGTGGCTCGCAACTCAACGTGCATTTGACGTATGCGCCGCCTTCGGACGCCACCGCGATGAGTTTGCTTGCTCGTTTCACTGGCTACGTGCTGCCGGTCGAAGCGCTGAAAACGTTATCGCGCATGGCAACAGTGTTTGAGGAAGCGCAGCCAACCAATGTAATCGCCACTTAGACGGGGGAAAGAAATGTTTAGATCATTAAAAATAGTTGCAATCCTTTTGCTGGCGCTGTCCTTTGGCGCGACGAACGTTCATGCGCAGGGAAGCTTTTTTGTGCGAAGTCGCACCGGCGCGGTTGACCCGGCGACGTGCGATCCGAACGCGAATGAGGGACTTTTTTACAACACTATCGTGAAGCGCTTCAAAGTATGCACCGCCTTAAATACGTGGAGCGCGCTGGCGACGGCGGCGGGAAACGTCTCAAGCTTTAATAGTCGAATAGGCACCATCGTCTTGAGCGGTTCAGACGTGCGCACGGCGCTCGGATTCACGCCAGAGAATCAATTGACATTTTCTGCGCCCTTTTCGCGCATCGGAAATAGCATCTTTTTGCCGCAGGCGAACGCGAGCGTAAACGGATTTCTCGCCAGCACCGATTGGTCAACCTTCAATAACAAACAGGATGCCATTGGTTTCACGCCGGAGCGTCAACTAATTTTCTCCACACCGTTCTCACGCGTCGGAAATACGATCTCGTTTAGCTTCACGCCGTTGAACGCGTCAAGTAACTTTTCCGACGTGGGAAACCCTGCAACGGCACGCGCCAATATCGGCGCTGGCACTGTTACAAGCGTTTCAATGACAACGCCCGGTTCGATCTTCAACACGCCCGTTACGGTTACGAACCCAACCACAACGCCGCAAATCCAATTATCGCTACTCGATCAGACTCCCAACAAGGTGCTGGCTGCGCCGGCGTCCGGCGCTGCAGCACCGCCAACTTTCCGCGCGCTCGTCGCTGCGGATTTGCCTTTCCTTAGCAGCCTGTACGTTGACTTAACGAGCGGGCAAGCAATCGCCGGCGCAAAAGCGTTTTCCACGAGCCTGACAGCCGGGCAGAGCGCGCCCGGTATCAATCCTCTAAACGTGGCAGGAGGCGCGACGATCGGCGCGGGATACACTTCTACCATTGCGCCAACCAACGGGCTGGCAGTGCAAGGCGCAACCATATTCAATCGCACAACGGTTGGCTCACTCGGTCATGGCGTTTTGAATTATTCCGGCGTGGCGCTGACGATGAACGATGCAAGCAATTACGATTTCGTGTTCTTGTCTAATACCGGAACAGCCGACATCAATATCAACTTACCTGACGAAACAACAAACGTCGGTCGGGTAATAACTTTCAAACGCACCTTCAATACCACAGCCAACGTCACTCTATTGGCTAATAATTACAACGGTGTGGGTGTCAAAATTGACGAGGCTGGAACATACTTTCTGACGTTTACGGGTTATCTAAAATACGTGACGGTGGTTAGTGACGGGACGGGTTGGCGGGTGGTAGGAAAGAACTAACAGGGACTCTTAACTAAACAACAACGGAGAACACAAAATGCCTTTCATTAAAGCTTTCACAACGCCGGACGGGCTGGAGCATCCGAATTCTTTTTGGCGACTGTACAGCTTGCAAAGTTATGGTGACATCAGCACGACGATTGTTACCTTTAAAGCGTGGCACGATCTTGCGACACACAACGCAGGCGCGAAACCGCTCGCAACGGTCGAACGCGAGTACAAATTTGAAGGCGCGCAACATCAAGCGGCGCTCGCAACTACAATTACGTCGGCGCAAGTCGGCAAAACACTGTACGAAGTGTTAGCGGCGTCCGCCGAAACGCAATCGTTACTGATTCCTGATGCAGTGGACGCGCAAGGGAATCCAGCTAATTTCTTTGCCGCCGCACATCGGGTTTAGGAAAAATGAATTGGGTTTACGCGACAAAAGTTTTCGTCATCACGATAGTGTGCATCATCATCGCGTGGGACATTATCGCGTACAAAATGGGCGGCGTCGATGCGACTATTTCGCGCATCGTGCTTCGATGGGCGAGCGCACATTTATTGCTTGCCCTCGGCATCGGTATTTATTTAGGCCATCAACTCTGGAGCCAGCCGCCGCCACCGAAAGATGATGAAAAAACGTGATGGCGGACGTTTCCTATTACGAGCAAGCCGCAGCGTCTCCCTATGCGGTGGCGTTTCTCGACGCGATAGCATGGGCGGAGGGCGCAGATTACAACACGCTCGTCGGTGGCCGCAGCTTCTCTGATTTATCATGGCATCCCGGCCTCTACAATGCCGCGCTCAATAGCACCGCAGCCGGGCGCTATCAATTTCTCGGCAGCACTTGGAACGACGCCGCGTCTGCGCTTTCGCTGCCGGACTTTTCGCCGCACAGTCAAGACCTTGCGGCGCTCTTTTTGATTGATCGTCGCGGCGGCCTCGACGCGGTGTTGAGCGGAGACTTTGACAGCGCGATCCACGCGGTGCGTAAGGAATGGGCAAGCTTGCCCGGTGCTGGATACGGGCAGGGAGAACGCTCGCTTGACGATCTGCGGAGCGTCTTTCAGAGTGCGCTCGGCGGCGCGGCCACAGCGACGGCAACGACGATCTACGACGCCGGCGGCGGCGAATCTCTCGCGCCGTCGAATACTTTTTTTATTGGGATGTTAGTTGCCCTCGGCCTCGGCGCGGCGCTCTGGTTTGAACATGGACGCTGATAGCGAAAACAAACTTGCGAGCGTTGACCCGGAGCTGGCCGCGCTCGTGCTCGAAATGTCCGACGAGCTGGAATCGCAGGGCCTACCGATTCGCGTCAATTCAGCTTTGCGCAGCACAGCGCAACAACAAAAGCTTTATGACAACCGCGCAAACAATCCGTACCCGGTCGCTGTGCCCGGCACAAGCAAACATGAGTTAGGGCTGGCAGTCGATGTTGTGCCCGTCGGCGCACGATCAAGTGCAATTTGGGAAGCGATTGGCGAGACGGGCGAAAGTTTAGGACTGCGTTGGGGCGGCAGATTCAGCAAACCGGATTACCCGCATTTCGAGCTACAGGCGGGCGGTAGCAGCGGCGTTGATGATGTGTGGATAGATGACACGGGCGACGCCAGCGCGGACGCTCCCGGCTCGTTTCTAGGCAACTATACGCCGCTCGAAATTGGGCTTGTGCTCGGCGCAATAGGGCTGGCGGTTGTATGGCTATCGCAGGAAGGATGATTTTATGACGAAACAGATTCCCGGCGAACTCTTAGTTTTGATTGCAATTTTTGCGCTGCTCGGCGCGTATCTCTATCACCCAGATCAAACACTCTCAAATGCGTTAATTGGTCTGATAGGAGTCTTCGGCGGCGTGATTACCGGACGCCCGAAAACGACTGTTAATGCGCCCAACAATGACACGATCAACACAGGCGACAGCAGCGCCGCCGCCACTCCGTAGCCATGATCGCCGCAATTAAATTCCCTGCGTTGCACGTCAAAGCGCACTCTATGATAGTCAAAACCTCGTATGTGGCCGTCAGCACTGCTATCGGCTTTGTGGGCGGCGAAGTGATGAACCTGAACGGGCTGTTGTCTGCCGGTATCGGACTATTGACTGCGGTAATCATCGCGCTGATCGGCAAGCAACCGGCGATGCGCCAGCACAGACTGACCGCGCACGAACAAGAAATAAAATGGTATCAGCAACGCATCAAATATAATTCGAGCCACGAAAAATTAGGCCGCCGTCGGACGCACGCGGCGCTCAATGAAGTTCAAAGACTGACACTCTACGCGCACAATCTTGTTACTATGTGCAAGGAAAAAGGCATCGAAGTGCCAATGTACAAATTCAAAACCTATGAGGATTTGTGCGGCGAATTTGATGAGCAAATGACTGCGCTAGAATTCGCAGAAAGCAGCGAAAACGCATAATGAAACGCCCGAACCTTTTAGCCGTAGCAGTCTTCGCCTTGCTTTTGATGTGGGCGGCGGTGCTCTTTCAAAATGTTGTGGCGCAGCATCAAAACACGCTTGCGCAGCAAAGGAATTTGCAAGTAGACCAACTTTTGATTACCGAACGCGCGGCGCTGGATCGGCGCGTCACGGCGCTGGAAGCGCGTGCGGATCATAACGACAAAGCGTATGGCAATCGTGGTATTATTCAGCAGTCGTTGAAAAACAAAGCGATTGCGCACGGCTGGTATGAATCGAAGGAATTAAGTTTGATTGAACAGAGCGCCGCGCTTGCAGATTATCCGCCAGGGCCAGCGAAATAAATTCTTTGTAGCGATATACCACGAAGGCCGAACAACGTAGCAGACACCTTTTTAGGGATGCGTCAGTAGGCCATTTATAGAAGGAGACGGCAACGGACAAGCCGCCGTCTCACAACGCGAAGGGCTGCCATTCTATTCTAGAGTGGCAGCCCTGTTTCATTTGCGGATCGCGCATCGCCACATTTGGCGATGCTGCACATCACAAAATCGCATACTAGATATTGTGTTTTTACTTTTCATTTTCAAAATCGAAAACGAGCGCATCGAAGTGGAACGCTTTACAAAGCAAAGTAATTTTCAATTCAAGCACGATATACTACATATAGAGTTTCGAGCACTCAAAACAGCTAATTGAAAATGAAAGCATCAAAGGGAGTCCGATAATAGACAATATGTTATTTATGCTCTTTGAGACGATGGAGACGGATAATATGCTTTGAATAGTATTATCTGCCTATACGTCATGTAATACTTGTTAGACCGCTTCTGAATGGTCACAGCCTTTGCAATACCATTCTTCCCAACGCTTGACGCCATCTGTCACGTTGTAATAAACCAGCGGCTCGAGGCATGAGGGGCAGATCATGCGCTCCGCGCTTTCAATGGAATTAGCTTGTGTGCTCATTTGCTTTGCTCCTTCCGTCGCAGTGACATCCAACGCTCCCACATCGGATAGATAAGAAGAAGTGAACCATTCTCTAAAGCCTTTAACGCTAAATCCAACATTTCAGGGCGTTCGATTCGCAGCTTATCTCTTTCCCACCGTGAAATTGTTATTTGAGTTGTCCCCATCTTTGAAGCTAGGTCTGTTTGCGTCAGACCTAGCTTCTCGCGTCGTGTGCGGAGTTCGTCGCCTGTCACAACTTAATTACTCCAAGCGAGTCAAAGTCTCCGTCTTTCTTAAAACCGAAGCCCAAGTTTTTGATTACTTGCAACTGTTCAGGTGTATTGTCAATTTCCCAAACTTCGTAGCTATTGCCGCTTGTGCTTGTGTTGTAAAGAAACTTAGCAGAGCTAGGAACTTTCAGCGTGAAGCTTCCATTGATGCGAACCTTGATGCGCGACGATTGTTCTTTGTTTTCGATTGTCTGTGTCATTTTCTTTTCCTCTTCTCCGTCAAATTCGTTATTGCTAACGTGAATACATATTATAATGTCACGTTATATTTGTCAATACTTATTTTCAACTATTTTCGATTTATTTTTCAGCCTGATTTATTGGGCTACTTGAGGCAAAACTTTGAAAGCAGTTTTGCGATTGCTACGAATTCCTCCGCTACTT
>JAABUK010004222.1_pt1 | contig 23574 bp, 20 predicted proteins | sample 5559141 | NCBI WGS metagenome assembly JAABUK01 (sample SAMN10711869, study PRJNA513367) | rock metagenome | isolation source: Antarctica rocks | place: Antarctica: Victoria Land, Pudding Butte nord | collected 2016-01-03
AGTTGAAAGACCAGGAAGTTATCGTGCACTGCAAGAGCGGCGCGCGCTCGTCGGCCGCTAAGGCCTTCCTGACCCAGCAAGGCTTCACCCACGTGCGCAACCTGGAAGGCGGCATCATGGCCTACCAAGGCAATTAATCTGGAATGAGGAATTAAAGCTGTTTAGGAAGTTATATTCTTCATGGAGTAGGGTACCAGGAAGAACGTCATTCCGAGCTTGCCGGGGAATCTCGCTCGTGTCGTTGAACGAGGCCCGAACGATTACGAGCGAGATTCCTCGGCAAGCTCGGAATGACGCCCAGGTGACTTCTGATACCTCCTAAACAGCCTCATTATCCGAAAACCAATTCTTCATTCCAACTTCCTCATTCCAACTTATTTCACCCCCAGCCGGCCATCGGCGGCGTAGGCCAGCTGGCCCAGCTCGACCAGCCCGCGCAGGGCGGCCGTGACGGCCGCAGCCTCGGTGGCGGGGTAGCGAGCTACTGCCTGGCGCGGGAGCAGCGGCGCGGCGCGCAACAATTCGAGCAATTCGGCTTGCAGCCCGACAGCGCTTTCGGGCGCTTGCCGGGCTTTTTTGCGGGCCAGGCACACGTCGCACACACCGCAGGCCGGAGCATCGGGCTCGTCGAAATAATCGAGCAGGGTTTGTTGGCGGCACTGCGTGATGCCGGCCGCGTAGTCGATTACGGCCTTGGTCTGGTGCTCGGTGAGCTGCCGGGCGGCCTTGAGGCGGCGCTCGTCGAGCGGCAGCTGGGCGGCGTCGTAGCGGGGGGTAGTAAAGAGCGCCTGCGGCAGCTCGCGGCGCGGCTGGTAGTGCAGCACGCCGGTGCTGTGCAGGTAGCGCAGCTGGCGCGTCACATCCTGCGTGCTCTGGCGCAGGTGCCGGGCCAGCGCGCTCTCCGATATTCCCTGGAATACCACGAACAGCTCGCCGCCGTACATTCTCAGCAGGGCTTTGATAAGCAGGTCGTGCTGCGCGTTGGCGACCTGAAACTGATACAAATCGTGCTGATTACTAATGAGCTGCACCCGCGCCGGCTGGTTCACGGCCTCGGTGAGCTGCACGAAGCCCTGCTGCTCCAGCACCTTGAGGGCGTGGTGCGCCTCGACGGCCTTGAGGCGGTAGGTTTCGGCAAATAGGCCGAGGTCGAAGTCGAAGGCCACCAGCTCGCCGCCGCCCACGGCCGTGCGCGAGTAGTTGGCCAGCGCCTGGTACACGCGGCGCACCACGTCGGGCGGCGGGTGGGCCAGCGCGGCCTGGCGGCGCAGGCCGTCGGCATCGGCCGGGCCGCTGAGCAGCACGGCGAAGGCGTAGAGGCCATCACGCCCGGCGCGGCCGGCCTCCTGGTAGTAGGCTTCGAGAGTGGCGGGCGCGTCGAGGTGGGCCACCACGCGCACGTCGGGCTTGTCGATACCCATGCCGAAGGCATTGGTAGCCACGATAATGCGCGTTTTATCCGTCAGCCAATTTTGCTGGGTGCGGGTGCGCTGCTCGGCGGGTAAGCCGGCGTGGTAGGCGGCGGCGGGCAGGCCCTGCTGGCTCAGCCAGGCGGCCGTGTCCTCGGCCTGGCGGCGGGTGCGGGCGTACACGATACCCGTTTTGCCGGGCCCTACCCCCCGCAAAACCTCCAGAAGCCGGCGCGGCTTGTCCTCAGTCAGCAGCACCGAATACGACAGTTTGGGCCGGGCAAAGCTCTGGGTGAAAATGCCGTAGCCGGGCCGGAACGTGAGTTTTTCGACAATATCCTGCCGCACCTGCCCGGTGGCCGTGGCCGTGAGCGCGATGCACGGCACTTCGGGCGGCAGCAGCGCCCGCAGCTCGGCAATGCGCAGGTAGGGCGGCCGAAAATCGTAGCCCCACTGCGAGAGGCAGTGCGCCTCATCAATGGCCAGCAAGCCCACGCTCATGCGCGCCACCCGCGCCCGGAAAAGGTCCGTCAACAGCCGCTCGGGACTGACGTACAAGAACTTCACCTCGCGGCCGTACACGCAGTTATCCAGCGCCTGGTCGATTTCCTGGTGGCTCATGCCCGCGTACACGGCCTCCGCCTTGAGCCCGCGCTTGCGCAGGTTTTCCACCTGGTCGCGCATAAGGGCGATGAGCGGCGTCACGACCACGCACAGCCCCGGCCGCGCCAGCGCCGGCACCTGAAAGCACACGCTTTTGCCGCCGCCGGTGGGCAGCAGGGCCAGCGCGTCGCGCCCCGCCAGCACCGCCTCGATAATCTCCGCCTGCCCCGGCCGAAACTCTTGGTGGCCCCAATACTGACGCAGCAGACTTAGCGGGTCAGCGGTGGAAGTGGGGGTAGGCATGGGGTAAAATTACGGCTGTATGCAGTAGCGCGAAGCTTCCGCTTCGTGCGCGAGCGCAGCGAGCATCGTCGTGCGCGCCATCCGGTCCCACCTGCTCGCTGTGCTCACACGCGAAGCGGGAGCTTCGCGCTACTGCACGAAAAAGCCCGGCACCTCGCGGCGCCGGGCTTTCCCATAAAAACTCAATCTCACTTACGCGGCCACGGCCGTCGTACCCTCGCGGTCCTCAATAGCCTTGCGCAGCTTGGCGATGGCCTGCGTGGCGCGCTCCTCATCGAGGCGGTTGATGTTGAGCAGCATCTTGGTTTTCTCCTGGCGCGTGATGAGCGGGTGGTTCAGCAGGCGGATAATCTCCTCTTTCTGGTTGGCAGTGGCGTACTGCACCGGGGCAGCGGCGGCCTCCGCGGCGGGGGTAGGGGCCGTGGTTACGGCGCGCATGACGGGGGTAGGCTCGGCCACGGCCGGAGCCACGGCGGGCGCGGGCACGTTACCCGAGTACTCCATCTCCTCGGCAGGGGTAGGCTCGTAGCCGGCGGCGCGGATAATCCAGGCCAGGATGTTGCGGTAGGCCTTGCCAATGGCGCGGGTCTGGGCCATGCTGGCAATAGCAAACTCCTGGTAGAACTTCTTGCCACTCTCCTTATTCGAGCAAATGGCAAAGCCGGCGCCCACCGTGGTGCCGTGGCGCAGGTCAAACAGCGTCACTTTGGCCTGGTACTTCAGCTCCTGCTCGTTGCTGAGGTTGATGACGTGCTCCACGATGGGCACGATGCCCAGGCGCGAGCCGGCGTACTGCCAGCCCTCCACGTTCACGAACTCTTTGCCCTGCACCTGCGTGCTAAGCTTATTGTCTTTAATAAACCGGGCCAGGTCCTTGGCCAAATCGAGCGTTTCGTCCGATTTGGCGATGTCATAGCTCTCCGCGCGGGAGGCAGCTTTCTTGGCGACGATAGCTTCCTTCGGGGTTTTGGTGACTTCGGTCATGGTGGAGATGGGCAGCGCCCGGTTATCGTTCTGTAGTACGAGTGAATAACCAACCTATGCCAAATAGTGTTCCAGGAAAGCCAATTTTTTTAGTAAAATTTATCGCTGATTATCAAGGGGTTTGGGAGGGGCAGGAAAATCCTTTTCAGCCGGGCGGTTTTCCAAACGGATTAGCCGGGCTTTAACGGAGAATAATCAAAACAAGAACGTCATGCTTATCTGGCGTCCGCTTGTCGAAGCATCTCTACCGAACGAAACCCGAACGGCGCGGTAGAGATGCTTCGACAAGCGGACGCCAGATAAGCATGACGTTCTTAATTGCCCTCAAACTCCTTGCCCTACCCCTCTATGTGGCCGTCGCGCATCACGATGGTGCGGTCGGCCATCTGGGCCAGGGTGTCGTTGTGGGTCACGATGACGAAGGTTTGGCCGAACTCCTTGCGCAGCCAGAAGAATAGCTCGTGCAGCTCCTGGGCGTTTTTTGAGTCGAGGTTGCCGCTGGGCTCGTCGGCGAAAATGATTTCGGGCGAGTTGATGAGGGCGCGCGCCACCGATACGCGCTGCTGCTCGCCGCCGCTCATCTCGCTGGGCTTGTGGTCCACGCGGTGGTCGAGGTTGAGCAGGCCGAGCAGTTCGCGGGCCCGCACGCGCACTTCCTTTTCGGAGCGGTCGGCGAGGTAGGCGGGCAGGCACACGTTTTCGATGGCCGTGAACTCGGGCAGCAAATTGTGAAACTGGAATACGAAGCCAATGTGGCGGTTGCGAAACCTGGCCAGCGAGGTGCGGCCCAAGCTGGTGATGGCCTGCCCGTCAAAAAGCACCTCGCCTGAGTCAGGCTCATCGAGGGTGCCCAAAATGTGCAGCAGCGTGCTTTTGCCCGCCCCCGATGAGCCCACGATGCTCACAATTTCGGCCCGCTGAATAGTCAGGTCGATGCCTTTGAGCACTTCCAGCGAGTTGTAGCTTTTGCGGAGATTGATGGCTTGCAGCAAAACGAATAAACTGAGCGACGAATGAACTAGGCAAAGCTACGCGCAAAGGCGGCCGGGCGTTGGGGTCCATTCTGTCATTGCGAGCGCAACGCAGTGGAGCGGGGCAATCTTTCCTTCCCGCTAGGGTCACTAACCCTATGACAAGGACGGCAAGGAAAGATTGCCGCGCTCCACTGCGCTCTTGCTTGATACGCAACATGCTCGCAATGACAAGCGGCATCCTGGCCCTACCTTCGCGCCAGTAAATAAAACTCCACCCCTACCCCCTCCGATGAATATTCACGAGTATCAAGGCAAGGAAATCCTGAAAAAATACGGCGTGCGCGTGCAGGAAGGCCTCACCGCCGACACCGCCGAAGAAGCCGTTGAAGCCGCTAAAAAGCTCACCGAGCAAACCGGCACCAGCTGGTACGTCATCAAGGCCCAGATTCATGCCGGCGGCCGGGGCAAGGGCGGCGGAGTAAAGCTCGCCAAGAACCTGGAGCAGGTGAAAGACATCGCCGGCCAGATTCTGGGGATGCAGCTCGTGACCAAGCAAACCGGCCCCGAAGGCCGCCTGGTCCATAAAGTGCTCATCGCCCAGGACGTGTACTACCCCGGCGAAAGCCCCACCAAGGAATACTACATGAGCGTGGTACTCGACCGCACCTCGGGCAAGAACGTCATCATCTACACTACCGAGGGCGGCGTGGACATTGAGGAGGTAGCCGAGCATCACCCCGATAAAATCCTGAAGGAATTCATCGACCCCGCCGTGGGCCTGCAAGGCTTCCAGGCCCGCAAAATTGCCTTCGGCCTCGGCCTGTCGGGCGATGCGTTCAAGGAGATGGTGAAGTTCGTGACGGCGCTTTATAAGGCCTACGACGAGACGGACTCGGCCATGTTCGAGATTAACCCGGTGCTGAAAACGTCGGACAATAAAATCCTGGCCGTGGACGCCAAGGTGACGCTGGACGACAACGCCCTGTTCCGCCACAAGGATTTCGTGGCCCTGCGCGACACCAACGAGGAAGACCCGCTGGAAGTAGAGGCTTCGGAGTCGAACCTGAACTACGTGAAGCTCGACGGCAACGTGGGCTGCATGGTAAACGGTGCCGGCCTGGCAATGGCCACGATGGATATCATCAAGCTGAGCGGCGGCGAGCCGGCCAACTTCCTCGACGTAGGGGGTGGAGCCAATGCCCAGACGGTAGAGGCGGGCTTCCGCATCATCCTGAAGGACCCCAACGTGAAGGCCATCCTGATTAACATCTTCGGCGGCATCGTGCGCTGCGACCGCGTGGCCAATGGCGTGGTGGAAGCCTACAAGAAAATCGGCGATATCCGCGTGCCCATCATCGTGCGCCTGCAAGGCACCAACGCCGAGGAAGGCGCCCGCATCATCGACGAAAGCGGCCTGCAAGTGAAGTCGGCCGTGCTGCTGAAAGACGCCGCCGCCCGCGTGAAGGAAGTGCTCGCCGCCGCGTAAGCAGCTGGTTGGTGCTGGTTTTTGAAAGCCCGCCTGGTAACTCAGGCGGGCTTTTTAGGTTAATACCCAAATTCTACTGAACGTCATGCTCATCTGGCGTCCGCTTGTCGAAGCATCTCTACCGCATCGTTAGGTCACTAACCCTAGCGGCGTGGTAGAGATGCTTCGACAAGCGGACGCCAGATGAGCATGACGTTCTTTTATTATCCCACTTCCCTACCCCCCTTTTCCACGATGGAATTCACTCGCTTAGGAAATACTGGCCTCCAGGTTTCCAAAATCTGCCTGGGCACCATGACCTACGGCACGCCCACCGAGCGCTGGCCCTGGGCCCTCAACGAAGATGCCAGCCGGCCCTTCATCCAAAAAGCCCTGGAGCTGGGCATCAACTTCTTCGACACCGCCGACGTGTACTCCAACGGCGCCAGCGAAGAAGTGGTGGGTAGGGCCCTGCGCGACTTTGCCAAGCGCGACGAGGTGGTGCTGGCCACCAAAGTATTTAACCAGATGGGGCCGGGACCGAATGATAAAGGCCTCTCGCGCAAGCACATACTGAGCGCCATCGACGCCAGCCTCCAGCGCCTGGGCACCGACTACGTGGACCTCTACCAGATTCACCGCTGGGATTATGACACGCCCATTGAGGAAACATTGGAGGCGCTGCACGACGTGGTGAAGGCCGGCAAGGCGCGCTACATCGGGGCGTCATCAATGTTCAGCTGGCAATTCGCGCAGGCCCTGTACCTGGCCGATAAGCACAACTGGACGCGCTTCGTGAGTATGCAGCCGCATTACAACCTCGTGTACCGCGAAGAAGAGCGCGAGATGCTGCCGCTGTGCGAGGACCAGAAAATCGGCGTTATTCCGTGGTCGCCGCTGGCGCGCGGCTTGCTCACCGGCGGCCGGGGTAGGGAGCGCAACGAAACCGAGCGCGCCAAAACCGACAACTTCGGCAAAAGCCTCTACGGCCGCGACGACGACTTCGCCGTAGCTGACCGCGTGACGGAAATCGCCCGGGAGCGCGGCTTGCCCAATGCCCAGATTGCCCTGGCCTGGATGCTGAGCAAGCCCGTTATCACCGCGCCCATCGTGGGCGCCAGCAAGCCCGGCCACCTCGAAGACGCCGTAGCCGCCGTGGATGTCAAGCTCTCGGCCGATGAAATCAAGCGCCTAGAGGAACTCTACCAGCCGCACCCGGTGCTGGGCTTTAGCTGAAAAGCGCGGTAGGAGGTAGACATAAATTAAGAACGTCATGCTGAACAAAGTGAAGCATCCTGGTCGTGTCGATTGGTTACTAATCCAACGACCCCGCCAAGATGCTTCACTTTGTTCAGCATGACGTTCTATTCATAAGCAATGCGCTATGTCTCCTACTTTCCTTCGGCAACGCCGATGTTCTCTTCAGCTTGCACCGGCACGGGCTCGCCTTTCACTTTCAGCTCTACCTCCATGTTGCCACGGGTGCCAACTGAATACGGACAGATTTTGTGGGCCTGACGCACCATTTCGATGGTTTTGGCCTGGTCAAACGACTTGAGGTCCACGTCCAGCACAGCGCTCAGGCCGTAGCTCTCGCCTTCCTGAAACAGCGATACCGAGCACTTTACTTCCGTACCGGGGTCGAGCTTATCGCCGGCGCGCTGCGCGATTACGAGCAGCGCCTGCTGAAAGCATGACGAGTAACCGGCCGCAAACAGCTCTTCGGGGTTGGTAGCGCCTTTCTTGCCGCCGAGGCCTTCGGGCACCGACATATCGAGGTCAATAATGCCGGTAGCGGAGCGCACGTGGCCGCTGCGGCCACCTATGGCCGTTGCGTCGGCCGTGTAAAGGGTCTTTTTAGTAGAGTCCATGAGAAATGAGTGAATACTTACGTTCAGGGTAGGCTAACCGATTTTTCGCGCCCAGGGTTGCCCCTACCCCCTCAACTAACCAAAATAGCCAGCCGGGTTTGGCCGCGCCGGCTTTTGTGGCTACTTTTACAGCCCCGCACCGGTCGCGTAGTACAACGGATAGTATAGGAGCCTCCGAAGCTCTAGATTTAGGTTCGATTCCTAACGCGACCACTTTACGAAGCTTCTGCCTGACCGGCAGAAGCTTTTTTATGTGCTTTGTTTTGCGTGTTCCCGATTTCGTTGGTAGACAATCTGTTTTTATTGCCCGAAAGCTGCCATTTCGGGGTTAAATGCTTGACCATGACAAATCTGACAGAGCAGATGCTGGATATCTGATAAAGTTGGCTTACTTTGTTATCAAATTCATCGTTATGAACAAATTCTTACTTGTAGCCAGCCTTGGGACCCTGCTAGCGGGCAGCAATCCATTGGCTGCCACTGCCCAGACCCTACCTAGCCTCACGGCGACGGGTCGCTATTACGTGGGCCTAGGAGGCACCCTGGGAACTTACCAACTTTCGGGTAGGCAAAGCACCAGTGTTCTGGGCCCGGTGCTGACGGGCGGGCGGTGCTTATCGCCGCGGTTCGCTCTGGAAGCAAGCCTGGCTTATCACTGGGACGGCTATGATAAATCCAGTGGAGGAGTGTACGTGGTATCGGACGGAAACGGTGGCGCGCGGTCCGGGCCGGCCATTTTCCACTCAGTATATCATCAGCGCACCCAGGTGGCCCTGGCACTAGCGCGCTACACTCTGGCTTACCTGCCGACGCGCAGGTTTCAACTCGATGTGGCGGGTGGCGTATTTCTTCTTCACACAAACACTTATGGCTACAATCACACCCTCGATAAAGACACGCAGGAGGTTATTCAAGGTGGGTATTACGTGCGCTACGACCTGACGAGCGGTGGGGTGTTACTGGGCCCTAGCCTGCGTTACCGACTAAGCCCACAGGTGGAGTTAGTGGGCGAGTTTATTAGCAACTTTACGCTGGGAGCCAGCCCTACTTCAGTGGGGCGGTTGGCGGGCACGGCAGGGCTGAGTGCCCGCTACTACTTTGGAAACCAGGCCTTAGCGCGCTGACCGGCAGCCAGCGAATCTACTACGGGCGCCCGGCTGTCTCTTTGCAGGCACGCCGCTTTTTTTGCCCTGTCTCTTTTCTCATGGCAAATTTCATCCCGGCCGCTCGGCTTATACTTTGCTGAATTCCTCCAGCAGTGTTACCAGGTGCTCGGAGACGATGGGGATTTGGGGCCGAATCAGGTTATGGCCCTTTGCCTCCAAGTAGCCCAGCAACCAGTGGAATTCAGCGGGGTCTGTGCTTATAAATGCCATGCGCCAATCAGCAAACCAACGTGTTGACGTGGCGTAGTCGCTTAGGGCCTGCACCTGCGAATGGCGCTTATCCTGCCTGATTTTAGCGAATAACTTGTGGACTTGTTCGGCCGTGCCCTCCAGCACCTGCACAAAGTGGCCGGTGCTGCTGTAGCAAAGCAGGCCCGTAATGTCGTGCGCGTTATTCCAGGCTTGCGACTGCTCAACCAGTTCCGCGAGCTGCGCTTCGCTTAGCAGGCTGGTGGCTTGGCTACGGTAGAGCAAGTGATGTACCCGGTTGTCAAGTTGGGCTAGTACCTGAGCTAAGGTGAGCCTACCCTGGGCATACTGTTCCAACAACTCGCATTCGTAGTAATCCGGAGCCAAACTTGTCTCGGCAGTGAGGGCAAGGGCCCATTTGATAGCCTTGCGACGCTGCTCTTCCGTTTGTAAGTCCTTCATGTCCTATTCTACGGCAATTAGAGAGCTCCCACAGGAGTGAAAAACACGTAAAGGCCTACGTATAATTACGGAGATTATGGCAACCAGCGACCCTACCCAGGTAGCTAGCCATAACTCGCCTATAGCCCGGCGGATGCCTGGCAGCGTAATACCCTTCCTATTATCTCACCCTTAGCAGTAAGCTCGCAGCGGTACTCTGAAAATAGAAAATTGGGCTTAACGCTGTCGGCGAATAAACTAAGCAAGAATTTGGGCCAGTAGGACAAAAACGGTATGGCGTTCTGGCAAACTTGTCCTAACTTTAGGACATGAACTATCCTGCCCGCCCTATTCAACCTTTGCAAGTATCTGCACTTGCCACCGAGCAAACCCGCCATCGTTTGGTATCGGCCATTATTTCCTTCACCAACGGCACACCGTTTTCACTGGAGCCCTATCAGCAGCAGGTACTCGACCGCTTCACGCGCGGCCGGCTCACGATTGACGAAGTTGTATATTACCTGGAAGCAACTGCAAAATCCCGGTAAGTATTTTCCGGATTTTGAGCGCCCTACCCCCTGGCGTTAGCCCGTTGCCATCAGCTCACCAGCACCGCGTTTTGGGCTCAGCGCGCTCCGGCTTTTGATGGGCGTGCGCCAAAAACGCGGCGTGGTTGTTTTCTTTGCGGACGCGGGTCCTTTTTGCCCCGTTTCTAGTCTCATGGCAAACTCCACCCTAACCGGCCTGCGGGCCGGCGTGCTGCACGGCGACGAAGTGCAGGCCCTGTTCCAACACGCCAAAACCCACGGCTACGCCCTGCCCGCCGTTAACGTAACCGGCACCGACACGGTCAACGCCGTGCTCGAAACCGCACGCGACCTCAACTCGCCGGTTATTGTTCAGTTTTCGAACGGCGGCGCGCAGTTTTTCGCGGGTAAGGGCCTGCCCAACGATAAGCAGCAGGCCAGCATCGCGGGCGGCATTTCGGGCGCGCACCACGTGCACCTGATGGCCGAAGCCTACGGCGTGCCCGTGATTTTGCACACCGACCACGCGGCCAAAAAGCTGCTAACCTGGATTGACGGCCTGCTCGATGCCGGTGAGAAATACTACGCCGAGCACGGCCAGCCGCTCTACAGCTCGCACATGCTCGACCTGTCGGAGGAGCACATTGAGGAAAACCTCGAAATCTGCAAGGAATACCTTAAGCGCATGGCCAAAATCGGCATGACGCTGGAGATTGAGCTGGGCGTGACCGGCGGCGAGGAAGACGGCGTGGACAACTCGGACGTGGACAGCTCGAAGCTCTACACCCAGCCCGAGGAAGTGGCCTACGCCTACGAGCAGTTGCGCGAAATCAGCCCGCGCTTCACCATCGCGGCGGCCTTTGGCAACGTGCACGGCGTGTACAAGCCCGGCAACGTGAAGCTGCAACCCAGGATTCTGCACAACTCGCAGCAGCACCTGCGCACCAAGCACAGCATCGTGGACGCGCTGCCCATCGACTTCGTGTTTCACGGCGGCTCGGGCTCGTCGCAGGCGGAAATCCGCGAGGCCATCAGCTACGGCGCTATCAAGATGAACATTGATACGGACCTGCAATGGGCATTCTGGGAAGGTATTCAGCAGTACTACGTGAAGAACGAGGGCTTTCTGCAAGGCCAGATTGGCAACCCCAACGGGCCCGACTCGCCCAACAAGAAGTACTACGACCCGCGCGTGTGGCTGCGCGAGGGCGAAAAAACTTTCGTGGCGCGCCTCAAACGGGCTTTCGAAGACCTGAACGCCGTGAACCGCCGCCCCTAGCGGGCCGGCTCCTGAACTTTGGGCCGGTGGTGTGCGTATAGTGCGCACACCCTTGTTTCTCTGGATTATGAAAAATACCCTTCTTTCTGCCTTGGCCCTCAGCTTGTTCGTAACGGCTGCCGTTCAGGCGCAGACTACCCCCACCACGGTGACCAAAGATGGTGGCGATAAAGTTATCACCACTGCCGATGGCATGACCGTTAAAACCAAAGTAGCCGACGACGGCAAAATGAAGGTGAAAGGGTACGACGAGGCCGGCAACCGCATGAAGGCCACTACTAAGCCCCGCACCAAAAGCGAACGCAAAGACTACAAAGAGTCGCGCATGAAGAGCCGCAAAATGCGCGGCGGCAAAATGAAGGGGGATTCGACCCGCATGGGTAGCATGTAAACAACAAGTGCCTCCGGCCGTTTGGCGGGGGTAGCAATTAAAAAAGACCGACTTGCGTCGGTCTTTTTTTTGGCCTTCGCCTTATTCAGGAAGTAAGCGGGGTAGTAGCGCGAACTTTCCAGTTCGTGCGCGAGCGCAGCGAGCAGGCGGGGCCGCGCGGCGCGAACGACGATGCTCGCTGCGCTCGCGCACGAACTGGAAAGTTCGCGCTACTCGTGGCTGATGCGCTGCGTCCAGCTGCCAGTGGCGGCCAGCACCCGCACCACGTACAGGCCGGGGGCTAGGGCGGCCAGCGCCACGGGCCCGCCGCTGGGGGGTAGGGCGGCCTGCGCGGCCAGCCGGCCCTGGGTATCGTAAATCTGCACGGTGGCGGGCCCGAGGTTGGTAGGCACGCGCACTTGCAACTGGCTCTGCGCGGGGTTGGGATAGAACTGCCAGCCGGCCGGCGCGAGCGGCCTGGCCACGGCCAGCACTTGTTGCTGGTAAGTGGCGGCGGCGGCCTGGGCCGCGGCTTGCAGCTCGGCCAGGGTGGGCGCGGCCAGGATGGCGAATACTACCGTGGTCGAGTCGCCGGGGGGCAGGCGCGGCACCAGCGTGCTTACCACCTGCGATACGTCGGTGCCCGCCGTGGCCGTGCCCACTTCCCGGTGCGCCCGGTTGAAGCCGCCGCTCAGGGCCAGGTACTTTTCGGCGGGGCTAAAGCCATCGCCAAAGTAGATGGGCGTGCCAGCGGGCGCATTATTATCGATAGAATATACCCCGGCCAGGCGGGTGCCCAGCACCTGCACGCCCGTGTACACGGCAGGGTCGAAGGGGTCGTAGCAGTAGCCCATGTGGTTGACCGAGTCCCAACGGGCTACGTTGCGGGCCGTTTCGCCGGGCAGGTCCCAATCGGCAAACAGGCCGGCGTACAGCGGCTTAAGGGTATCGGCGGTGAGGTTGCGCAGCGTATAGTCGAGCAGGATGACGTTGCGGCGGGCGGCGGGGGTAGCCCAGCTTTGGCCGTGCTGGCGCACGCGCACGCCCACCGAGCGGGGCCGCCGCGGGTCGGGCAGCGAGTCGCGGAACATGCCGCTGGCCTCCTGGTCGGCGCGGGGGCCGGGCACCTGGCGCCGCGCCTGCGCCAGCACGAAAAACGACTGCCGGGTGGCGCCACTGCTGCTGCGCAGGTGGTCGGCAACGCGGGTGGGCGAGGTGGCCAGCAGCAGGCCACCCTCGCTCAGCAGCGGCGTGCTGTTGCGGTAGCTCACGCCCTGGCCCACGGCGGCCGTCACGTCGTCGTAGCCAATGGTGCCCTGGCTGGTGAGGCTCAGGCTGAGGTCGCCGGCATCGAGCTGCACGTAGTCGGGGTTGAGCAGCAGGTCCAGGTACTGGTCTGAGCGATAGCCATTAGCCCCTGTAATGTGGTAGAGCAGCGTAGCCCTGGCATTGAGCGGAATGCCCGTGGTGGCCACGGCCAGGCGGAAGGGGGTAGCGGCGTTGGTAGCCTGCGCCAGCGTAGCCAGGCTGCCCACCGCGAAACTACCCTGCCGCACCGTGAGGTAGGGCGAGAGCGAGGTGAGCGTGACCGTAACGCCCGCTACTGGTAGCAGCAGGTTGCGCACCGTGATGGCCAGCCGCGCCGTATCGCCGGGCAGGTAGCCGGGCCGGGCCGGCGCCAGCGTATTGCTCACTATCCGTACCTCGCGCTGGGCCAGGGCAACCACCGCCCGCTCGATGTTGAGGCGGCCCGTGCCGAGGTAGCCGCGATAGTTCCTATTGGCCGGCACGTCGTACAGGCTGGTATCGGCGCTTTGGCGCAGCTGGGCCCGCACCTGCTCGGCGTTGAGCTGCGGAAACCGCGCCCGCACCAGCGCCGCCGCGCCCGCCACCTGCGGCGAGGCAAACGACGTACCCGAGCCGCGCACGTAATCGGCATCGACCTTGCCCGCTCCCCCGTCCACGTTCGAACCATTGGCCACGGTAATTTGCACGCCCGGCGCGGCCAGGTCGATGCGGTGGTTGTAGGTGGTGAAACTGGCTTTGGCGTCGTTCTGGTCAGTAGCCGCTACCGACAGCACGTGGTCGTAAGAAGCAGGGTAGAACAGTACGTCGGCCGGGGTGTTACCGGCAGCGGCCACCAGCACCGCGTCGCGGTTGACGGCCGCGTAGGTGCACACGTCCTGCTCGAAGCGCGAGTAGCCCCCGGCCCCGCCCCACGACATATTAATAACCCGGCAGCCGTGGTCAGCAGCGTATACAATCGCCTCGTAGCCCGCGAAGGCGCCGGTAGTAGTGCCCGGAAACACCTGCAAGGGCAGAAATTTACACTTCATCGCTACCCCCGCCAGGCCAACGCCATTATCGGCCTGCCCGGCGGCAATGCTCGATACGGCCGTGCCGTGGGTAGCCAGGTCGTTGTAGAGCGGGTCGTTGTTGTTGTTGGAAAGGTCCCAGCCGTGGAAGTTGTCGATGTAGCCGTCGCCGTCGTCATCCACCCCGTTGATGGGGTCGGCGTAATTATACTTGAGCTGATGGCGCAGCTCCTCGTGCATATAGCGCATCCCGGTGTCCGTGATGCCAATTACCACGCTCGTGTCGCCCTTCGTAAAATCCCAGGCTCGGTAGGCGTAGGTCAGGCGTAGGCTGTACTGGCTGTTGCCCGCCGAATCGGCAAGCGGGTCGTTGGGCAAATACAGCGACTCGCGGATATACAGCGGCTCCACATACTCCACCACACCCGTGGCCAGCAGCACCGTCCGGGCCTTGGCCAGCGACAAAGTGGTGGGCACGTGCAGCTCAAACACCCGCCGCAGGTCCACGCTGCCCGCGCGCTCAGCATCAGGTGCCTGGCTAAAGGGAAATTTCTGCGTCAGGCTCGTCGCGCGCAGCGCCTTTAGCGCGGCTTGCAAGGCGGGCAGCTCGGCGGCCGGCGCCCCCGCCCCGGCCCGCAGCTTGAGCACCAGCCGGCCCGGTATGGTGGGGGGGGTAGCGAACGCCGGCACCGCCCCCAATAACAAGCTTAACCACAACAGTGTATAAAGCAATTTCATAGATAACTGGGTAAGGAATAAATCTTGGTAAAGGTAAACTTGCGGGTACCTCATCTGCGAAAAAAGCGACCGAATCCCGCTGGGTTTGGTCGTTTTTTTTGCTGGCTTTAGGAGTTGGGTGGATTTGTTGCTTTACGCACTAATCAGGGTGCATTCTTTCCCCGTATTCGTACTATTATGACCTGCCATGCGCAGAGCGGTACCTACCCCCACGCCACGGTAGCGGGCAGCCCGGCCTCGCGCGCCAGTGGTGCCGCCCCGGAAGCATACAAGCCCGCCAGCACGGCCTGGGCACTGGGGGCCAGCTCCAGGTAGTAGTCGGGGTGCAATTTTTCGGCTTGTTTTAGCACGTCCTGGGTGCGGCGCACGAGGTGCTGAAGCAGCGGCTGGGTGGGGCCGTGCAGCCGCGCCACCAGCGCCGGCTGGTGCCCGAATACGTTGGCCAGCAGCCGTAGGCTCAGCTCCACTTCGCCAAAGGCATCTTCCGTAATGCGGGCGTGATAGGCCAATCGCGCTTGCAGCTGCCGTAGGATAACCAGCAGGTCATTAGGGGTTTGGTGGTAGCCGCGCACGGGGTCATCCACTTGCTGGCGCAGGGCGGCGCGGCGCACGGCGAGGGCATCGGGGCCTTCGAGCAGGCGGTAGGCGAGCTGCTCGGTCAGCACCGCATCCTGGGCTACGAGGCGGGCCAGTAGCTGGTCTTTTTCCTTTTGGGAAAGGTCGAGCAGGGCGCGGCGTAAAGCGGGGGGTAGGGCGGGCAAGGGAATTATTGGGGTAAGAATTGCAAACTGCTAAAACTTCCTATAGAAGTAGTGGTGGCGCTGCCGCGTATTCACTTTTATTGGTTACAACATAAAGCGTTAGAGGTTCATGCCTAATATCCAGCCAGTAACGCTTTTGATTAAGCGTATTCATAACATCTAAAGTCGCGGCCAGACTACTATATCTAGCGTGAAGTTGAAAGTGAATTCGCATTCCTCCTTCGTGACCAGTATCAGCTTGGATAGCTTTCAACAGTTGTATAGTGCTTTCAAAAGCCATAAAATCTGTTACAGGCACACCCGTGAATTCGATGTCATGCCACCGCCGGAGTGTATCTAGCTCAGCAGATTTCCTATACGGTAATTCAATGTTGTTTCGCTCACTGGAAGCAGGATTAAGCGGGAAAAGAGTCAGTGGCAGCATTCCACCATCACAAGAGCCGCCTAGCTGAGCTGGCCATTGGATTCCTATCTCTGGCTGTTCTACCGGCGCTGGAAAAACCAGATGCCAAAAGCCAAGCAGTAGTAAGAACCATGTTGCAAACCAGCCAGATGGCAAAAAATCACAATAGCTTAAACGACGCACCCGACGCGGAACCAGCATAAGCAGCAGCGGGCAGCTTGGGCTACCCCTACCCCCCCGATGCCGGCCGAAGCCAAAATGCACAAAGAAGCCCGTGGCCGGGTGGCCACGGGCTCTTTTTAACAAGTTTTGACAGGCTACTCCGCGTCGCCCTCAGTGGTCAGGGTTTTGCCCTGGTGCTGCATTTCGGGGAGCGTGAAGTTGGCCTCGCTGGGGTGCGACAGCTCGTCGGGCACGTTTTCGGCTGAGGCGGGGGCCGGGCCAACGGGCGCTTGCAGCTCGGCACGGCGCGAGTCGTCCATCTGGTCGGCTGGTTGCTGGCCGCTGGTTTCGTCGAATACCTGGCCGGCCGTTTCGCGATTCAGGAAATCGTCCGATTCCTTTTCGGTGGCGGTGTGGGCGTTGCTGGAGTTGTCGGCGAGCGAATCGGTGGTGGCCGTAGCGGCGGCTTTGCCGTCGGAGTTGTTGCCGGGAGCGGCTTGGGGGGCAGTTGCCATACTGAATTAGTCGTTGTTAGGGTGTTCCTGGTCGTTTGTTTCCTGCCAGGTAGCGTGGGGCTTTCCCCCGGCGTAGCGGCGGTCGTCGTCGGACCAGGCGGCGCGCTGCACGTCGGCGTCGGCGCTTTTAGCGGCTACCACCGATTCAGGGTCCTGGTTTTGCTGAGCATGGCCGCGCTGGGGGCCGGGGCTCGGGGTATCGGGCTCGCCGTTGGGCTGGTGGCCGGGGTTCTGAGAGGCCGCAGGCTGGGCGGCGGGCTCACGAAACTCGCTGAACTCGTCGGGGTTATCGTTGCTGCCGTCGTTGCTGGCCAGCGGCGCGGCGGGCTCCGTTTCATTGGGCTTGCCGAAGTTGCCATAGGTTGGCGTGCCCGTCTTGGCTTGGGTGGCGGGCTCGTCGGGGTTGAGATGGGCGGTGGCGGCGCGGTCCTGTTGGCCGGCGGGCCGCTGGTCGCGGTCGGCCGAGTCGGATGCGGAGGAAGTGCTCATGGGAAGAAAAGGTCGGTGGGAAATCAGCCAGAAGCTGGCTCCTTGTTTACTGCATTTGGCCGGTTCGCGTTGCTGGTTCTGCCAGCTGAGCGCGCGATTTTTGAAGCTGCTCCGTATAAAGGCGCTCCACCGGGCCCGTCCGCGGCCCCTACCCCCCATTTCAATGGCTATTCAACACGATGCGGCAAGCCACCGCTTCACCAGCGGCCCCGCCGCCCAGCCGGCCGAGCTGGTGTACACGTTGCCCGAGCCGGGCATTATCGACTTCGTGCACACCTTCGTGCCCGAGGCGCGGCGCGGCCAGGGCCTGGCCGAGCAGCTGGCCGAAGCCGGCCTGGCCTACGCCCGCCAGCAGCACCTGCGCGTGCGCACCAGTTGCGAGTTTATGACGGCTTATGTTCAACGGCATGGCGACGAGAAGTAACAGCAGCAACAAGGTAGTTTGTCATTGCTCCGCTGCGCTCGCAATGACGGACGATTTACCGTTTCATGCTATCACTTCCAATTGCCAGGTCAGCTCCTCATTGGTGATGGGGTAGGGCTGGCCGTGGCGGATGGCCTGATACACTGCCTCAAACAAGTCCATATACGTGCTGGGCGCGGCCACGTCGGCCACGGGGGGTAGCACGCGGCCGTGGCCAGCGGGGTCGGCGAGCACGAGGCGGCCGGACTGGTCGGCCACGCGTTCGCACCCGTAGGCGGGGTTGTTGGGCTTAAGGCCAGCGAGCAGCTGGGCTTCCTGGGGGTCGGTGCGGTCCTTTTTGTAGCTGCCCAGGGTGCCGTGCAGCACGTAGGCGGGGCCGGGGTCGGCCACGAGCAGGCCGGCGGTCAGCCACACGTTCAGGTCGTGGGGGTAGCGCAATTGGATGGTGAAGTGGTCGGGCACCAGCGAGCCGTAGCGGTACCTGCCGAGTGTTTTTTCAAAGGATAACGGCTTGCCAAACAGGCTGATGGTCTGGTCGAGCAGGTGCGGCCCCAGGTCGAAGAGCAGGCCCGCCCCTGGCCGGTCGGTTTCTTTGAACACCTTGGGCCCGATGGCCGGCCGGTAGCGGTCGTAGCGAAAGTACACCTCGATGAGGCGGCCCAATTGCCCGCTTTCCACTACCCGGCGCACGGCGCCGAAGTCGGTGTCCCAGCGGCGGTTTTGGTAGGCCAGCAGCTGGCGGCCCTGCTGCCGGGCCAGGGCCGTGAGCTCGTGCCACTGGGCTACGGTAGTGGCCACGGGCTTCTCGGCCAGCACGTGCTTGCCAGTCAGCAGCGCCTGGCGGGTGAGGTCGTAGTGGGTGTCGTTGGGCGTATTCACCACCACCAGCTCAATGGCCGGGTCGGCGAGCAGGGCCTCGGTGCTGGGGTAGCTGCTGATGCCGGGGTAGTCGGCGGCCATGCGCGGCTCGTGGCGCTCGACCACCGCGCGCAGTTCGAAGCCGGGGTGCAGGGCCAGAAAGGGGGCATGAAACAGCTTGCCGGACATGCCATAGGCCAGCAAACCCGTAACAATGGGCGAATTGGGAGAGGTAAGTGTCATGCCCAAATATACCCGGCCGGGGGTGGAGGGTTGCTCCTACCCCCCACCCCCGGCCGCGAAGGCAGGCACCAAACCGCTCGCGCTCCGTGAGGGCCACGTGAAACCTTTGACCTGGCAACGTTGCCGGTATCGTTTGCGCAAAAAAGGCTCGTTCTCACATTTTAAGGCTATGGCACGGCGGTAATATTAAACTCGCGTTGGCTACGCGCGCGGCGGGCGACAATACTTTTCCCACCCATTCCTTTTCGCATGAATCACGTTTCCGCTCGCCGATTTTCGCACGCCTGGCGCCCCCTGGCCAAGACCTTTGGGTTGGTATGCGTGGTCGCTGGCTCGGCCCTGGCCCAACCGCTGCCGGCATTTCCGGGCGATGAAGGCGCGGGTAAATACACCACTGGCGGGCGCGGCAGCACCAGCGCGCCGACTACAGTCATTGCAGTCACGAACCTCAACGACTCGGGCGCGGGCCGCCTGCGCCAGGCCCTGAGTGGCACCTACAGCAGCCGCACGGTGGTATTTCGGTGTGCGGCACCATCCATCTGGTGACGCAGCTCAGCATTCTGGCCACTACTACCCTGGCAAGCCAAACCGCGCCCGGCGATGGCATCTGCGTGGCCGGTAAGCACGAGGCCGCGCCAGGTGCGCGGCGGCTATCCATCAGGTTTTCGAAGGTTGAATAGCGCAAGGGTTCGCGAAGTAAAAAGAGGTTTCGCAACGTGTTAGTCTTGCTCGACCGACACGTTGCGAAACCTCTTTTTACTTCGCGAACCCTCGCGTGTTATTCAGTAGGCACGGCCGCGGCGGCGCGCACCTGCTGGGCGGCGGCTACCATGTGGCGCAGGGCGGCTTCGGTTTCGGGCCACTTGCGGGTTTTGAGGCCGCAGTCGGGATTCACCCACAGGTGCTCGACGGGCACCAGGGCGCGGGCGCGGGTGAGCAGGGCCACCATCTCGGCGGTGCCGGGCACGCGGGGCGAATGGATGTCGTACACGCCCGGCCCAATCTGGTTGGGGTACTGGAAATCGGCGAAGGCTTCGAGCAGCTCCATCTGCGAGCGCGAGGTTTCCATCGTAATCACGTCGGCATCAAGGTCGGCGATGGCGGGCAGCATGTCGTTGAATTCGGAGTAGCACATGTGGGTGTGAATCTGGGTTTCGTCGCGCACGCCCGAGGCCGCCACCCGAAACGCCCGCACCGCCCAGGCCAGGTAGGCCGGCCAGTCGGCGCGCCGCAGCGGCAGGCCCTCCCGAATGGCCGGCTCGTCAATCTGAATAATGCGAATGCCGGCCGCTTCCAGGGCCACTACCTCCTCGCGGATGGCCAAGGCCAGCTGCAAGGCCGTGAGAGCCCGCGGCTGGTCGTCGCGCACGAACGACCACTGCAAAATGGTCACCGGCCCGGTCAGCATCCCCTTCATAGGCTTGTCGGTCAGCGACTGCGCGTACACGCTCCAGGCCACCGTCATGTCCTGCGGGCGGTGAATATCGCCGTAGAGCACGGGCGGCTTCACGCAGCGGCTGCCGTAGCTCTGCACCCAGCCGTTGCGGGTGAAGGCGAAGCCATCGAGCAATTCGCCGAAATACTCCACCATGTCGTTGCGCTCAAACTCGCCGTGCACCAGCACGTCGAGCCCGATTTCCTCCTGCCAGCGCACTACCTCGGCAGTGGCTTTTTGCAGGGCCGCTTCGTACTCGGCATCGGTCAGCTCTTTCTTCTTCCAGCGGGCCCGCAGCTGGCGAATATCCTCGGTTTGAGGAAACGAGCCGATGGTAGTGGTGGGCAGCAGTGGCAGGCCCAGCGCTGCCTGCTGCCGCCCCACGCGCTCGGCAAAGGGGCTCTGGCGGCGTGCATCGGCGGCCGTGAGGGCGGCGGCCCGCGCCTGCACCGCCGGCCGGTGAATCAGGGCCGACTGCTGCCGGCTAGCCAGCGCCGCCTGGTTGCGGGCCAGCAGGTCGGCGCTGCCGGGGGCCGCCATAGCCAGCTGGTGCAGCTCGCGCACCTCGTGCAGCTTCTGGTGGGCAAAGGCCAGCCAGCCCTTCACTTCGGGGGGTAGGGTGGCCTCGTTGGTTTCGGCGGCCAGGTCGCAGGGGCTGTGCAGCAGCGAGCAGCTGGGGGCCAGCAGCACGCGGCCCGCGCCCAGCCGCGCCACGGCCGCCTGCACCAGCGCCAGCGAGGCAGCGTAGTCGTTTTTCCAGATGTTGCGGCCATCTACCACGCCCAGCGAGAGCGCCAGCCAGGCCGGCACCTGCGGCAGTATCGTTTCCAATTGCTCAGGGGCGCGCACCAGGTCGAGGTGCAGGGCGTGAATGGGCAGGCGCAGGGCCGTGGCCACGTTGTCGCGCAGCCCCTCAAAGTACGTGGCTACCAGCACGTTCAGGCCAGGGCAGCTGCGCGCGATGCGGGCGTAGGCAAATTGCAGCGCGTCGCGCTCGGCGGGCGTGAGGTCGAGGGCCAGGCAGGGCTCGTCGAGCTGCACCCAGGTGGCGCCCAGCTGCTGAAGCCGCGTGAGCACCTGCACGTACACGGGCAGCAGCCGGCTCAGCAGCTCCATGCGGTGGAAGCCGCTCTCCTTCTCTTTGCCCAGCAGCAGGTACGACACCGGCCCCAGCAACACCGGTTTGGGCGCGGTGCCCAGCACGGCCAGCCCCTGGCTGAACTCGCCAAAAATGCGCTCCGAAAACAGGTGAAACTGCTGGTCTTTCGTGAATTCGGGCACCAGGTAGTGATAGTTGGTATCAAACCACTTGGTCATTTCGAGGGCCGTGATGTCGAGGCCCTCGCGCTGGTAGCCCCGCGCCATCGCGAAGTACAGTTCCTGCTCGCTGGCCTGCCGGTTTTGGCTGATGATGGGCGTGTAGCGGGCCGGAATGGAGCCCACCAGCAGGCTCATATCCAGCACCTGGTCGTAGTAGCTGAAGTCGTTGCACGGAATCAGGTCGAGGCCGGCCGCCTGTTGCAGCTGCCAGTTGTGCTGCCGGAGGCGGCTGCCCACCTGCTGAAGTTCGGCCAGGCTGAGCGTGCCGGCCCAGTATTTCTCGCTGGCTTTTTTGAGTTCGCGCTGGCTACCAATGCGCGGGTAGCCGAGGTTGTGCGTTAGCATAAAGGAGGGGGGGTAGGGAATGAAAAAAATCATTCTCGCAACCGGTGTCCACCGCCCGCTGCCAGGGTCTGGCCGGCCCGCTAACCTACGCGGTGGTGTTCGGGCGTGCGCACGCCCGCTGGCCCAGGGGCTGCGTCCAGCCCAGCCAGGGTCACCACCGCAATTTTAGCTGCCAGCTTACCACCCCAGTTCGCGAGGGCGTACAGCCATAGTCGTAGCAAGGCAAGTCTCCTGGCTCGTGCCATTATAGTCAGCCTTCTCACCCGCGGGCAATGGCTTATTACTTGACTATAACTGATTGCGGCACTTACAGTTGCGCGACAGCCCGTGATTTTCACACGGTTCCTTATTAATCCCGGTATTACCCGGAAACCTCCCTACGGCAATTAAGAATTGCAAAGAATGGGGTAAAAGTACTTAATTTAATTTATGATGAGGCGGGGGACGATAGAGTATGCTTCAAACCACCTGCGCAACCAGCCCTTTCCCGGCGGGCACCGCCACCGCGGCCCGTAGCGGCGTGGCCAGCCGCACCACGCACACGCCGGGCGCGCGCAGCCACGCGGCCCGCGCCAGCTGGCCCAGCCCGATGGTGCCGGTGAGGTAATTGCCCCGCGTGGCCGAGCGAAACTCCTCGTGCACGGCGGTGAAGTCGGCCTGGTCGGGCGCGGCGGCTTCGTCGCCGAAGGTCACGAGCACCTCGACCTCGGCCGCGTCGGGCGCGAGCGCGAGGTGGGCGTTTTGCTGAATTTTCTTGTAGGCGTAGCGGTAGCCGTAGGTGAGGGCCGAGAGGTCGCTGAGCACCGCCGAGGCCGTCGGAAACGCGCCCGCGCCGCGCCCCAGGAAGAACTGCCGGTCGGCAAAGCCGCTCTGCGTCACGAGGCCGTTGAACTCGTCGTGCACGCCGGCCAGCTCGTGGCCCGGCGCCACCAGCGTGGGCAGCACCGCCGCCGCGATGCCGCCCGGCAGCCGCCGCGCCTCCGCCACCAGCTTGATGGCCAGCCCCTGCTCGCGGGCGTAGGCCGAGGCCAGCGGGCTAATGCCGGTGATGCCCACCGCCAGCAGCTCCTCGGGGCCGGCTACCAGCCCAAAGGCGTGGGCCAGCAGCAGCACTAGCTTGTTGCGGGCATCGAGGCCTTCCACGTCGAGGGCCGGGTTGCTTTCGGCAAAGCCCAGCTCCTGCGCCTTGGCCAGGGCGGCGGCGTAGGGCTGCCCGTCGCGGCTCATGGCCGTCAGAATGTAGTTGGTCGAGCCGTTAATAATGCCCTCCACCGAGGCCAGCAGGTCGGTGTCGTAGTATTCCTCCAGGTTGCGGATGACGGGCAGGCTGGCGCAGGCCGCCGCCTCGTAGAGCAGCGGCGTGCCGGTAGTACGTTGCAGCTCAATAAGTTCGGGCAGATGTTCAGCCAGCATCTTCTTGTTGGCCGTTACCACGGCTTTGCCTTTTCGCAGCGCTTCCTTCACGATGAAGTAGGCTTCGTCGGCGTCGTCAATCAGCTCCACTATCACGTCGAGGCCGGGGTCGTCGAGCAGGTCGCGCTTGTCGAAGGTAAACAGCTCGGCGGGCAGCGAGCGGGCTTTCTGGCGGTCGCGCACCGCGATGCGGCCAATGCGGGCGCGCAAACCGGGCGTGCGCGCCAGCACGGCGTGCAGGCCCTGGCCCACGACGCCAAAGCCAAAAAGACCAATGTGGAGGTTGGTACGAGTCATGAAAAGCGGATTGAAATAAAGGCGGAAAAACGCGCCGCCTACCCCACCCTCACGCCAGCATTCCTCACCGAAAGAACCTAAAAAAAGCTCTTCCGACAAGTCAGAAGAGCCCTACCCCCGCTCGCGGCGGCAATGGCTGCTTATAACTTATCTGCTTCCAAACCGGGCCGGGGCCGCGTTTCGGAACAGGAATTAGCACCTTCGCCGGGTGGCTGGTTGCTAAGGCATCGTCGGGCCTGTCCCTCCGCCTTTCTGGATAAGGGCCCCGGTAAGAG
>JAABUK010004223.1_pt1 | contig 23574 bp, 19 predicted proteins | sample 5559141 | NCBI WGS metagenome assembly JAABUK01 (sample SAMN10711869, study PRJNA513367) | rock metagenome | isolation source: Antarctica rocks | place: Antarctica: Victoria Land, Pudding Butte nord | collected 2016-01-03
CGGGTCGAAGGCGGTGCGTCGGCCCCAGCTCGTTCACGGCCTATGATGGCCAGAAGCCAATCGGCCTGACGCCCCGCCCTCAGTCGTACGGCCGCTCGCACGAACTCTTAGGTATCATACAAAGCCAGCCTTCCGGGACGGGACAAAGCCATCTTTTGACCCCGTCTCCCCTCGTAGGAGCGGGGCCTTCGCACCGCCGACGGCTACCCGAATCAGGCCCGCCCCGGCCCGGCGACGCGACCCCTCTCCCACAAGGGGAGAGGGGGCCAGAGGATACGTCTCGGAGACGCCGGACCCGGCCGAGGCTTTCGGGGCAAGTCCTCTCCGACGCCGGACGAAGCCAATGCCCTGACGCAGAACGAAGCCACCCCCGGGGCGCAGAACGAAGCCACTCCCGGGGCGCAGAACGAAGCCACTCCCGGGGCGCAGAACGAAGCCACTCCCGGGGCGCAGAACGAAGCCACTTCCTCCCGTCCTCTGCCGATCTCCCGGCCTCCGGTCCGCGCCGGCGGGACGGATCACCGGCACGACTTGAGGAAGGCGATCAGGTCGGCCAGCTCGCCCGGGGTGAGCTGGCGGTCGAGGCCCTCGGGCATGACCGAGACGGTCCCCGGGCGGACCTCCTCGACGTCGTCCCGGGCGATCCGCTCCTCCTTGTCGGCGGCGACGGCCAGCACGATCTCGTCGGGAGCATCCCGGCGGAGGATCCCCGAGAAGACCCGACCCTGTCGGGTCGCCACGGCGACCGGCTCGTAGCTCCGGACGAAGCTGGCGCCGGGGAAGGCGATCGACTCCAGGAGGTCGCGCTCGGCCCGGACCTGGCCGATCTTCGTCAGGTCGGGGCCGAGCTTGCCGCCGACGTAGCCGATCGCATGGCAGGTGGCGCAGGCCGCCTTCGGGCCGTTGAAGATCGCCTGCCCGCGCCGGACGTCGCCGCCGGAGAGGCTTCCGAGGAGGGTTTCCAGCCGGCCCCGGCGATCGGCCGTGTCGGCCTCGATGCTGGCGGAGAGGGCCTCGGCCGGCGGGCGGACGGCGGGGCCGAACCGGGCCAGCCGGGCCCTGAGCTTCGGGAGGTCGAGCGACGACCGGGCGGGCGACCGTCCCAGGGCGTCGACCAGCCTCCGGCCGACCTCGTCCCCCTCGGCCCGGTCGAAGGCCTCCAGGAGCCGGCCCAGCTCGATCGGCCCGGCCCCGGCGACCGCGTCGGCCAGTCGGGCGAACTGGTCGGGCGTCGGCCGGGCCTTCGCGAGGACGTCGGCGGCGGTCGAGCGGTCGGAGATGGGCCGGTCGGGCCCGAGTCGGCCCAGGAGGAAGGCGAACGAGTCCGGGTCGACCGCATCCAGCCCGCCGGGGACGGCCGCCAGGGCCCCGAGCCGGACGTCGGCCGGCAGTCCGGCCCGCCCCGCCAGCTTCCGGAGCGCCGGGGCGAGGTCGCCCGAACCCTCGGGGCGGATCGCGAGCGCCCGGGCGGTCGCGACGGCCTGGGGTGCCGTGGCGTCGTCGCCGAGGGCCTTCGTCAGGGCCGCGATCCAGCCGGGCGGGACCTCCTTGACCCCCGACCGGGCCATCGCCCGGAGCAGGGCGAGCCGGGAGTCGGCCGAGGCGGCGGGGTCGGCCAGGCGATCCGCGATCATCGCCCGGATCGCCTCGACCCGGGCCAGCCCGGCGATCCGGCCTTCCAGCTCGGCGCGATCGGCCGTCGACAGCCCGGCGACGGCCAGGCGGTCGCGGAGGAATCCGGCCAGGCGGTCGCCCCAATCGGGGTGGTGGCCGGCGATCCACCAGGCCGCATCCCTCGACTCGCGATCGGTCGAATCCAGCTCGGGCCGGACCTGGTCGAACCCGATCGTCCCGCCTTCCATCTGGTCAAGGGCGATCATCGCCGCCCGCCTGGCGAGCGGGGAGGCGTGGGACAGCCCGGCCGACGTCGCCCCGGGGTCGCCGATCTCGATCAGGGCGTAGGTCAGCGAGTGCCGCAACGCGGCATCGGTCGCCGCGCCGGCCGCGTCCAGGAGGGCCGGGACGGCGGAGGGATCTCCGATCCGGCCGAGGGCCTCGGCGGCGGCCCGACAGTTGGCGATGGACGGTCCCTTGAGTTCGAGGGTCAGCAAGGGAGAGGTGAGCTTGCTCCGCCAGAGCCCGGCCGAGTGGATCGCGACCCGCCTGACGGATTGATCCTGGTTCGAGAGGCCCAACCAGGTCAGCCCCTCCCGGATCTCGGCCGACTCGATCCGGCTAGCGGCCCAGACGGCATTCCGTCGGACCTCGGCGGATCGCCCATCCGGGATGGCCAGGGAGAGCACCCTGACGGCGGCCTCGCCCTTGGCGGCCAGCCCGGCGACGGCCCGGCGGCGGACGGCGGGGCGGGGATCGTCCAGGAGGTCGGCGAGGGCCTCGGGTCCCATCGCCGCCCAATCCAGCTTCAGGCCGCGGGGATCCGCGACCCGGGGCGCGTCCTTGCGGCGGACCCGGTAGATCCCTCCCAGGACATCGGGCTTGACGAGCTGCGAGGTCGGGCAGCAGATCTTGTACCAGCCGCCGGTGTCGACCACCAGGAGCGAGCCGTCGGCGTCCTCGATCACGTCGGTCGGGTGGAAGTCGTGGTCCTCGGACGCCAGGAAATCCTCGGTGCTCGCCGTATACGTCGCCCCGAGCGGCGCGAGCCGGTGGCGGGTGACCTTCCGGAGGTTGAAGCAGGCGGCGAACAGGTCGTCGCGGCAGCCGAGGGCGTCGGACTCGGCCCGGGCCAGGCCGGCGGGCGCGGCGGGGCCGAGGTGGACCATCGGCGGGAGGACGTCGGGGCCCGTCCTCGGATGGCCGTCGATGACGTCGTGGACCTTGCCGTAGACCCCGCCATAAAGGGCGTGGATCAGGCCGTCCCGCTTGCCGTCGCCGGGGTGCTGGAAGAACGTGGTCGTGAAGATCCGGTCGCCCTCGGCCGTGAACGCGACGTCGACCGGGTTGTCCATCCCGCCGGTCATCACCGGCTCGATCCCGGTCCCGTCCGGCTTCGCCCGGAAGATGTGCGCGGCCCGGGTGACGAGCGGCTTCCCGCCGGGCCGGTCGTAGGTCTGGGGCGCGAACGCCCCCTTGCACCAGTAGACCCGGCCGTCGGGCCCGGCGTAAGGGCCGTGGAGGTCGTTGGCGCATCCGGTGAGGGTCTTGCCCTGGAACCACTCCTCGCGACGGTCGGCGACGCCGTCGCCGTCGACGTCCGTGAGCTTCCAGATCGACGGCGGGGCGGCGACGTAGAGCGAGCCGTCGAGCCACATCGCCCCCTCGGGGAACATCATCCGGTCGGCGAAGACCGTCGAGCGGTCGAACTTGCCGTCGCCGTCGGAGTCTTCCAGCCGGACGATCCGGTGCGGCCGGTCGATGACCTGCTTGTTCACATTATCATTCGATCCCGACGAGTCGGCGACGTAGAGCCGGCCCCGCTCGTCGAAGTCGGCCACGATCGGCCGGTCGACCATCGGCGGGCCGGCGGCGCGCTCGACGGTGAAGCCGTCGGGCACCGAGAAGGCCCGGCCGTCGACGACGACCCCGGCGCCGGGGGCGGTCGGGGCCAGCGAGGCGAGCAGGAGGGCGGTTCCGAGGGCCGGGCGTCTCATGGGTCGGTCGTCCCCTGGGCGATCGGGCGGGAGGCTCCGGCCCATCGTCCCCCGATCGCCCGGGCCCGACAAGGGGCCGGTCGCGGACGGGCCAAGGTCGACCCGAATCGGATTGGAGGGCCGGAACCGGGAAGACGTCGCCGGCCCGGCGAGGATAATGGATCCGGCGGGGGGAAGAAGACGGCTCGTCCCGAGGGGTGTCGCCATGATCGAGGCCGATTTGACCGGATTTGCGACCGAGGAGGGGCGATGGCGGGCGCTGGTCGGCAGGGACGTCCGGGCGGTCGGGGCGTTCGTGTACGCCGTCCGGACGACCGGCATCTACTGCCTCCCGGCCTGCCGATCGCGGCGGCCGGACCGGGGGAACGTCGCGTTCTTCGACCACGCCGACGCCGCCGAGCGGGCCGGGTTCCGGGCCTGCCTCCGATGCCGGCCCCGATCGCCCCGGCCGGACGACCATGGCCGGGCGATCGTGGACGCTTGCCGGGCCATCGAGGGGTCGGAGGGGGCGCCGGACCTGGCCGGGCTGGCGGCGTCGGCGGGGATCGGGCCGGGGCAGTTCCGCAGGCTGTTCCGGCGGATGGTCGGACTGAGCCCCCGGGGATACGCGTCGGCCGTCCGGGCGGAAAGGCTCCGGGTGGCCCTGCCCGGTGCCCCGAGCGTGGCCGGGGCGATCTTCGGGGCGGGATTCGGCTCGATCGGGAGGGCCTACCAGGGGGCCGCCGGGGAACTCGGGATGACCCCGGCCGAGTATCGCGGGGGCGGGGACGGGCGATCGATCCGGTTTGCCTCCGTCGGGTCGTCCCTGGGCTGGATCACGGCGGCGACCACGGAAATTGGGCTCTGCTCGATCGAGCTGGGCGATTCGAGGGAAGACCTGGAGGCGCGGCTCCTCGCCCGGTTCCCGGGGGCGGCCCGGGTGGAGGACGATCCGGACTTCGCGGGGCGGCTCGGGCGGGTCGTGGCCCTGGTCGAACGCCCTGGCGCCGGGACCGACCTCCCGCTCGACGTCCGGGGGACGGCCTTCCAGCGCCTGGTCTGGGACGCCCTCCGCGCGATCCCGGCCGGCTCCACGGCGACCTATGCCGAGGTCGCCCGGGCGATCGGCCGGCCCTCGTCGGCCCGGGCGGTGGCCCGGGCCTGCGCGTCGAACCGGCTGGCCGTGGTCATCCCCTGCCACCGGGTCGTCCGGGGCGACGGCGGCCTGGGTGGCTATCGATGGGGCGTCGGGCGGAAGCGGGCCCTCCTCGATGCCGAGTCGGGGGCCGGGACCGGTCCCGAGCCGGTTCCCCCGGGCGGCCCGGAGGATTAGGATGGCGATCGCCCGGCGCATCCACCCTCCCGAACAGGCAGGAAGACACCGATGAAAGTCGCAGCCGCAGCCGCCTCGATCGCCCTGGCGGGGCTCCTGGCCGCCCCCACGCCCCCGACGGCCGCCGACGAGCACGACCCCACGCCCCGGGCGTTCATCGACGGCACGGGGGCCGGGTGGCGGGCGATCGGCGCGGACGATTTCACCCGGGCCAACTGCGACCCCGAGACCTGGACCTGGAAGGACGACCGGGTCCACTGCACGGGCCAGCCGGTCGGCGTCCTCCGGTCGAAGAAGGCGTATACCAACTTCGAGATGGTGGCCCGGTGGCGGCACCTGAAGCCGGGCGGGAACTCGGGCTTCTTCGCCTGGGTCCCGGAGTCGGCCCTGGACGGCCTCCAGCCCGGCAAGCTCCCCGGCGGGGGGATCGAGGTCCAGGTCCTCGACCACGGCTACGCCGAGCAGTTCGAGAAGCAGAACGGCAAGAAGGCCGACTGGTTCACCACCCACGGCGACGTCTTCCCGGTCGGGACCTCGACGATGAAGCCCTTCGCCCCCACGTCGCCCAACGGCTCGCGGAGCTTCCCCTCGAAGAACCTGAGCAAGGGCATCGGCGAGTGGAACCACTATTACGTCCGGTGCATCAACGGCGAGGTCCGGCTCTGGGTGAACGGCGAGGAGGTCTCGGGCGGCTCCGGCTGCGACCCGAGCCGGGGCTACCTCTGCCTGGAGTCGGAGGGCTCGCCGATCGACTTCGATCGGATCCGGATCCGGGAGCTGCCATAAAGGCTGGTATCGGGTCGTCGGGCCAATCCCGCGGCCTCGCGGGAAGCCCGGGTGGGAAGGGGCGAGGGACGGCCATGAATCGTCGGGCGATGCTGGCGGGGACGGTCAAGGCGGGGCTCTGCCTGGCCGCGTCGGGGATCCCGGTCGCCGGGGCGGACGGGCCCCGGGTGCTCCCCGAACCCTCGCCGGGCAAGCTCCCCCGGTGGCGGGGGTTCAACCTCCTGGAGATGTTCATGGCCGACCGGGCCGAACGGTTCCGGGAGGACGACTTCGCCCGGATCGCGGAGCTGGGCTTCGACTTCGCCCGGCTCCCGATGGACTACCGGGCCTGGACCGACCCGGGGGACTGGAGCAAGTTCCGCGAGGATCGCCTGGGGTGGGTCGACGAGGCGGTCGCCTTCGGCCGGAAGCACGGCGTCCACGTCCAGCTGAACTTCCACCGGGCCCCGGGATACACCGTCGCCAGCCCGCCCGAGCCGAAGTCGCTCTGGTCCGACGCCGACGCCCAGGACGCCTGCGCCCGCCACTGGGGGACGTTCGCCCGTCGGTTCGGGGGGGTCCCCAATCGCGAGCTGAGCTTCGACCTGTTCAACGAGCCCGCCAACGTCGGCCCTGAGCCCCATCGGAAGGTCGTCGCCCGGATGGTCGAGGAGATCCGCCGCCACGACCCCGCCCGCCTGGTCGTCTGCGACGGCCGGGACTACGGGACCGCCCCGCCGACCGAGCTGGTCGGCCTGGGCGTGGCCTGCTCCACCCGGGGCTACGCCCCGTTCCGCCTGACCCACTACAAGGCGAACTGGGTGAAGGGCGCGGACCGGTTCCCCAGGCCCGGATATCCCTTCCGCGAGGGCGGCAAGGCCTGGGACAGGGCCGAGCTGGCCCGGGCGAACATCGAGCCCTGGAAGGCCCTGGAGCGGCAGGGCGTGGGCGTGATGGTCGGCGAGTTCGGCTGCTTCAACCAGACGCCCCATGACGTCGTCCTCGCCTGGATGCGCGACAACCTGGACGCCTGGCGCGAGGCCGGCTGGGGCTGGGCGCTCTGGAATTTCCGGGGCCCCTTCGGCATCCTGGACAGCGACCGGCCCGACGTCTCCTATGAGGACTGGCGCGGTCGGAAGCTCGACCGGGCGATGCTCGACCTCCTCCGGTCCTCATGACCCCCAACCCGGCGGATTGACCATGACCGACCATCGGCCCGGAGTCTCGGTTTTCGCCCTCGTCCTCCTGGCCGGGACATCCCCCGCCCTCGCGCAGGGGATCCGGCCGGAAGAGGCCCGCGACCTCCGCGCCCGGATCGACGCGTCCCTCCGAGACGAGCTGACCCGCCTCTGGTATCCCCGGGCCGTAGACCGCGACCTCGGCGGATTCCACCAGAACTTCGCCCGGGACTGGTCGCTCCGGCCCGACTCCGACCGATCGGCGGTCTACCAGGCCCGGATGACCTGGACGGCCGCCGCCTTCGCCCGGTACTCCCCGGCCCATCGGGACGAATACGCCGGGTATGCCCGGCTCGGGGTCGAATACCTGGACCGGACGATGCGTGACGTGACCGGCGGCGGGTTCCACTGGATCCTCGATCGCGACGGCACGGTCGACCCTCGCCTCGGCGACGAGAAGCACGTCTACGGGACGGCCTTCGTCCTCTACGCCGCCAGCACCGCTTACGAGGTTACCCACGACCAGACGGCCCTCAAGGTCGCCCGCGACGCCTTCCACTGGCTCGAACGCCACGCCCACGACCCCGAGCACGGCGGCTATTTCGAGGCGATCGCCCGAGACGGCCGGCCGATCCTCGCACGGGACGCGGCCGGCCCGCCCTCGAAGGGGGTCGACCGGCTTGGCGTCTACTACGGGTTCAAATCGATGAACTCGCATATCCACCTGCTCGAAGCGATCGCCGAGTTCTACCGGGTCGAGAAGACCCCGGCCGTCCGCGATCGGCTGGAGGAGATGCTCGCCGTGGTCCGCGACCGGATCGCCGCCGAGCCGGGGGCCCTCAACCTCTACTTCTCCCGCGACTGGCGGCCCGCCCCGGCGCACGACTCGTTCGGCCACGACATCGAGAGCGCCTACCTGCTCGTCGAGGCGGCAGAGGCCCTCGGCCGGCCCGACGATCCGAAGACCTGGCAGGTCGCCCGGTCCCTGGTCGACCACGCCCTCGACTGGGGGTGGGACGACCAGCACGGCGGTTTCTACGACAAGGGCGACGTCTTCGCCGGCCGGGCCTACGACACCACCAAGGTCTGGTGGACCCAGGCCGAGGGGCTCAACGCCCTCCTGGTGACGCACCGCAAGTACGGCGACAAGACCGACCGCTACGCCCGGGCCTTCCGCGAGCAGTGGACCTTCATCGAGAGAAACCTGCTGGACCCGGTCCACGGCGGATGGTTCATGGAGACGACCCGCGCCGGGGCATGGATGGGCGACGGCCGCAAGGCGACACCCTGGAAGGCGAACTACCACACGGGGCGGGCCATGATGAACGTATCCACGATCCTGGACGCGATCGCCAGGTCCGCCCCGGGCGGTTGACGGGGGTCGTCAGGCAGCGTCGCGGGCGGCCTCGTCGTCGGCGTGTTCGAGGATGTGCAGGCCGAGCCGGCGGAACTCCTCCTGGGTCACCTCGAACGGCGTGCCGTTCAGCGCCCAGATCGCCTCGATCACCCCCTCCAGGGACGATTCGGGCTCCTCCCAGGTCACGTGGAACTGGCCGCCCTCCCTCACGAAGACGTCGGCGCCGAGGTCTTCCAGGTGACCCTCGATCGCCGGCCGGCGGCCCGGGTCGACCGTGAAGGTCCATCGGATCAGGTCGGGCGAGTCGTGATCGGGTCCCTGGCTCATCGGATCGCTCCCGGGTTCGCGCGGCCGGGCTCACGGCGGCCCGTCGCGTCGATTGGTCGTTATCGGGCGATCCGACCCGCTCACTCCAGTCGACCCGGGCCGGCCCACGGTCGGGACCAGCCGGCGGAACCCGTGACCGAGGATCACCGGCCAGAGCGCCAGGTTCCTCGCCATCGCGGCCGACCGGGAATAATTCGGGACGTCGAAGGGAAGCCCCGCGCGCACCCGGCCCAATCCCTCGGCCAGCGCCCGGAGGTGGGACGGGCCAAAAGGCCCGTCGTGGATCCGGGCGATCAGGTCGGCGGGCAGTCCCGACTCGCCGTGGAGGGCTCCGACCCACCCCCCCAGGATCGCGGCGATCGAGTCGGTGTCGCCGCCCGCCGCGATCGCCTCCGTCAACGTAACCATGGGGTCGTCCCCGTGCCGGAGGAAGACGAACGAGGCGAAACCGAGCGTATGGGCCACGAAACCGGACGTCCCGCAGAGACGGGAAGCATCCCCGACGCTCGCCCCGTCCCGGGCCAGCCCCGCGGCCCGGTCGATCGCCGACCCGAGCTGCCCGTCGGCCACGACCCGGCGGGCCATCTCCTGGCAGGCCGATCGGTCCGATCCCGGCCCGGCCGAGGCGCATGCGGCGGCCAGCTCGGCGACGTAGAGCGCCCCCTCGACCGCCCGGGGATCGCGGTGCGTCACCTCGGCCAGGGCCCGGCCGAATTCCAGCCGATCGGCCGGGCGATCGGCGAGGAACGTCCCGACGATCGCCGACCGCATGGCCGCCCCGTTCCCGGCCGACATCACCCCGCTCGGCGAGATCCCCAGCGCGATCCGGGCGCACGACCGGAGCGTGGCCCGGCCGATCCCCCAGGGGAGCCGGGCCGCCCATCCCAGCATCGACCGCCGGAACGCCCGGGCGCACAGGCCCGGATCCGTCGGATGCCGCCCCAGACCCTCGGCAACCAGCGCCGATTGCTCGGTGTCGTCCGAGACGTACCCGGTCCGGCCCAGGAGCCGGAACCGGTCGATCCGGCCGAATCGACGAGCGATCGCCGCCGCCGACATCCCCTCGGCCGGCAGGCCCAGGGCGTCGCCGAGGGCGGTCCCGAGGAGAGTCCCGGCGAGTCGGTCGCGGATCGGGTCGGGCGTGGACAAGCGGGCCTCCCCCCGGGTGGTCATTTCGCCTTGAGGTGGGCGTCGAACCAGTCGGCGAAGGCTTCCATGTCCTTTGTCATGCTCAGCCAGCCGTGGCCGGCCCCGGGCTTGACGACGAGGCGGGCCTCGACGCCGGCCCCCTGGAGCCTGGCGACGATCGCCTCGGATTGCTGCAACGGGACCAGTGTATCGGCGTCGCCGTGGTAGATCAGGGCGGGGGCATCGTCGGGGGTGACGTGGGTGATCGGCGAGATCTTGCGGGCGATCTCGCGGAGCTTGTCGTCGGCGGCGATCGACGACCAGAGGTTCGAGGCCCCGTCGAGCGCCATGTAATCGAAGGCGGGGCGGAACATCCGGCCGAAGTCTTTGGCGCGGATCAGCTCGCGGCCGGGGCCGCCGTAGTTCAGGTAGTCGGTGGGCGGGAAGAAGCAGGCGACCGCCTGGACCCGGCCCGATTCGCGGTCGACGGGGTCCTTGGCCTGGGGGTCGCCGGGATCGCCGGCCGTCCCCAGGATCATCGAGAGCTGCCCGCCGGCCGAGGCGCCGGTGGCGCCGATCCGCCCCGGGTCGACGCCGAAGTTCTGGGCATGGTGGCGGATGTAGCGGACGGCCCGGTTGACGTCGGCGATGATCTCGGGCACGGTGAACTTCGGCTGGCTGCCGTGGACGACGGTGAAGACCGTGTAGCCCCGATCGAGCAGGGGCCGGAAAAAGACCGGGTTGATCGCGTCGTGCGACGAGAAGAACCCGCCGCTGACGACCAGGACCACGGCCGCGCCGTTGGCCTTCTCCTTCGGGGTGAAGACGTCCATCGTCATGGCCAGGCCATACTTCCGGCCGTAGATCACGTCTTCCTTGCGGACGAATCCCGCACCCCGGGCGGGGACCTCGGCGATCAGGGTGAGGAGCATCGCGGCGATCGAGATCGTTCGGATCATGGCGTCCCTTCGGTGGTCTGGTCGAGTCCCGGCTCCCGGTCCATCATAATCGGGGACGACGGCCCGCGTCTCCCGGGTCCGACCGAACCCGGGGAGGCCCGGTCGCATCCGGGGAGATCATGCCCATCATCGCCGGAGTCCGGGGGGAGGTCGGCCCATGAGCACGCCCGTCGTCGAGGCCTCCGAGGTCAAGGCGGTCGACCCGCGCTCGCGGGCCGATGCCCTCGAATTTATCACCGTCCAGGGCTGGCCGGTCATCGTCCCGAAGGCGCTTGATCGTCCCGATCGCGGCCCGATGGGGAGATCGTACCGATGGCCCGGCTGAAGTCCGACCTCCCCATGAAGACCTGCGTCACCTGCGGCCGCCCCTTCGCCTGGCGGAAGAAGTGGGCTCGCGACTGGGACCGGGTGAAATATTGCAGCGATGCCTGCCGACGCGCCAGGAAGCCCGATGGGGATCGGGCGGATCCTCGCCGAGGATCGTCGCGATCCGCCCCGGAAAGTTGACGAGATGCAGTCAAGATCGACGACCTCCGGTTTTCGCATCCCGGGGGTTTCGCATCCGATTCAACGCCCGATCCCGATAAGGTTCCCCGCTCCTCTCCCCGGCCTCGCGGCCGGGGGGCTACCCGCCCTCGGGGGCCGGGGGGGGCCTGCGACCAGGTCGCCTGGCGAGGCGAGGCGGGTCCGCCCGGCCATCGGATCCGCCCCGATCCCCTTGCAACCGGGGGCAATCGGGCCGATCCTGGGGGGCCGATCCGCCCGGTCGGGTCGCGTCGGCGAGCCCGGGGCGGTGGACCCGGCCGGCGCCCGGGGAAATCGGGCGGATGGGCCACGGGGCCCCGACGATCGGCCTCCGCCGACCCGTCGAGCGAGGTTCGACCATGACCGAATACGATTCGCTCTCCCAGGCCGGAGTCGCCCTGCTCCGGCTGGGCCTGGCCACGGTGATCGGGGCGGCCATCGGCCTGAACCGCGAGCTGCACAGCAAGCCCGCCGGCCTCCGGACCCACGCCCTGGTGGCGCTCGGGTCGGCCCTGGCGATCCTGCTCGGCATCGAGGTCTCCGCGACCGGCGGGAACGGAGACCTGGGGGCGGCGACCCGGGCGATCCAGGGGGTCCTGACCGGGATCGGGTTCCTCGGGGCCGGGGTCATCTTCCGCGAGTAGGACGGCAAGACGGTCAAGGGGCTCACCACCGCCGCCTCGATCTGGCTGGCGGCCTGCCTGGGGATGGCCTGCGGCGCGGGGAGGTGGTCGACGGTGACGGTGGGGGCCGGGATCACCCTGTCCATCCTCGTCTACGGCGGCCCGGTCGAGCTGTTCCTGCACCGGTTCTTCTACCGAGTGCCCCGGGACAAGCCCCCGGCGGCCGGGTCGAGGGAGCTCTAGCCCGCCCGGGCCCGGGTCATCCCCGATACCAGGCGCCGATCGATCCCATCCGGCCCCGGGACGCGACGGCGAAGCCGGCCAGGTTGACGACCAGGACGGCCGCGATCGGGCCCGAGGCCCTCGGGTCGATCGGCCCGCCTTCGAGCAGGAATCCGACGGCGGCCGGGGCCAGGGTCCGTCGTTCGGGCGAGGGGGCCAGGATCAGGGCGGGGGCGAGGGCGGTCGAGGCCAGGGCCATCGCCAGGACCGCGGGGCGGGCGGGGACGGCGCCGAGCCGTCGCCCTTCGCCCATCCGGGACGCGTCCCCCCGGGACGAGCCCAGGAGCCGGGCGGCGTCGGCCATCACCGGCCGGTCCCGGGCCCGGGCCAGCTCGGCCGCCCTGGCGAGCATCGGCAACCGGATCGCGGCCAGGGCCACGACCAGGAGCAGGCCGGGAGACCGCGCCGGGCTCAGCTCCAGGGCGGCGGCCCGGAGCCATCGGCCGGGGCCGTCGCCCGACGGGTCGGCCAGGGCCCCGAGCAACCAGGGGACCGACAGGGCCCCCACCCCGACCGCCATCGGCGGGATCACCTCGATCGCCCGGGCCGCCGATCGGATCGCCGGGCCGAGCACCCTCGGTCCCCCCCCGACCAGCCCCGCCAGGACGATCAGGTCGAGCCCGACGGCGAGCCCGGCCGTCGTCGCCGAGTTGACCGCCCAGGCCCGGGCCTCGGGATCGGACGCCCATCCCCGGGCGGCCGCCGACCAGCCCCCGAGCCCGACCCCGGCCCCCCGGCCGCCTTCGACCGCCTTGCCCACCAGGGCGACCACCGGCCCGATCGCCATCGCCGACCAGGCGAGCAGGACGAGCCCCGAGGCGAAGGCCAGGGCCCGCCCGGCCGGCGGCGGCGGCGAGGCCCGGGGCGGTTCGGAGGCCTGAGGGACGGGCGACGGCCCGCCCCACCGGCCGATCGCCAACCGGCCGACGATCGCGATTGCCGTGGCCAGGACGGCCAGGGTCGCCGCCCGGGTCGGCTCGTCGAGTCGCCAGGCCGCCTCGACCATCTGGACGGCCAGGGTCCGCCTCAGCCCCAGGACCATCGGGCCCGCCGGCTCCACCAGCGCGATCGTGAAGGCCGCCGAGCCGGCGCGGGCCGCCTCGGGCCGGAGGGCCGGCCAGACCACGTCGCGCCAGGCCCGACGCCGCGACGCCCCGGCCGCCCGGGCCGCCTCGGCCCAAGACGGGTCGACCCGCCCCATCGCCGAGGCGGTCGCCATCGCCACCAGCGGGACCCCGACCGCCAGCCCGACCCAGCCCAGCGCCGACCACCGGACCAGGCCCTCGGCCGAGATGCCCAGGATCGACCGGGCCGCCAGCCATTCCCATCCCGCCGGCCCGCCCAGGATCAGCGCGACCCCCGGGGCGACCAGGAGCGGCCCGGCCGCCATCGCGACCCAGGCCGACGACCCCAGGAGCAGGCGGCCCCAGGGCCGGGCCCGGCCCGCCGCCAGGGTCAGCCCGACCCCCAGGAAGATCGAGCCGACGGCCACCGCCGAGGCCACGGCCAGGCTATTCCGGGCACATTCCCAGACCAACGGGTCGAACGCCGTCAGGGCGATCGGGAAGGGAGAAAGCCGCGTCGAGCCGTCGGGGCCCCGGTCGATCACCGCCGAGGGCCAGGCCGCCAGGGCCGCGACCCAGACCGCCGCCAGTACGACGACCCCCGAGGCCCAACCCATCCCCCGGAGCCAGCCCATGCCGATCGTCCCCGAACCTTCCCCGTCCGCCCCGCGACGCGTGGGCATCTTACCACGGCCGGGGCGCGACCGCGTCGGGCGGCGGGGGAACTTCGTGCGTCGGGCCGGGCCCCGCGATCCGCTGCGATGGGGCGGGCCGAAGACCCCGGCCGTCGCCAATAAACCGCGACGGGCGGCGAATCCCCCGGCGAGTAGACGCCCGATCGTCGATCGCCCGATCATCCGGGCAGGATCCGAGCCGCCGATGGCCTCGACACGCGAGCGGAACTGGCCGGCGAGGGGGCTCGCGGCCCTGGCCTCGGGGATCATGCTCGCCCGGCTGGCGACCCCGTCCCCCGCGACTGGCCAGGACCTGGCGTTGCCGACGGGCCGGTGGACGATCGAGTCGCGCGGGCTGAACTGGCCCAGCCGGCTCGAAGCCCTGGAGGTCCGCGACGCCTCCCGACCCGGCGAGGTCGACGTGGTGGCCTTCGAGGTCGGCGAGGATGGCCGGCCCCGGCCCTGGGGGACGTCCCGGGTCGACCGCAAGGCCGCCGGCCCCCCGGAATCCCGATGGTTCGCGGCGTCCTGGGCCGCGAATTCCGCGACGGTCCTGCTCCAGCTCCGCCCCGACGGGACGGGCCGGCTGGTCGGCCTGGTCCGCGAGCGGTCCGGGGACCGGAACGTCGGCGACCGGGTCCGCCAGGTGGTCCTGGCCCCGGCCCCGGCCGACACGCGCCCGGTCGTCGACGGCCCGCCCCGGCCCAGGGACGCGGGGTCGGGCCGGGTCGTCCGGCTCGATGCGGAGGGAGGGGCCTCCGCGAAAGCCCGGCTCTCCGGCGTCTTCGTCGCGCAGGCCGACGGGGCCGGCTCCCGCCCGGTGGCCCTGCCCGACGGGTTCGCCCGGGCCGCGTCCCCGGCCTGGTCGCCGGACGGGCGGTGGGTCGCCTTCGCGGCCTTCGACGCCGTCGGGCGCGACCCCCTGATCCGGATCGCGCCGGCCCAGGGCGGCCCGAGCACGGCGGTCGCCGCCGGGATCACGCCGACCTGGTCGCGCGACGGGTCGAGGATCGCCTACGTCGCCAGCGGCCGGGCCGACTACGCGACCGACTGGGCGTCCCCGGGCCGCAACGACGAGCGGATCGAGGCCATCACCCTGTCCGGCCCCAGGGCCGGCGAATTGGAAGTCCTGGCCCGGGGGATCTGGCCCCGGTGGTCGCCCGCCGACGACCGGCTCGCCTTCGTCGGCCGTCAGGAGGCCAACTGGGACATCTACCTCCGCTCCGTCGACGGGCTCGGCCTGGCCCGGCTCACCGACGACCCCGCGCTGGACACCCAGCCGATCTGGACCGCCGACGGCCGGTCGGTCGTCTTCCTCTCCGACCGGGGGAACCGATGGGACCTGTACCGGGTCGCCGCCGACGGCCGTCGGGCCGCCGATCGCCTGACCGACCACGTCCGACGCGAGGACAACCCCTCGATCAGCCCCGATGGTCGTCGGGTCGCGTTCGTCGACGGCCGGGGCCGTCCCGAAGGCGCGATCCTGATCCTCGACCTCGATCGGGCGACCATCCGCCCGTTTCCCGACCATCCCGACGGCGACCGCGACCCCGCCTGGTCGCCCGACGGCCGGTCGATCGCCTTCGTCAGCCGACGCCCCGGGCCGCTCCTCCCCCCGGCCGGCGATCGGCCGTGAATGTCCGATCGAGCGATCCGGGTCGGGCGGCTTTTACGGGCGTGGTGTCTGACCGCGCCCATCCCGGGGATCGACCCCCGCCGAACGGCAAGACGACCCTCGCCCTTGCCGTCGACCCGGGCGATTGCCGGCCGCGTCGTCGGGTTGGATCGAAGAGGGAGGGACCGCAAGGCGGGGGGCGGAGGTCTGCGGAAGATCGACGGACGGGGAAGGGCCCGCACCCGGGCACGTCTTCGACGACGTCTGTCACGCCCATCCATGGACGCGACGACCCGGATGCGGCGGCATGGGCATCCTCGCCGCCCCTTCCCCGTCCCTTTTATCGGCGTGTTTCGCCCGGCCGCGACGGGCTTCGCGGCCGGTGGGATCGATCGGTCTTCACCCGACCCTGGCCAGAGCCGGGGCGCTCTTGAACGAGCCGGCGGCCTCGGTGAAGGCCTCGATGAGCTGCATGTCGAGCGAGATGTTCCCCTCGTTCTCCGGGTGCCACTGCACTCCGGTGACCCACCACGAGTGGTCCTTGCCCTCGTAGGCCTCGATCAGCCCGTCGGGGGCGACGGCGCCGACCCGGAACATCGGCGCGAGCTTGCGGATCCCCTGGTGATGATAGCTGTTGACCCGGATCTCGCCCGGCCCGTAGATTTCCTCCAACCGGGTGCCCGGCTCCATGATCACGGTATGACGATGGACGCCGCCCTGGGGGTCTCGGTGGGGGATGCTCCGGGGGAGGTCCTCGGGCAGGTGGAGGTAGATCCCGCCGCCGTTGACGACGTTGATCTGCTGCATCCCCAGGCCGACGCCCAGGACGGGCATCCGCCGCTGCTGGACCAGCCGGATCAGGAGCCGATCCGACGTCTCGCGCCGTTCGGACATGACGGCGACCGAGGGGTGCGGGGCCAGCCCCATCTTCTTGGGGTCGAGGTCGTCGCCGCCGGTCAGGTAGACCCCGTCGAGCCGGTCGAGGATCGGCGCCAGGTCGTGCTCCTTGATCAGGGGCGGGATGATGATCGGCAGGGCGCCGGCGGACAGGAGGCAGTCGTAGTAACCGCTGTGCATGTAAGTGTGGGGCGTCTTGCCCTTCGCGGAGGCACGATAGTCCGCGTTGATGCCGATCAGCGGGCGATTCTTCATGGTTGGCTTCCTTTCCTGGCGTTGGCGTCAGCGAAATCCGTTCGATGACCGCCCCGGTTGGCGGACCCGGGCAGCGGCGCCAGGGTCGACATCGCCGGTCGGGGCGGCGGCCAAAATCAAGGCGCGGCACATCATGGCCGCGTTTGGAGAGACAGCCGGCGGGGCCTCAACGCGACGCCCAGGGCATCGTGCCCGGTCGTCGGGTGATTGGGAAGTCCCGGATTCGTTCGTGCGATGACTGTGGGTCGCGACGCATCCCGGGGGGGGCCTGACTCGGCCCTGGGCTGGCGTCGCGTCTCTCCGCGAAGGTGAGTGGAGTCTAACGGCGACCTGACACCAACTCAAGCAAAAACCGGGGATTTCCGGCCGTTTTTGTGATGATTTTGCCTCTCATTTATTGGGGAAGCCGGGGTATCGGAACCGACTCGGAACGGGAGCCCACGGGCGCCCGGGGGGGCGGTTGGTAGTCGCCCTTGAGGTAACGGACCAGGGTGGCGAGGTCGGCGTCGGTGAGCTGCGAGCCGAAGGCGGGCATCTTCTGCTCCTCTTCGAGGTACCCGTAGTAATTCGCCGAGCCCGGCTCCTTGATCATCCGGGCGGTCCAGCGGTCCGAGCCCCAGGCGAACAGGTCGGGGGCGGGCTGGAGCTTCCTGGCCCTCGTCGACGGGTCGCCCATCGTGTGGCATCCGACGCATTCGTTCTGGAAGTGGACCCGCCCGGGGTGGCCCTTCACCTTCGGGTCGGCCGCCCATTCGCCGGGGGTGACCTCGGGGGGGATGGCGGCGAACGTGGCGACGAACGCGGCGACCTCGTCGAGCTGCCCGGGCGTCAGCTCCGAGCTTTCCTTCCACTCCTTCATCCCGCCGCACTGGGGGGCCTTGCCGAAATATCGGGGCGAGTCGGGGGCCTCCAGGAGCCCGCGGATCCAGGCGTACGAGCCGAAATCATCGAGGTCGGGGGCCCACTGCTGGGCATGTTTCTCGCCGCCGAGGCCGTGGCATCCCAGGCATTTCCTGGCGAACACGGCGCCGCCCCGGGCGAGGGGGTCGCGCATCAGGATGTAGGCCGAGCCCTCGGGGGGGATCCCCTCGCGATCGGCCAGGGAGACGGCCCGCGCCCCGGCCCGATCGGCCAGGTCGCGGGCCTTGCGGAACTCGACGCTGTGCGCGTCCTTGGCCATCGCCTCGTAGGTCAGGTAGCCGGCCCCGCCGGCGATCGTCAGGACGGCCGCGCAGGAAAGGCTGTAGGCCACCCTGCGGGAGAAGGCCCGGTCGAGCAAGGGGAGCAGGATCAGGGTCGACACCACGGCGCCCGGGATGATCATGGTCGCGATCACCTCGCGGCCCCGGAAGGCCTTGAGGAGCTGATAGAGGCCCAGGAAGTACCACTCGGGCCGCGCCGGGTAATCCTCGGCCGAGGGGTCGGCGGGCGCGTCCAGGCTGTAACCGTGGTAGTAGACCGTCAGGGCGATGACCGCCCCCAGGACCGCGAAGGCCGAGGCCAGGTGGAAGAACGCCTGGCGGGGCCAGAACGGCTCGGCCTCGCCGGCCCGGCCGACCTCGGCGAACCCGTGCCGGCGGAACAGGGCCCGGTAGGCCCAGAGGCAGAGGGCCAGCAGGCCCGGCAGGAGCGCGACGTGGATCCCGTAGATCCGGGTGATGGTGAGATTGCCGAAGTCGGTCCCGCCGACGACCAGCTTCTTGATCGCCGGGCCGGCGCCGGGGGTCCCGCCGGCGATGGTGGTCTCGACGACCGCCGCCCAGTATCCGCGCTGGTCCCAGGGGAGGATGTTGCCGGTGACGCCCAGGCCGAGGACCAGGAGGACCGCCGCCACCGCAAGCCACCAGTTGACCTCGCGGGGCGCCCGGTACGCGCCGGAGAGGACCAGCCGGAGCAGGAACAGCCCGCCGACGACCACCGAGGCATAGGAGCCGAACCGGTGCACGCCGCGGACGAACCAGCCCAGGTCCATGTGGTAGGTGATGTAATAGACGCTCCCCCAGGCCGTCGAGGTCGACGGGCTGTAGGTCGTCATCAGGAGGAGGCCGGTGACGGCCTCGACCACGAGCGACGCCGCCAGGGCGAAGCCGAGCGAGTGGCCCCATCGGGCGCCCCCGGCAACGGGCCGGTCCAGGCCCTCGCGGGTCGCGGATCCCAGGCCGGTCCGCTCTTCGAGCCAGTTCGCGAGTGGATTACGCAAGGGGCTTCTTCTCCGCGAGCTGGGGCTGGAAGCGCTCGAACTTGACCTCCACCTCGGGGTCGTCGTCGTCCGAGAGCCGGATTTCCAGCCGGTCCATCCCCCGGGCGGGGACGTCGTTGGTCTTCCGGCCGTCGGCCGCGAAGCTCGCCGAGTGGCAGGGGCAGAGGAACGTCCTGCGGTCGGCCGCCAGGTTGACCGGGCAGCTCAGGTGCGGGCACTCGGCCGAGAAGGCCAGGACCGGATCCGCCGACCCCTCGGGCTGGCGGACCAGCCAGACCGAGCCGATCGGCTCGCGCGGGTAGCGGACCCAGGCATCCTGGCGGTTGGCCAGGATCGCGAACGACTGAGGCTCGCCGACATTAAGCTGGCCCAGCCGCGTCAGGGCCCGGAACTCGCCCGCCGCCGACTTCTTACCGAGCGGGTCCAACAAATATTTCACACCCGGCACGGCCAGGGCCAGGGCGAACGCGTTGCCCAGCGCCAGGGCGCCGAGGCGGTAGAAGTCGCGTCGATGGGGCATGCGTCGGGCCTTTCGACAGGCGGGCGGGTCGCGCACGGGTCCGGGGAGGGATCGGGGTCTGGCGGGCGGTTCGGGCAAGATCCAATGTACATCGCCCGCACCCGAGCGGGAAGGAGGCGCCGCCCCCGGCGTCCGCCCCGGATCCGGGCCCGGTTCGCCGGATGTTCGGGGTCGTCACGAACGGGGGCCGGTCGGGTCGGGTCCGGTTCGGCGCGATCCGCGAGGAAATCCGAGGAAGGCCGCCGGGGGCGCGGGCAGGCTCGCCGTCCCTCGGGCGCATCCTCCATCAACCCCCGATCCCCGCCACGGACCGCGCGACGTCGGGCCGACCCTCGGAGGCGAGGCCACCGGCCGAGCCGCGGGCTTCGCTCGTCGGCCTGGGTCGAGTTGATGGCCACCGAGGGCCGCGGGGGTCAACCCGCAATTCGCCCGGCCGAACGGGACCACCCGCGTGAGCGCGATCCCGCCGGACGCCGTCTCCGAGCAGCTCGGGGGATCGGGATCGGAACCCGTCGCGCCGGTCCCGGGCACGACCGATCGGCCCGTGCCGCGTCGAGGTCGTCGACGGCGACCGCCCGGCCGGCGCCGGGGATCGCGATCGGCGACCGGCGCCACCCGGGGATCGGTCGGGGGGGATGGCCCTGGGCCCGGCCACCCTCCACCCCGGCTACTTGATCAGGGTCTCCAGGGCCTTGTCGAGCGCCGCGCCCCGGAGGTCGAGGCGGATGATCTTGCCCCGGGGGTCGATCAGGAAGGTCGCGGGGATCGACCGGACCCCGAAGGCCTCCACGAGGTCGCCATTGCTGGTCGCGTTGTGGACCTGCTTCCAGGGGAGTTTACGGGCCCGGGCGAAGTCGGTCACGGCGGACTTCGCCTCGTCCAGGCTCACGCCGACGATCTCGAATCCCCTGGATTTGTACCGGGCGTAATCGGCCTGGAGCCGGGGCAACTCGGCGACGCAGGGGCCGCACCATGTGGCCCAGAAGTCGACCAGGACATACTTCCCCCGCCAGTCGTCGAGCCGGAATGGGGCGCCGGCGACGTCGACGACCGCGACGCCGGGCGCGGGCGTGCCGACCTTGTCGAGGCGGGCCAGCTCGTCCTTCACCTTCTGGGCCAGGTTCGGGCTCTCGCCGCCGAACTTGAGGAGGAGGGCCTGGAAGACCTTGCGGGCGACCTCATGCTCGCCGGCCGAGGTGGCGGACTGGGCGAGCGTGTCGGCGAAGTTCGAGGCAAACTCCTCCTGATCGGCGCCCCCCAGCCCGGCCATCAGCGCTTCGAACGACGCCAGGGCCTCGGGGAACCGCCCGGCCTGGGCCCGGGCCATCGTGGCCACGATCTGGGCCAGCGAGCGGACCGGCCCCTCGGGGTGCTCGGCCAGGTACTTCCGGGCGACGGCCTCGTTCTCGGCGAACCAGTCGTGCTCGATCACCTTGTCGAACAGCTTCATGTAGGCCTGGTCGAGGTCGTCGGCCCTGGGATGGTCCGCCATGTAGGTGAGCAGGTCGGCGATCAGGGCCCTGTCGTGGGCCGACTGGATCTCGGCGACGGTCTTCGGCCCGTCGGCCCGCGCCGGCAGGCCCCATGCCATCATCGCGACCAGCAACGCAGGACCCAGGAAGGAGGAATGCGGACCGATAGAGCACATAGTTCTACGAAAAGATCTTGCCATGAACAATTGCTCCGAATATCGGGCTCCGGGCCCCGAGGATTTAGCGAGCGACGGACACCCCGACCTGCCGGGCGACCGGCGCGGGGAGGGCGGCCGGGGCGTCGGCGAGGAGGTCGGCGATCAGGGCGGCCCATTCGGAGCAGCATCGGTCCTTCTCGTGCCGGGCCAGGAACGCGGCGCGGCCCCGTCGGCCGAGTTCGCGGGACCGGTCGGGGTCGGCGGCCAGTGCGGTCAGTGCGTCGACCAGCCCGTCGGAGTCGCCCAGGCGGACGGTCAGGCCGCAGTCGGCCTCCCGGATCGTGTCGGCCGACTCGCAGTGCGCGGGGCCGACGAAGACGGTCGGGCGGCCCGAGGCCATCGCGCCGTAGAGCTTGCCGGGGACCACCACGCCGGTCATCTCGGCCCGCATCGAGATCAGGTGGACGTCGGCGATCGAGAGCGAGGCGTGGAGCTGCCCGCGCGGGAAGTAGTCGAGCAGTCGGACGTTGTCGAGGCCCTCGGCGTCCGTGGCCTCGCGGACCTGGGCCATCCGAGGGCCGTCGCCGACGAACAGGAAGACGATATCGGCGCGGTCGCGGAGCTTGCGGGCGGCGTCGAGGAACTCGTCGGCGGTGTGGGCCAGGCCGAGGTTGCCCGAGTACATGGCGACGAATTTGGCGGCCAGCCCGAGCGAGGCCCGGAGTTCGTGGCCCTCGCGGGCGACCGGGAAGATCTCGTCGCGGCGGCTCCAGACTGGGATGGTGGCCAGCCGGTCGAGGCGGACCCGCTTGGCCGCGATCCTGTCGGCCATGTACGGCCCCAGGACCACCACCTTGTCGGCCTGGCGATAGACCAGGTCGCTCAGCCAGGCGAGCCGGGCGACGACCGGGTTCCTCGGCGACATCCGCCCCAGCGCGATGCCGGCGTCGGGGTGCAGATCCATGCTCCAGTAGACATGCCTCGAACCCTTCAATCGTCGGAGGATCGTGCCGACCAGGCCGATGATCGGCGGCGTGGTCAGCGTGGCGACGACGTCGAATCGGGGCAGGAGGATCGCCAGGAGGAAGGCCCGGGCGTAGAAGCTGAGATAGTCGACCATCCGGGCGAGCGTGCTCCGGCGGCCGAACGACGTGGCGGCAACCCGGTGGATCGTGACGCCGCGGTGGACCTCCCGGGCGGGCGGCCTGGGGGTCCCGGGCCTGTACGTCCCCCGGCCGCAGAGGACGTGGACCTCGTGGCCCCGGGCGGCGAGGTGCTCGGCGAGGTCGGCCAGGTGCTGCGCCGTGGAGGCGTGGTCGGGCCAGTAATACTGGTTGACGAACAGGAGGCGGCGTGGCGGCGGGGTCACGACCGAGTCGACCCGCAGTTCGGGCCGGGCGGCGACCTCGGCGGTCGTCCCGGCCTCAACCCTCGGGGCGGGCCAGGTCCGGTGTTGGGTGTTCACCATTTGGCGTCCGCCTGGGCCTTGTTGGCCCGGTACCAGGCGACCGTCCGGGCCAGGCCGTCGCGGAGCTTCGTCGGCGGGGTCCAGCCCTCCAGGACGTCCTTCATCCGGGTCACGTCGAGGACCTTGACCGGGGCGCCGTCGGGCTTGTCGACGTTCCAGGTCATCTTGCCCTTGTACCCGCTGACCTCGTGGACGGTCTCCGAGAGTTCCTTGATCGAGGTCCCGATGCCGGTCCCGATGTTGAGCGGGGTGGCGGCGTCGTCGTACTTCTCGGCCGCCAGGACGATGGCATCGGCGCAGTCTTCGACATAGATGAATTCGCGGATCGGCTTGCCGGTCCCCCAGACCTCGACGCTCGGGGCCTTCGCCATGTCGGCCTCGACCCACTTCCGGACCAGGGCCGCGACGACGTGCGACCGGTCGGGGTTGTACGAGTCGCCGGGCCCGTACAGGTTCGTGAGGATCAGGTGGATCGAGTCGAGCCCATACTGCTTCTTGTATGCTTGCGCCTGGACGGCCATCATCTTCTTGGTCAGGCCGTAGTTGACCACGCTGGCATGGCACGGGCCGGCCCAGAGGTCCTGCTCCTTGAGGTGGCCTTCGAGGTAGCCGGGATAGCTGCAAGCCGTGCCGATGGCGACGAACTTCTTGAGGTCGGCCAGCCGGGCGGCCTCCATCAGGTTGGCGCCCATGACCAGATTCGAGTAGTAGAGCGTGGCCGGCTGGGTCTGGTTGATCCCGATCCCGCCGTAGTACGCCGCCGCGTGGAACAGGACGTCGCAGGGGTGCTCCAGGAGGCACCGGAGGCAGGCGTCGAGCGTCGTCAGGTTGTAATCCCGCTGCCGGGGGACATAGACCTTCGCCCCGAAGCTCTCCAGCCGCTTGACGAGGTGCTGGCCGAGGAACCCGGCGCCGCCCGTGACCGTCACCTTCTTGTTCGACCAGAAGCTCTGCATCGGTGTGCCTCCCGGAGGAAGTGGTCAGTGGTCAGTGGATAGTGGATAGTGGTCAGCAAATGCGAGAGTGCTTTGCTGCTGCTCACTGACCACCGCCCACTGGCCACTTTCCACGATTGTGGATAGTGGTCAGCAAATGCGAGAGTGCTTTGCTGCTGCTCACTGACCACCGCCCACTGGCCACTTTCCACGATTGTGGATAGTGGTCAGCAAATGCAAGAGTGCTTT
>JAABUK010004224.1_pt1 | contig 23570 bp, 21 predicted proteins | sample 5559141 | NCBI WGS metagenome assembly JAABUK01 (sample SAMN10711869, study PRJNA513367) | rock metagenome | isolation source: Antarctica rocks | place: Antarctica: Victoria Land, Pudding Butte nord | collected 2016-01-03
TACAGTATGGCAGCCTGAAAGTTGCCGTAAAGAGAAAAAAAGCTTTTGGGGCTTTTTGTCTCTTTACTACCGGCTCTCTCTTATCAGAGCCGCTTTTCTGTCTAAAGATTGGGGAGTACTTCAGACTAACTGGCGAAAGGCAATGGAAGAATTAGAAGAAGAATTAGATAAATTATCAGAAAAAAAAGGCAGTCAGGCATTTTTAAATGAATACTTTTTAGCAAAAATATCAGAGGATAAAAATTACAGAATAAGAAGCAAAGTTGTTCTAAGAAAGCGTTATCAGGCAGAATTTGATACGATCTGGCAAACACAACTTGACTGTAATTCAGAATTCAAAAAATTAGTAGAAAATCAAGAACTTTTAAAAAGAATTTCTGAATTCATATTTCCAGGAAGTAATCCAAAATTTAAACAAACTGAACTTAGAGAAACTGCAAAAGAAAAAGGATTAAAATACTTAATTAAGGATCAAATTATTTATTATCAAAGAGAATTAAAAGATCAAAGTGATTTAATTGGATTTTGCAGATTTGAAAAAGACCAAAGAGTCGTTCCTAAAAGCCATCCTGTGTTTCAGGAATTCAAAATTTGGGAGCAAATAAATAAATTCTCCATAAATACCAGAACACAAATTGAAACAAAGAAAAATGGCAATCCAAAATTTGCTTACAACGATGTTTTATTAAAGGCTGAATTGAAGCAATATTTGTTTGATGAATTGAACAAGAAAAAAGAAGTATCAGGAAAAGGCTTTTATGCTAAACTGGAAAAAGAAGGAATAATTATAAAAAACCAAAGTTTCTTAAATGGTATACATAGAGAAGGTAAACTGAAAGGCAATGATTGTTGTAGCAATTAATTATACAAAACTAAGCAAAGAGATAAGCCTGAAAACACCGGGTATAAAAACGAAAGGAGTCAAACAATATGTTACTGCAGCAAATGCAGATGATAATATGAAGCCTTACCCTGTTAATTCTATTAAAAACATAAAGTTGAAGCCTCGTTCAATAGCAACTTTTGTTATTAACAGTAAGCAGAATAATGGAGCAATGGACTTATTGATTAAACCTGCTTATTAAATCAGGTTAAAGAATACGGCGTTGAGTAACGAAAGCCTTGCAGTTAAAATATCAAATAACAGATAAATCATAAGAGCAGCTAAAATTGAGCTGCTCTTATGATTGTTACAACTTTATATAGGGATGAACGATAATATTGGAGGCTTTAAGAATAACCCGAAGTTAAAGACATTAAAAGCTCCTGAAGGATGGCCAGGAACTCCTGTTGACCAAAAGGGCAGGTTTTTGAATCTTAACCCTCCTTTTGTAGCTAATTTAGTGGATGTATTTCGCTGGAAATTTGAGAGCAGCCCTTTTAAAAAAGAGAAAAAAGCTGAAAATTGGAATCCTTTAATTTTTAAAGACGATTCGTGGCTGAAGAGCGATGAGGATATGATTGTATGGCTGGGGCATAGTACATTTTTTATGCGTCTCGGTGGTATTCAAATAGTAACAGATCCTGTATTCGGCAATATCCTTTCTGTTAAGCGCAGGTCTCAATTTCCCGTTGACGCTCATCTTTTGGCAGACCTTGATTATATCCTGCTTTCACATGACCATCGTGATCACCTGGATGAAAAAAGTCTGAAACTATTGTCCGGGCAAAACCCTGATGTCACCTATCTTACAGGAGTTGGCATGAAGAAAATAGTACATAGTTTCACCCGGTCCAATAAGATAGAAGAGGCCGGATGGTATCAGCAATATTATACAGGTAACAGTCCGATAAAGATAACTTTTATTCCTTCGCGGCACTGGTCAACGCGTAGTCTTTTTGATATCAACCGGCGCCTCTGGGGAGGATTTGTGATAGAAACTGCAAACAAACGAATCTTATTTGGAGGGGATAGCGGATATGATACGCATTACAAACAGTTAGCAGCAGTTTTTGGCAGCTTTGATTATGCGATTTTAGGAATCGGGGCTTATGAACCAGCCTGGTTCATGAGTGCCAATCACCAGTCGCCGGCAGATGCGCTTCAAGGGTTTACAGAGCTTAATGCAGCTCGTTTTATACCCATGCATTACAGCACTTTTGATTTGTCAGATGAGCCATTAAGCCAGCCATTAAAGGATCTTCACGCCGCAGCGTTTATTCGCAATCTGGAGGATAGATTAGACATACTAAGCATAGGTAAACCCCTTGTGCTCCGCGTGGTTTAGTTTCTTTATTAGTGCATTAACAATAAAAAATGATAGCGAATCAAGACCCTTGTGAAGAACGCATAATTCTTATTAAAAAAATTTGTTGAACTATTTGGAAAAAAGAAAAAAGTAAATTTTCCAGATATTTATCTTAATATCAATAGTAATAATCATAACCATGACAAAACTAATCAGTTTAACTTCTGTATCTTTTTTATTTACGGTATATAGTTTTGCGCAAGACTATAACATCAAAGACTTCGGAGCTATAGGCGATAACAAAACGATCAATACTGTCAGTATGCAAAAAGCGGTGGATGCGTGTAATAAAGCCGGCGGCGGTGTTCTGATAGTACCTGCCGGTGTGTATATTATCGGCACGGTGCATTTGAAGAGCCATGTGCATTTGTATCTGCAAAGCGGCGCTATATTAAGAGGCAGTTCTAATGTCAATGACTATGAACCGTATACTCCTGAAAAACCGTATAATCCAATTCACAAGGGCATGTTGTTTACAGAAGATGCAGAAAATATCACCATCTCCGGAGAAGGACAGATAGATGGAAATGGCGACAATTTTTTTGAGTTGAACAAAGCTAAAAAGCTGGACGCCACGGCCACACAGTTCACAAGGCAAAAAGAAAATTATCGTCACGTTTCATCCGGGATCGGGGACGGACCTGTGGTGCCTAAAGACCGGCCTTACCAGATGTTTGTCTTCAGCAATTGTAAAAGAGTTACGGTAAAAGATATATTAATTACCACTGCTCCTTTTTGGTGCATGCATTTTGCGGATTGCGACGCGGTGCATGTGTCAGGTATCAGGTTATGGAATAATTTAGCAGCACCCAATACAGATGGTATTGATTTTACCAGTTGTACCAATGTTATTGTATCCGATTGTGATATCCGGGCAGGTGATGATGCGCTGGCTATTGTCGGTTACGATCATCATTTTGAAATTCCCGGGTTTAAACACTTGCGGCATATTTCAGAAAACATCACTATTTCCAACTGCAATCTCCAATCGTACTCCAGCGGTATCCGTATTGGTTTTTTAGATCAGAATACAGTCAGGAATGTTCATGTAAGCAATGTAAATATTACCAACTCCACAAGAGGCATCGGTATTTTTTTACGGGACGAGGGATCGCTGGAAAACATCACCTTCTCCAATATGTATATTGAAACAAAATTAAGAACCGGTGATTGGTGGGGCAATGGGGAACCGATTCATATTTCTGCAGTACGTGGAAAAGAAAATGTACAGCTTGGTCAGATCAAACACGTATTGTTTAGTAATATCATTTGCAAAGGAGAAAACGGCTTACTGGTATATGGCAGTGCCGAAAGCATTATTGAAGATGTATCGTTCGATCATATCCGTTTTAACCTCACAGCCAGTAAGCTCAATGAGGTGGCCGGTGACAATATTGACCTGCGTGGTTCTTTAAGACCTACAGAGCAATTGTTTAGCAGGGACATTCCGGGCTTGTTAGCGCAATATGTAAACGGTCTTCGCATTAACGATTTTGAGTTGCAATGGAATGATACACGAATGCCCTTTTTTACACACGGTATAGAACTGAATCATTTCAGTGATGTAAAGATTACAGATTTTAATGGCACAGCAGCCCCGTTAAATAAAAAGGCGTACCGGATATATGCGGCGGATGGAAAAAATTTTATAACAGATGACAAAGAAAAAATAGTGCTAAAAAATGTGCAATAGATCAATTCTATTGTTATTATGCGCTCACAAAAAAATTGCAGCTGCCATTTATTTTATAAAATCTATATCTATAATTTGATGAAAAGAAAAATAAACGGGACTTGCGGATATATGATATGCAGTCTATTTTGTCTTAGCACGTTATGTTCGTTTTATATTTCAAAATGAAAAACAATGGCTGTAGGAATCGGTGAGGAAACACCCAAAATTATAAATATCGTTAATTTCATTCGCTTACCCGAGCCCCGGGATTCGACTGCTTGGAAGGAAATAATCCTACGTTTTTTAATACAAACCCTGGTACGCTGCATGTTTCCGGGCCTTTAAAGTCTTTTAATGGAACCTTTGAAGCTGATTTGAATGAAAAGGAAATAAAAATGAAAATAGTAAGCAACAAGGCCGTTAATTGGTTTTTTGACCTCAGCACCGCTAATGATGCCAAATTACTATTTGACAGCATCCGCTCTAAGCAAATTGATTGCAGCTTCGAAGGAATGAATTATTTAGTGAAAGCGGAAAAAGGCTCCTTTTCAAAACCAGGTAAGGGGACGGTCATCAGAATTAGTCCTGAAATGAATACTATAGCATTAAATCTTGCGGACACAAGGAAAAATTAAGTAACACAAAGAAAAAAGCTTTGCGTCCCCGTGAGCCTTCGTGCCTTTGTGGCCTACATTCAAGCATTGTAAATGTAAGACCACAACCATAATTAAAATCATTAAGACGCTTTACCACATTTGCAGTATGAAAAAAAAATTACCTTATTTACTGTTGCTTATTCTAATTTTTAGGGCCTCTGAATTAATAGCGCAAAATACGCAGCAATACGTAAATCCTCGCCAATTAGACGCCATCCCTTTTATAAATAGTAACCAGAATAGCGACATCGTTCCGTTGCTGCTTTAATATCTGCAGATGAATAAATTTGCTTATCCATTAAGTTCACGCCCTTAGCCATAAGAAAAACAAGATTAAATGAATGACCCATAGTTGGCCTGATAACATAATATTCCGGCAGTTTATTAAAGTCTATTGTATTAACATCTCTTCCTTTTCTAAAGCAGCCTTTATGATTCTTACAATATGAAAGCAAAAAGTCGGTTGATATAGATATTCTGTTTAAAAATCATAATTAATTCCAACAAAAAATTTCGCTGTCAGAACAGGTGGTGTAATGGTAGGCGGTGAAAAAATAAAATCAGACTATTTTTTTAAATGGCTCTTTAAGCATTCTGAGCAAGAAAAAGTGACAAGAGTCGAACTTGATAAGGTAATGAACAAAAGAACCGTAAAAAAAATGAAAAGCAGCGTGTTTATATCTATCTTTTGATTGTTTTTAAAAAATATAAATTTATTGCCATGTCGAATACGATCGCTAAACAACGTTGGTACCGCCTCATCCCTATTGCTTTTATTACCTATAGTCTTGCTTACCTGGACCGTGCAAACTTTGGGTTCGCAGCAGCAGGAGGAATGGCAAAAGACTTACAAATTACACCGTCAGTATCATCTCTGTTAGGATCACTGTTTTTTTTGGGCTATTTCTTTTTTCAAATTCCCGGAGCATTATATGCTGCTGATAAAAGTGCGAAGAAATTAATTTTCTGGTCACTGATTTTATGGGGGGGATTAGCCATGGCTACAGGTTTGATAAGCAATGTAAATATTCTGATTGTTATCCGGTTTATGTTAGGTGTAGTAGAAAGTGCAGTTATGCCTTCTATGCTCGTGCTTTTGAGCAGGTGGTTTACAAAAGCGGAACGTTCGCGAGCTAATACTTTTTTAATTTTAGGTAATCCGGCAACAATACTTTGGATGTCAATCTTGTCAGGCTATTTGATAAAGTCTGTTGGTTGGCGCTGGATGTTTATTTGGGAAGGACTGCCGGCAATAATTTGGGCCTTCTTCTGGTGGCGCCTGGTAGAAGATTCTCCCAAAGATGCAAAATGGTTAACAGAACAGGAAAAGCAAGATTTAGATGAAAAGTTACAACAAGAACAACTTGGTATTAAGGCAGTTAAAAACTACGCTGCCGCATTCAGGTCGCGGACAGTTGTTTTGCTATGCCTGCAATATGCCTTATGGAGTATCGGGGTGTATGGCTTCGTCATGTGGCTACCTTCTATCATCAATGCAGCACCTGATATGAATATGGTGAAAACAGGATGGCTATCTTCTGTTCCGTATATTTTTGCTATTATTAGTATGTTAGGTGCGTCTTATTTCTCTGATAAGACATTAAACAGGAAAGGTTTTGTATGGCCCTTCCTGCTGATTGGCGCTATTGCTTTCTATGGTTCATACTTAATTGGCACCGGTAACTTCTGGATATCATTTGTGTTGCTTATTATTGCCGGCAGTGCCATGTATGCCCCTTATGGGCCATTCTTTGCAATTATTACAGAAATTTTACCACGTAACGTTGCCGGAGGAGCTATCGCATTAATTAACAGCCTGGGAGCATTAGGGTCATTTGCGGGTTCCTATATTGTAGGTTATTTAAACGGTACCACCGGCAGCTTCGGTGCATCATATATTTTTATGGCAGGTGCCCTTTTTCTTTCAGCGATAATAACAATGATTGCTGTAAAAGAATCTAACAAACTATTTGAAAATAAATTAGAAGAAGAAAAGCAATTCGCATGATAACTAAAGGTTAGAGTTATATCCTGCTAAAAATTATAGAATCGTCTGCTAAGACCACTACAAACATAATAATTTATTTACGACTTCACCAGCAGTACCCACACACCAATTTGTCCCTATAAGTTCTATCCATTTTCAACATTACAACTTAATACTTCATGGTAGAGTTGAGCTTTTGGAAAGGAATATGCACAAAGTTGACTAAAGTACCAAATAGAAATAGGAGCAAACAGGTTGTTTTCGTTCTTTTGTAATATTTGAGCGAATCTTCATTACAAATATATTAACCTAATCTTTAGCAAGACATCAAATATTTGAAATCAGGAAAATTTATTAAAGCATTAGAAAATTAAAAAAAAAAATAAAGGTGGAGGTTTGTTGGGCTTAATTCACTGCACAAAGTATTACCAGCATATAATTATGCATTGATAAGTTCTTCGTTTGATAATTCATGCAAAAATCTTTAAGAAACAATATCTTAATTTTCACGGCCTGCTTTAATCAGGCCGTAAAAATTAAACAGTTAAAAATTATTTAAGATTAGGATTAACTGAAGTTTCTGAGAAAGGAAGAGGGAAAGTATAATCTTCTTTAGTGATTGCTCCTATTGGTGGCAAATCATTGGCGTCTTTATTTGCATTTGCCTGTTCAACCATTTCCAGGCGTACCAGGTCGAACCAGCGGGTTCTTTCAGCAGCAAATTCCCATGCACGCTCCTGCACTACTGCTGCGGCAAACTCCGGACCTGTCAATCCGCTTACATCAGGTAATCCGGCCCTCTGACGTATGGAGTTAATACATTGATAAGCTAAAGCGTCAGGCGCTCCTGCAGATCTTGCCTGCGCTTCTGCATAAATAGTTAGCACATAAGCATATCTCATCATTATTTCCGGAACTGACGATGCGTAATTACTTACATTACCTTTAATGTAATACTTTTTATAATAAGGATGCTGGGTCTGGCTTTGCTGCCAGGTAAGTGTTGTTCCGTCTTTCTTTGTAAATACCGTGCTGAACGTAGCATCCTTTCTTGGTCCTGCCGGAAAGTTATTAAAAAAATTGATTTCAGAGAAGAAATCGTCCCATCCTGACTCTTCTCCCGGCATTGCAGACCAGCCGTGATTTGTATTTGTTGCTGACCATTCGCCAATAAAAGCTGATAGCTGGAACACATTTTCGGGTGTCCCGTTTTTTGCAGGATCATTTTCAAAAACCTCAGCATACGTAGGCAGCAATTGAAAACCGTATAAATCTTTGTTATCAATTACTTCTTTCGCTTTAGCTGCAGCCATTGCATACTTTTCTGTTTGTTTTAATGGCCATCCTGCTTCAGTAAGATAAACATCAGCAAGGTAAGATTTTACTGCGCCCTTATTAGGTCTTCCCGGATCACGCTTGCTATCAGGCACTAATCCTTCGGCGGCTGTAAGATCGGCTTCTATTAATTTATACACTTCTGCCGGTTCCGATGAATGGATTGTCAATAATGAATCTGAAAAATTGGGGTTTGTAAGTAAAGGAATTTTTCCATATAAACGTACAAGCCAGTAGTAAGAAACCCCGCGGAGAAAGTATGCTTCTCCGGCAATTGCATTTATTGTTGCCGGCGCACCTGTAGTAGTTTTATAATTCGCAATTACATTATTGGCACCTTGTATTGCTTTATAACAACCGCTGTATAATGCCTGTGTTCTCTGATTAGTTGCAGAAACATTAAACTGGTCAAATTCACGAAAATCTGATTTATTACTTGCTTTGTGAGTAGTTACATCGTCTCCGCCCATAGTAGCTGCAATAGCCGTTGCATGAAGAAAGCCTGTTCCCCACGTGCTTTCCCAGCCTTTATAAGCGCCTGTAAGTGCGGCTTCCAGTCCTTGTTGAGACTTTAAAGCATCAGCGCCAAATAAAGAACCATTTGATTTTTCGTCCAGGTAATGTTTACATCCGGTCGAGATGATAAGTAATGCGGCAAAAAGGATTATTTGTAATTTTTTCATTTCTTTAAAATTTAAGTTTTAATAGGCAAGAGTGATACCGGCAGTGTAAGTTTTTGCGTTTGGATAAGCTCCGTAGTCTATACCCTGGGCTGTGTCTGTTCCGGAGCCAATGTTGCTGGATTCAGGGTCAATACCTTTGTATTTGGTGATAGTAAGAAGGTTTGTAGCACTGACAAAAATTCTGAAATTACCTCTTTTGTTTATTGAAGCAGGCAGATTATAAGATAAGCTGACATTTTTCAGTCTGATGTAATTGCCGCTTTCGATAAACCTGCTTGACTGGGTATATACCACATTGGTACTGCTGAAAGCAGGAATATCAGAGGTTTCATTAACACCCGGTACGTACCTGCCTTTAATTTCAGACAAAGTATACTGACGGGCATCCCCGCTTCCTGACAAAGCAGCTCCCCTGGTATAGTTTAATTTATCAATTCCAAATACTCCCTGGAAGAATACATTTAACGTCAAAGCTTTGTAAGCAAAAGTATTGTTCCAGCCTGCAGTAGTGGTAGGTATTCCTTTTCCTATAATCTGAAAATCGTCTGTAGTGATCTTGCCATCTCCGTTAACATCTTCGTACCTGGAGTCACCAGGTTTGGCATTAACTAAAGCGGCTTCTGCGGCCTCTTTTGGTTTCCAGGTTCCCAGGTATTTTATACCCCAGTAAGAACCAAGTGAATAACCCGGAACCAGCATAAATTCATTAGTAGTAGACATACCGGCACCTACATTAGTTCCCTGTGCAATTCTTGGCGCAATGCCTCCAAGACTGACTACCCGGTTTTTAACTGTTGATACATTAAAATTGCTCGTCCAGTTAAAATCTTTTGAGCTTGATAAATTCAATCCCAAAGAAACCTCAAAACCTTTATTCTGGATTTCTCCGACATTCTTTGTTTGAGTGCCGCCGCCTGCATAAGAAGGTAATGCCTGGTTCAACAACAGATCAGAAGTGTTTTTAACAAAATAATCTCCTTCTAATGTTATTTTTCCTTTCAAAAGACCTACCTCCAGGCCTGCGTCTGATTGTTTTGTAGTTTCCCACTTTAAGTTAAGATTACCAGGGTTTCCTAACTGAATACCACTGACAACACCACTGTTACTAAATGCCACAGGAGCCCACGTGTTATATGCAGAAAGAGTAGCGTATGGATTTATTGCCTGGCTGCCGGTCATACCCCAGCTTCCCCTTAACTTAAGATTGCTGAAGACGCCTAAATCTTTAATAAAATCTTCCTGTGATAAATTATATCCTACCCCTATAGAAGGGAATGTGCTGTATTTATTTCCTTCCTGAAATTTGGAAGAGCCATCTCTTCTTACTGCTGCAGTCAGCAGATATTTATCTTTATAAGAATAATTTACACGGGCTAAGTAAGATAAAAGCGTCCACTGAGTGAAACCTGATCCTACAGAATATGATCCTGCAAGAGGCAGGTTATAATAACCAAGTTCGGGAAATTTTAATGTATTTCCGGAAGCTGAGAAACTATTATTGGTAAACTTCTGCGTTTCAAATACAACTACTGCACTTATATTATGTACTTCGTTAAAGGTTCGGATATAATTAAGAGAACTGGTACTTTGCAACGTCCATTGCTCTGATGTGCTTCTGCCTGCACTTGGATTACCGCGCGATACAGCCATGCCGTTAAAATAAGCACCCTGCCCGTTCCCATAATTAATGGCATACTGCAGGTCTACCGCTAAACCTTTCACAGGCAGTTTATAATTTACGCCTCCTATAGCATTAACAACATTTCTGTTATCATCATTAATTCTGTCGTAAAGCAAGGCAACAGGACTGGTGGCAACAGAACCGGTAGGGTCAGAAGTAGTAATATTTCCAGCACTATCGTAAGCAGGGGTGGTTGGAGACCATGCTATTGCCCCAACGAGTGGATTGCCTGTACCTGATTGCAATCCTGTATTGTGGTTTTGAATTCTGGATCCTGTTATATTAAATCGTAAAGCGAAATTATCAGTAAGCTGTGAATTGATATTAGACCTGAAAGTATACCGTTTATAAGAAGTATTCTCTACTATTCCCTTTTGATCGAGGTAGTTTGCTGAAATAAGGTAAGTCGTTTTTTCACCTCCGCCTGCAAAGCTCAACTGGTGTTGCTGTCCTGTTGACCGGCGAAATACCAGGTCCTGCCAGTTTGTTCCGGGATTTGTTTTGAATTTATCTACCTCCGTTTGTGTGTAAATAGGGGAAGTACCAAGTGCAGCAGACCGCGTATTAGCTATTGTGGCAAAATCATAGGCATTCATTACATCCCAGGTTTTGGTAACTTCAGAAGTGGAAGCCTGTCCATCATAAGTTACCTTAAAACCACCTTTTGTGCCTTTTATGGTAGTTATAATTACCACTCCGTTAGCGCCTCTGCTGCCATAGATAGAAGTCGAAGATGCATCTTTCAGTATTTGAATGGTTTCAATATCATTCGGGTTTATGATGGAGAAATCAGCACCGACAAATCCGTCTACAACGTATAAGGGATCGTTGTTGCCTAATACCGAATTTGCTCCCCTGATCCTTACCCTGGTATCACTGCCTGGGGCACCTCCTGCATTTGTTACCTGCACACCCGCAGCCCGTCCCTGCAATATCTGGTCAACCCTGGTAACCGGTTGCTGGGCAAATTCCTTGGTTGAGATAGAAGTTAAGGCACCAGTCAGATCAGTCTTGCGCTGGGTACCGTAACCGACTACTACTACTTCATTTAATTGCCTGGCAGCAGTTTGTAATGAAACATTAATAGCTGATTTTCCGTTTACATCAACTTCCTGGTCAGCATAACCGACAGAGCTCAGAACTAATGTTTTTACTCCGCCGGGAAGCTGTAAAGTAAAAGTACCATTATCATTTGTTGCACTGCTTTGTGTTGTACCTTTTGCAGTTACTGTAACGCCTGATAAGGGACTTCCTTTTTCATCTGAAATTTTTCCGGTGATCGTTTTGCTTTGTGAAAAGGAAGTATATGCTGTAATTGCACAAATAAAGAACAGAAATGTTCTGATAAGAAATTGCTTAATAGCCATGAACAATCGTTTTTAGGTTTTTTAGAATGAGAATATATAAAGAAGAATAAATGGCTTGAAATACGTGTCTGATAGACATGATAAAAGTAAATAAAACTTTAACAAAACAAATTATTATTTTATTAATCAGCGTAAAAATTTAAAAAAAATTTTTACGCTTGCGTCTTCTTTTTCCGAAGTATAAAATGTATTCTTTATAATAAGCATTAGTAATTTTTTGAAATGAATAATATTCTATTACTGAAAATTTCAATTTTGAATTGTACGTTTGCTTTGAATAATTTTTAAAAAATAAATATTACTCTTATGATAAAAAGAACTTGCATATTTTTCTTTCTGATGTTACTTGCCATGTTGACGTTTGCACAAACAAAAGAGGAGCGAGCCGTAGCCCGGGTGGTAGAAAAACTAAGAAAAGCGATGGTGGATGCAGATAAAACTACGTTACAAAGTTTAGTTTCAGACAAATTAAGTTATGGCCATTCACCAGGTTATGTAGAGGATAAGAAAGTATTTGTTGAGAATATAATAAACGGCAAATCAGACTTTGTCTCAATAGACCTTACTGATCAGACAATTAGCATTAGTGATAATAATGCAATAGTTCGTCATAAGCTAGACGCGGTTACTAATAATGATGGTAAGCCCGGCGAAGCTCATTTATTAATATTAATGGTTTGGCAAAAAAAAGCCGGCAAATGGATACTGCTTGCAAGACAGGCAGTTAAACAACCTGCAGCAGATCACTAAGAACACGAAGGAATAATCAGATCGTCACTAAATGACAGAATAAAAACAAAATGTACTACCCTGTATACACGAATAAATTCTGTCTAAAGGTTGGCTTTGGTAAAAATCCGGACAGTACACCTAACACCTGGGATCCTGGGTTTTATACGGGCAGGAGAAATAGATTATTCAACAGTAAACAGAATAGTTGAAAGAGTAACCTTTACTGAAAACATAGCTATTGCAATGGGGCGTGAAGTTGTAAAACCTCAAAATCTCAAAATAATACACTTAACGCAGGAAAAATAATTACTGTGCAGTTTTCACATACCTGAATTAAAATAAAAGGTATTTGAAGTTTAGCAATAGGGATAAAATTATTAATGCTTATCGGTTTAATAATAGCAAAGTCTATTTCTATAAACGTAACATCTAACTTTAAAAGACAGATAAGTAATAACACAAATGATTTATAAAATCATACAACCAGCAGAACACTTACAGCCCTTTGTTAAGGACTACACATTGTTCCATTTCATGTCCGACAAAAATGACTCAATTCCTGTAAAACCTTTTCCTGCCAATACGGAACATTGTTTGGTATTTTATTTACGAGGTAGTGTAACTGCATTTGAATCAAAATCAGGTATATCTTCCGCCTTTGCTAAAATTGCTATTAATGGTTCCCAAATCTCACGATTTGATTTTAATATATCACCTCATTTTTTATTGTTCTCCGTGCATTTTCAGCCAGGCGCCTTGTCGAAATTTTTACGGCTGCCACTAACCGGATTTACTGATGAAAGAATTGATGCCGAGGCTATCTTAAATCCTGAAATTCACCAGGTACATGAACGCATGTCTAATGCGCCTTCGTACGAAGGTATCTTACAAGTCATTGAAGATTATCTCTGGAAAAGAATAAAAAGTTTGAAAACGGATTTTCAGCCTATTGATAAAGTTGCCCAAATCATCTCAGAAAAGCCTTCCATATACTCGATTGAAAAAATGGCAAGTCATGCCTGTTTGTCAATCAGCCAGTTTGAACGCAGGTTTACGCAACAACTTGGCATTACTCCAAAGCTATATGTACGCATCAACCGTTTTTACCAGGCATACAAAATCAAAGAGCAAAATCCACGCATGGACTGGTTAAGCATAGCACTCGAAACAGGTTATCACGATTATCAGCATTTGGTAAAAGACTTCAAACAATTTTCATACTCAACACCTCATTCTTTACTTCTGGCTCAAGCCAAAGCACCTGAAAAACTTTTCCCTGTTATTTAATAAAGTTGCTGATTTTTTACCACCTGCACACTTACATTGATGCATAAGTTTGTTTTGTTATTTAACCGTCAAAACATTTAACATGAAAAAGTTCCTCGTTTTTTTTGCATCGCTTGTATTTATACATGTAACTCTATTTGCACAAAGCGAAGCAGAAACTGAAATAAGAAAATTGGAGCAACTTGAAATCGAATGTATTCATAAGGGTGATACAACTGCTTTATTAAGATTATGGGCGAAGAAATTTGTTTGCAATAATCCGTATGGTGTAATTGTTACAGTACCGGAAATCCTGGGTTTTATAAGGGCAGGAGAAATAGATTATTCTTCAACGGAAAGAATAGTTGAAAGAGTAACTTTTACTGAAAACATAGCCATTGCGATGGGGCGTGAAGTGGTAAAACCTCAAAATAATACACCTAACGCAGGAAAAATAATTACGATGCGCTATACTCATATCTGGATTAAAACAAATGGCGTGTGGCATTTAACAGCAAGACAAGCGACAAACTTTTTAGTTGAATAAACTCGCTGACATTTCTGAGCAAAAAATGGTTTTAAAATTTTGGGCACCAATGACTAAAGCGAACGCTCGACCTTTTTTTGCAACGCTGGCGGAAGAATAAGTTGTAAGCTATTTATCTTTATTGAACTGTTGTTGTTTGCAAAAGAAGAAAATGTCTTTATATTTATAAGTGAACATTCAAAACAATCCAGATATTCTTAACGCCACAAATAATAATCTCTTTTTATGTTTCATACTTCTTTTCTGCCTCACCCTCTCCTGCTTGAATATGTAGATGGCATTTTTATCCTCAATATTGATTTTACCGTAGAAAACAGCCTTTCGCCTATTTATACCTTTGTTCCCACGCATACCCGTTTTTTGATGTTTTATCTGCATGATCCGGTGAAAGTAAAAAAGGAGAACAGTGATTTTATTACCCGTGCCAGGTCAGTTATCATTGGGCGTCAGTAACCCCCGTTACACTCGATTTAGGACAAAAGCACCATGCTGTTATTGTTCTTTTTAAACCTTGCTGCATGTACCGCTTTATCGGTATACCCCTGGAAGAAATTGTTGACCTTGACTTTGATGCACGCCTGGTTATTGGCCGTGAAATAGATGAATTGATAGAGCAGATGAGCGAAGCACATAGCAACCAAGAAAAAAACAATATTATTCAACAATACCTGTTGAACAAGTTGAAGTATTTAAAACCCACCCGGAAATGCCTGGAGCGTATTGGTCTCCCCCCTAAATTATATAGCCGCATAGTGCGTTTTTCTTATGCTTATAAGTACAAGGAGAAATATCCCAATATGAATTGGATTACAATTGCTCACACTTGTGGTTATTTTGACCAGATGCACCTGATTCGTGATTTCAAAGCTTTTGCCGGGTTTACCCCTGGTATGTTAAAAGAAAAAGATATTGAGACATCGGTCTGTTTTCAGAAGCTTGTAGACTAAACAACCTGTTGTTTTTAACGAGCGATATGTTTTTATGCTTGTTTTTATAAATGTCGTGTTTGTACTATATTAAGGTTTTGCTTCCGGTTATCTTTGATTTCATATTTCAATTAAAGTCCCCCTATATTATTTCAAAAAATTGATTGCATAGTCGTTCAATTAGCAACGAGGCACTGCACTGTGGTACTGAGATGGCATTTCCTAATGGACATACCACCCCTTAATAGAAATTTATTAAGGAACAAAGGGTGCAAGAACTGCTGCTAATATCGAAATGATACAAATCACTTGCAATTGAAAAAAAAATTTTTTATTTTTCTTTCTTTTTACCAGTTTAAAATCAACCAAATGAAAAAATTACTATTGTTATGGGCTGTTGCTTTAGTTATGCTTGCAGGTTGTAGCTCTAAAAATGAGTCAAAAGAAAGTGCTGCTTCGCCTGCCTCTTCTACAGAAGAGAAGGAGGAGAGAAATAAACAAACAGCTCTTGCTAATTTAGAAGGAATGAATAAACATGATTTTAATAAAATGTTTAAAGACGTTGCTCCCAATATTGTTGATTATGGGAATAGCAGTATGCCACCTGTTAAAAATGTGGATTCACTAAAAGCAATGCTTCAAATGTTTACAACTGCTTTCCCTGATTACAAGGCTGATGTTATTTCAGCAGCGGCTGATGGAGACAAGGTTTTTGTGTATGCCGATTGTTCCGGAACATTTAAAAACGATATGGAAGGAATGAAAGCCACCAATAAATCTTTTAAAATAAAAGATGTAGACATATTCACTTTTGATGATGCCGGAAAAATAACCGAGCACAGATCTGTAATGCCTTTTGAGCAAATTATGAAACAAGTTAGTGCAGGAAAGTAGCTGCAATACTATTAAGACGCGCAACACAACCAGGCTTTGTGCAGTTTTTATTGATAAAGACCCGGTACATTCCATTAAAGGGCTTGCCGTATATGCAGAAGCAGTTGTAACGATTACTGCTATCCGGGTTACTCATGTGCTACGCGGATTCAACTTAAAAACAATTTTAACGGTAAACAATCCAATGAAATCCAGCACTATTAATTCAAACAAAAGCAATCATGATCAAGGTACAAGAATTTAAAAATAAAGTAATGTCAAGAGTAACTATATTACTGACTACTTGCTTTTTTTATCTTCAATTAACTGCACAACTGAAAACAGTTATCACTTATAAAGAAACAGGTAAAATAGATTTTCAAGATTTCAAACCTAACTCCGAAGAAAGTAATACTGATAGTTCATTAGAGCAATTTAATCTGAAAAAGATGTTATTAGAACAGGCTTTGGACACAATTTTTTTAGAAGTGGGAACCGATACTATGCAGGCATGGAAGGAAGGAAATTTTGTCGTAACCAGCTCTAAAAAGGAGCAAGCGATTCGAAAGCTTTATGAAGTTAATTCTCAAAAGTTTTTGGTAATAAACAAGGCCTTATTGAAAAATAAGATAGACACTTTTTCTAAATCGCTAAATTGTAATCAACAACCACATTGCAGCGCTACGTATAAAGTACTGCAAAGGAAGGGTAATAAAAAGATCTTAGGTTATGAATGTATAAATTTTGTGATTAAAGAAGAATTGGAGAGTCTGTCTGACGGACATAGTACTCGAATGATATCAGTGTGGGTAACTGACAAAATAAAGCCTGCATTACCTACCTATGCATTATCAAGACTGTATAAGAAAATTTTAAAAAATTTTACTCCTTTAGAAATTAAAGAGCAATTTGAACAAAATGCAGCTAGCTATCAGCTGTTAAGTGCTATAAATATCGCCAAATAATGATATTTCCACCGTTGTACCCTGTTCTTCACCTGCTTGCTAACTTCGCAGATTATTATGCTTTTGTACTTTGGCAATGCGGAGGCATCCTCAGTTCCAGTTTAAAGAATAATTTAAGTAACAAAACACCGTAGGCAACAATAGCAATAAATAAGAACTCATAATTTTACACGTGCAGAACTAAATATTAAAAGACGTGTTATGAATATAAAACTGACATTGACCATAGAACAAGCGGTCATTGAAAAGGCTAAAAAATATGCAAAAGATAAAGAACATAGTTTATCTGACTTAGTCGAAAACTATCTTAAAGCTATTACTAAAGAAACTGTTCCTGATGAAGTTGAAATCACACCAATAGTAAAATCCTTAAAAGGTTCTTTTAGCGCTCCTGAAAATTTCGAATATAAAAAAGAACTTACAAATAGATTATCGGAAAAGTATTTGTAAAGAATGGACAAAGTACTCATTGACACTGATGTAATTCCTGACTTCTTTTTTGACAGAGAACCCTTTTCCGAAGACGCATCGAAAGTCCTTTCTCTTGTGAATCAAAAGAAGTTATCGGACATATAACACCTGTAATTATAAGCAATGTTTATTACCTGCTAAGACAAACAGCAAAACATGAAAAAGTAATAGAAAAACTGACACTGCTCATTTCATTTACAGAAATATTGGTAATGGACAAAAATGCAATCGTGCAAGCTTTGAGTTCTGACTTTAAAGACTTTGAAGATGCTTACAAAACTACTCCACTGAACTTAATAAGGAAATTGATATAATAATAACAAGAAACGTCAAAGATTATAGAAATAGCAATTTAGCTATTATGACACCTGACAGCTATCTGAAAATGAGATTAGCCGGCCGCTAACAAGTAAGACTTCGTGAGATGCGCAGCAGCACCAATGAAGTGACAGTTGTAAGGAACCTTTGGTGGTTTGTTGATTATATTATAGGGTTTTCGTCAACAGGGAAATACTAATGCAAAGTCGGAAAGCTTTACCCTGTCAATTGGGAATAAACTATTAAATTCTATTTCATGGTATTTCACAAATTTTTACCTTGCCCCTTTTTAAAAGAATTTATTCGTGAATACCGGGTAGTGCATTTTGCATTTGATAATAATTCAACCATTCGTTGCAAAGCTTATCCGCCAAGGCCGGAGCATTGTTTATGTTTTTTTCCGCGTGGCACAGAAGTAGTGGAATTTGCTGAGAGCAAAAAAAAGATATATAATCTTAAATCTGCATTAATAGGTCAGCAAACTGAAGTAACCAACCGGTATCCAGGCCCCGACTTTTTACTTTTCCTGGTGATTTTCCGCCCGGGAGCATTGTTTCGCTTCACTGCAATCCCTTCTAATGAACTCACCAATTGTTACATTGATGCAGAAAGCGTTTTTCCTCCGCATAAGCTTAAAGAAACGAATGAAAGGCTTGCCGAAGCTGATAATTATCCGGAAATGGTGAGTATAGTTGAAGCGTTTTTATATACGCAGGCAACCCAAAATAAAAGAGAATCTCACCAGGTAGATACGCTCACTGATTTATCATTACAAACAAAAAAGAATTTAAATGTAGAATGGTTAGCGAAAGAATCGTGCTTAAGCCTCAGGCAATACGAACGAAAGTTTATAGAGCGTATGGGCGTTTCTCCAAAATATTTTAATAAGGTTGTGCGGTTTGAAAATGCGTTCAGGCTGAAAAACACATTTCCGCATTTGGATTGGCTTACCATTGCAATTGAATGCGGCTATTATGATTATCAGCATCTGGTAAAAGATTATAAAGACCTTACGCTTCAAACCCCGACAAACTTTCATTTGCTTGACCTTTCATCGCCGGAAAGAACATTTGGCGAAGCAGACCCTTTTTAAAAAAAGTCGTTTTCTTACCACTATTCCCATCATTCAATCTATCATCTTTGTATGGTTATAACTGAAATTAAAAACCATATGGGAGCAACCTATAGAAATATTGCAATCTTTTTTTTAGTTATTTTAGTTTTTGTTTTTACAGCTTTCTTTAAAACTTATTTCAGCCTTTTCCCTGATTTTAAAAACACAACACTTTTGGTACACACCCACGTAGCAGTGTTGTTGCTTTGGTTTGCTATGCTTATTGCTCAGCCTGTTTTAATAGGTATAAAGCAATTAGAGCTCCATCGTTTAGTTGGTAAGGCTTCCTATATATTAGTGCCGTTAGTTGTTATTTCAAGTGCACTCATGACCAGAAATCAACAAATGCGTGAAAAAGGTTTAATACTTTTCACCGCAAACATCATTGACCTTTCTGTTTTTGTGCTGCTTTATACCTTTGCTATAATTTACAAGGGTAAAGTATCCTGGCATAGCAGATTTATGATACTTACCGTACTTCCTTTTATAAGCCCGTCTGCCGCCCGGTTGCAAATGAATGGCCTCGCCATTGAATTAGGTATCATTTTGATCTTACTGGTTATTGAACGTTTTAATAGAAAAATTTATAAACCATACATACTTGCACTATGCATATTTTTTATTCTATACATAAGCTTAGGCAGCCTGCTTATCTTGAAACCAGGCGTGCTGGATTCAGTATGGAAAGTATTCTTTTAATTAGACATGATTGTTTGTTTAGAATAAGAAAAGGAACGATATTAAAACGTTTATGAAGAAATATCTTTAAAAATGACAGCAGCACGTTTGCAATTTCAAAATATTATCATTTTCTTTATGTTTGATAAATTATACCCCTGGAAACTGCATAGCACTTTTTGATTAGCTTTCCTTTCGTCATCAATTAAAACTTAAATATATGAACACAAAAGCCTTCTTCTTTGCTGTAACCTTGCTTATTTTTTTTACCACCAGCAATGCCCAAACCGTACAATTACAGAAAAGATCAATCAAAAGCAAAAGCCAAAATGGTGCTGCCTTCTTCAATGGTGCGTGGCGCGACGAAGACAATAAAGGATTCACAGTGATGCACGACGGGTATTTTAATTCCGTTGCACAGGACTCAACGGGCAAATGGAATGATGTACACGCCGGGTCATATACAGTTGGTAATGATAATACCATCACTTTAAAAATTTTATATTCCTCTTACCCGGACCATGTAGGCTCCTTAAATACAGCAGAGTATACGGTAAGTGGTGAAACTGTAAAGCTGAGGCATTTCAAAAAGCTGATTGATGCACAAGGCAAGGATATCACTGATCAAATGCCTAAAGATGGATGGGAAACAATGGTAAGGCTTAAATAGTTTATAGCAGCTAAGCCAGTTTTACAAAAGCAATTTTCCTCCCCCGGCAGGCCTGATAAAAGATAAACAACATATCTTTTACTGTATTGATTTGATTGAAGAAGTTTTTTATTTCTGCAGCCTTTCCTCAGCTCTTTTGGATGTTGAAAGGGACAACTTAAACTCCTCCAATATTTAAGTTTCTTAAACTGTATTAAAATCTTAAAATGAGTTACATAAAATCCGGCACAGCTTACCTTCCTAATCTTACTCCATTACGAGGAATTGCCGCATTGCTTACTGTTATTTACCATGCCGATTTATATCTTGGAGCGGGAGGGGGCGGACTGATAAGGACAGAAGACTCTCTTCTTATAACAAAGCTATACCTCATGGTAGATTTCTTTTTTGTGTTGAGCGGGTTTATTATGTGCCATGTGTATGGTAAGTGGTTCAGCACTTCTGTAGAAGGTTTCTCTTTTAAGAAATTTACTATCGCCAGGTTTGCACGTGTTTATCCGTTACATTTTTTTACTTTGTTTTATTTAGTAGCTCTAAGAATTTGGTTTGTGTCTGCAGTAGGTAACGATGCAGATGCAGACCCTTTTGGTGCCGCAAGCTTTACATGGCAATCAATACCAACAAACCTATTGCTTATACAGAGTATGAATGTGCACAATTGGTTTACCTGGAACAATGCAGCTTGGTCAATAAGCACAGAATGGTGGATGTATATGCTTTTTCCGTTTTTAGTTGCGCCATTTATGCGTCTTTCATCTGCAGCAAGAGTGGCAGTAGTTTTAGCATGTTTTGGAGGTTATGTTTTTATTATGCTGGTAATACAAAACTTTGTAACAGTACCGCCGGCTTTGTCATTTATCAAGCCAGAGCCAACTATTAATGTTGCTTACCAGTATGGTTTCCTCAGGTGCATGTTTGGTTTTATAATTGGTATGATGATATATCTTGGCTATAAAGAAGGCTTTGCTAAAAGATTTTTTGCAAACGGAACTACTCTTGTTATATCCGCGGTTTGTTTATGTATATGTTTACATTTTGCTGTGCCCGACGTTATCTCAGTAAGCTTTTACCCGCTCATCATTCTTTCTGCTGCCTATGGCAGTAAAAGAATGAATGCAGTCTTTGGCAATAGAATCATGCAACGATTAGGCGATTGGTCATTTTCCATTTACCTGGTACATCAGCCTATAGCTTATACTTTTTTTATGTTACAGACTTATTTTAATTCCAAACAAGCAGTCGCAGATGCAGGACCGCCACCTAAACCGGAAATTCTTACAGCATGGATGATATGCCTGATTTTTATAGTAATTACACTTGTTTTATCATGGCTTACTTATAAATACATTGAAGTGCCATCAAGAAACTCGATAAACAGTAAGTTTAAAACCCACGATGCGAAAAGTAATTTGCAAACAATATAAAGTGTTTGAATTATAAAATTATCTTTAAAGAAAAGAACATAAATCAACTGTATTGGTAAGTGAAGGCGTTGGTTTTTCAAATGTCCGCACCTTCACAATTCAGATATGCTGTCTTCGGCCGGTTTACTTTCGTTCAGCTTCCTTACACGTACCTGACCCCGTTTTGCGGAGCCTTTTGCCTGAACATTCAGCACCATATCTTTTGAATACAGCACCTTCAGGTGGTTTGCATACTTCGTCTGTACAACGTATGCGGCAGGCCTGCTACCATCTTCTATACAACATGGAAAAGAACTATACATTCAATTCATTCGTGACACACCCAACAAAGGCAATAAAGCAAAAACACAGCAAAGCTTTCTTCCACTTGCCGGAATTAGAGCAAGCAAGGTCTGCCTTCTCATAAAATCTTCTTAAAAACCTCCGAAGCCCTGGAATCGTGGGTTGATGAAATTATTCAATTTACTGCCAAACCTGAAGTTTATTCCAAAAAATATACGATAGTTATAGTCAGATGCCAGTTGACGTTTCCTTGTAAGTACGTCCTGTTCGGATGCATTGCCTTTTACCAGATAAACCTGGTCGTGCACTATACTTCCGGATGTATTAATGTAAAAAGAAAGACCGCCCGTGACTCTTACATCTACATTCAAATTAGCACCCATATTATTCAATTTCCAATCAGGAAAATAATTACGATAATAAATGCTGCTGTAAAAGGTTCCCCATTTTTGGTTCAGTGTAAGCGTTGCAGAAACTCTGTGACCGTATAATGTTTCTTTTAATTTATCGTAAAGGGTGGTTTCGTAATAACTATTGTTTGTGACATCAATTCCATAACGCAAAACAAAAAATTTGTTGTTTACCTCGGAGTAAGGATAAATATCATATTCTATAGAAGGGTTAAAATAAATCTTTCTTTTATAATTAGAAAATGTATTGTTTGTATAATTTGCCTGGTAACCATAGCTCCAGTGTGGCCCTAACGCTTTTACCACGTGATGAAAAAGACCATACTCGCTATTCTTAACAGTATATTTTGAAATACCTGAAGAATCTTCATATTCAAAAACAGAACGCCTTTTGCTGCCATAAACCCTAAAACCTGCTTTAAGATTTTTTGATGTGCGGTTGGCAGAAAAATCTGAACTGTAACGGTTGCTTTTATAAACTTTATCCGAATTAAATTCACCATCAATACCAACGTTGTATATCCAATAATTCCACTTATCCCTTGTTATTGCAGCAGACAACAGGTTTGTTAATTCGCTTCCTTTCATATCAATAGAGATAGCAGATGAATAAGCAGTTCGGGCTACCAAAGGTGCAATACCAATCATAATACTATGTACTAATTGCTGCCTTATTTCTGCATCTGTAGCAGTACGGGCAGTAGTAAAAAGCAATGTATCTATATAGCCGGTATAAGAATGCTGGCCATAAAATATAAGCTGGTATTGGCTGCCCCCGTTGCCTGCCCGTTGTGCTGTTATTAAAACATGCACATCTGCTGCCTCACGGTCTAATAAAAAATCCACGATTTTTATTTCAGATCTTATAAAAGTGCGGTCGCAACCTATCCGGCTGCAATCTATAAAAACCTGCAGTTTTTTTAAGCTGCTATTCTGTGCTGTTGACTGGAGGCAATAAAACATAATAACCAGTAAACCTGCAATGTTTTTCATTTAATTTATTTAGTTAACCCTTACTGTATTAGGAAGGAAAGAGATTGTGCTAAAACCAATGCCACATTGTATTTGTTTAGAAAAGAAGCTTAGAATTTAAAAATACACAATCTCAAAACAAATCTCGATAATCTATATTAAAGAGACAAAATTTAATTGTCGAAATAAAAGATTTCGCCTTTGATTTCTATGATAAAAACAAATCTTTTTAAGCTGCTTTTTTCACATATTCTTTATTGTTATTAACAACAGAAACCACTCTTGCTAA
>JAABUK010004225.1_pt1 | contig 23568 bp, 24 predicted proteins | sample 5559141 | NCBI WGS metagenome assembly JAABUK01 (sample SAMN10711869, study PRJNA513367) | rock metagenome | isolation source: Antarctica rocks | place: Antarctica: Victoria Land, Pudding Butte nord | collected 2016-01-03
TGCCACGGGCTAGCAGGATGCCAGGTCGTAGCTTTCGTACACCGGACAGGCTCAGTACAGTAGCGCATAGTACTGACAGTATTATCAATAGTATCACAGTTGCGTTGATTTCAGGCGTCATCGTTCCAGTTCGTTCCGCATGCATCTCAACCAGGGTCACCAGGTGTGTATGGAACCACAGCGGTCCTCTTCCTGTGTGTGGGATGAATATCACATTAATGTGATGAGCAATGATGCTTGACACTTAGTGACCTTGGTGGAAGGTGATCAGTTCACTTGGATCTGAAGACCGTGGATGAAGTGGTGTACGACTGCGGAGCTGTGAGGCTGTGGCTTCACAGTCGCAAGCAACTTCAACCACTGTGACAGTCTTCAGATCCAAGTGGCAAACCAGGTGAACTACATTGAAGGCAGCATCAACTGCAAAAAGTTGGCCTTGGGAAGTCTGCTTTATACAAATATAGGCAGAGGCTACACAACAAATATGTAAATTAATTGGAGTGGCTGAGTGTCTGCCTTGGGTCCTAAAACCATACATGGATTTGCCTTGCATAGAATAGAAAACAACAAATGCTGGAGTATGCAACCATCTTTCCCTGAGGGTCATTTTGTCTTGATTGCTGGAAGCAAGACATGTCTGTACAGGACGGTATCATGGATAGCTGACTACACCACTGTCATGCATTCGTCACACTGTGAAGCAGCATTTTCCTTTGTCAACAAGCAACTGCAGCCGTTAATTTGAGGTGCATGTGCCATCTAAATTGACAGATGTGAGACTTTTGACTGCATCACATGTGCCACAATGCATGTTTGCACCCCTAGTTCTGACCCTTGTGTGCTTTTGTAGAGCTAGTTTTGATCTTCTCAAGGAAGCTTGTTAACATTGTAATTGTGCAAGTTTGACAATATACTTCAACTCTGGCTACTGTTGGCACTATATAGGTTGCGTAGCATACGATGCGGGCTAAATACTAGGTGAGTTGCTGTCATATTGGTCAGCAAGATCTTTGGGGCGCTGCCCCTAGAGGACTTTTATGTAAGGGTTCCGATTCTTGCTCACTGCTCCTATGCACTCTTGACTACTAAGTTTATGTAGCTAGGTCTTGAGTTCTTCACCCTGGGTTGGTTGGTCCATTAGAAAAATAAGTTATCTTATAAAGTTTTATGTTGGAACTTCAGGGTTTATATTAAAGAAGCTTAAGCTTTAAGCTCTGACAGAAAGCTTTAGCTGCATCAGTGTATTATACCAAGCATGATAGGTTTAATCACGTACTTGCTGTTGTCACCAAGAACACTTGGTGACAACTTCAGGGTGTTCAATGATGTTCAATGATGTGCTCCACGTATAAGGGCTAAAGATGTTGACCTTATTATGCAAGCTTGCTGCGGGAACCTACGGAAACCTACAGTTCATGGTGGATACTCACAGTTTTCGATGGAAAGAACATGTAACATTAACTTGTTTTCTATATACATATAAATGGTGGGTACAGTTCAAAAGGACCAACATGTATGTACAGGGTTTGCTTTTGTCAAATGATTATGCAAAGTTAAGTCGCAAGTCAAATCATGTCTTGAATTGAATTTCAGACATTTTTTAGCATTGTGCATGGTATAGAAGCGCATCATATGCCATGCTATGGACAAGCATGTGATGCGCGTGTGCGGTATGGCTCTTCAACAATTTATGTAACATCCTGCTCCACTCATTGTTGTCCAGCGCAACCACCTGAGTAATCACTTTAGTATATCCACTTGTGTCCAAGTTGATTGCACTTGGTGCCTTGAGTATTTGCGTTTCAAATATGAAGTCAGTTTGCCTGGCATTGGGAGCCACCAGTCCCAGAAAACACCTGGCAGTGATACCCACTGCAACACAGTGGCTGATTACTGCAAGACGAGCCAGCAGGGGTACAAGTTCCTGCACATAAAACATCATTTTTCTTTTTAGGTAGACTAAGGACTATGTCATGCAACAGGGCCAAGCCCTTTAGCTCTGACACTCATTGTGAAAGGAAGGACATGACTACAAGCTGATGCAATGCAACAAGGCGAAACTTCCAAGCAATTGCGAGAAACCCAAGACAGCTACCCTGACCCAAGACAGCTACCCTGACCGACCTGGTCGAACATCAATGGCAAGCCCGATGCTGAAGCCAGTTGCTAGCCCGCCCAAACCTTGAAAGCTGGTCCCAGATGTCACAGTTGAGATTTGACGAGCTATGTTAGACATATCGGTGGCAGCCATGTTGACAGCGCCCAACACAGTCAGGGTTTGCCACAGCTGGGCGAACAGCAATCTCGCACAACCCAGAAGATCCCCAAACTTTCCCGCTAGCATCGGGATCGCATGTATCAGAATAAACCAGGCCGGTGGTAGGCAGCTGACCAAGGGCAGCAAATGCATCATTGTAATTGCAACGAAGGTCTGGGTCAGATTCAGTGTTGAACTTCAGCTCCCATGCTTGTCCGGGTAATTGTTCTTGCGTCCAACCTGCAGAGGCGTGGGTGAAATCTGCATATTATCAGATGACTTGAGACGCTTCTGAAAGAAAGCAAGGAGCGATGGACAACCTGCTTGCCAGTCGTATTTTTGTGAATTGCAAGTGCCCCACACAAGGCAAAACGTATTGACTGCGACGGTCGGCGAGGACACCCACACATAAGAAGATGTGCCAGTGGTGCATGCTGCAAACTCAGCGGGAGCTCCTGTGGTTGCAGTGCTACACGGGCAACCTTCTGGACAGCCTGCAGATGGCAAGGCATCTTCATTCTAACAGTACGTACAACAGCTCGAGGTGGACCAATAAGGAGCACACAGAAACACCTGTCTGGTACACTAACACTTCTGGCGAGTCAAGGGACCGCGGACCGATAGTGCCAAATTTCCCTGTGTTGATCAGGTGCATGCCCATATACGCTGCCTGCACAGTTTCAAGCGAAAGATCAGAAAAGAGATGACAGGTCGCGTCTCTTGCCAATCCAGCACGACAGACTTCTGTAAACCCCTGTAAACCTGTGCTTGGGCGTCTTGGTTTATTTGATCCTCTACAGTCATCACCTCCTCCTCAGGAGCCTGATATCCTCCGGCACCAACAGGTGCCCCATGCAGAGTGCCGCCATTGAACTGGCCAAGGGTGTACTCCTGACCGTATTGCCAGCTGTCACCAGTGTCAAGCTCGTGCACGTCCATCTCACCAACATAGTTGGCAGCATCGTAAAACGCAAACGAAGCTCCTCTAGCCTCAGCAGGCCAGTGGACAATGCGGAAGTAGTTCCAGGTTTCACCTTGAGTGTTGATGATGCTTGTCTGTTCACCGGCCTCGGGAACTGGCAGCGTGAACGTCTGCGGGCTGAACGTTGTGTCACCTGGGTTCACGCCAAACGAAATAACCAGCGAGGGTCCAGCCGGATCGAGTGCCACGGCGTAGAAAGCACAACAAGCGACCAGAAGCACTAAATTGAGCATGATGAAGCGCCACGATGTCGCAGAGATTCCTGGGCTTTGCTCTTGAGTTTCACCTATCCCTACAATGTGCTACATAATCTATTGCACCTGTTGTCCATAGACATCTATTTTAGAACAGTGCATGCAGGCTGCCATCCAGCACCACAGTTGGATGCTATATAGCTTCCATCACATGCCATGATGATTAGGGTGACACTGTCCTCTGTTATCAGCAAGCAGCTCCTGCAGGATTTGCTGACCTCAGACATTCATCCTAGGATCACGACCTCATGAGGTGGATCATGAGGTGGGGGCCCAGCTATGTATAAGAGATAGGCGGCCTAAGGGCGCCCTATGTAAGGCCCAACAGCCAAGCCTATGGCAGCCAGCGACAACTGCTGTTAGAGCCGCAGTTAGAAAGGCAGGCACATGTGTTGTTCTTGTTGTTGACATCATTGCATGCTGGTGCAGCCACATCAGCAGCTACATCAGTTTTTGCATTGTCGACAAGCTGGCCGCAGGCTGCAAGTGATGAGTTGATGAGTACAGATTGAGATTGGCAGTCATACGCTGTTGTTCTTGCTGCTGGTCATGATTTCTGTGCATGCTGTTGCTGGCACAGAGTCTGCAGAAGCCGTAGCAACAACAGCAACACATGGTGCAGGCAGCCCAAATGTCAGTCACCCGGCTCGAAGGCGAGTACCTAGGCTTCCGCCTCCATGAACACTCACTGACAGTCTTGACTTCACAATCATGAACAGCTGAAACAATGCAAGAGACAACTGCTTAACACAGCTGCTGTGTAGTGCTGTTGGACTATGGCATCATGCGGCAGCGGCAACACCATTAAAAAAAGCCATGAAAATGGGTGTTTGCAGTGCAATTGCAACACTGAACCTCGCATGCTACTGCAGTGTTGGAGCACGGTACTACTCAGCAAGTCAGTGCTGATTTCAGGTCTGGAGCCGTGTGAACTGTCACTTCTGGAACAGCTGCAGGCTGATCAAGAGGCAGCACTTGCCATTCAGCCACTGGCCACTCACATGTATAGCATGGCTTGTTTGACAGCTAGCGCATGCATGCAGCAGTTGAAGAAGCCAACTGAACATCATACTGCTGACCAGCTTAGCCATAGGATTCATGAAAATTTAAAGCAGAATGAAAAGAGACACCCTATACAGGTCACAAGCACCAATGGCCAGCAGTCAGCTTGCAGCTGCTGCAGCAGCTGCTGTCTTGCTGCCACCATAGTATACACCGTGCGTGACCAAGCAGTGTTGCAACTCTGCTTGGACATGCACAGCATGAACTATGACTCCAGGAAGCTTTGGAAGCAAGAAAAAGCAGCATCAGAACACACTGCTATGTCTTGCAGAGCATGTCACATGTTGTCGCTTGTTGTCACTTGTTGACCTCCTGGCCAGATGTGAGCTTTTGGCTCATTGGTAGTGTGACCACTGTCACCAGCCTGTCCCCTTGGACCTTGAGGTCAACATGCTGGTTGGGTGTGAGGGGTTTCCCAGCTTTCAGCTATCAGGCAAATTTGTAGTCATGATGGTGTACTTGTTTGCTGGGCCAGGCACAAGCAACAACTTCATGCCTAGGTGAAAAGCAGCTTTTCAGGTGTTGCAATGTGCCAGATGTGACATCAGTAAATTTCAGATAAGCACTAGTGGAGCTGTGACTAGATCAAGAGCTAGCTGCTACTGTAAGTACTGATGACACTCTGGAGCATGAACATGACTCACCTTTACATTGTACTTTGTTCGACCGTGCGGGGCAAATGATGGCTGGCAGCACCACGTGACACACATCACATCGGACATACATCACAGCAAACGTCAGCATCGCAAACAGTCACAATCTGTCAGTGCACTATCAGCACTCCAGTTCATGGTCATTGTGTTGGATTTTCCAATACAACTGCATCAGCAACATGCAACTGTTGTGTTGAAAAAATTCAACACAACAGTTGCATGTTGCTGATGCAGTGTAATTGCGCAGTGCGAAACAACTCACTAGGCAGAATGTTGCCAGAGCAATGCCCCTTGCTGGGGAAGATCTTCTACAGGCGCGGGTGGTGGCGCTTCTGGACACACACACAAAGGTGGTGGGGGGCTCAGCATTGGGGTCCCCCATGCCCAGGCAGGCAGCTGCCAGCTGTGTGCAGACTCAGAACTGTCAGCCCTCCAACCAAACACCGGAGTTTGAACTATTATCAATTGTTTGATGTAACGCTCATGTGAAAAAGGCTTTGGCTTTTCAGAGCTAGCAAATGGTGAACACGTTTCAATGTTGCCTGGCAAAGAGTGCGTACCATAAGGTGCTGTGTGAGTGGCTGTCTAGTAAGATGCAACGGTCAACGACTGCACTGTTGTGAAGCAGTGTGAGGCGTGAGCCCACCTGAGCCAGCTCTTCACGCACAACAGCATCAAACTGGCCCTCACTCACACCGTCCCTGTACACAATGATCCTTTCAGGCCGCTTCTTGGTGTTGCGGTAGAACTCCTGCAGCAGCTCCTGCACCATCCCCTTGAAGTCCCGCAAGAACCAACCACATCTCTGATATCTTGACTGTATGATTCAGTTTGATGGAGCAGCCAGCTATATGCATGCCAGCATGCAACAGCATGCAATTTTGCTTGCAGAGTGGCCTAGCTGCATGCACGTTCCAGATTTGTGTTGGGTGTTGATATACTTATACGCATAAGTACATCAACGCGCAACACAAACCTGGATCGTGCTTCTGAAGGGCACAAGAAAAAGAAAAGCGAAGAATGTGAGTTTTCTGAACAAACTTCACAATCTTCGCTCATAGCAGCTGCACTGAATGTGACATTGATTGGGGGACACAAAAGCACTTGAATCAAGTCTGCTCACTCTGAAACTTGCTGACAAAAATAAAGCTGGCCAGCGTTGAAACTGCCAGCACTGTTGGGAATTGCCATTGAGGGATTCCTGGGGCTCACAAGTAGGCAAGCAGGTCACAAACACCGACCCTCGCTCAATAACGCAACATGCAGATTTGGTGTGGTTTGACCACCATGACTGTGGACCCTGGCGGTGTGCGAGGAGTATGTGAGGGTCCATAGTCTTTGCACACTCTCAGGGTGTACGGCCACTGCAGTTGAACAAACTGCAGGTCAAGTGCAGCTGCCAGCAAGCAGGACTATCAGGCGTACTTCAAAAATAAATTTGAGAACCTTTTCTCATGGCAGCTGCACCGAATGTGGCACTGACTGAGAGGCAAAGAAGCACTTGCTTCCAGTCTGCAGACAGTGCAATAGATGGAGTGATATCAGGCGCTGACATTTCTATTTGTTGAGCAAAGTGAGCCAACAGTCACTGACAAATTTTTGCCTTGCATCACATGTTGTCTGCTGCTGTTCACTCTTGCTTCCATAGCCTTACATAAAATGAAATCATGCAACATCAATGACAGGTCTGTATTATACATGTCCACTTTTTGTGTAAATTCATATGCTTGTATCCAGAATAACAACCTGCAGCTGTGTAGGCAGGGTCATGGAGCAACGAGCTGTGGCGTGTAGGGCTCAGCATGAAGCCTTCAGCCAAAGCTTGCGCAGAAAGAACTGATAAAGAAGGTCATGACCATGCTGGACAATGCTTTTTCTTTGCTGAGTTTGTCTAGATCAGCAACAAGCCAACATTTTTTTTGACAAATCCCCTGTTGGTACCACCATACTTTATTATTCGGGGTTGACCGGAAAGCTTCGACGACTTTCACAAACTTCGTGATCACGAAGTTCGTGAACCTTTCAAAGCTTTCAGATCGACCCTGGACAATAATGTATGGTGATGTCGATATGACATTCGACAGGTGGACCTATGAACAGGTGTACTGATGAAAGTGACTTTTCAATGGTGCAGCGCAAATGGCAGCAGTACTGCTGAGAGGCGTATACTGCATATGTTAGCACCACATGAAAAGTTTACACGGATCACAAAAGCTCACTGGCCATGTTAGGAGAAAGCTTCTTGCTGGCGGTCATGCATTGCATGAAAGTCGAGGGTCAAGTCTGTGGTGACCAAACAGGTGACCACACACTTAACCCTTGACTTTCATGCAATGCACAATCGCCATTTCTTTTAAAATTGCCAACTAAAATTGGTGAAGAAGGTCGTGTTAGGGCTGAGTGAGAGACAGCTCAAGTGGTCTTTTATTGTTGGCAACTTCTCATACTCATTGAACTGCCTCTCGCCCAACACCACTGCTGCCTTCTTCACTATGGCCTACACTACTAGGTACTATGGCTTTGTGTCTTGCATGCCCCTCAACACCTACACAGGGATGCCATGTTCACAGGACACAGCGTCCAGTGGACACAGTAGACATGATCTCTCCTGCCTAATTGCTGAGGAGATCTTCTCTTAATCCACTTGGCAGCAACAATGCAGCACATCCCAGGTGACAGTGACTGAGACAAGGCCTGGGGGGGGGCGGCGGGGGGCATTGCAGTGCAGGGTACCAATATGTACAGTTTGGCATGTTGCATAGGGCTTAAATTTCAGCAAGCAGCATACCTGTGTTCTATTGCCCACGCCTGCTTTTGTCGCTTCAAGGCAGAAGAAGAGCCAGGGCAATTCCCAGTAGAAGGGATGGTTGGAGACGTCAGCACTGTTTCAACGCCGCATCCCTAGACTGTGCAGACTGATAGGGACAGCCTATGACCTTCTTAACACTGCAACAGCAGAGAGTGTTGTTAGCTGATTTGCTAGGGATGATGCCAAGCTTGCCTCATGAGATATGCAGCCGCTGACTGCAATGGGTTTTGCAAAGAGCATTTGTGTGTTGCTACTACAACACAAACACACAGATCTTAACTCAGTGCCACCAGCAGAAACTCACAGTTGAGGGTTAAGATGCAACCACTCACCATGCAAAGGCAGTCGAGTCCCAGCTGCGCAGCCATTCCCTTTGCCCATGAGGTGCAGGTCTGAGTGGCATGCCTCACCAAAGTTAGCCTATGTTTGAGCAAGAAAGCTTTCTGGTCATGTGCTAGAGTTGACTATCAAACAGAGTCAGAACACACTGCTGGGGCCCAGCTGTCAACTACTTGTACAAGCAGCAGGGTGCAAGCCATGTGCAAGACACATGCCTGCAACGCCCAACGCCAGCATCACAAGTAGCTGCAGCAAGGTAGCTCACCCTGAACCTCGCTCTGCTGTCCATAAAAGCTGTGCCAGCATGGATGTGCAGGCTCAGCACTTGGCCAATACCTTTGGTGCGCCAGCCGTACCCTTGCAGACGATCACAGCGAAACATGAGGAAAGGTGTCCCTTGCTCGACTTGCAATGGAAAGACCAACAAGGTGATGCTTGCAACAAAGGTCTTCAAGACAATTTGACTGATATGTCACTAAAAGCTGGCTGAAAGTCACTCAGATGACAACGAAGGCCAGATAACTCAGAATATGAAAGCTTACTTGGCAGAGGCAGGCAGATAGCCTTGCTTGTCCCTTGAGGCTGGGTTGCGCTGAATTGATTGCTGTCTGAGATGCCACACAAGCGAGCTGTATGGGGCGGAGCCCTCTGCAGTGCTGGATCTGCCATGCAGCTGACACTGTGGGTCATTTGAATGGTGAACACAGAGCAAGTGCACATCATGACAAATATCATATATTACACAAAAAAACAAGAGTAGTAGCTGTGCAGCATAGCATGCTGCACATTGCACATCAATGTCTGTCTAAAACCCAAAAACACAGTGCGCGGAACTGCTTTGCTTCAGGCTGGGCATTGTCAATTTGCAACACCAACACAGCAGGCGTGCTTGAAGCATGAGTGCTGACACGCACGCACATACCACTCAAACTGCAGCTACACAACACAGAGAATGTTGTTTTCCATCCAAAACTTATGCAACGATTCTGCAAGGGTCCTCTGATCTACGAGCCACAGCTTCCCACTACACGCTATCTGATTACATGGGCCGTTTGTTACTAGAACAGCGTTCTCATCTTCATTCTAGACTTGCTACTGCTGAGATGCTGCTTACACTCCATAGCTCCTTCTTGATCAGCTCCCAGGTAAGAATTGAGGGACAGCATCTGTCTCCGGCAGAAAATCGAGTGCATACAAGACTAGACATAGTACATGGTGGCACCCAGGTCCTTGTGGCAGGTAGCAAACTCGACAGTGGCATCGGCACCGGTGCCGGACATGGTGCTCTCTGTGTCTGAAGCGCTGGAGTCGCTCATCTGGCACAGCTCCCTCTGGCGGAAGGCAGCCAGGTGAGCGTAGTAGGCAGGAGGGCAGACTGAGACAGCCCTGGTGGCGCGGCAGAACAGGTAGCACAACCTGCAAGTAGCACAAAGACAGTGCTGAGTGCCTGGTAAGGCTCAGCTCATGATGCGCTGCTGACATCAGACTATTGCTGGCATCATGATCACACAAAGCAGATGCCAGAGTATCCCTGGTGACATGGATCATCATGGCAACATCAACATGCTTGTTGCAGCTTTCTAGCGAATGCACAATGTAGCTGTGTGCACAATGTAGCTATGTGCACAATGTACAAATGCCATATGCACAGTCAAGAGTGTGTTCTACACCAACATGCACAGCACAGACTTGCACAAGCCGTGAAAGCGTGAAGTATGCACGCACACACGCACACGCACACACACCCGCACAGATTCATATGTCTATTTTCATAACAGCTTGCTTGAGACAGACTTGCACAAGCCAGAAAAGCGTGCATAGACAGACAGACAGACAGACAGACAGACACAGACACACAGACACATGCACCCACCTGAAGGTCATGAGGGCCAGCTCCTGGGCGCCAAACTTGTTCTCATCCAGCAGCACATGGTAGTGGCAAGGCCGGTTGGTGCCTTGGATGCCAGCATGACTGTTCAGGTAGAAGTCAAACTCTGTGGGGTGGCAGATGTCCCTGTCAATCAGAGTGCCTGCAGAAACACCACAAGTGTAGTGAAAAAGCTGCACCATCCAGTACAATGTCATGGACAGACCTACAGCTGTACTCAGATCTGAAGTCTCGGCAACAACAGCAGCTTGTAGTGCTTGTAACACATATGTAACAAACTACATTTGGGGTACAAGTACCCGAAGCTGTTGTTGTTGCCTACAGCTGAAGCCAATTCTCAATCTGTACACATATGCAACATATCAGATCTAGTATCTTGCACATTTCAGCACCAAAAGCTGCTGTGGATGAAGCCAATTTGTTTATCTGATCCACTGTGACCTTTCCAATATCAAACTTGTTGGCAGGCTTCCTTAGCCTTGTGCAACCAAGCCATGAGACACCGCAATTACAATCAATGGATAATGCGGGCTTGATATTGAGTAATATACAAAGGCAGGCCCACAGATTTGGCTTGCTCAGCAGCCTGCTTGGAATGGCCAGATCTAGCTAAATGGGCCTCTGAACATGCATCACTACATGACATGTCCACGTGTTCTGTAACCCAACAGAATAGGGTAGTGCAAATGTCTGGCACGCACGTCGTCGCTAATTTGAGGCGCATATGCATCCTCATTTTCCAGCTCCGTGATTTCCATCAGCGTTTGCATTGGCAGCTCAATCACTGCTTGGCTGATTGCCCCACAAGCTCTAGATGGGGCTCATGACCCACCAAGAGTTTCTGAGGCAGTCAGCCAAGTAGAGATTGAGCACCCACTTCAAATGCTGATGACATCATGGGGCAAGACAATCACTTGACTACGTGTTTTTGTTCATTCAATCGGTGGCCAAGCAAATGACGACCAACAACAACATGTGACACACATGAAACCAGACGTAACACTACATGTTAACAGCGCAGACAGCCACACAGGACAGCACTGTGCACAGAACTACAGCAAGAAAACAGCTGTTACGAGTGCATGGTGACCTATTGCAGCTACAAACTCGCAACAGCTCACCAGGCAGGATGTTGCCAGAGCGGTCCCCCTCATTGGGGCGGCCAGGGAAGAGGCGCGTGTGGTGGCGCTTTTGGACCACCACAAAGGTGATGGGGGGCCTGTACTCAGAGTCGGGGTCCCCCATGCCCAAGCAGGCAGCCGCAAGCTGTATACACACCCAAGACAGTCAGCACTCCAACTAAATACCAAACCTTGATGCAATGTTCATTTGAATAAGGCTTTAACTTTTGTAGAGCCGGCAAACCGGGAAAACTTTTTAGTTCTATGCAAAGAGTGATGACCACATGGTGCCTTGTGAGTGGCTGTGTAGCAAGATGCAAATGGCAGAACGCTCGACAGCTGCACCGATTTTGGGCAAGGTATGGAGGAGTGTGCATGGGCCCACCTGAGGCAGCTCCTCACGCACAACAGCATCAAACTGGCCCTCACTCACACCATCCCTGTACACAATGATTCTCTCGGGCCGCTTCTTGGTGTTGCGGTAGAACTCCTGCAGCAGCTCCTGCACCATTCCCTTGAAGTCCTGCAAGCACCAACCAGATGTGTGAAATGTTGAGTGTATGAATCAGCAGAATGACAGCTATATGCATGCCAGCGCGCAAAGGCATGCAATGTTGCTTGCAGAGCAACCTGGTCAATACAACAACACTCAACGCAAAGCGCGAGGAGCTTCTGTACTACATTCCATTTGTACTTAAGATGTTGCTCCAGCAGCCGACACAAACCTGGCACAGCATTCTGCGTGTAGTCAAGAAGCTGTTCCAGATTTGTGTTGGCTGCTGGAGCAGCGTCTTGAGTACAAATGGCATGTACAAAAGAAGCTGCTCATGGTTTGTGTTAATGCATGCACAATGATGCAACCACGTGGCTGCGCAAGCATGGTGTCTGCACCATTTCACTATGACATCAAGGCCAGCTCAAACACTTTGCAAGGCAGCACTAGCGTGCAGCGTAGAGATGTCTCAAAAGTTCATGATGAGCCTACAAGCTCAGCGTCAGGCTGTGCTGTAGAACCTTACACAAGCATGCAGATGCCTGATCATTGCATGATGCACTTGACGTCCTCCATCTACGACAAAGAATCAAGTTGCAGTTGTCTGGCTGGATCAGGGCGGATCTGACCTGGATCATCTCCACTCTGTGGCCCTGCAGGCGAGAGCGCTCAGCATAGCGAGTAGCATATCTGTCAATGCTGCCCACCACACTGGCAATGGAGGGGGTGGATCTGTTGAAGCCCATGGGGTGGGTGACATCAGCCCCAATGATCATGAAGGGGTTGTGCTCATGGGGGAACAGCTTGGGGGCGCCCCCCACTGATGCCAGCAGGCTGTGCTGCCCACCCAGCTTGGCGTTGATCTTCAGCACCAGGTTGCCGCAGTACTGCTGGCGCTTGCGTGGGTCAGGTGGGAAGCGGTCATCTGCAGTCAGAAAGCATTGATCACACTGTGGAGGCTAGGATTGAGCCAAAGGGCTTTGGCATGTTGATGAATTGAATGGGATCAACAGAGCTTGTGGCTACATGTGTTGTGAAATAACACAGCCCAATGACATATATTTTGACAGCAACCCATCATGGATTTAATGCCTCTGACATGATTTTCAACTGCATTGGCATTGGTATCAATGAATGACAGTATTACTGTTCCGGGTGCATCACATGTTCAGACACAACCCATGAGCCAGCCACAACTTGGCGTGCTGCTAAAGAACTCGGCGCCAGTCAGCATATATGTATACTATGCTGTATATGCATAAGACTGTGCCCTGGAAATATCAAGGCATCGTGGCATGCTGCATGATAGACTGTGGCAGAACCAACAATAAGACATGGCATGAAAAAGAAGGCTCACCAATGCCGGCCTTGGCAGCAGCAAAGCACTGGGAGGGGATGCCCAGCCTGTGGTCTGTCGCAATCTTGATCAGGCCATGAATAGGTCCACCTGCATTGCCAATGCTCCATCACATTGTTTGCGCATGCATGTTGGTCAGGGCTACAAGCCAGGATGTAGAACAGTACCTGGTGTATGGCCACAGCATGGCAAGATACGACTTGCGAGCAGCATGCACAGACGCACACACCCAGACACACAGACAGACACACAAACACACAGACGCACGGCTGCAGGTCCATAGCTACTGTGAAATGCTTTGCTTGCTCAGGATGCTTGCATAAAATCAACGCCCAAGAACACAAGTGATGTGCGCGGCTGGCAGCAAACATTCTGTAGCATCTGCAAAGGTCTTCTGATGCTCAACTGCATCTAACCAGATTGAGCAGGAGCTGTGATCAGCTCAGTGATAAATTGACTTGAGGCGCTGGCTTTGCTTACCGTTGCCAGGCAGGAGGATGAGGATGAGAGCGGGCTTCTGGCCAAAGGTGTGGGCACCAGTCTCCACAGCCCTGGTCAGGGTGTCCTCCACTGTCTTATTGCCTCCCTCGTGCCATGCAATGTCAGGAATGGTTTCACTGATGTCTGTGATGCCCACCTTGGCACATTCATCCAGTAGGTTCATGATGAAGTCCTGCAGTGCACATCACCCCACATGTTTCAGCTGACATCATGGCTAACAGTGGCTCACGCTGTCTGATATCATGGCAAACAGTGGATCAGTTTGTCCATATTCTGGTATCATGGCAAACAGTGTATCTTTTGATACATAACTCGACAGAATGCAAGAAGCACGTCGATAAGAAAGTTCTCGACTGATTGGACTGACTTTAGTGTGTCATCCTTACAGCGCACTAGAGCATAGCAGTCTTTCTGAGCATTGAAGTATGTGGTGACCGGCAACGGGCAGGTGCACTTTGCATGAGGTTTTGCAACTCATCACAGCATGTCAAACAGAAAATCTATGTTTGACCAATGCACTGACCAAAAACATGAGCAAAAGGCGTCTGCTTACATTCATGGCATTCTCTGTGCCCCTCCTGTCAGCAAAGCTGGCAATGGCGTATGAGGGCATCTTTCCTGGCACACTGTATCTGCCAGGCTCCCATGAGCCAGGGCGCCTGTCAGTTGTAACAGTGCGCTGGCCATACTGGAGAACAGGGGCAGGCAGGATTTGTCCCTGAATCTGCAGATACGCCAATGAAAACGGTGTCAGTTAGCTGACAGATAGCAATCAAAGGGACAGATTGAGTGCTGCATGATGCATCAATTAGGCTGGATGTTCCTAAGCCTACAAGCATGCCCTTCTATGTAGGCACAGGCACAGGTCATCATTCACGTTTGTGTTAGGAAGTTTGGATTGATACAACACGCACAACACATCTGCTAATGTGCCTCAGTGCAGCACATAGTAACCATCTAACGAGACAAAAACTTGGACTTGGTGACACCAAAAGAGCCCTTTTTGCACGCAGCCAAGTGAGCGCAGGTGTTGCAGCAAGCAAAGAAATAGTCTTACATCCATCATCTGGCCCTTGATCTGCATGCCAAAGTTCTTGACAGTGGGGTCAGTGGGGACCTGGGACTGGACATTCACACAGTTCTCAATTCTCTTCACCCGGTCCTGCAAAGCAAAAGCTTGTGTTAAACAACAAATCTTAGTTCTGGTTGTTTTGCAATAAGTACTGAGACACTGGTACAGTGCACCCAAGGACAGTCAAGCAGATGGCTGCAGTTGTAAGGTATGCTGCTTCATATGCGCCATGAGAACACGTGACAGCACCAGCAGCTTTCACGCAAGCATGCAGAGTGGACTCATTGGAACACTGAGTGTTTCCATGTCTTCAAACAACCACACTGAAATCGCTTGGCTAACAGCAAAGCGGACACACATTGCAAACAATGACAAACACTTGCTCAGTGCACGAACGCCTCATGACTGCTGCACATTTCAAGCCTGGTTGCAGGCTCAGCCCTGGGAACCCAGACTAAAGAGAGGCAACGGAAGCTTGAGAGATGCAACATTCAGGGCTTCCTCGTACAGAGGAAGCAATATGTAACATGATGCTATGCTCAGGAGCTGGTGCAAAACCAGCATTTCATAGTTGACACAGACAGAGATGCAAAACTGACCAGGGGCTTGATGGCAGCTTCACGGATCATCTGGGCTTGCTGGCGCTCATCCAGCTTCAGCTTCCTTTGACCACGCTTCACAGTGGCAAGCTCAGCAGGCACATAGGTGGGCTTGCCAGACCCCCCCACATTCAGGCAGGGCAGGCTGGGGTTCAGCTTGATCTTGTAGGCACTCTGATAGTAGTCGCCCACATTCATTTCTGAGCCAGCCTGCACAGAAGAAAAGTGTTGAACACCCCAGCTGGACCTGACGTAAAAGCCTCGTGATCATGTGGCTGTCACCCTAGACTTTGAAACACCCTGTTGTGAAGACGACCAATGCTGATTGGCTTTGCTGGCAGACAAACAACAACTGTCATCAGGACACACAAGTTTGGAAGCTTGCAAGTCTCCTGTGACGTATCAGTCACAGGAGTCTTGCAAGATTGTCAGAGGTGTGTGTCCTGATGACAATTATTGCGTCACTATGGTGCAACTGTAGACACGCCACCTGTTTGATCTTGAAGACCAATGCTGATTAAGTTTGCTGGCAGACAAACATCAATTGTCATCAAGACACACAACTTGGGTAGTCTTAGAAATCTCCTGTGATGCATCGGTTACAGAAGTCTTGCAAGACAGGGCATATTGCAAGAATCCTGTGACTGAGGCATCACATGAAATTCTGAAGGCTACCCCAGTTGCGTGTCCTGTTCGACGATTGTTGCATCACTATGGTGCAACTGTAGACAAGTCACCTGTTCATTCTTGAAGACAAGGTCAAAAGGTCCCTTGGCGATGATCTCACGCACGCGGTACTTGCGCTTGTAGCTGCCGCCTCCCTGGTAGTCCACCTCCACCTGCATCAAGCCAGCCTTGCATAACGTACAGAAAAGCACCGATGTTACACGCAGTTACACCCTCCTTACAAGCTCAGTCTGAGCAAGGGTCTGTACACAATGACATGCAACAGCAGCAGCCGTCAGCTGCTGTGTATAATGCTTGTATTGACAGGCGACTGCAAGCGCAGCCCAGCAGAATGCTGCACAGCTGACACACCACACACAATGTAGACACACAAGGTCAGCTACCCATGGAGACAACATTGCCTGCAGGGTGCACTGTGTCTCGCTTACAACCAGTACCAATCTCAGAAGAAGGTGAACACGGAAGGGACAGACAAATGCTTTCACGTACATGACGCCCTAATTTCTAGCGCAGCTGTACCTGAACGCCCCTGATGGCTTTGTTGATGCTCCTGACTTGGCCTGGGTTGAGGCCGCCAGAGACATTCTGCATGCCCACAGTACTGCCAATGAGCTGCAGCATGGGCTGCCCCTCCAGGAAGGCTGCTGCCGTGATGTCCATGTTGAGAGTCAGGCCTGACTGGCAGGGCCGCAGACTCTGGTTGTACCCAATCCACACCTGCACATTGCCACTCAAGTGTTTAGTAAGCTGGCATGGCACCTCATGATGTCCAAAATCAAAATACCAAGCCTTGAAACAGCATGCGCTTTCCACATGCCATGTCTTCACGTAGTAATGTAGGGCGCTGTGCAAAGAATGGAGAATGTGAGGCGCATGCTGATTTTCCTGTCCTAGGCAGGGACAGTAGTTGCGTTGGGCAAGATAGACTTGTCAAAGACCAAACTAGTTTTGGACAAGTGGGTTTGCGTGTAGCTATTCACTACAGCACATCAATTGTAGTAGCATTCAATTTTGCATGTCTGGACAAACAGTGACTAACTGGAGGGTTGATGCAGACAGTAAGGTGTAACTCTGGCTGCACTATCAAGCCAAGAACTGCAGTCTCTTCTGAAGCTTGTGCTTAATGCCCTTGTGCTTGTTGCGCCTGTTTTGCCATAGCCAGATTGTGTGCCTGGAGAAACGCAAATTGGCGATTGCAGAACAAGCACAACATTAAAGAACCACAACAATTCTGGCTCAATAATGAAGCCAGACATGCGTCCAGGGGTACATATGGGCAGGCTGAACTGGGACAGCTGTACATCTCATCAAAGGAATGACAGTTGAAATGGTGAGGGAGCACAGCAGCCAAATCCGGCGGCCCTTGTGAACTGAAATCGAGCATCAAACCCAAGCATTTGTTGTATACAATTGTCTATCTGATAGCTGAAGTGCGTCAGGCTCAAAGCAGTAAATTGATTGCAGCATTGTCCTGAGCTGAGTACAAGCAGAGCAGCTTTCACTCAATTCCAACAGTTGTCTGTTCTCACATCACTCTACTTGAACTGGGCAGTCACACAACCAGAGCATACTGGGAACAAAGAAGTAACAATATCCAGTGCAAGCAACTTGTAGTCTTCAATATACATGGGAAGCACTCAGGAGTGTGGAGACTGTGCTGAGTGATAACAGTGTGTACAACAGCCTGACAATGATGAACGCTGATTGACAATAGCCCTAAGAAAACAATTGAACATGAATTCCTGCTGCAGACGTAGGACATACAGTGCAAGACTGAGCAGTGTTGCAGCTCTGCTTCATCAAATGCCATGTACATTATGACTGCAGGAATTTTTGAATGCAAACCCAAGCAGACATAGTCACAATATTATGCTATGCAAAGCAAGATGTTGTAGTTATGTCTGCTTGTGTTTGCATTGCCTTGCACAGCATGTCAGACCTGCACCAAAACAGGGTAGGCGAAATTGTAGCTGTCTGTCTGTCTGTCTGTCTGTCTGTCTGTCTATGCATGGTCATGTCTGCAACAGGACCATGCATATCATGGCATAGTGGTTCCAGAGAGAGCTTGCCCAATCTAAAGTCACAAAAAGGGCCTGCAATTGTCACCATGCTCAACAAAGCTCTTTGCAACGACAGGCGACGCTGCATAAACCAGTCTAAGGTTCTGCTAACCTGGTTCCGGGATTTCCCCCAGAAACCCATCCATACAACATCACACAATGCTATCACCGCATGCAAGCCCTGAAAAGCAACAGCAGCCAGGTAGACAGCTTTTGGGGCTCATTGGAGACAAAGAAGAAATTGTTGACCTGCGACCAGGTTTTGTGCAGGACACCAAGTTCCAGCCTTGTCTCTTGAGAGCAGGCTGCATTAAAGACTGATCTACAGCCTATGAAAAACCTCAAACAGTCTTGATGTCTTGCATTGAGAGCTTCTAAGCACACCTCATTGGAAAGAGAAGTTAAGCTCTAGTCAGAAAGGAAACTAGGGAGGACACACTGCTGCTCCCAGGTGTCCTTTCTGCTTTCAAGTTTGATTTGTAGCTTTTGTTACCGCAACAGAGACTTGTTTTACAAGGCTCCTTGCAACAGAAGGCTAGCATTGTGCATATTCTGTTCAGTACATAAGGCTGCTGCCTTCAAAGTTATGGAGTGATGTCCCTGAGATTTGTGGTTAGCTGAGGTTCCTAATAAGCTGAGGTTCCTGGTAAGCTGCAAAGCCAACTAGGATGCGCATCAAACCATACACCTTTGTGCAGCACCAGAGTCTGAACACCAGGGGAAGAACGGACTGGATAGCCCATGGGCACAGCCAATTTTGCATGGATGTACAAATCAATTTTGCCACAAAGGTTTGGGACAAAAAAAATCTGTAATTGCCTGCAGAATTGACTTTGCCCATGGCCTAGGCCATGCTATTTGCTAGCGCTTATTTTTCAACATGGTAGCATTAAAGAGCAGTGCAAGCAGGAGCTCGTGGCAGCAGCACTCACCTTGTGACTACATGTGCAATTATGGCACGCAGGCCAACTGTGATGCACAGCAGAGAGGCAGAGAGGCCATGTTGGTTTCATGTCTCTTGCTCACTGAGTCTGATACTAGAAGCAGCAATGATGTTTTCAGGGCCAAAGCAGAAAGATGTTCAGCAGAAAAGAATCAGGAAGCAATAAACATATCAGACACAGTACAGCATTAGTCATATCTATGTCTGACGGCCAATTGCATCCTGATGCCAACAAGTACTGCTGATCAGGTCCTCCTAGCAGCCCCAAACAATGCTGACAAGGGAAATGGAAACAGCCTTTGATGGAGTGTCCAGACATGATAACAGCTTAGGTCAGACTGCATGGCTGACCCATAACTCACAGGCCTGAGTGTGAGGCGTTGCATAGCACTAGTGGGTACTCATCACTGCAGCAGATTGCTTGCAGAAGCCGCAACAGGACGACATCAACTTCTTTCATAGCCCTCTCTGTGCAGAGATCAATCGAAGGGATCGGGGCAGACTGTCGATCCTGAACAACAAACCAGCAATGCCAGGGGCAAATTTGCGGGTATGGTGTACAGGAGCAATACCGCTCCTGACAGTCACCATTGCGCCAATTAGCAGTAATACACCAGCAGGTCTTTGATGGTACGATGACTGACAAGGAGCCTAGTGCTGCACGAGGACAAGTCAAGTGAACAAGGGTGCAGAAGACAAACCTCAGCACCACCGCCCACAGGCTTGACCACATCTGGGTCGTAGAAGAAGAAGGCACGGGGCAGGGTGACACAGTCAGGGTGATTGGAGGCTCCATTCTTGAGGGCCACATCCAAGGCCTGCACTGCGTCTTGAGGCAGCGCTCCCTTGGCCTTGCCTCTACAGCACACATGGACAAACTCAACATGTTGAGTACATAACACTGACATTGACAGAAGTGCTGAAAGCAGCAGGACCTGCTTTGCATTTACAATGGGAACTTGTGCCATTCATGCTTGTTGGGCAGCACCATGAACTACGTTCCAAAGCATGACAGCACAAATTGAGATTCAAAGAAAATAGGATCTGGTACTCACGCAACAAATTGGGTGAGGGATTTGATGTCCACTGTTGCTGCCCATTTGATTCGGACCAGGAAGGTCTCTTCAGGCCCACCCTGCTCTGACACAACCACCTGCAACATGCCATCACTTTGTGCACTGATGATGTGACGGTCTGAGCAACAATTGGCATTCAGGCATCACCACATGCTTGGCAATCTTTTGAAAGCATGACGCAGACACTCTTTATGTGGCACTGCAAAGGACTGAGCAAGACAAGGGCAACCATGCAAGATGTGAGTTGTTCATGACAATGGTATCTGTGCATTTTTGGGCATGTTGCAAGGATCATCCAAAAGATGGATTGTTCCCACAGCAACTGAGCAGCAGGCACAGATGCAAAACCCCCACCTTGAAGTTGTGCTCCTGGTTGATATCCATGAAAGCCTTGGCAGTGTAGATGTTCTTGCGGCCATCAAAGGCCCAGCCCTGCCACTTCTCATCCTTAGCCAGCTTTGAGATGACCTCCTTGCAGACTGTGACGGGCAGGGGCCGTGAGGGAACGCCCCCAGCCTTGCTCTTCTTGCGCGACTCAGATCTGCTCTCTTCAATGTTTGAGGGACCAGCCTCACCACCTGCAAGCACATGAACATAGCGTGAGTGATAAAAATAAATAAAAAAGCAATAATAATAATGATAAAATCGCAATCAAAACGCTTCCCAGTTCATGATGCGCTGAGAACGTACAGGATATAGCAACTGCTGTCAACATTGCTGACAAGGCTATCAAAGGGCTGTGGGTCCAAGCTTCACTACAGAAGACAGCAGAAGACAGAAGACAGGAGAAGAGACAGCAGAAGACAGAAGAAAAGACACTGTCACTTTAGAATCACCCAGATCTAGATGTGGGTGTGCAAGAGATATGCAATGAGCATGTGCCCAAAGATGATTGGAAGCACTAGTGCATCCCATCAAGAAGCTCACACAAAAGTGCAGCGCACAAAGTCAGATTGCAGTGCAACAGCTCTGCTTAGGACAGTCTCTCAAACGACACAATGAAGTTATTGGCATGCAAGCAACAATCGCTATGTCATGTGTTCAAAATAACTCACCCTTGCGTGGCCTGGACATGACCACATCATAGTGGAAAGCTTGGGTCAAGTTGCACTTGACTTCAAAGTGATTGACCTTGATGCGCACAGTGTTACCAGCCATGCAGTATCCAGGCCTGGGAGGGCGGGCTGTCTTTGCCAGTGCCTGCAAAGCAATGACCAAAGATGAAGCACAGCTACAGGCTTACACAATTCATACCTACATGCTTAGATAATACATGAAAACGTATGTAGCACATGTGCTTCATTGTAATGTGTGCGTTACAGCAAGCAAGCAGACCCTGCAGCTTCAGGCACAACAAACAGCACCTCAATGGCCTTTCACAAGGTGCGATTTGGGCTTTCCACTATACAGCAGCAGTCCACAAACTGCAGTGAACATCTTCATGTGCGTCATCTTTCTGTGGGTGCAAAGATGGACGCTTACCTTGGCATTGTCAGGCAAAGCTGACAGCAGCTCCTTCATACTGAGACGAGCTGACTCAGCAGGTGCCACACTTGTAGTGGGTAGAGAAGCTGAGGTAGCCTGAGAGACCATGGGGCCTCTGCCACGGCCACCTCCACCTCCTCCTCCTCCACCGCGACCGCCACCAAAATCCTTGCCACCACCACGGCCACCGCCACCGCCTCTGCCACCAAAGTCACCCCCTCGGCCACCACCACGGCCGCCAAAGTCACCCCCACGGCCACCGCCACCGCCGCGTCCACCAAAGTCACCTCCACGGCCACCACCGCCTCTGCCTCCAAAGTCACCCCCATGGCCACCACCTCGACCACCAAAGTCACCACCTCGTCCACCTCCACCTCCATGGCCACCACCATAGTCTGCAAACATGTAAGCGCAGTCAATCCTATTGCTTGCTGCCAATAAAGCCAGCCAAATGTCCCAATACGGGAGAGGTATATGCCTAACTGCACATGTTGAAAGGACGGTGGATATCCAGATGGCAACCACCTGCAAAGCATATGCTTTGTCAACCTGCATTGGTTGCCATGAGTCACACCCATCAGGCACATGGTGGCATGCCACACACACAACCTGAAAAGCAATTAGCTACACAGCATAGCCACCAAAATGCCACTATGGCACCCCTGAAGACCAGCAGAGAGAGTTTGACAGCGGTGTCTGAGTCACATCAAGACTGCAAGCCAAACATGTTGTTGTGGGGGCTATAACATCACACCCACATGCAACAAAAGCCTGCAAAGCGCAAACATGTCAGCAGAACAGCAGTTGACGGAGCAGAGGGTGTCACTGCGAAACCCAACATGGGTTTTAAAGACCTTGGCTGAAAACTCACAGCAGCATTATGCCTGTAACTTGTGTCTGACATTGAGCACGGTGACCTGCAGGTCTTGCCACCTATTGGCCTGCATTTGCAACACCCGCATGTTCATTTTGTCCGAGCTATAGAAATCCAGGCCAACAAGGGTAAGGCAGCTGCTGTGAAGCCAGCTTGACAAGGCCTGCAGGGCAAAGAGTGTATCTGGAGAAGGGTAGCATGTTGTCTGTTTGCATTGGTGCTTCACCTATCAGCTTCTGGCACTACTGTGCAGACCCATCTGCAATTCGAGCAAACTGCACCCATTTAGTAAAGTTGTCTCAGAAATCTGTGTAATGCACGATGTGTGCACAGCCAAAAAGGACCTCAAAATCTCTGCAGCATGGCATAAGAGAACTGCATCCAATGCTTGCTGAGGTCCAACAGCAGCAACACCATAGTAGGCTCTGCAGACCAGGGAGCCAATAGTGAAGGAGGGGGTCTGCCAGAGCCACTGTCAAGCCTGAAAGGACGGTTGACGTAGAGCGTACATATCAGCAGCTACAAGACGAGCATATAATCGCGTTGCACTTTCAAGCAAGGTCCGCACAGGCCGTTCTTATGGCTTCAGAGATCACAGCCGCAGAGCAGGGAAACAACAGTCGGCAGTCCGAGGCTCTGTGAAGCAGAGCATCTCAACCAAATGCTTTGTGGATATGTGGAGGGACGCACAAGACAACGCAGTGAAGGCCCACAGCAGACACGGCGCTTTTTGCAGCTAGGGTGTGTGCATGCATTTCCGAGAGAAAGTGCGATATACCTCCTGCACGACCTCCGCCTCGGGGACCGCCTCCTTCACGGCCACGACCTCCTCTGCCACCACGGCCACCTGCCTGCGCCCAGTCAGCCATCCTACAGTCTTCTGGTCGCTGATCTGGGAAAGGCTCGAAAGCTGTAGGCCTAACTCTGTCTTGCCTCGGAGAAGACGGACAATACACGCCCGAAGGCGGACAGCAAGCAGCTAGTCACAGACGGCTTTTGAGCGCCTGGAACTGCTGCTGTGAAAAGTAAGCCGTGTCAGTAGCTTACTTGCAAGTC